>JAAIGF010212496.1_pt1 | contig 113491 bp, 110 predicted proteins | sample 6487441 | NCBI WGS metagenome assembly JAAIGF01 (sample SAMN13974129, study PRJNA590717) | phyllosphere metagenome | biome: pepper field; feature: multiple bacterial spot infested pepper fields; material: pepper leaves; isolation source: leaves from pepper fields | host: Capsicum annuum ... | reverse complement strand
GCCGCACACCGAGTTCGAAGCCGAAGTCTACGTGCTGTCCAAGGACGAGGGTGGCCGTCATACCCCGTTCTTCAAGGGCTACCGTCCGCAGTTCTACTTCCGCACCACCGACATCACTGGCGCCTGCCAGCTGCCGGAAGGTGTGGAGATGGTGATGCCGGGCGACAACGTGAAGATGGTCGTGACCCTGATCAACCCGGTCGCAATGGACGAAGGTCTACGCTTCGCCATCCGTGAAGGCGGTCGTACCGTCGGTGCCGGCGTGGTTGCCAAGATCATCAAGTAAGCAACACCTGCAGCACGGCAGCTTCGGCTGCCGTGTCGCTGGAAAAGAAAAGGTCGGCGAGAGCCGGCCTTTTTCTTTGTACACGTGTTGGCGGGGACCCTGCCTGGCGCGAGAATGCGCTTGCCGATGCAAAGAGAGAGATGAAGAAAACAGGCGCCTGCCCCACTCATAACGCTGCGTCGGGTGGGCAGATGGTGCGTGAGCAAGTCGCATCGGAGGCATGATTGCGGATTGGCGAACCGGCTGTCATGACGTAAGGCGGCATGGCGCGCAGATGCCGGCAACAGTCAGCGAATGCCGTTGATCAAGCCCCTTGTCGGGTTCTTGAGCAGATTCAGGCCGGGCAAGTCGAAATTGTCCAGCTCCTGTTTGGTGGTTGCGATGTTCAGCCCGACGATGGCCAAAGTGTCCGGGTCCACGTCAATGGCCAGTGGCATGGCGGAGAACTGGACGTAATCGCGGCTGGCATTCCATTGCGGGCTGCCGCCGATGGTTTGGAGGATGCGGTTGATCTGGGTGCCGACCGGATGGCCGAGTAGATGGAAGGGCGGGGGCGCCCTCTGATCGGCGAAGGCGATCAGGTTGCTGACACGGTCATTGCGCAATCCCACCGCCAGCTCGCCTTGCACGAGGGTGCCAGCTCGACGCGGATGCTGCGCCAGCTGTGCTTTGATGTCGCGCGGGTATAGATACAGCAGGCTGAGTCTGTTCGGATCCACCGCATCGGTGTGGGTAACGTCAGGCTGCCCTAGCGCGGCCAGTACCTGTTGCTTGCGCATTCCAAGTGCGAGCGGACCGATGTGCGCGCATGCCACCGGCAACGTGGTCGCGCTGGCGGAGGTAGTAAACGTCTGGTGCAACGCACGCGAGCAGGCCTTGCCATCGTTGCCGGCAGCGCGGGAAGGCGGGGCGACGAGTCCGAAGAGTAGTAGGCCGCAAAACAAGAGAGGGTGCCGGGGCATAGGGGGTGTCCGGTGGGGAAATCCTGCAAGGACGAGGCCGGGTGGGAAAGAAAGGTTGGTTACTTGTATTGGTTGATACGTCTACCTTATGCCGCCTTTGCAGCTGTCGGTAATCCGGTCCGCGACGGAGGTCGACCCGATAAGCGCCGGTGGGGCCGTCGATGTCGCTGAGACCGGAAGCGTCCACCGCGATACGGTCTAGCATCAGCGCCGTCAAATGGCGCGCCGCTTGCGCGGATACGGACGTCTTTGGTGAGTTCGATATGGATGGCGTTCCCAGTGTAGTGGGCGGATTCTTGCCGGTGGTCGACACCCTGCCACCGGGCGGATCGGGGGCGTGCTGCTTAGGTGTTATCTGCAGGGCCATCTTCGGAAGCAGCATTGCTGCAGTCGTGGCAGGCTTTGCCTGCAACAGCACACCGGTGATGCAAACGCGTTGGCAAAGTAGAGCCTTGCAACGATCACTGCAGTATCCCGGCAACGCCGCTGGGGTCCGATATTGCCTGGAACCAAGGCCCTATACTCCGGCGATTGTCCATGTCCGGCGTGTTTGATTCTCGGCCCTGAGTTTGGTCAGTCCGGACTAGCGCCCCGACAAAGGCGGTGTCCGGGGCGGGTTTATGCGTCACAGCTGCTACCCGGCTAGCTCCGGATCAGAGTAGCGCGCTTGCAGGAGCGGAGGTGAGCCGCTAGAATACGCGGCTCGGTGTCCCTGGGTAGGGCGCTGAGTTACAGCGAAAAGAACGGCAGGATGCCGCTCGTGTTCGCCAGACCGGGAAGGTCGCGTTGCATGGAGCACTCAACAACTCTCACGTTGTTGACCGTGCTCTTGTTGCGCATTATACTTTTCCGTCTGGGCAGGCCGGGTTACCGGGCTGCCTCAGTTTTTGGGCGGAGGAAATGCCCTCGCCAGCAGGATGCGCGGCGATTTCATCAACGTCAGGAATATCGGGGCAGGTATCCCAGAGGCCTTGCCCGTCGCTCTTTTAACGAAGGAACCCACCGTCATGGCGGAGCAAAAGACCGGTCAGAAGGCGGATCAGAAGATCCGTATCCGGCTGAAGGCGTTCGATCATCGCTTGATTGACCGTTCGGCCAGCGAGATCGTCGAAACGGCTAAGCGGACTGGCGCGCAAGTGCGTGGCCCGATCCCGTTGCCGACCAAGATCGAACGTTACACTATCCTCGTATCCCCGCATGCTGACAAAGATGCGCGTGACCAATACGAAACCCGCACGCACAAGCGTGTGCTCGATATCATCGACCCGAACGACAAGACCGTGGACGCGCTGATGAAGCTCGAGCTCGCGGCTGGCGTCGACGTCCAGATCAAGTTGACCTGAGGACTACGACCATGACGAAGAAATATTCGTTGGGCTTCGTGGGCCGCAAGGCTGGTATGAGCCGCGTCTTCACTGAAGACGGCCGCTCGGTACCGGTCACGCTGATCGAAGCAACTCCGAACCGCATCGCGCAGATCAAGACCGTCGAAGTTGACGGCTACAGCGCCGTGCAGGTCACCGTTGGCGCCCGTCGTGCCGCGCTGGTCAACAAGCCGGCTGCAGGCCACTTCGCCAAGGCGAAGGTGGAAGCGGGTCGCGGCCTGTGGGAATTCCGTGTTGAAGATGCCCAGCTCGGCGATTTCGCCGTCGGTGGCGAAATCAAGGCGGACATCTTCGAGGTCGGCCAGAAGGTCGACGTCCAGGGCGTCACCAAGGGTAAGGGTTTCCAGGGCACCATCAAGCGCTACAACTTCCGTATGGGCGATGCAACCCACGGTAACTCGCTGTCGCATCGCGCGCCGGGTTCGCTGGGTCAGCGCCAGACCCCGGGTCGCGTTTTCCCGGGCAAGAAGATGTCGGGCCACATGGGCGCAGTGCAGCAAAGCACGCAGAACCTGGAAGTGGTCAAGGTCGACGTCGAGCGTGGTCTGATTGCTATCCGCGGCGCCGTGCCTGGCGCAGCTGGTGGCGATGTGATCGTCCGTCCGGCGAGCAAGGCATAAGGAGAGATGACGATGGAACTCGTTATCACGGGTAGCAACAACAAGGTCTCGGTCTCCGATGCCGTGTTCGGTCGCGAATTCAGCGAAGATCTGGTTCACCAGGTCGTTGTCGCTTATCGCAATGCCGGTCGCGCCGGTACCAAGGCACAGAAGACGCGTTCGGAAGTTGCGGGCACGACCAAGAAGTCGAAAAAGCAGAAGGGCGGCGGTGCGCGTCATGGCGCGCTGACGGCTCCGATCTTCGTCGGCGGTGGCGTGACCTTCGCGGCCAAGCCGCGCAGCTTCGAGCAGAAGGTCAACCGCAAGATGTACCGTGCGGCCATCTGCGCGATCTTCTCCGAGCTGAACCGTCAGGGTCGTCTGATGATCGTCGACGCGTTCGACCTCGAAGCGACCAAGACCAAGGGCTTGATCGAAAAGCTCAAGGGGCTGGAAGTGGGCAAGCGCCCGCTGATCGTTACCGAAGAGGCTTCCGAGCACCTGTATCTGTCCGCTCGCAATCTGCCGTATGTGCAGGTGCGTGACGTGCAGGGTCTGGATCCGGTCGCTCTGGTCGGGGCCGATACGGTCGTGATCACCGCCGATGCGGTCAAGAAGGTCGAGGAGTGGCTGGCATGAGCAGCAACGAAAAAATCTTCAGCGTGCTGCGTGCTCCGCGAGTCTCCGAAAAGACCGCGCGCCTGCAGGAAATCTCCAACCAGTATGTCTTCGAAGTTTCGAACGAAGCCACCAAGGCCGATGTAAAGGCCGCGGTTGAGCAGCTGTTCGACGTCAAGGTCAAGGCAGTCAACGTGGTCAACGTCAAGGGCAAGAGCAAGTCCTTCCGTAACCGTGCTGGCAACCGTGGCAATTGGCGGAAGGCGTACGTCCGCCTGGTTGATGGTCAGTCCATCGACGTAACGGCCAAGGCCTGAGGTCCATCCCATGCCATTGATGAAGTTCAAACCCACCTCTCCCGGCCGTCGTTCCGCCGTGCGCGTGGTTACTCCCGATCTGCACAAGGGCGCACCGCACGCGGCGCTGCTCGACTCGCAGAGCAAGTCCGGTGGTCGTAACCACCACGGCCGCATCACCGTGCGTCACGTCGGTGGTGGCCACAAGCAGCACTACCGCATCATCGACTTCAAGCGCAACAAGGAAGGCATTCCGGCGCGTGTGGAGCGGATCGAATACGATCCGAACCGTACCGCTCATATCGCCCTGCTGTGCTACGTCGACGGCGAGCGCCGCTACATCATCGCCCCCAAGGGCCTGAAGGCCGGCGACCAGGTCATTGCCGGTGCCAACGCACCGATCAAGACCGGCAATACGCTGCCGCTGCGCAACATCCCGGTCGGTACGACGGTTCACGGTATCGAGCTGAAGCCGGGTAAGGGCGCTCAGATCGCACGTGCCGCCGGTGCAGCCGTCCAGCTGGTCGCTCGCGAAGGCATCTATGCCACGCTGCGTCTGCGCTCGGGCGAAATGCGCAAGGTGCCGGTCGAGTGCCGCGCCACTATCGGCGAAGTCGGCAACGACGAGCACAACCTTGAGAAGCTGGGCAAGGCCGGCGCCAAGCGTTGGCGCGGTGTTCGTCCGACCGTTCGCGGTGCGGCCATGAACCCGGTCGATCACCCGCACGGTGGTGGTGAAGCGAAGGCTGGTCAGGGTAATCCGCATCCGGTCACCCCGTGGGGTGTTCCGACCAAGGGTTACAAGACGCGCAAGAACAAGCGCACCCAGCAGTTCATCGTCCGCGATCGTAGGGGCTAATCGACCATGGCACGTTCACTTAAGAAGGGCCCGTTCGTCGATCACCACCTTGCAAAGAAGGTGGAGTCCGCTGCGGGTAGCAAGAAGCCGATCAAGACCTGGTCGCGCCGTTCGATGATCCTGCCTGAAATGGTAGGCATCACCATCGCCGTGCATAACGGCAAGAACCACATTCCGGTGCTCGTCAACGAGAATATGGTCGGCCACAAGCTCGGCGAATTTGCCGTCACCCGGACCTTCAAGGGTCACGGTGGCGACAAGAAGTCGGGCAGGTAAGGAGAGATGACGATGGAAGCGAAAGCAATCCTGCGCACCGCGCGCATCTCCCCGCAGAAGGCCCGCCTGGTCGCTGACCAGGTGCGTGGTTTGTCCGCCGAACGTGCGGTCAATCTGCTGAAGTTCTCGGACAAGAAGGCTGCACACCTGATCAAAAAGGTGGTGGAGTCGGCGATCGCCAATGCCGAGAACAATCAGGGCGCGGATGTCGACGAGCTGAAGGTCAAGACCATCATGGTTGATGAAGGTCCCTCCCTGAAGCGTTTCATGGCGCGGGCGAAAGGCCGCGGTACCCGCATCCTCAAGCGCACCAGCCACATCACTGTGGTTGTGGGCGCCGCCAAGTAAGCGGAAAGGAAAAGACCATGGGTCATAAAGTTCATCCGACTGGAATCCGCCTGGGCATCGCCAAGGACTGGAATTCCAAGTGGTACGCAAACAAGGCCGAGTTCGCCTCCTATCTGGCAGCCGACCTGAAAGTGCGTGAAATGCTGCGCAAGAAGCTCGCGCAGGCAGGTGTCAGCAAGATCTTGATCGAGCGCCCTGCCAAAACCGCCCGCGTGACCATTCACACCGCCCGTCCGGGTGTGGTGATCGGCAAGCGTGGCGAGGACATCGAAAAGCTGCGCAAGGAAGTGAGCCAGCTGATGGGCGTTCCGGCGCACATCAACGTCACCGAAGTGCGCAAGCCGGAGCTGGATGCGCAGCTGGTCGCCGAGTCGATCGCGCAGCAGCTTGAGCGTCGCATCATGTTCCGCCGTGCAATGAAGCGCTCGGTCGGTAACGCGATGCGCCTGGGTGCCTTGGGCATCAAGGTCAATGTGGCTGGCCGCCTCAACGGTGCAGAAATTGCCCGTTCGGAGTGGTACCGCGAAGGCCGCGTGCCGCTGCACACGCTACGTGCCGACATTGATTACGGTTTTGCCGAGGCGTCCACGACGTACGGCATCATCGGCATCAAGGTCTGGATCTATAAGGGCGAAGTCTTCGACTTCTCTCAGGTTGGCCAGGAAAAGCAGGACGACAGCCCGCGCAACGATCGTAACGATCGCGGCGACCGTGGTGACCGCCCGTCGCGCCCGGCTCGTGAAGCGAGGTAACGGCAATGTTGCAACCCAAGCGAACCAAATATCGCAAGATGCACAAGGGCCGTAACGACGGCCTGGCATGGAGCGGAAACGCCGTCAGCTTCGGCGAGTACGGCCTCAAGGCCACGGCGCACGGTCAGCTGACCGCACGCCAGATCGAAGCAGCACGCCGCACGATCAGCCGCCACGTCAAGAAGGGCGGCAAGATGTGGATCCGTGTGTTCCCCGACAAGCCGATCACCAAGAAGCCGATCGAAGTCCGCATGGGCTCCGGTAAGGGCAACGTGGAGTACTGGGTCGCGCAGATTCAGCCGGGCCGCATGATCTATGAAATCGAGGGAATCCCCGAAGAGACCGCACGTGAGGCGTTTCGCCTTGCCGCTGCCAAGCTCTCGGTGACCACCACTTTCGTGACCCGGACGGTGCGCTGATGGATATCAAACAACTCCGCGAGAAGTCGGCTGACGAATTGAAGGCCCACCTGACCGATCTGCGTAAGGAGCAGTTCTCGCTCCGTATGCAGCAGGTCACCGGCCAGCTGCCGAAGACCCACGAAACCCGCCGGGTGCGCCGCGAGATTGCTCGCGTCAAGCACCTGCTCGGCAGCACCAAGTAAGGACGGCCGCGATGAGCGACAATAACGAAAAGCAAACGCTGCGCACGGTCGAAGGCCGTGTCGTCAGCAACAAGATGGACAAGACGGTCACCGTGTTGGTGGAGCGCCAGGTCAAGCATGCGCTGTACGGCAAGTACATCAAGCGCTCGACCAAGCTGCACGCACACGACGCCGACAATGCCTGCAACGAAGGCGACGTCGTGCGTGTGACCGAGATTGCTCCGATGTCCAAGACCAAGAACTGGCGGGTGGTGGAAATCGTCACCCGTTCGGCCGAATAAGGGAGATCTGAATCATGATCCAGATGCAGAGCTACCTCGATGTCGCCGACAATTCGGGTGCCAAGGAAGTGATGTGCATCAAGGTGCTGGGCGGCTCCAAGCGCCGTTACGCACACATTGGCGACATCATCAAGGTGACCGTCAAGGACGCCATTCCGCGTGGCAAGGTCAAGAAGGGCGAAGTCTACGACGCCGTCGTGGTGCGTACCCGCAAGGGTGTGCGCCGTCCCGACGGTTCGCTGATCCGCTTCGATGGCAACGCCGCTGTGCTGTTGAACAATAAGCAGGAGCCGATCGGGACCCGCATCTTCGGGCCGGTGACGCGCGAGCTGCGTTCCGAGAAGTTCATGAAGATCGTCTCGCTCGCTCCCGAAGTGCTGTGAGCGGAGGACATATACATGGCTAACCGTATCAAGAAGGGCGACCAGGTCGTCATTAACACCGGCAAGGACAAGGGTAAGCAGGGTGAAGTGGTGCGTGTGGAGGGCGATCGCGTGATCGTCTCCAACGCCAACGTCATCAAGCGCCACACCAAGCCGAACCCGCAGGCAGGCGTTGCCGGCGGCGTGGTCGAGCGTGAAGCGTCGATCCATATCTCCAACGTCAATATCGTCAACCCGGCAACGGGCAAGGGCGAGCGCGTTGGCTTCAAGGTGCTGGAGGATGGACGCAAACTGCGTGTGTTCCGCTCCAGCGGTGAGGCGCTCGACGCCTGAGGAATGAGATCATGAACACTCGTCTCGAAAAGTTTTACAAGGAAAACGTGGTGCCGGCCCTGATGAAGGAATTCGGCTACACCAATCCGATGGAAGTGCCGAAGCTGGTCAAGGTCACGCTCAACATGGGCGTGGGCGAAGCCGCTACCAACAAGAAGATCCTGGAAAATGCGGTCGCCGACATGGCCAAGATCTCCGGTCAAAAGCCGGTGGTCACCAAGTCGCGCGTTTCGGTCGCATCCTTCAAGATCCGTGACGGTTGGCCGATCGGCTGCAAGACCACCTTGCGTCGCGCCAAGATGTACGAGTTCCTGGATCGCCTGATCAACATCTCGTTGCCGCGCGTGCGCGACTTCCGTGGTGTGTCCGGTCGCTCCTTCGACGGTCGTGGCAACTTCAACATGGGTGTGAAGGAACAGATCATCTTCCCGGAAATCGACTTCGACGCCGTCGACGCGATTCGCGGTATGGATATCGCCATCACCACCACCGCCAAGACGGATGCGGAAGCGAAGGCGCTGCTGGCAGCGTTCAAGTTCCCGTTCCGTAACTGACCGTCGAGGACATCCGAAATGGCAAAGACCTCCATGATCCACCGCGACATCAAGCGTGCAAAGCTGGCGAAGAAATTCGCCGGCAAGCGTGATGCGCTGAAGAAGATCCTCTCCAGTCAGGATGCGTCCTACGAAGAGAAGATCGAAGCGTCGACCAAGTTGCAGAAGCTGCCGCGCGATTCGTCGCCGAGCCGCTATCGCAACCGTTGCGAGCTGTCCGGTCGTCCGCGCGGTGTCTACCGCAAGTTCGGTCTGGGTCGCAACATGCTGCGCAAGGCCACGATGAACGGCGACGTTCCGGGCCTGCGTAAGGCGAGCTGGTAACAGCATTCCGGCCGTTCGCGGCCGGATTTGAACAGGATGGTTCTGTTCAACAAGAGAGTCCGACGCAAGTCGGGCTCTTTTGTCGTATACTTCCGCTTCTGTCTTGCCCGTTCGGGCTTGGCATGGCGTCAAGGGTCCTGGCCCGTCCCCAGGAAAACACAAGATTTTCGCGAAAGCGGATATCGGTGCACTCAAAGGTACTCACATGAGCATGACTGATCCCATCGCCGACCTGCTGGTTCGCATCAAGAATGCGGCCGCGGTTGGTAAGCAGACGGTGAAATTGCCGTCGTCCAAGATTAAGGTTGCGATCGCCCAGGTCCTGAAGGACGAGGGTTACATCACCGACCTGCGCGTGACCCAGACCGAAAACAACAAGGCGGAACTGGAAATCGTGCTGAAGTATTTCGAAGGCCGCCCGGTCATCGAGACCCTGAAGCGTTTTTCGCGCTCGGGTCTGCGACAGTACCGCGGCAAGACCGAGCTGCCCAAGGTCCTCGGTGGCCTGGGTATCGCCATCATCTCCACGTCGAAGGGCATCATGACCGATGCGCAGGCTCGCGAAGCCGGCGTTGGTGGTGAAGTTCTGTGCTTCGTGGCCTAAGGGAAGGAATCGAACATGTCCCGTGTAGCCAAGAAGCCTGTCTCCCTCCCGAAGGGTGTTGAACTCAAGGTCCAGCCTGAGCTGGTCAGCGTCAAGGGCCCGAAGGGCACGTTGACCCTGCCCAAGCCGGCTGGTGTCGAAATCGCCATCGATGGCGACGTTGCCACGCTGTCGGCTAACGATCCGTCGCAGATCGCCCTCACCGGCACCGTGCGCGCCATCCTGGCCAACATGGTCAAGGGCGTCTCCGAGGGCTTCGAGCGCAAGCTCGAGCTGGTCGGCGTCGGTTACCGTGCTGCCATGCAGGGCAAGGACCTGAGCCTGGCGCTCGGTTTCTCGCACCCGCTGGTGTTCGTGGCGCCGGAAGGCATCACGCTGTCGACTCCTACCCAGACCGAAATTGTGGTCCAGGGCGCCGACAAGCAGCGCGTCGGCGAAGTTGCCGCCAAGATTCGCGGCTTCCGTCCGCCGGAGCCCTACAAGGGCAAGGGTGTGAAGTACGCCGATGAAGTCATCATTCGCAAGGAAGCCAAGAAGGCGTAAGGCAGGTCCCTCTGCGAGGAGCCCGGCCATCAATGGCCGGACTTTTCAATGTACAAGCCTGTTTTCCTTCAGCTTTCGTAGGATAAATATCATGAGCATCAACAAGAACATCGCCCGTCTGCGTCGCGCCAAGTCCACCCGTGCGCACATCCGTGAGCTCGGCGTTGCCCGTCTGTCGGTGCTGCGCACCGGTCAACATCTGTATGCGCAGGTCTTCACTGCCGACGGCTCCAAGGTGATCGCTGCTGCGAATACCCTGCAGGCCGACGTCAAGGATGGCTTGAAGAACGGCAAGAACAGCGATGCGGCCGCTAAGGTCGGCAAGCTGATCGCCGAGCGCGCCAAGGCTGCAGGCATCGAGAAGGTCGCATTCGACCGCTCGGGCTACCGCTACCACGGCCGCATCAAGGCGCTTGCCGACGCTGCGCGCGAAGGCGGCCTGCAGTTCTAAAGCACTGCTGCGGAGGTGGTCATCGACCACCTTCGCGATACCGCCGGCAGGGAGATGCCGGACCGTCCCGTTCTTTTGCAACGGTGCCGGGAACACCGCTTCACTTCACAACCATAAGCGGCTTCGAGCCGTACATACTCAATCAATCAAGGAATCAAGATGGCAGAAGAACGTGCACCGCGGGGTCGTGATCGCGACCGTAACCGCGAAGAGAAAGTCGACGATGGCATGATCGAAAAGCTGGTCGCGGTCAATCGCGTCAGCAAGACGGTCAAGGGCGGTCGCCAGTTCACCTTCACCGCGCTGACCGTGGTCGGCGATGGTCTGGGTAAGGTCGGTTTCGGTTACGGCAAGGCGCGCGAAGTGCCGGTTGCCATCCAGAAGTCGATGGAACAGGCGCGCAAGAATCTGGCCACTGTCGATCTGAACAACGGCACCTTGTGGCATGCCGTCAAGTCCGGCCATGGCGCAGCACGCGTCTACATGCAGCCGGCTTCGGAAGGTACGGGCGTCATCGCAGGCGGCGCCATGCGCGCTGTGCTGGAAGCGGTTGGCGTCAAGAACGTGCTGGCCAAGGCTGTCGGTTCGCGTAATCCGATCAACCTGGTCCGTGCGACCCTGAAGGGTCTGTCGGAAGTGCAGTCGCCGGCACGCGTTGCGGCCAAGCGCGGCAAGAAGGTGGAGGAGCTCAACCATGGCTAAGGACACCAACAAGACCGTGAAGGTGCGCCTGGTGCGTGGCCTGCGTGGAACCCAGTCGCGTCACCGCCTGTCGGTGCGTGCGTTGGGCCTGAATAAGCTGAACGATGTGCGTGAACTGAAGGACAGCCCGCAGGTGCGTGGCCTGATCAATACGGTTCATTACCTCGTCAAGGTTGAGGAGTAATCCCATGACTCTGCGTCTTAATGACCTCAAGCCGGCCGACGGCGCCCGTACCGAGCGCACCCGCGTCGGTCGTGGTATCGGTTCGGGCCTCGGCAAGACCGCTGGTCGCGGTCACAAGGGTTCGTTCGCTCGTAAGGGTGGCGGCAAGATCAAGGCCGGCTTCGAAGGCGGCCAGACCCCGATGCAGCGCCGTCTGCCGAAGATCGGTTTCCGCTCCAAGATGGCGCGCGATACCGCAGAAGTGTTGTCCTACCAGCTGGACAAGCTGGATGCCGGCGATGTCGACTTCGCAGCGCTGCGTGCGGCCAATCTGGTCCCGAGCCGCGCCAAGAAGGCGAAGGTCGTGCTGAAGGGCGAGCTGAGCAAGAAGTTCGTGCTGAAGGGCGTTGCGGCAACCGCAGGCGCCAAGGCGGCAATCGAAGCTGCCGGCGGCAGCGTAGAGGAGTAATCGGCAGATGGCGCAGGCTGGCATTGGTAACCTCGGTGGCGGGCTCGGCAAGTTCACGGAACTTCGCCAGCGGCTACTGTTCGTCCTCGGGGCATTGATCGTCTATCGCATCGGCTGCTATGTGCCGGTGCCGGGCGTGAATCCCGATGCCATGCTTTCGTTGATGCAGGCGCAGGGCGGCGGCATCGTGGACATGTTCAACATGTTCTCGGGCGGCGCCCTGCACCGTTTCAGTATTTTTGCGTTGAACGTGATGCCGTACATCTCGGCGTCGATCGTGATCCAGTTGGCCACGCATATCTTTCCCGCCCTCAAGGCGATGCAGAAGGAAGGCGAGTCGGGTCGACGCAAGATCACCCAATATTCGCGCATCGGTGCGGTGTTGCTGGCTGTGGTGCAGGGCGGCAGTATCGCGCTGGCACTGCAGAACCAGACCGCGCCCGGTGGCGCTCCGGTGGTGTATGCGCCGGGCATGGGCTTCGTGCTCACCGCGGTGATCGCATTAACCGCTGGCACCATCTTCCTGATGTGGGTAGGCGAGCAGGTCACCGAGCGCGGCATCGGTAACGGCGTATCGCTGATCATCTTTGCCGGCATCGTGGCTGGCCTGCCGTCGGCGGCCATCCAGACGGTCGAAGCCTTCCGCGAAGGCAATCTGAGCTTCATTTCGCTGCTGTTGATCGTCATCACGATCCTGGCGTTCACGCTGTTCGTCGTATTTGTCGAACGTGGGCAGCGCCGGATCACGGTCAACTACGCGCGCCGCCAGGGCGGTCGCAATGCGTACATGAACCAGACCTCGTTCCTGCCGCTCAAGCTCAACATGGCCGGCGTGATTCCGCCGATCTTTGCGTCCAGCATCCTCGCTTTCCCGGCGACGCTGTCGATGTGGTCGGGCCAGGCGGCGTCGGGTGGGGTGGGGTCTTGGCTGCAGAAGATCGCCAACGCGCTTGGGCCCGGTGAGCCGGTGCACATGCTGGTCTTCGCTGCGCTGATCATCGGTTTTGCGTTCTTCTACACTGCGCTGGTGTTCAACTCGCAGGAAACCGCCGACAACCTCAAGAAGTCGGGCGCGCTGATTCCGGGCATCCGTCCTGGCAAGGCCACCGCCGACTACGTCGATGGCGTGCTGACGCGCCTGACCGCGGCCGGTTCGCTGTACCTGGTGATCGTGTGCCTGTTGCCGGAAATCATGCGCACGCAGCTCGGCACCTCGTTCCACTTCGGCGGCACCTCGCTGTTGATCGCAGTGGTCGTAGTGATGGACTTCATTGCGCAGATTCAGGCGCATCTGATGTCGCACCAGTATGAGAGCTTGCTGAAGAAGGCCAACCTCAAGGGCGGCTCGCGCGGCGGTCTTGCGCGCGGTTAAGTGGTACACTAGATCTTCATTGCGTGAAGACGGCCTGGTTCCCGGGCCACGATCTTCCGATCAGAAGGGCGGCTCGCGCGACGTCTCGCGCGCGGGTGTGACGGGGTGGTCCTGTGCGGGAGTAGCACAGGCGATTCGGAGTAGTTTTCTGGATCAACACCGTCCGGCGCCGGAGCGAGGGCACACTCCCCACGCCGGGTCCATGGAACCTCTGGTTCCACGGGCTTCAAAGCAATCCGAGGCCTTGCTATAATTCCGAGTTCACTTTTGATCCATCCTGCCGGATGGCGCCTGGGCGCTGTCGGGCCATCACTCAGTTGGAGAATCGCGTCATGGCGCGTATTGCAGGCGTCAACCTGCCAGCCCAGAAGCACGTCTGGGTCGGGTTGCAAAGCATCTACGGCATCGGCCGTACCCGTTCGAAGAAGCTCTGCGAATCCGCAGGCGTTACCTCGACCACGAAGATTCGTGATCTGTCCGAACCCGAAATCGAGCGCCTGCGCGCCGAAGTCGGCAAGTATGTCGTCGAAGGCGACCTGCGCCGCGAAATCGGTATCGCGATCAAGCGACTGATGGACCTGGGCTGCTATCGCGGTCTGCGTCATCGCCGTGGTCTCCCGCTGCGTGGTCAGCGCACCCGTACCAACGCCCGCACCCGTAAGGGTCCGCGCAAGGCGATCAGGAAGTAAGGGATAGATCATGGCCAAGCCAGCAGAAAAGAAAACGAAGAAGAAGATCAAGCGCGTCATCACTGACGGCGTCGCTCACGTCCACGCTTCGTTCAACAACACCATCGTCACCATCACCGATCGCCAGGGCAACGCGCTGTCGTGGGCTACGTCCGGCGGCGCCGGTTTCCGTGGTTCGCGCAAGTCGACCCCGTTCGCTGCCCAGGTTGCCGCCGAGAAGGCTGGCCGCGCTGCGCTCGATTACGGCGTGAAGTCGCTGGAAGTGCGTATCAAGGGTCCGGGTCCGGGCCGTGAGTCGGCCGTGCGTTCGTTGAACAACGTGGGCTACAAGATCACCAACATCATCGACGTGACGCCAATCCCGCACAACGGGTGCCGTCCGCCGAAGAAGCGTCGCGTCTAAAGGGAGCGATAAGAAATGGCTCGTTATATCGGTCCTACCTGTAAGCTCGCGCGTCGCGAAGGCGCCGACCTTTCCCTCAAGAGCCCGGCGCGTGCGCTGGACTCCAAGTGCAAGCTTGAGCAGAAGCCCGGCCAGCACGGTGCGGCTCGCAAGGGCAAGCTCTCCGACTACGCCACCCAGCTGCGCGAAAAGCAGAAGGTCAAGCGTATCTACGGTCTGCTGGAACGTCAGTTCCGCAACTACTACAAGAAGGCCTCGACCAAGAAGGGCAACACCGGCGAGAACCTGCTGCAGTTGCTGGAAACCCGTCTGGACAACGTCTGCTACCGCATGGGCTTTGCCGTCACCCGTCCGGCCGCGCGCCAGCTGGTGTCGCACCGTGGCGTGCTGGTCAACGGCAAGTCGGTGAATCTGGCCTCGTACCAGATCAAGGCTGGCGATGCGATCACGCTGTCGGAAAAGGCACAGAAGCAGCTTCGCGTGCAGGAAGCCCTGACCGTGGCTGAGCAGCACGACATGACGCCGTCGTGGGTTGAAGTCGATTCGAAGAAGTTCAGCGGCGTGTTCAAGGCCGTTCCGGATCGCGCTGACCTGCCTTCGGATATCAACGAAGCGCTGATCGTCGAGTTGTATTCGAAGTAATTCACATTGGAGAACCTCCGGTACTGCCGGAGGTTCGCAGGAGACCCCGCAACATGACGGTTACCGCCAACCAGGTTCTGCGCCCCCGTGGTCCGCAGATCGAACGTCTTACCGACAACCGCGCCAAGGTCGTGATCGAACCCTTGGAGCGCGGTTACGGGCACACGCTGGGCAATGCCCTGCGTCGTGTGTTGTTGTCGTCGATCCCCGGTTTTGCGATCACCGAGGTCGAGATCGACGGCGTGCTGCATGAGTACACCACGGTGGAAGGTTTGCAGGAAGACGTGCTTGACGTCCTGCTGAACCTGAAAGACGTGGCGATTCGTATGCACAGTGGCGACAGCGCCACGCTGTCGTTGTCCAAGCAGGGTCCGGGTACGGTCACTGCGGCAGACATCAGGACCGATCACAACGTTGAGATCATCAACGGCGACCACGTGATCTGCCACCTGACCAAAGACACCGCATTGAACATGCGCCTGAAGATCGAGCGTGGCTTTGGCTACCAGCCGGCTGCTGCGCGTCGTCGCCCGGATGAAGAGACCCGCACCATCGGTCGTCTGATGCTGGATGCGTCGTTCTCGCCGGTGCGTCGCGTTGCCTACGCCGTGGAAGCTGCGCGCGTCGAACAGCGTACCGACCTCGACAAGCTGGTCATCGATATCGAAACCAACGGCACGATCGATGCCGAGGAAGCCGTGCGCACCGCCGCCGACATCCTCAGCGATCAGCTGTCGGTGTTCGGCGATTTCACCCACCGCGATCGCGGTGCGGCCAAGCCGGCTGCCAGCGGCGTGGATCCGGTGCTGCTGCGCCCGATCGACGACCTTGAGCTGACCGTGCGTTCGGCCAACTGCCTCAAGGCCGAGAGCATCTACTACATCGGCGATCTGATCCAGAAGACCGAAGTCGAGCTGCTCAAGACCCCGAATCTGGGCAAGAAGTCGCTGACAGAAATCAAGGAAGTGCTGGCACAGCGCGGCCTTGCGCTGGGCATGAAGCTGGAGAACTGGCCGCCGGCCGGTGTCGCCCAGCACGGCATGCTTGGTTAATGCATCAAGGCATGGGCGTCTTCGGGCGCCCATGTTTGTTTTCTACATCGACGGGTTAAAGCCTGCGATGACATCCGGTTCAAGGACGGCCGGCTCGGACCAACCGCAGTCCATTCAACAGCGCCAGGATGGCGACAACGTTTCTCAAGCAGTCTCAACATTCCCTAGGAAACCATACTCATGCGTCACCAGAAATCCGGCCGTAAGTTCAACCGCACCAGCGCGCATCGCGAAGCCATGTTCCGCAATATGGCCGCCTCGCTGTTCAAGCACGAGCTGATCAAGACCACCTTGCCGAAGGCCAAGGAACTGCGTCGCGTCGCCGAGCCGCTGATCACCATCGGCAAGGTCGATGGCGTTGCCAACCGCCGTCTGGCGTTCGCCCGCCTGCGCGACAAGGAAGCCGTGGGCAAGCTGTTCGTCGAACTGGGCCCGCGTTACGCGACCCGTCCCGGCGGCTACCTGCGCATCCTGAAGGCCGGCTTCCGTGCCGGCGACAATGCGCCGATGGCGTATGTCGAGCTGGTCGGCCGTCCGGTCGTCGCCGAAGAAGTGGCCGAGTAATCGGATCGCTGCTGCACAGATTCTCGAAGAAGCCCGGCTGACGCCGGGCTTTTTTGTTGGCTGCTCGAAACTGCGTGTCTGCCGACGGCTGTCGACTGCACGGGCACGCGTGCGTGCGCGTGGATGTGTGCGTTACGCAGCAAGCAGGGCGACGTCGCCAAAGCCTATGTGCCAGTGCAGCTGCTGCCGCTTGCTCGGCCAATTGCAATCTCCTTCCGCTTGGTCGACGACGGCTTGCGGGCTTTGGATTGCCGCTCGCGGGTGGGCGTGCGGTGGGCCCTGGTCTTTCGGACATCGCATGCGTGTCACCCCGTGTCGCGGCGGCGCCGCAGCGCACAAGCAGCAGACGCCGCGCGATTAGACCGCTCGCTCAGTCATGCGTGGTCACGGCCGTGGCGATGGCTGATAATCGACGACTTGACCCAAGGCAAGCAGTGACGATGAATCCATTTCGCTGGAGTTTCCGGGCGCAGTTTCTGCTGGGCTTTCTTGCATGCGCAGGATTGCTGGCTTACGCGATCTATGTGCAGTTGCATCTGGGTCTGGAGCCTTGCCCGCTGTGCATCTTCCAACGGATCGCCTTCGCGGCGCTGGCCATGTTTTTTCTGCTCGGCGCGCTGCATGGGCCGCGTGCCGCCGCCGGGCGCAAGGTCTATGGGGTCTTGAGTTTCATCGCCGCGGGCGTGGGCATGGGCATCGCTGCGCGGCATGTGTGGGTGCAGATCCGGCCCAAGGACATGATGTCTTCGTGCGGGCCGCCGTTGAGCTTTCTGAGCGAGACCATGGGGCCCTTCGAGGTGTTCCGCACCGTGCTGACCGGCACCGGCGATTGCGGCAATATCGATTGGCGCTTCCTCGGGTTGAGCATGCCCATGTGGAGCATGGTGTGGTTCGTGGGGTTGGCGTTGTGGGCGCTGTACGCGGGCTTCAAGGCGCGGCGTAGCTCGGTCCATCACTGACGCATGGCAGGTCTAGCGCCTCGCAAAGCCCTGCGGCAGCCTTGTAGGCGTGCAGTGGGATCGTGACGGGCAACGGCCGCTGTGCGTTGCTTAGGCGAGGCTGCTGCGCGGTTGGCGGTTGAAGGGCCGCCTGATCCGCTGCAGGCCGGGCGGCTTGATTCGTCGCAAGGCGCCCGCCCTGCGCTGCGCTTGCTCGACGCGTCTGCCTCCTGGCCTTGATACTGGACGCCGTTGCTGCCGCTTGCATGCGTCTGCGGCGTGTCGACCGCGAGCGCCAAGAACGACATCGAAGACGTGACTGATTCCTGGCTCTTTCCGCTGGCTAGCGCTGGTGGATCGCGGCATTGCTTCAATCGATAAGCCGATATTTACGTGTCTGCCAAACGATGCGCATCAGCCATGCAGGCGGTCCGCAGCGTGGCCAGCCGTGCTGCAGGCTTGGTCATCGGACTTCGGCAACGAATGGGCCGGTATTGTTCCGGTCCATTCGCTGCCTTGCACCGCGTCAGAAGTCCTGCTGCAGGCTCACATAGACGCCGCGGCGCGGCGCCCACTGCGGCGCGAAGACGCCGATACCGCCGCCATCGCGCAACTGGTAGCTGCGGTTGAGGACATTGACCGCGGCCAGTTGCACATGCAGCGGATGCGTATCGACGTCGAAGTCGTGGCCGACGCTGGCATTCAACTGGAAGTACGACGGAAGCGAGGCGCCGTTGGGCACGGTGTCGGTATCGGTGCGCAAGCCGCTGCCGAACAGATAGTTGAGGCCGACCTTGCTGCCTTCGCTGAAGGCGTAGTTGATGCCGCCGGACGAGGTCAGCTTCTGGTCGTGATCCAGGTGGATCCAGTTGTCGTAGGTGTAGGCCAGCGCATCCGGATCGAAGTTGTACAGGCTGGTCATGACCCGCTTGCCCATGGCTTTGCTGTAGGCGAGGTTGAAATATGCCGTCACTGGCCCGTTGGTGTAGTCGGCGCTGAATTCGGCGCCGCGGATGCGGCCATAGCGGTAATTGAAGGTGGAATAGATATAGGCGGCACCGAACTGGCCTTCGTCCTGCAGCCGGTCGGCCTTGCGGTAATAGGTGTCCAGGCCAAGCGTCAGATGGTCGGTGACCACTTGCGAGATGCCCAGGTCGTAGTAGTCGCTACGTTCGCTCAGTGGCGTGGTCGGACCGTCACCGGCCGACTGCTGGTTGGTGGTGCCGTCGTAGAGCGCGATGTCGCTGGTGGAGATCAGCTCGCTGGCCGGTGGGGTGAAATAACGCGCGTATCCGGCATGCACGGTGGTGCTGTCGGTGGCGCGCCAGATGACGCCCAGGCGCGGGCTGAGCTGACCTTCGGTCGTGCCGAAGGCCTTGTACTTGTCGCCGCGCAACCCGTAATTGACGGTCCAATCTTCGCCGATCTTCCACTCGTCCTGCAGGTAGAGCGCGTAGGTGCTGGCATGGAAACGGCTGCCGTCGGGAATGAACAGCGGCACGTTGCTGCTCTGGCTGCCGTCGTCGTTGGCGGGGAAGACCGACGAATTGTTGCTGGCGATGGCGTGTTCGAAATTGCCGTACACGCCGTAGCGCAGCGTATGCGAGCCGCCCCATGGCGTTGCGAAGTCCGCCTGCACGGTATTGGCGCGGTTGCTGCGGTCCACCCGCGAGGCGATGCCGTTGAAGATCAGGTCGCCGGCGACGTCGGGGGAGAAGGCGACGCTGCTGTAACGCTGGCCGGCGGAGAGCTGATAGTTGGTGTCGCCGAGCGTGCCTTGCAGGGCCAGGGTGCCGAAACGGGTGTTTTCGCGCTGGTTCTCGTCCAGGCGCGAGGAGTCGAAATCGGTGGTGCCCAGGTAATCGAAGGCCGGCGTCTGCCCCGGATTGTTGGGGATCTGGAAGCGGTTGTTCGCGTAGCCGACCAGCAGGCTGAGACGGGTGTTCTCGTTGACCAGGTAGGTCAGATCGGCGAAACCCTTGCCCTGATGGGTTTTGTCGTGGATGGGGTTGAGGCTGTCGACCGGGTTTTCAAGGCCATTCTTGTTCTGGTCGTAATCGCCGCTGACGAACCAGCTCCAACGCCCGCTGCTGCCCCACAGCGAGGCGTTGGGGTTGATGGTGCCGAATGAGCCGGCGGTGATGCCGACGCTGCCGCGATTGCCGAGTTCGGCACCGCTCTTGGTGGTGATGTCGACCACGGCTGCGGTGCGGTCGCCGAACTGCGCGGGCAACGCACCATCGAGCAGCTTGAGGTTCTTGATGATGCGCGGCTCCAGACTCTGGCCGAAACCGGAGATGGATTCGGGAATCATCACCCCGTTGATGCGGTACTGCAGGTTGGCGTGGTCGCCGCGGACGTGAATGCCGCCATAGGAATCCTGTACCACGCCCGGCGCCTGCAGCAGGACCTGATTGAGTGGAGTCGCCGCGCCGAGCGGCAGGCGATCGATATCGTCAGCGGTGATGGCAAATTGGCTGCTGCCGATGTCCGGCGACAGGGCATTGCGCGCCGCCTCGAGCTTGGCGATCACGTTGACCGTGTCCAGATCGGTCGTGCGTTCGGAGTCGGCATCGGCGGCAAACGCCGCACCGATGGGGGCGGCCAGCAGGGCGGCGGTGATGGCAGCAGACAGAAGACGAGGAGTCATGGCAGTTTCGCGAGGCGAGTGAGGGGGAGGGTGTTGTTATTTTGTAACGTTGAGCGCTTTGGCGAGCGCTAGCGTAGGTCGAAAGTCATGGCTCGACGGGCGATGTTGTTTGCTGTTCAGGTCGAAAGGGCCGGCGCGCGACCGCGCGTCGGACGGACGCGGCGGCAATTCGGTGCCATTGGCCTCCAGGCGCTTTGCGTAGCGTTCCGGCTCTGCGAACATCGCAGGCTGCCTAGGAGTCCTTTCATGAATCTTTCCGCTGCCACTTCCGCTACCGATTCGGCCGCCGCAGTGTGGGCGCCGGACAGCTGGCGCGGCAAACCTGCATTGCAGCTGCCGGTGTACCCGGATGAGAACGCGCTGCAGGCGGCCATGCACGAGCTGGGGCGGCTGCCGCCGCTGGTGACCTCGTGGGAAATCTTTGCGCTCAAGCGCCAGCTGGCCGAAGCGCAGGAAGGCAAGCGCTTCCTGCTGCAGGGTGGCGATTGCGCTGAAAATTTCAGCGATTGCGAATCGGGCACCATCTCCAACCGTTTGAAGGTGCTGCTGCAAATGAGCCTGGTGCTGGTGCACGGCCTGCATTTGCCAGTGGTGCGGGTGGGTCGCTTTGCCGGGCAATACGCCAAGCCGCGCTCGGCCGACACCGAAACGCGCGATGGCGTGACCTTGCCGAGCTATCGCGGCGATGTGATCAATGCGCCGGCCTTCACCGAGGCCGCGCGCGTGCCCGATCCGCGCCGCATGATCACCGCACATTCGCGCTCGGCAATGACGATGAACTTCGTGCGCGCGTTGATCGACGGCGGCTTCGCCGACCTGCATCACCCCGAATACTGGAATCTGGACTGGGTGGGCTATTCGCCGCTGGCGGCGGACTACCAGAAGATGGTTGCCTCGATCGGCGACGCCGTGCGCTTCATGGAAACGCTGTCCGGGGCAGAGGTGTACAACCTCAATCGCATCGATTTCTACACCTCGCACGAGGCGTTGTTGCTGCCGTACGAAGAAGGCCTGACCCGTCAGGTGCCGCGTCAGTGGGGCTGGTTCAATCTCAGCACGCACTACCCGTGGATCGGGATGCGGACGGCCGCGCTGGATGGCGCGCACGTGGAATACCTGCGTGGCGTGCGTAACCCGATCGCGATCAAGGTGGGGCCGTCGGTGCAGCCGGACCAGCTGCTGCGCCTGATCGATGTGCTCAATCCCGAGGACGAGCCCGGGCGTTTGAGCTTCATCCATCGCATGGGCGCGGCGCAGATCGCCGACAAGTTGCCGCCGTTGCTGGATGCGGTCAAGCGCGACGGGCGGCGGGTGCTGTGGGTGTGCGATGCGATGCATGGCAATACCGAAAGCACCGGAAATGGCTATAAGACGCGGCGTTTCGACAATATCCGCAACGAAGTGGAGACCTCCTTCGACCTGCACGCGGCCGCCGGCACGCGGCTGGGCGGCGTGCATCTGGAACTTACCGGCGAAGATGTCACCGAATGCACCGGCGGTGCGCGCGAGCTCACCGAGCGCGATCTGGAACGGGCGTATCGCTCCAGCGTGGATCCGCGGCTGAACTACGAACAGTCGCTGGAAATTGCGATGGCGATCGTGCGCAAGCAACAACAGGTGGCTTCGCAGCCGCTGGGCGGATGATCAACGTGTGCGCATGACGTGATGCTCATGCCGCGTGCGGCATGCTCTGGCAGCCATCCCTCTTTCCCCCCACAGGAGGAACGGTTTGACTGCCGATTGGAACGTCATCCGCGAATATGCAATTCCGCTCGGTGCCTCGCTGCTGGCGGGCATCGTCACCTGGTCGTTGATGCTGTGGCTGTTTCGCCGCATGCAGGGTCGCGACTACCGCCGTGCGCGCATCATTCGCGTGATCACGCTACCGGCGGCGTTTATCTTGCCGCTGTTGTTTCTGGGGGTTGCCACCGAAGCGACCCCGTTGGCCGGCAAGGCGCTGGCAGCGGTGCAGCATCTGCTGCACCTGGGAATCGTCGGCTGCGTCACCTGGTTGCTGGTACGCGCGGTGGCCGCCGGCGAGGCGGCGATCTTGCGCAGCAATCCGATCGAGGTGTCGGACAACCTCACCGCGCGGCGCATCCAGACCCAGACGCGGGTGCTGAGCCGCGTGCTGATGGGCACGGTGATCTTGCTCGGCATTTCGGTGGTGCTGCTGACCTTCCCGCAGGTACGCCAGATCGGCAAGACCTTGCTGGCGTCGGCCGGCATCATCGGGCTGGTGGCCGGTATCGCGGCCAAGCCGGTGTTCGGCAACCTGATCGCCGGTTTGCAGATTGCACTGACCCAGCCGATTCGCCTGGATGACGTAGTGATCGTGGAAGGCGAGTGGGGCCGCATCGAAGAGATCGGCAGCTCGTACGTGGTGGTGCGGATCTGGGACGAGCGCCGCATGGTGGTGCCGCTGACCTGGTGGATTGAAAACCCATTTCAGAACTGGACGCGCAGCAGTGCCGATCTGCTCGGCACCGCGTTCCTGTGGCTGGATTACCGCACGCCGATTGCAGCGGTACGTGCGGAACTGGAGCGTATCTGCCACAGCGAACCGCTATGGGACGGCCGCGTGTGCGTGACCCAGATTACCGACACCAGCGACAACACCATCCAGGTGCGACTGCTGGTGAGCGCGCGCAATTCCGGCGATGCCTTTGATCTGCGCTGCCTGGTGCGCGAACGCATGATCGATTTCCTGACCCGCGAGCATGCGTATGCCTTGCCGAGGCTGCGCGCCGAAATCGCAACGCAGGAAAGAACGCCATCACGCCCTGCCGAGCCGATTGCACAGGAGAGCGTGCGCTCGCCGGGCGCCGAAGACGGCGAGCCTGCGGCCAGCATCTAGCGCGCCAAGAAAACGACTGCATCGCTGCCAGGCGCGTGCGGCCGGTGCCCGGAACCGGCATGTATTCCGCGGGCAGGCGGTTCTTGCGCGCCGCCCACGCCCGCCTGGCGACGCTCGTTGCGTTTGTGGGACTGCTTTTATCGGGTGGTATTGCGCAACTGCCGGCATCGAATGTGTTCGGCAGGCAGTTGCACAAGCACCCGCCGGGGCATCCTTCTTGGGCGCCAGGTATAACGGCGGTCAATCATGCTGGTGCGAACCGGGCGCAGGCGCGACGGGTATCGTGCCTGACGTGGCCCCACCTGGCGCAGCCGGCGCACTCGGCGCATAGCCAGGCGTAAAGCGCGCATGGCTGCGTTGCTCGTATGCATACGCCAGCTCGATCAGGCGCGGCTCGCTCCAGGCGGTGCCCATGAACAACAGGCCCAGTGGCAAGCCCTGGGTCTGTCCCATCGGCACGCTCAGGCTTGGATAGCCGGCCACCGCCGCGGCACCATAGCCGGCGCCGGGGAAGGTATCGCCCTTGCCGAGTGTGGTGATCCACGCCGCGCCCGTCGTGGGCACGATCAAGGCATCCAGGCGATCTGCCTTCAAGGCTGCGTCGATGCCTTCCGGCCCCGCCAATCGCTTGGCGTTGGCGCGCGCGCTCAGATACCCCGCATCGTCGAGACCGGGCGCTGCCTGCGCCTGTTCGAACAATTCCTGCCCGAAGTACGGCATTTCGCGCTGCGCGTGCTTGCGATTGAACGCAATCAACTGCTCCAGGTTCGCCACAGGCGCGTGGTGGTTCTGCAGATACGCGTTCAAGCCGGCCTTGAATTCGACCAATAAGACCATCTGCTCTGCAGCATCCCACTTGCCATCGGTGACCAGGGCGGTCTCGACCACGGTGGCGCCAGCGTCACGCAGGGTGCGCACGGCGCGGTCGAGCGCCGCGGCGATTGCCGGATCCTCGCGCAGCGGGTTGCGCAACAGGCCCAGGCGCGCGCCACGCAGGCTGTCGGGTTTCAGGTAGGCGAGATAATCGACGCTGGTCGCCGGTGCCTTGGCGGTGGCGGGGTCCTGCGGGTCGGGTGCGGCGATGGCCTGCAGCACTGCAGCCGCATCGGCGACGCTGCGGGTCATCGGGCCGGCGGTGTCCTGACTGGCGGAAATTGGGATGATGCCGTCGCGACTGACCAGGCCAACGGTCGGCTTGAGCCCGACCAGGCCGTTGACCGATGCCGGACAGGTGATGCTGCCATCGGTTTCGGTCCCGATGCCGACGGTGGCCAGGCTGGCCGCGATGGCCGCACCGGTGCCGGCACTGGAGCCGCAGGGATTACGATCCAGCGCATATGGATTGCGCGTGAGCCCTCCGCGTCCGCTCCAGCCGGAACTGGATTGGGTGGAGCGGAAATTGGCCCATTCGCTGAGGTTGGTCTTGCCCAGGATCACCGCGCCGGCGGTGCGCAGGCGCTGCACCACAAACGCATCGCGAGCGGGGTGGAACTCGGCCAGGGCGAGGGAGCCGGCGCTGTTGACCATCGGCAGCGCGTCGATATTGTCCTTGAGCAGCACCGGGATGCCGTGCAGCGGCCCACGCACGTGGCCGGCTTTGCGTTCGGCATCCAGGGCGCGCGCGTCGGCTTCGGCCTGTGGATTGAGTTCGATCACCGCGTTGAGCCTGGGGCCGGCGCGATCGATGCCGGCAATACGCTGCAGATACGCGCGCGTCAGTTGCAGGCTGCTGCTCTGGCCGCTGGCCATGCGCGCCTGCAGGCCTGCCACGTCGGCCTCGCTCAGATCGAGAGGGTGGGCGGTGGACGCGTCGGCAGCGCTGGCCGCAGAACGCGACGGATCATCGGCATGCGCACAGCCGCAGAGCGCGGCAAGCAGCGCGAAGGACAAAAGGGTGGATCGCATGGATGGTCGTCCCCGGGGAGAAGTCGCAGGCTAACGGCGCTGCGTCGGGGTGACAACGTAAGGACGTGCTCGCCAACGGGCAGGCAGGCTCAGCGACGGCGGCGTCGCACCAGGTCGCGTGCCAGCACGCCGACCACCAGCAGGTTGATCGCCAGCACGCCCCAGGCGGTCCAGCCGGGATGACGCACGATGGCGTAGATATCGAAAGGCAGATAGATGGCCGCCGACAGGCAGCCCAGCACCGAGGCCCAGGCCTTGGCACGCCACAGACCCCAGGCTTCCACCACATGCAGCAGGCCATAGGCCAGCATGGCGGCAGCGGCCAGATGCACCGCGTCGGGGCTGATGGTCTTGAGCAACGACGGCAGTGCGCCGTGGTCGGGGTCCAGGTTGAAGCGGCGGATCAGGGTGATGACCGCGTTTTGCAGCGGGAGCGGGCCCAGAATTTCCAGGCCCGTCGCCGCCAACAGCGCAAGCGTCCCCTTGACCGCCTCAAGCAAGGCGATCACATGCAGTCCCGGATGCGCGCGCGGATCCGGGCTATAGGGTTTGTTACTCACGCGTCAGCTCAACAACTCAGCCCGAACGGCCAGCGCGCTTGCGGTCGCTTTCGGTCAGGAATTTCTTGCGCAGGCGGATTTCCTTGGGGGTGACTTCCACCAGCTCGTCGTCCTCGATGAAGTCCAGCGCCTGTTCCAGCGTGTACTTGATCGCCGGGGTCAGCTTGATCGCATCGTCCTTGCCCGAGGCGCGCATGTTGGTCAGCGGCTTGGTCTTGATCGCGTTGACGGTCAGGTCGTTGTCCTTGGAGTGGATACCCACCAGCTGGCCTTCGTACACGTTGTCGCCTTCGGCGGCGAACAGGCGGCCACGCTCTTCCAGCGGCCCCAAGGCATATGCCGGGGTCGCACCCGGTGCATTGGCAATCATCACGCCGTTCTGGCGCTTGGCGATGGCGCCCTGTTCCTTCGGACCGTAGTGGTCGAATACGTGGAACAGCAGGCCGGAGCCCTGGGTCAGGGTGCGGAATTCGTTCTGGAAGCCGATCAGGCCACGCGCCGGGATCATGTAATCCAGGCGCACGCGGCCCTTGCCGTCGGGCTCCATGTTCTTCAGCTGGCCCTTGCGGGTGCCCAGCTTTTCCATCACGCCGCCCTGGTGCTGTTCTTCGATGTCCACCACCAGCTGCTCGATCGGCTCCATCAACTTGCCGTCGATTTCCTTGATGATCACTTCCGGGCGCGATACGGCCAGCTCGTAGCCTTCACGACGCATGTTTTCGATCAGCACCGACAGGTGCAGCTCGCCACGGCCGGAGACCAGGAACTTGTCGGCGTCCGAGCCTTCCTCGACCTTCAGCGCCACGTTGTGCACCTTCTCGCGGTCCAGACGGTCGCGCAGCTGGCGGCTGGTCAGGAACTTGCCGCCGGACAGGTCCTTGTTGCCGGCGAACGGCGAGTTGTTGACCTGGAAGGTCATCGAGATGGTCGGTTCGTCCACGGTCAGCGCCGGCAGCGCTTCGGGATGATCGAGCGCGCACACGGTGTCGGAGATGGTCAGTTCCTGGATGCCGGAGATCGCCACGATGTCGCCGGCCTCGGCGGTGTCCTGCTCGATACGCTCCAGGCCCAGGAAGCCCAGCACCTGCAGCACCTTGCCCTGGCGCTTCTTGCCTTCGCGGTCGATCACGCTGACCGGCATGTTCTTCTTCAACGTGCCGCGCTGGATGCGGCCGATGCCGATCACGCCGACGAAGTTGTTGTAGTCCAGCTGGCTGATGCGCATCTGGAACGGGCCGTCCGGGTCCACGTCCGGGGCCGAGACGTGCTGCATGATCGCTTCGTACAGCGGGGTCATGTCGCCTTCGCGCACGTCCGAATCCAGGCTGGCGTAGCCGTTCAGTGCGGAGGTGTAGACGATCGGGAAATCCAGCTGCTCGTCGGTGGCGCCGAGCTTGTCGAACAGGTCGAACACCTGGTCGATCACCCAGTCCGGGCGCGCGCCGGGACGGTCGATCTTGTTGACCACCACGATCGGCTTGAAGCCCATCGCAAAGGCCTTCTGGGTCACGAAGCGGGTCTGCGGCATCGGGCCGTCCATCGCGTCGACCAGGATCAGCACCGAGTCCACCATCGACAGCACGCGCTCGACTTCGCCACCGAAGTCGGCGTGTCCGGGGGTGTCGACGATGTTGATGCGGTTGCCCTGCCAGGTGATGGCGGTGTTCTTGGCCAGGATCGTGATGCCACGTTCCTTTTCCTGGTCGTTACTGTCCATCACGCGTTCAGCCAACACGGTGCGTTCGGACAGGGTGCCGGACTGCTTCAGCAGGCAGTCGACGAGGGTGGTCTTGCCATGGTCGACGTGCGCGACGATGGCGATATTGCGGAGTTTTTCGATAGACATGCGGAAAGGGCCCCTGTCTGGCGCCAGTCTTGAGATGAGGTAAGCCCGACATTATAGCGGTTTCGTTGCGCTGCCGTTGCCGATTGCCCGGAGTCGATTCAGATCGCCCATTCAGCCAGCGTGACGGGCCGCGCGCCGGGCGGGCGGGAGCGTTGAACGATGGTCGTACCCATGCGGCCGGCCACGCACCCGGGTGTATCCTAGCGGGCTATTGATCACCCCAGAACCTGCAAGGATTTCTATGTCCCTGATCGCCACTTTCGACACCTCCCGCGGCCCGATCGTCGTCGAGCTGTACCCGGACAAGGCCCCGCTGACGGTTGCCAACTTCGTGAACCTGGCCAAGCGCGGCTTCTACAACGGCCTGAGCTTCCATCGCGTCATCGCCGACTTCATGATCCAGGGCGGTTGTCCGGAAGGTTCCGGCCGCGGCGGCCCGGGCTACCGTTTCGAAGACGAGACCAACAATGGCCTCGGCCACGAGCGCGGCGTGCTGTCCATGGCCAATGCCGGCCCGAACACCAACGGCAGCCAGTTCTTCATCACCCACACCGCCACCCCGTGGCTGGACGGCAAGCACACCGTGTTCGGCAAGGTCACCCAGGGCCTGGACGTGGTCGATAGCGTTGCCCAGGGCGACACCATCAATACGCTCACCATCGAAGGCGACACCGACGCCGTGCTGGCCGCCAAGGCCGACCGCGTTGCGGAGTGGAACAAGATCCTCGCCGCCTGATCGCATCCCGTCGAACGGCCGCCATGTGCGGCCGTTCGCTTGTCAACGCGCGCCGCCAGGCCCTGCGCCCCGCCAGCGTGCGACCCCACCAACGTTTTTTAGCAGAGGAAACACCCCATGAAAGCACCTGTTCGTGTTGCTGTGACCGGCGCTGCCGGCCAGATCTGCTATGCCCTGCTGTTCCGCATCGCTTCCGGCGAAATGCTGGGCAAGGACCAGCCGGTCATTCTGCAGTTGCTTGAACTGCCGATTGAGAAGGCCCAGGCCGCCCTCAAGGGCGTGATGATGGAACTGGAAGACTGCGCGTTTCCGCTGCTGGCCGGCATGGTCGGTACCGACGACGCCGAAGTGGCCTTCAAGGACGTTGATATCGCCCTGCTGGTCGGTTCGCGTCCGCGCGGCCCGGGCATGGAGCGCAAGGACCTGCTGCTGGCCAATGCGGAGATCTTCACCGCACAGGGCGCGGCCCTGAACAAGGTCGCCAAGCGCGACGTGAAGGTGCTGGTGGTCGGCAACCCGGCCAACACCAACGCCTACATCGCCATGAAGTCGGCGCCGGACCTGGACCCGAAGAATTTCACCGCCATGCTGCGCCTGGACCACAACCGCGCGCTGAGCCAGCTCTCGGCCAAGCTCGGCAAGCCGGTGGCCGGCATCGAGAAGCTGGCGGTGTGGGGTAACCACAGCCCGACCATGTACCCGGATTATCGTTTCGCCACCGCCGATGGCGCCTCCGTCGGTGATGCGATCAACGACCAGGAGTGGAACGCTTCCACCTTCATCCCGACCGTGGGCAAGCGCGGCGCAGCGATCATCGAAGCGCGTGGCCTGTCCTCGGCCGCCTCCGCCGCCAATGCCGCCATCGACCACATCCGTGACTGGGTGCTGGGCACCAACGGCAAGTGGGTGACGATGGGCGTGCCGTCGGACGGCTCCTACGGCATTCCGGAAGGCGTGATGTTCGGCTTCCCGGTCACCACCGAAAATGGCAAGTACACCATCGTCAAGGATCTGCCGATCGACGACTTCAGCCAGAAGTACATCGACAAGACCCTGGCCGAGCTGGAAGAAGAGCGCAGCGGCGTGGCGCATCTGCTGGGCTGAGTTATTCGGTCACTGCTGTTATGAAAACGCCGGGCATTGCCCGGCGTTTTTTTTATTGCGCCTCGCGTGGCAGAGACTGCGCGGTCAGGCCAGGCCTTCGGCCTTGAGTGCAGCCTGCACATCGGCATCGGCCAGCATGCGTTGCACGAACGCCTGCAGCGCATTCAATCCATCCAGATTCACCGCAACTTTCTGCGCCCACAGCAAGGTGACGAACAAATACGCATCGGCACCGGTGTGGCTGTCGCTGGCGAGCCAGGTGCGACCTTGCAGATGCGCATCGACGCGCTCGTACAGCGTGCGCAATTTGCTGCGCGCATCGTCCTGGCTGCGCGCAATCAGCGCCGGGTCCTGCAGATACGCGGTGCTGCCGAAGATCGGCTTGAAGGTGGGGTGCACGTCGGCATTGACGAAGGCGATCCACCGATTGATCTCGGCACGGCTGCGCGCGGTGCCATCGCCGGATAGGCCGGTGAGTGGTGCGATGTCGGCGATGTAATTGAGAATGGCTGCATTCTGGGTCAGTGCCCAATCGTCGACCATCAGCAATGGCACCGAGCCTGCTGGATTCAGACGCATATACTCGGGAGATTTCATCGTTGCCGCATCGACCACACTCAGGTCGAACGGCAGCCCCGACCAACGCAACACGATGTGATCTGCCAGCGAACAAGCGCCGGGCTTGGTATACAGCTTCATGGACGATCTACGCGGGAATGAAGACCCAAGCTTAGCGGGCAGACGATGCCGTGTGAAGCGCGCAGCGGGAATTGGGCTTCAGCAGGGCGCCGCTCATTGGCCCATGGCTCGCTCGCGCTGGTGTCGCGCCGATATGAACGGCATCACCGAACTGGCAGCGCGCACGTGGCGGCTCCGGCCTGGTCAGGCTCTTCTTTGCAACCTGTCCGGGCGCAGGAAGCGAGTCGGTGCCTGATAAGGCTTGCTGCCGCGCCGGTCGATCGCCATGCGTGCAGCGTGTCCGTTGTATGCGACGCATGAGCGTCTTGAGATAGGCGCTTGAAACACGTCAAACGCAGCGGCACTGCATCTCGATGATCAACGATCCCAGCGACGTATGACGCTCAGAGATACCGCGACAGTCCGCGCTCAGGACGCGTTGCGCGGGCGCAGCGATTGCACGCGATAGAACGTGTGGTCGCCGATGGTGGCCACCTGATAGGCATTACGCCAGCTGGGGCTCGCAATTGCGCTTGCGGCAAAGTGGCTGGCGCCCGGCACGATCTCCTTGCGTTGGCCAACCGGCAATGCCCAGTTGCGCTGCGCCGCCAGTGCCACGCCCAATGCCTTGTTCCAGGCATCGTCGTTCTTCAGCTGCGTGCCTGGCGCGACGATCGTCGGCGCGAACTGCTTGCGTGCAGTGACCACCTGACACATCGAATCGCCCCACAAACCACTATCCAGGCGACGCAACGCAACTTCTGCAACGGCCTGTTGGCCACGCAAGGTCTGGTCGCGCGCTTCCAGATAGACGGTCGTGCTCAAACACAGCGAATCTGCGGCTGGCTGCGGCAACACATGCGACAGCCAGAGTATCCAAACAAGTTTCATAGAACTCCTTGCTCCGTATGGGCCGGTCCGCAGAGCATCCAATGTGGATGCACCAGTGCAGAGGGCTTGGCGTCATGGGGAGGCGACCTGCCACCGGTCGCCAAATGCTTCGGCGAAAGACCATCTGCCGAAGGCGCCCACCAAATGCGGTGGGTCAAAAAGTTGGCGCAAGGTAGGCGTCGATCACACAATCGCGGCTGAATGAGAGGGGTTGACGACTGCAACCGCCCGCAACGCATGGCGCTGCACACAAGCCTCGCGTGCATCGCAACATCGAATCTGCGTCGCATCGTTGCAGCGACTGTTGTGTTGCCTGAATTTTTTGCCACATCGCGCACGCTGCGGCATTGCGCGTTGGTTTGGGAAGATCGCCTGGCGGCCAAAAAAGCACCCTCCGCATAAGCGAATTTTTCTTACACGCGCTCGTCACGCGTTGTTGTGTTGTCCAGTTGAGTTACGCAATTGGTTTCGTACATCGACCACGGATGCGCGAGAAAAACGAGCGTTGCGGTGACGCCAGCGATGGCGGAAGTGCTACGTGTCCGAGATACATCGTCGTGCTGCAGTCTTGGCGATTTAGACATCATCTTGGATGCGTACAGATGCGCGGTCTCGACGCATCTTGCTGATAACGCCATCGGAAGCAGCACAGACGCCATCCGCTGCAGCGAAAGCTATCTGCCATTACGACGCGATTTCCGTCACTGCATGACGTTCGGAGGATGCGTGACCATGTTTCGACAGCTCGTCGATCATTCGATGCGCCAGGGATGCGCCCTAGTGCGTTGCGATGGGTTCCGAGGTCGCCTGCTTATGCGCGCAAGAGCACGAAGAAGCTCAAGTGCAGAAGTGCCAGGCACATAAGTTTCAAAACGAATGGACGCCAAGGCGAAGGAGGCGATGAGGCGCCAGGTGCTGCAGTCAGTGCAGCACGCACTGTCGGCAGCGCGCGCATGCAGCTTTCGAAATTCCTTGTCCAAGTGACAAAGCGTGCGGTGTATTCGCATCCCATAACCGCGTTGATGCTCTCGCGGTAACTGCGAATCGACAACGCAAGAAACAAGCATCGACCCGAGCGCGTTTCAGGTGCGCGAAGTGCCCGGCCGTCTACCAGGCAGGCGCGTGTCGAAATGTGCTGTCGTGCAGGCACGCAATATGGCAGGCGGCAGTGCGCGCGGTGACGATGCATCGGGCACATATCGCCGAGCCGCACGACAAGAAAAAGAACGGGCGTTGCAGACCGCCACATCCGCGTGCATGTCGGCGTCGGTCGCGCCGCATGCACGTCAGCGGTGCAGCCAGGACGCGAACACAACGACGGCGTCGTGGTGACGCCGTCTTCGAAAACCCGTTACAGGGTCGCGGCCAGCCGACTTGCCTGGTTGATCGCGCGCTTGGCATCCAGTTCGGCCGCCACGTCCGCGCCACCGATCAAATGCGGCTGCTGGCCATTGGCCTGCAGCGCAGCCAGCAACTCGCGACGCGGCTCCTGCCCGGCGCACACCACCACCGTACCGACATCCAGCAGCTGTTCGCTGCCTTCCACGCGAATGCGCAGGCCGGCATCGTCCACGCCCAGATATTCCACGCCGCCGAGCATCTTGACGCCCTTGGCCTTGAGCGTCGCGCGGTGGATCCAGCCGGTGGTCTTGCCCAGGCGTGCACCAGGCTTACCGGAGCTGCGCTGCAACAACCAGACCTGGCGGGCGGCGCGCTCGGGTTGCGGTTTGGTCAACGCACCGCGCGCTTCGAAGTTCGGGTCTACGCCCCATTCGGCCATCCAGCGCTGCGGATCCAGCGCAGGCGATTGGCCGGTGTGCACCAGAAACTCACCGACATCAAAGCCAATGCCGCCGGCACCGATGATCGCCACCTTGTCGGCGGCCACGTGGCGGCCCAGCACCACGTCGAGGTAGCTCACCACCATCGGATGATCGGCACCGGGGAAATCCACCTTGCGCGGCTCGATGCCGGTTGCCAGCACGACTTCGTCAAAGTCTTTCAGATCGGCCGCCTGTACCGGGGTGTTCAGACGCAGCTGCACGCCGGTCGCTTCGATGCGATGGCCGAAGTAACGCAACGTCTCGTTGAATTCTTCCTTGCCCGGAATGCGCCTGGCGACATTGAATTGCCCCCCGATCGCATCGCTAGCCTCGAACAAGGTCACCCGGTGCCCGCGTTCTGCCGCCACTGTCGCGCAGGCCAGACCGGCCGGGCCGGCCCCGACCACGGCGATGCGCTTGGGCGTGGCAGTCGGGGTGTAGTTGAGTTCGGTCTCGTGTGCGGCACGTGGGTTGACCAGGCAGCTGGCCAGCTTGTTGTCGAAAACATGATCCAGGCAGGCCTGATTACAGGCGATACACGTATTGATGGTGTGCGACTGCCCGGCGCGCGCTTTATTGGTCCACTGCGGGTCGGCCAGCAGCGGCCGCGCCAGCGACACCATATCTGCGGCACCGTCGGCCAGGATGCGCTCGGCCACCTCCGGCATGTTGATGCGGTTGGTGGCCACCACCGGAATGCGCAGATGCGGTTTGAGCTTGGCGGTGACCCCGACAAACGCGGCGCGCGGCACCGAGGTGGCGATGGTGGGAATGCGCGCTTCGTGCCAGCCGATACCGGAATTGATGATGGTCGCGCCGGCCGCTTCGATCGCCTGTGCCTGCGCCAGGATTTCCTGCCATTGGTTGCCGTCTTCGACCAGATCCACCAGCGACAGCCGATAGATGATGATGAAGTCCGGCCCGCAGGCCTCGCGGATGCGTCGCACGATCTCCACCGCAAAGCGCATGCGCTTGCTGGCATCGCCGCCCCACGCGTCGCTGCGCCGATTGGTGCGCGCGGCGGTGAATTCATTGATCAGATAGCCTTCCGAGCCCATGACCTCGACGCCGTCGTAGCCTGCCTCGCGCGCCAGCCGCGCGGCACGCGCATACGCGGCGATCTGCCGGTCGACCGCGCCGGCCGACAACGCACGCGGAGTGAACGGGTTGATCGGTGCCTTGAGCCTGGACGGCGCAACCGACAGCGGGTGGTACGCACAGCGCCCAGCGTGCAGCAGCTGCAGGCAGATCTTGGCGCCGTGTTCGTGGACTGCGCGGGTGACCTGGCGATGCGGGCGTACTTCCCACGGCCACGATAACTTGCCGCCGAATGGCTTGAGCCAGCCCACCACATTGGGCGAAAACCCACCGGTCACGATCAGGCCCACGCCACCGGCGGCGCGCTCGGCGAAATACGCCGCCAACCTGGGGAAGTCGCGCGCACGGTCTTCCAGGCCCGTGTGCATCGAGCCCATCAGGACCCGATTACGCAATTGCGTGAAGCCCAGATCGAGCGGAGTGAACAGGTGCGGGAAGGACAAGGCGGAGGGGCCGGTGGCGGGCGACATGATGTGGATACGCTTGCGTACGGATTGCGCACGATGCCGGCAAACCGGTCTGGCGGCAAGTCCTGGTGCATGCAGCGGCGCGCCGATGCTGCAGACGCCCGTTCGGCACCACGCCTGTGCTGCCGCCCGCACAGGCGCGCTTCGATGCGCAGGCGCCTTTCGCACCAGGGCATCGGGGCAGCGACCTTGGCCCGCCGGCCGCCTTACCAGCCGGCCAGCACCAGCTTGCCGATCGTGCTGCCGCTTTCCAGCCGACGATGCGCCTCGCGCAGCTGCTGCGCATTGATCGGCGACAGCGTCTCGGTATGCGTGGTGCGCAGTTCGCCGGCATCGATCAGGCTGGCTGCCCGGTTGAGGATACGGTGCTGCTCGACCATGTCCTCGGTCGCGTAGCGCGCGCGCGTGAACATCAGCTCCCAATGGATGCCGATGCACTTGGATTTGTAGGGGTCGCCGATCGGCAACGGTCCGCGCGGCTCCACGATCAGGCCCACATGGCCCTGCGGCGCCAGCACTTCGCCCAGTGGCTGCCAGTAGCGGTCGGTGTCGGCCAGATTGAGCGCCGCGTCCACCGTGTCCAGCCCCAGCGCCTACAGTTGCGGCTGCAGCGGTTGGTGATGATCGATCACGTGATGCGCACCCATTTGGCGAACCCACTCGATGCTCTCAGGACGCGATGCGGTGGCAATCACCGTGAATCCGGCATGCCGCGCCAGTTGGATCGCGATGGAGCCCACGCCACCAGCGCCGCCGATGATCAGCAGATGCCTGCCGCGATTGCGTGCACCGTCGAACGAAAAGGGCATGCGCTGGAACAGCAGCTCCCATGCCGTCAGAGTGGTCAGCGGCAACGCGGCCGCCTGCGCGAAGCTGAGCGAGGTCGGTTTGCATCCGGCAATGCGGGCGTCCACCAGCTGGTACTGCGCATTGCTGCCCGGCCGCCCGATATCGCCGGCGTAGTAGACCTCGTCGCCGACCGCAAAGGCGGTGACCTCCGGGCCAACCGCCTCGATCACCCCGGCGGCGTCGTAACCCAGGATCTTCGGCGCGTGCAGCGGTTGCGGCGTGGGCGCGCGCACCTTCGTATCGACCGGGTTCACCGAGATCGCTTCCACCCGCACCAATAAGTCATACCCCGACGGCGCCGCAGGTGTCGGAAGTTCCATATCAAGCAGCGATTCGGGATCGTCGATCGGAAGATGGCGGGTGAGGGCGACAGCTTTCATTGGAGCGCTCCAGAGCGGGAGGTTCAGGGTGCGTTGTGGAGCAAGTCGCCCGCAATCACCGACCCCACAATTCAGCTCGGACGGGGCCTGGCGTTCACCAATGTAGTTTTCGAGGCCGCCTGGAACGCTAAAAACCAGTCAGCCTGAAAGCGTATTCAAGTGACTTAATTGGGCTGCGGTTCATGCAGGTGCGTTATCCGATTTGGGCGCGCGGTCCTTTCCTTCATGAAGCTGTATACGTAGTATTGCTTGGCGTTGCGGGACCCGGTGATTGCTTTCACATGTTATATGACCGTTAACGCGATCTTCACCGAGGCCGGCTTAATCTGCGCCCCGATGGCTCTGGATGTGACGAGCATCTTTACCAAGCACAACGCCTCTATCGGTTTTATCTCCCAAAGAAGGAGCTGTATAAATGAACAAGAAAATTCTCACTGCCGCGTTGCTCGGCGGTCTGGCAGTTGCCCAGGCTGCTTCCGCGCAGGAGTTCGACGACCGTTGGTACCTGACCGGTAGCGCTGGCTTCAACTTCCAGGACAGCGATCGCCTGACCAATGATGCCCCGTTCGTCACCCTGGGTCTGGGCAAGTTCGTCAGCCCGAACTGGTCGATCGACGGTGAGCTGAACTATCAGAACCCGAACTTCGATGCCAACCAGGATCTGAACTGGAGCCAGTACGGCATCTCGTTCGACCTGCGTCGCCACTTCATCCAGGAAGGCCGCGGCTGGAACCCCTACCTGCTGTTCGGCCTGGGCTACCAGCGTTCGGAAGAAGAATTCGACGCGACCCCGAACCCGGTTTCGCCGGGCCAGCAGAAGGACGGCAACTTTGCCGCCAAGGCTGGTGTCGGTCTGCAGACCACCTTCGACAAGCGCGTCGCCGTGCGTGCCGAGTTGGCCTACCGCGCTGACTTCAACGACCAGAGCGTTGCCGCTCCGCGCGAAGACTGGTTCGGTGACGTGCTGGCTTCGGTCGGCGTCGTGATCCCGTTGGGACCGGCTCCGTCGACCGCTCCGCCGCCGGCTCCGGCTCCGGTTGCTCCGAGCTGCGCCGATCTGGATGACGACGGTGACGGCGTCAACAACTGCGACGACAAGTGCCCGAACTCGCAGCCTGGCCAGACCATCGGTCCGGACGGTTGCCCGGTTCCTGTCTCGATCGACCTGAAGGGCGTGAACTTCGACTTCAACAAGTCGACCCTGCGTCCGGATGCCGTCTCGATCCTGAGCGAAGCGACCGAAATCCTGAAGCGTTACCCCGACCTGAAGGTCGAGGTTGCCGGTCACACCGACTCGAAGGGTACCGACGCGTACAACCAGAAGCTGTCCGAGCGTCGTGCGACCACCGTGTACGACTACCTGACCAAGAACGGCGTCGATGCGTCGCGTCTGGTCGGCCCGATCGGCTACGGCGAGAGCCGTCCGATTGCTCCGAACACCAACCCGGATGGTTCGGACAATCCGGAAGGTCGTGCGAAGAACCGTCGTACCGAGCTGAACGTCCAGAACTAATTGGACCGCTAGCTTTGCTGCATACAAAACCCGGCCTTGCGCCGGGTTTTGTCTATGCAGGCCCTAGAAAAGCGCGCTCAGGCGCTGCCGATCCTGTCTGTGTTGCCATCCAGGCACGGTTCCTGTTGAAACAGCGTTCATCGCTGCCTACACTCGCCGCGTCAATACCACACTCATACTTGGAAGAACCCGATGCTGCGTACCGCTACGGCAGGACTGCTCTGTCTCGCTCTGATCCCCGCCGCCTACGCCGCTCCGAACTGCGCCGGCAGCATGGTGTCCCAGCCACTGCCGCTGCCCGCCACCGTGGTTGCACCGGCGGCTGCCGAGTTCTACACCCGCAGCGTGCAGCTGGGCATGCCCACTGGCGTGCTGGCACAGCCCTATAGCAGCGACCAGTCGGTGGATCGCGTGCTGCTGCGCCTGCGCGTGGAAGGCTGCCAGGATCTGGCCAAGGTCATTCCGCCTGGCGGCACCGTCAACCCGAACGACCCGGCGGCCTACAAGGCGACCACCGCGTTCGACAACACCCCGTGGCGCTTCGACATGAGCCAGAACGGCAAGCGCATGACGGCAGAAGAATTCGATGCCTGGATGAAGGCCCGCGGTGTGCGCGTGGTCAAGGCACGCCCGGCCGCTGGCGCGGCACCTGCCGCGGCAGCGCCCGCAGCACCTGCAGCCGACGCCAAGTCGGTCGAAAACAAGTAAGCCCTGCGGTCGGGACGGCATGCCCCGGCGACCTGCGCCGGCAACGTCCCGGCAGCGTCAGCGTGGTCCGGGAGCGGCCGGTGCAGTGCGCACGTCCGCTGCCGCATCCGCCAATGCCGCGCCACGCCATGGGCTGGCGCGTGTGCTGTCCAAGCTTGGTGTGTGTTCGCGCACCGAGGCAGCGCGCTGGATTGCCGATGGCCGCGTCAGCGTGTCGGCGCGTGTGGTGCGCGACCCCGAATTTCCGATCCGCGGCGATCAGCAATCGTCCATCACTGTCGATGGGCAGCCGCTCGCGGGGCCGGCGCGTTGCTATCTGATGCTCAACAAGCCGCGTGGCGTGGTCACCACCGTGCGCGACGAGCAGGGCAGGGACACTGTCTACCGTTGCTTCGATGGCGCCGGCCTACCGTGGATCGCGCCGGTGGGGCGCCTGGACAAGGCCAGCGAAGGCCTGCTGCTTTTCAGCAACGACCCCCAATGGGCGGCGACGGTGACCGACCCGGCGAGAGGGCCGGACAAGACGTACCACGTGCAGATCGATTGCCGCCCCAGTGCCGCGCAACTGACGCAGCTGCAGGCCGGTGTGGCAGATACCGATCCTGAGGGGGAGGGCGTGCTGTTGCGTGCCAAACAGGTCAGCGTGCTGCGCGAAGGCGAGCGCAATGCCTGGCTGGAAATCGTGCTGGACGAAGGCCGTAATCGGCAGATCCGCCGGCTGTTGGCCGCAGTCGATATCGGCGTACTGCGGCTGGTGCGGGTGGCGATCGGCCCGCTGGCGATGGGGGAGCTCGGCAAAGGCGCGTGGCGGATGCTGAGCGCCGAGGAAGTCAGGACGTTGGTGCCGGCGGCGCGCGCCAGCGCGCCAGACGCGCGCTGAGCAGGGCGCTCACCACTTCGTAAGCGCGTGCGTCGCCGGCGCCGTTGGCATCGTGGCGGCGACCCTTGGCGTGATTGCAGCCGGCACAGGCCAGCGCCAGATTGCGCGCATCGTTGGCATCGCCGCCCACCAGCGCGCACAGCGCCGCCGCCGCGCGACGACCGAACCAGGCCTGCGGCACCACGTGTTCCAGCGTGGTGTGGCCAAGCGGTTCGCCGTCGGCGCGCACTTGCAGATGCCGACGGCAATGCAGGCAGCGTGTCTCCCAATGGCCGTCGCGCAGCTGCGCCTGCGCATCGGTCTGCGCCGCCAGCAGCAGCCGTTGGCGCAGCACCGTGCGCATGCTCAGGCGTCGATGACCTTGAGTTCGCGCCCGATCTTGATGAACGCTTCGATCGCATGATCCAGGTGCTCGCGCGTATGCGCTGCGCTGATCTGGGTGCGAATGCGCGCCTGGCCTTTCGGAACCACCGGAAAGAAAAAGCCGATGGCGTAGATGCCTTCTTCCAGCAAGCGCTCGGCGAATTTTTGCGCCAGCGGTGCGTCGTACAGCATCACCGGGCTGATCGGATGCACGCCCGGCTTGACGTCGAAACCGGCGGCGGTCATGCGGGCGCGGAAATAGGTGGTGTTTTCGACCAGCTGCGTGCGCAGCTCGCCCGCGGCATCCAGCATGTCGAAGGCCTTGATGCCGGCAGCCACCACGTGCGGCGGCAATGAATTGGAGAACAGGTAGGGGCGCGAACGCTGGCGCAGCAACTCGATCACTTCGCGCTTTGCGGTGGTGAAGCCGCCGAGTGCGCCGCCCATGGCCTTGCCCAGGGTGCCGGTGAAAATATCGATCTGGTCCAGTACGCCCTTGACTTCGGCCGAGCCGCGGCCGGTGGCGCCGAGGAAGCCGGTGGCGTGGCATTCGTCGATATGCACCAGCGCGTTGTACTTGCGGGCCAGGGCAGTGATTTCGTCGAGCGGGGCGATGAAGCCGTCCATCGAGAACACGCCGTCGCTGGTGATCAGCTTGGTCTTGCAACCGGCGGCGTCGGCGGCCTGCAGCTGCGCCTCCAGATCGGCCATGTCGCAGTTGGCGTAGCGGAAGCGCTTGGCCTTGCACAGGCGCACACCATCGATGATGGAGGCATGGTTGAGCGCGTCGGAAATGATGGCGTCGTGCTCGCCCAGCAGCGGTTCGAACAGGCCGCCATTGGCATCGAAACAGGCCGCGTAGAGGATGGTGTCTTCGGTGCCGAAGAACTCGGCGATGCTGCGTTCCAGTTGCTTGTGCAGGTCCTGGGTGCCGCAGATGAAGCGTACCGAGGCCATGCCGAAGCCGTGGCTGTCCAGCGCGTCCTTGGCGGCCTGGATGATGTCCGGGTGGTCGGCCAGGCCCAGATAGTTGTTGGCACAGAAGTTCAGCACGCGGCGGCCATCGGCCAGGGTGATCTCGGCCGACTGCGGACCGGTGATGATGCGCTCGGACTTGAACAGGCCTTGGGCCTGGATGGCATCCAGTTCGGCGGCGTAATGGGCAGTCAGCGCGGCGGGAGCGGTGGTCATGGCGGTCGCAGTGGCAGAAAGAAGCGCAATTTTAACGATCACGGTGGCATACCACTACGTCATGCAAAATCGGCATAAGAGGCGGCGCTGATGTCATTTCACCGCCTGCGTGCCGCTGCGCAGCATGGCATGCTTGCTGTTCAGCTGTGCTCAACCGGCCAGGAGATCGTCGTGACATACCCCCGTTTCCGTTTTGCCTCCCTTCTTTGCGCCTTGCTGGTCCTGGCCGGGCCGGCTGGCGCGCGCGAGATCGGGCTGCTCAACGTGAGCTACGACCCCACCCGCGAGTTCTACCGTGACTACAACGCCGCCTTCGCCGCGCAGTGGAAACAGCAGCACCCGCAGGACACGGTGACCGTGGAAACCTCGCACGGCGGCTCTGGCAAGCAGGCGCGCGCGGTGATCGATGGCATCGAGGCCGACGTGGTGACCCTGGCGCTGGCCTACGACGTGGATGCCATCGCGCAGAAGGCCAAGCTGATCGATGCCGATTGGGAAAAGCGCCTGCCCGACAACAGTGCGCCCTATACCTCGACCATCGTGTTCCTGGTGCGCAAGGGCAACCCGAAGAACATCCACGACTGGCCGGACCTGCTGCGGTCTGGCGTAGCGGTGGTGACGCCGAACCCGAAGACCTCCGGAGGCGCGCGCTGGAACTATCTGGCCGCCTGGGCGTATGCCGACCACATCTTCAAGGGCGACCGCCAGCGCATCCTGCGCTACATGCAGGCGCTGTTCCGCAACGTGCCGGTGCTGGATACCGGCGCACGCGGTGCCACCACGACGTTCGTGCAGCGCGGCATCGGCGATGTGCTGCTGGCCTGGGAAAACGAAGCGCTGCTGGCGCGCGAGGAACTGGGCAAGGACAAGTTCGAGATCGTGGTGCCGAAGTTGTCGATCCTGGCCGAGCCGTCGGTGGCGCTGGTGGACAAGAACGTCGACAAGCATGGCACCCGCGAGGTGGCCGAAGCCTACCTGCGCGATCTGTATGCGCCTGAAGGGCAGAAGCTGGCAGCCAAGCATTTCTATCGCCCGCGGCATCCCGAATTTGCCGACCCGGCCGACATGGCGCGGTTTCCGGACATCAAGCTGGTGACCATCCAGCAGGCGTTCGGCTCATGGGAGAAGGCGCAGCAGGAGCACTTTGCCGACGGTGGCGTGTTCGACCAGATCCAGGCCAACAAGTAGGCGATGTCGATGTCGGTTGCACCCCACCCAGCGCCGTCATCGCGCCGACGCGTGATGCCGGGGCTGGGCCTGAGTCTGGGCATCACCCTGACCTGGCTTGGCCTGATCGTGCTGATCCCGCTGCTGGGCATCTTCATCAAGACCAGCGGTCTGGGCTGGGAGGGCCTGTGGCGGGTATGGAGCGAGCCGCGCGTGCTGTCGGCGCTGCGGGTGAGCTTCGGCACCGCGTTTGCGGCCGGTGCCTTCAACGCGGTGATGGGCACCTGGGTGGCCTGGGTCTTCGTGCGTTACAGGTTCCCGGGCAAGCGCTTTTTCGATGCGGTGATCGATCTGCCGTTCGCGTTGCCCACCGCGGTGGCCGGCATTGCGCTGACCGCGCTGTACGGCGGCAACGGGTGGGTGGGGCGCTGGCTGGAGGCGATCGGGATCAAGGTGGCTTACACGCAGCTGGGCATCGTGCTGGCGTTGGTCTTTGTGGGCCTGCCTTTCGTGGTGCGGGTGGTGCAGCCGGTACTGGCAGAGAGCGATCGTGAAATGGAGGCTGCCGCCGCCACGCTGGGTGCCTCGCGCTGGCAGACGGTATGGCGGGTGGTGCTGCCGGGGCTGTGGCCAGCGGTCCTGACCGGGTTTGCGCTGGCGTTTGCGCGCGGCGTGGGGGAGTACGGCTCGGTGATCTTCATTGCCGGCAACCTGCCCAATTCCACCGAGATCGCCCCGCTACTGATCACCATCCGGCTGGAAGAATTCGACTACGCCGGCGCCACTGCCATTGCCGCGGCCATGTTGTTGCTGTCGTTCGTGATCCTGCTGGTGGTCAATACGCTGCAGGCACGGCTGCTGCGCTATCAACGGAGGCCCGTATGAACGATGCCGTTTCATCGCTGCCTTCCATGTTGCCTACCCACGCCATGACCAAGCAGGCGCGCCGCATCAGCGATTCGGCCACCAATGAGCCGCGCTGGGTGCAATGGCTGATGATCCTGGGGGCCGTGCTCTTTCTGCTGGCGTTCTTGCTGCTGCCGCTGGTGCTGGTGTTCGCCGAGGCATTGCGTGGCGGTTGGGAAACCTTCCTGCGTGCGGTGGTCGACCCGGACGCGTTGTCGGCGATCAAGCTGACCTTGCTGGTGACGGCGATCGTGCTGCCGTTGAATCTGGTATTCGGCGTGGCCGCGGCGTGGGCCATCAGCAAGCATCAGTTCTGGGGCAAACGTCTGCTGGTCAGCCTGATCGACCTGCCGTTTTCGGTGTCGCCGGTGGTGGCAGGCTTGATCTTCGTACTGATCTTCGGCCGCAGCGGCTGGGCCTGGCCGCTGATCGACGAAGGCTGGCATGTGCAGCTGCCGGTGCTGGGCGAATTGGTGATTCAGCTGCCGCGGATCGTGTTCGCGTTGCCGGGCATCGTGCTGGCGACCACGTTCGTGACATTCCCCTTCATCGCGCGCGAACTGATGCCGCTGATGGAGCAGCAGGGCAGCGACGAGGAACTGGCGGCACTGAGCCTGGGCGCGAACGGCTGGCAGATGTTCTGGCGGGTGACGTTGCCCAATATCCGTTGGGGCCTGCTGTACGGCGTGCTGCTGTGCGCGGCGCGCGCGATGGGCGAATTCGGTGCGGTGTCGGTGGTGTCCGGGCATATCCGTGGACGCACCAATACGCTGCCGCTGCATGTGGAAATTCTCTACAACGAATATGCCTACAGCGCCGCATTTGCCTGCGCGTCGCTGCTGGCATTGACCGCGCTGCTGACGTTGGCGCTGAAGACGTATCTGGAATGGCGACACGGCGATTCGCTGGCCGCCAACCACCGCCATTGAGGTGACCATGGGCATCCGCATTCATCGCCTGCGCAAGCAGTTCGAGACCTTTACCGCGCTGGACGACATCAATCTGGAAGTGCGCCAGGGCGAGTTGCTGGCCTTGCTTGGGCCCTCCGGCTCGGGCAAGACCACGCTGCTGCGGATCATGGCCGGGCTGGAGCATGCCGATGGCGGCCAGGTGCTGTTCGGCGATGAAGATGCCACCCGCATGAGCGTGCAATCGCGCCGGGTCGGCTTCGTGTTCCAGCACTACGCATTGTTCAAGCATATGGACGTGTTCGAGAACATCGCGTTCGGCTTGCGCGTGCGCCGCGGCAACGCGCGTTGGGCCGAAGCACGCATCCGTGCGCGCGTGGAGGAACTGCTGGCGCTGGTGCAGCTGCAGGGCCTGGAACAGCGTTATCCCACACAGCTCTCCGGCGGCCAGCGGCAGCGCGTGGCGCTGGCGCGCGCGCTGGCGATCGAGCCGCGCGTGCTGTTGCTGGACGAGCCATTCGGGGCGCTGGATGCGCAGGTGCGCCGCGACCTGCGCCGTTGGCTGCGCGAGTTGCACGAACGTACCGGCCTGACCACGGTCTTCGTCACCCATGACCAGGAAGAAGCCCTGGAACTGGCCGACCGCGTGGCCATCCTCAACCGCGGCCGCATCGAGCAACTCGACACGCCGGCCATGATCTACGACAAGCCGGCCTCGCCATTCGTGTATTCGTTCGTGGGTGCGGTGAACCGTATCCCCGGGGTGCTGGCGCAGGGGCAGATCCAGGTGGCTGGGCACGCACTTCCCCTGCCCAATGCCTCGCTGGCTGCAGGGCCGGTGGAGGTGTATGTGCGGCCGGAAGATCTGGTGCCCGACGAGGCGGGCTGGCCGGCGACGGTAGCGTGGTCGCAGCGCAGCGGGCCGCGCCTGCGGCTGCGCGCAACGCTGGAACCGGCGGGCAACGAAGTGGAGGTGGAACTGCCGGCCTCTGCCGGTAGCTTTCAGCCAGGGCAGCAAGTGCGCTTGGCAGCACGGCAGTACGGGATATTTCCCGCGTAAGCGGGCGCCGGCTGAGATCGCAGGGCGCGGGAATGGATGTGCGAGGCGCGTTTCGCCTTTGCTGTGACCAATTCCGCTGCCCGATTTCAACCCGAACATCAAGATTCGGCGCAAGCGGTCGATGACATCGACACCTGATTCGCGCATGGGCTCTTGAGTGTGTGCGCTGGATCAAGCGAACGCGACTTTCATGTTGCGCTGCAATGACAGTTGGACTAATAAGTCCTTGCAGCCTCGCTTCGCGCCATCCCACCGTTCATCGCTCCAGGAGATGCCCATGAAGTCGTCCCCGCTCGCTTGTTGTCTTTCGTTACTCCTGTTGGGCGTTGCACCGCTTGCGCAGGCGCAGGACGAAGATGCGTCTACATCGCCGTTCAGCGGCACCTTCGCGGTGACCAGCGATTACCTGTTCCGCGGTATTTCGCAGACAAATGAAGAGCCTGCGTTTCAGGCCGGTTTGACCTACAAGACGCCATTCGGGTTGTACCTGGGGACCTGGTCGTCCAACGTCGATTTCGGCGCCGGCGACCCGGATTGGGAAGTGGATGGTTTCGTCGGCTACAACACCGACCTGGGCACCCACTGGAACTTCGACGTCATGATCAACCGTTACCAGTATCTGGGAGCGGGCGCATCCAACTACGCCGAGTTGATCACCAAGACCACGTTCCTGAAGACCTATAGCGTGACGGTCGCCTACACCGACGATCTGTACGGCAGCAAGACCGATGGCTATTACTACGCCTTCGATGCCAACTGGACGTTGCCGTACGACTTTACGCTCGGCGCGCACGCAGGGCACAGCGTCTACACCTCGTCGCTGAGTCAGGTGGACCACGACTACAACGATTTCGGCGTCAACGTCGGCAAGACGTTCGGCCCGCTGGGTTTGAGCGTGGGTTATTACGACACCAGCAAAGCCGCCGAATTCGGCTTCGGTCGTCAGAATTCGCAGAACCATCTGGTGGCAACGGCGACCGTCACCTGGCCGTGATGGCGACTGATTGAAGCGACTCTGACAACGTGCAGAGTCGTCGTCATGCGGGAAGCGTCGACGCACTGGGTTGTCTGCCTCTGCGTCCAAACCAGGTCAAGACTCGAGGCTTGGCTGGTTCGATTCTTGAATGACTGCAGCTTGTGGATCGATCACTTGCGGAGCTGCCGATCGGCGGCCGCCTGCAGGGTCCTTGCCGCCCACCATCGCGCAGCACGCGGCACGTGCGTCCGTGCAAGCTCCGTGGCGTTGTCCATGCCGCCAAGGGTCCCGCGACGGTGAGCGGGCAAGGACCAGTTGAGCTGGTCGGTGCGTCGAGTTCCAACGAGTCGGTCAGTAGACGGTCTGCCGCGGTGTGTTCGTTCTTCAATGAATCCACCAGCAAACTATCCGGTGCGGTGTCCTTGCCGATTGCGGGACCGTTGGCGGCATGGATGCCGCCATCGAGCCTACATGGACGTACTTGCGGCGTGTCCCGCGAGCGGCGAGGGCACCGCGCAATCGGCCCACTAGGCTTTTATCCAGACCCTAGCCGCCCCCGCGTTGCTTGAGACGCTTCGCCAGCTCCTGAAAATCGCTCGCAGCATTCGTCAGCAAGCGCATGTCTTAAAAACGCAAAAGGCGCCTCGCGGCGCCTTTCGCAGATCTGCAGTGTCAGCCGATCAATTCCAGCTCAGCACGACCTTGCCGGCCTTGCCTTCTTCCATCAGGTCGAAGCCTTTCTGGAAATCGTCGATCGGCAGCTGATGGGTCAGCACCTTGTGCAGCGGAAAACCCGACAGCACCAGCTGCGTCATCTTGTACCAGGTCTCGTACATCTTGCGGCCGTAGATGCCCTGCACGGTGAGGCCCTTGAAGATGATCTTGTCCCAGTCGCAACCGGCGCCACGCGGCATGATGCCGAGCATGGCGATCTTGCCGCCGTGGTACATGCAATCGAGCATGTCGTTGAACGCACGTGGGTTGCCGCTCATTTCCAGGCCCACGTCGAAGCCTTCCATGTGCAGGTCGGCCATGACGTCCTTGAGCGAGGTCTTGGAGACGTTGACCACGCGCGTGGCCCCCATGTCGGCAGCCAGCTTGAGGCGGAAATCGTTGACGTCGGTGACCACCACATTGCGCGCACCGATGTGCTTGCAGATGCCGGCGGCAATGATGCCGATCGGGCCGGCGCCGGTGATCAGCACGTCCTCGCCGATGACGTCGAATTCCAGCGCGCAGTGCGCGGCGTTGCCGTAGGGGTCGAAGAACGCGGCAAGCTCGGACGGAATCTGGTCCGGGATCAGCCACAGGTTGCTGGCCGGCATCACCATGTATTCGGCGAAAGCGCCGTTGACGTTGACACCGATCCCGACCGTGTTGGGGCACAGGTGCGGACGGCCGCCACGGCAGTTGCGGCAATGGCCGCACACGATGTGGCCTTCGGCCGACACCCGCTGGCCGACCTGATAGCCGGTCACGGCCGAACCGAGCTCGGCCACGCGGCCGACGAATTCATGACCGATGGTCAGGCCCGGCCTGATCGTGCGCTGGCTCCACTCGTCCCACAGGTAGATGTGCAGGTCGGTGCCGCAAATGGCGGTCTTTTCCAGCTTGATCAGCACCTCGTTGGGGCCGGGCGTCGGCACTGGCACCTGTTCCAGCCAGATGCCCTTGTTCGCTTCGCGCTTGACCAGCGCCTTCATCGTCTGCGCCATCTGGCGGAACCTGCTGAGTGAAAGTAAGCCGGCGATTATAGGCGTCGCGGCCTGTATGCCATGCGGCGGTGCGGGAATGGACGTGATGCCGCCCTGGATCCACGGTGGGGTGGGGCAGGGCCGGTCCGGCCCGTGCCCGTTGCGAAGAAGCTGGCACCTAGGCGCAGGATGAGAGCCACGCTCCAGACCTGCCGCCGCCTGCCAGGGCTAGCGCCTTGGCCAAACGGCAGGCGTGCGTCATCGGCGCCAGCACCGCTCCAATGCTTGTCAGCCGCGCCTAGAACTTCACATCCAGGCTCATGAAGTACTGCCGCGGTGCGCCGACCACCATGGTCTGGTTGTAGCCATCCGGATCGGAGGCGACATAGCCGTTGGTGCCGGTGCTGGCGAAGTAGCGCTTGTCGGTGAGATTGCTGATGTTGAGCGCCAGCGCCACATCGGCCACCCCGCCGACACGGCCGAAGTCGTAACGTGCCCCGGCATTGAACAGCCAGTAGGACGGCACCTGCGAATCGTTGAGGAAGGTGATGTAGCGCTTGTCCACGTACTTGCCGTCCAGATCCAGGCGCAGGTTGCCGATCTGGTAGCTGGCGCTGGAAGAGAACATCAACGCCGGGATGCCCACCACGTCCTTGCCGGAGGTGGCGACCACGCCGTTGTTGAGGTAATCGTCCTGGTAACGCGAGCGATTCCACGACAACGAGTTCAACCAGCTCACTCCTTCGGTCGGGCGCCACATCAGTGCCAGATCCGCGCCGGCGCTGTGCACCGCACCGACGTTGCTCAGGATCGAGGCGCAGGTCTGCACCGCGGTGCACGGCGAGGTGGTCAGCAGGCGGTTGGAGAACTTGGTGAAATAGGCGTCGGCCGAGAGCTGGAACTGCGCATCCTGCACGCGGTAACCCACCTGCACGGTCTGCGATTGTTCCGGTTCCAGCGTGGAGCGGCTGCGGTCGAACGCCGCCTGCGAGGTGGCGAACGGGGTGAAGCCGAACGCCGCGATGTTCTTGCTGTAGGACGCGTACAGGTCCTGGCGTTCGTCGAGCTTGTAGTTGATGCCCACCTGCGGCAGGAAATTATCTTCGGCGCGAATGCGGCCTTGCGCCAGTGCGGTGGTCGGCACCAGCGATTGTGCGCGCGTGGTGGTGCTGAGCGCCTTTGCGCCGTAGTTGAGGGTCAGACGGTCGTCGAGCAAGCGCACGGTGTCCTGTAGATACAGCATGCGGGTCTGGGTGGTGTAGCGCTGCAGGAAGTCGCGACGGAACGGGGTCTGTGCCTCGTATACGTTGTACAGCGAGGTGTAACCTTCGTTACCAAGCGCGAAGTAATTGCGGCCCTGCGTGGTGCGCGCGTTTTCTGCCCATGCGCCCACTTCCAGATCGTGGTTGCCCCATGACCACTTCAATGCGCTGGTACCGCCGAAGCGATCCAGGCCGTAGTCGGTGGTGCGCATCGACAGCGGCATCTGCGCGGAGGTGGGCACATACGGTGTCACCCATTGGCCTTCGCCACGAATGCCGTTGTAATAGCCGCTGGCATCGAGCGTGGCGCCGCCGAACACGAACGTGCCCGACAGGCCTGCCAGGTTGTCGCGACGCAGTTCGCCGCCAGCGTAATAGCTGGCGTCGAGCCAGCTGTAGTCGCTGGGCAGACCGGCCAGCGATTGCGGGTAGCCGTTGGCCACGCCGCTGGTGGCCCCGGTGTTCTGGTAGGCGCGCGCCATCTGCACGGCGGTGGCCCAATCCGGTTGCAGGTAATCGTAGTCCCAGCCGAGCGCGCGCTGGCTGGTCAACGACAGATCCATGTAGTCGTATTCCTTGCGCCGCGAGGTATCGACGAACAGGCTCAGGCGGTTGCCGTCGCCCCACTGGTACACCTTCTTGAGATTGGCCTGTTCGGATGTCTGATCGCCATAGCCCTTCCATTTGTCGGTGCTGGCATTGGCATACGACAGATACGCCGACAACCCATCGCGATCGCCGGTGTCGGCGCGCACAAAGGTGCGGCGCGTTGCATCGCTGCCCACCGTCTGCACCAACCGTGCGCCAGGCGTGGTCTGCGGGTCGGCCGAGTAGAACTGCATGGTGCCGCCGAGATTGGTGTTGGACGCAGTGCCTAGTGCACCGGCGCCTTGCGCAATTTCCACCGAACCGAGGTTTTCCGAAATGATGGCGCGCGTAATGTGCAGGCCATTGGTCACGCCATAGCTCATGTTGCCCAGTGGAATGCCGTCGAGCGTGTAACCCAGGCGGCTTTGGTCGAAGCCATGCAGGGTCACCTGCGTGGACCATTCGTAGGTGCCGAATGGATCGGCGGACTGGAACTGCACGCCAGGCAGTTTTTCCACTGCCTTGAATGCGCTGCTGCCGGGCGTCAGCTGCTCGATGTCCTGCTGGCTGATGCGTTGCACCTGGCGCGTGCTGCCTTGCGACACCACATTGATTGCATCCAGTTGCGTTGCATTGGCGGCGTCGGCCACAGGTGTCGCTGCCTCCGCTGCCGGAGCAACGGCAACCGGCTCAGCCGGCGACGCGGCCTGCGAAACGACGGGAAGCAGCGTTGCCAGGGCAAGCGCCAGCGGTGTGGCATGAAAGCGACGAGCGGAAGTCATGGGGGAGTCCTGTTCGGCCACGGCTGAGGGCGGACGCACGGTGCAAAGCCGGCGTTTCGCGACGCAGGGTGTCAACGGCTCATGAAACATTGATGACGATCGCTGTCGCAAAACTGTCGCGCTCGCCCGCTATACGTGTCGTGTCCAACCGCGCTGCGCGGTGAAAAAAGCACCATTTTTTGCAGGTTCTGCCGCCATGACCTCTTCCTCTTCCTCTTCGCGTCGCGATTTCCTCAAGCGCGTCGCTGCGCTCACTGCTGCCGGCGCCTTGCCGTCTTCGATCGGCCGTGCGCTCGCGCTGCCGGCCAACGCGCGGACCGGCACGTTGCGCGATCTCGAACATGTGGTGATCCTGATGCAGGAAAACCGCTCGTTCGATCATTATTTCGGCGCGCTACGTGGCGTGCGTGGCTTTGGCGATCCGCGCGCGCTGCAACTGCGCGATGGCCATCCGGTATGGAGTCAACCCACGTCCGATGGACGACGCTTGCTGCCGTTCGCGTTCGATTCGCAACATACCTGCGCGCCCTTGATCAAGAGCCTGGATCATTCCTGGAAGGCCGGTCACGGGCAGGAGCCGGCACGCTGGGCCGAATACGATGCGTGGGTGCCGTACAAGGGGGAATTGACGATGGGATACTTCCAGCGTCACGACATCCCGTACTACCACGCGCTGGCCGACGCGTTCACCATCTGCGACGGCTATTACTGCTCGCTGCACGGGCCGACCAATCCCAACCGCATGTATCTGTTCACCGGTACCAGCGGCCCAAGCGTGGGCAACGTCGGCGCGCAGGCGGTGACCAATGCCGACGATGGCAACTGGACCGCCGACATGGCGCGCGACAAGCCCGGCTACGCAGCACTGCAGTGGACCACGTACGCGCAGCGTTTGCAGGCTGCCGGCGTGGACTGGCGCGTGTATCAGGAATACGACAACTTCGGCTGCAACTCGCTGGCGTACTTCTCGCACTACCGCGATCTACGCACCGACGACGAACGGTACCGGCGTGCACGTGCGTGCGTGCCCGGGTCAACCGCGGACAATGCCGCCACCACCCAGGCCGAGCATCTGGTCGCCGCGATCGCTGCCGATGTGCAGGCCAATCGCCTGCCGCAGGTGTCGTGGGTCATCCCGCCCACCGCGTACTGCGAACATCCCGAAGCGCCGCCTGCCTATGGCGAGTCGCTGGTGGCGCGTCTGATCGATGCGCTCACCGCCAATCCCGAGGTGTGGGCCAAGACGGCACTGATCATCAATTACGACGAGAACGACGGCTTCTTCGATCACGTGCCCGCGCCGTTGCCGGCAGTGGACGCACGCATGGGGCGCAGCAATGTCGACACGCGTGGCGAGGTCTACGATGGCGTGCCGATCGGCCTGGGCATTCGCGTGCCGATGCTGGTGATCTCGCCGTGGACACGTGGTGGCTGGGTCAACTCGCAGGTGTTCGATCACACCTCGGTCCTGCGTCTGCTGGAACGCCGCTTCGGCGTGGCCGAGCCGAACATCAGCCCATGGCGGCGTGCGGTCAGCGGCGATCTCACCAGCGTGTTCGACTTCCGCAAACCGGACGATTCGGCGTTGAGCGCATTGCCGTCGGTTGACGACTATCGCGCACGTACCGCTGCCGTACGCGATAAACCGCTACCGTCTGTGCCTGCCGCCGCAGCGATGCCGCGGCAGGAACCGGGGCAACGGCCGGCGCGCGCATTGCCGTATGCCTTGCAGGTGCATGCACGCGTGCAAGAGGGCGCCCCCGTGCAGTTGCAGTTCGTCAACAGCGGCGCGGCGGCCGCGGCGTTCAACGTCTACAGCAGCGCGGCCAGTGGCGGCCCCTGGTATTACACGGTGCTGCCCGGCACGCAGCTGGAGGATGCGCCGGTCGGGGCCACGCACGCGGGTGCATACGCCTTGCGCGTGCACGCGCCGAATGGCTTCTTGCGCGAGTTCGCCGGGCAGGTGCCAAGTGCCTCTGCGCCATCGGCCGCGCCATGGGTGGAGGCGCGGCAGGAGGGCGACGCCTTGGTGCTGGAAATCGGCAATGCCGGGCAGCGCGCCTGCACCGTGCAGCTGCGTGCGCTGGACTACGCAGACCCAGATGCGCGCACCTTGCCGCTGGCCGCAGGTCAGCGCGAGACCATTCGCCTGGCGCTTGCCGCCAGCGATCACTGGTACGACCTGGTGGTGGAACAGCCGGGCAGCGCTTTCCGCCGCCGGCTGGCCGGGCATCTGGAAACCGGCAGGCCCAGCCGCAGCGACCCCGCGTTCGGCCGATGTGCGCAGACCTCGTGAAAGACGACGGGTTCGCTTTCTTGGTCTGATGCTACTCTGGGGAGGGCGCATGAGATGCATGTTTGGTCGAACTTATCAATCAGTGTCGAATCGACAATCGTCCCCGATCGCAAGCGCTGGTTTAGGCTCCGAAGTCATTCGGAATGGTGGAAAATTTTTCCTCCGCCGCCCATTGAGTTTATTGGATCGGGTGCATCATTTGGATGCTGGATCAATCAATGGAGAAGTTCATGATCAACACTTCCGTCAAGGCGATTAATAGCCATCATACCCACTCATCTTCCTCTGAGGAGCCGAAACGTCAGTCACGGCAAGCGGATGCAGGCGCCGATCCCACACGTATCCATCCCGCATTAGAAGGTCTGCCATCGATTCGGCAGGGTATGCAAGCAACACGGCGAGATGCAACCAAGACTTCATCTCTCGAGCATTCACGGCGTACGGAAGCTTTCAAAGCATAGCGTCAGGCCATTTCCATGCAGCCTGGTCCGTCTAATAATCCTCATCTTACTGCACTAGATAAACTTCAGGAGCGCGACTTCGAGCCGGCACTAGGAGGTGTAAAAATTCCGCTCACTCTTAATTCGCTTCCCGGTGGAGGCAAGCGAGTTCAAGTGGCTGGCACTTCATCGCGAGACGTCCACGTTGTTCCTGCGGGAATTCGATCTGAGCTGCAGGAAGCGATAACGGATAAGCAACTTCTTATTCAAACTCTAAGGCAGGATTTGCAAGAAGCCCGAAACCAGGGCAATCCAGCCTTGATCGCCCAGAATGAGCGGCTCTTGGAACAAGCGAATGCTGATTTGCGTTCTTTGCTGGGGCAAGTCGCGGTGTATGGAGAAGAAAGTCGTCGGATAAACAGGTGATTTAGAATTGACCGCGAGGATAGGCGCGGTGAGGGGAATACAGGCAGTGCCAGCGTGTTGCACTTGGGTCTTGAGTCGGCCGCTTGGTCGCCAAGGAGACCGGCGCCGATCCGTTCGATTCGCCCAAGGCCTTGCTGGATGCGGTCAAGGCCAAGCGCTACGCCGGGCTGGAGGACAAACGCCTGGGCTCGGTGCCGGTCAATTTCCTGTCGGACCTGGACATCACCGGCGGTAACTCCGGTTCGCCGGTGATGGACGCGCAAGGCAAGCTGGTCGGCCTGGCATTCGACGGAAATTGGGAGTCGGTGAGCAGCAACTGGATCTTCGATCCGGCAATGACCCGCATGATTGCCGTGGACAGCCGCTATCTGCGCTGGATCATGACCGAGGTCGCTCCGGCGCCACAGCTGTTGAAGGAGCTAGGCGTGCGCTGACGCGGCGCCGGTGCGGGGGCGGCAGGGGTTATCATGCGGTCCCGTTTTCGCTGCGGCGAGCGGGCCCCTCCCCCAAGGAACTCCCAGCGCATGCGCATCCTGCTTGCTCGTCACGGCGAGACGCCGTGGAACGCCGAAGGCCGTTACCAGGGCCAGATCGATATTCCGCTTTCGCCGGTTGGCGAAGGCCAGGCGCGCGCATTGGGCGAACGGCTGCACACGCTGCAGATCGACCGCGCGGTGGCATCGCCGTTGTCGCGTGCGCAGGCCACTGCCAAGGCCGCGCTGGGCGCGTCGCGTCAAGCGCTGCTGCAGACCGATGCCGACCTGCAGGAAATTGCGCACGGCGAGTGGGAGGGCCTGCTGGCCAGCGAGATCAACGACAAGGATCCCGCACGTCTGCGCGCCTGGCGCGAAGAGCCCGATACCGTGTTGATGCCGGGTGGCGAATCGCTGCGTCAGGTGCTCGATCGCAGTTGGCGCGGCCTGGTGCGTGCCACCGATGGGCTGGGCGCGCACGACACCTTGCTGGTGGTTGCGCACGATGCGGTCAATCGCGTGATCCTGTGCAAGATCCTGGGCCTGCCGTTGTCCAAGCTATGGAGCTTCCGCCAGGCCCCGACCACGCTGAACCTGCTCGAAGGCGATGACGTGGAGCATCTCGAAGTGGTGCGCCTCAACGACTGTGCGCATCACACACCGTTCTTTGGTGAGGCAAAGCATCGGGCGTTGTAAGGCGAGGCAAGGACGCTGGATCACCAATGACACGCCATGTCGTTGCAGGTGCCAAAATGCCGAACGTCGTTGATACACGCTTGCAGGTTTGGGTGAGTTGGTGGAACAGGCCTCGGTGCGGTTGCGTAGTCAACGCTCCGTGTCGGGGCTGCGTCTTGGGGTGATCGCTAAACGTCCTGGGATGCGCTGGTGACGGCGTTCGCCACCATGCGCGATCAACCGAGCTGCGTCGTACTAACCAAGCACGCGCGATACATCCAACACCGACGTGGCGTGCGTTGCGCAAGCGCAAATGGCGATAATGTGCCCCTCTCTGCGCAGCCCTCCCCATGAACGCAACCGACTCCCTCTCCGCCTGGCTCGCCTATATCGAGCAGCAGCATCCCAGTGCCATTGCGATGGGCCTGGAGCGCGTGCGCGCGGTTGCGGCGCGGTTGCAGCTTGCCGCGCCGGCCACGCATGTCATCGTCGTGGGCGGCACCAATGGCAAGGGCTCGACGGTGGCCTTCATCGAGGCGATCGGGCGTGCTGCCGGCTGGAAGGTGGGGGCCTACACCTCGCCGCATCTGCTGCGCTACAACGAGCGCGTGCGCATCGATGGCGAAGAGGCCAGCGACGCGCAGCTGGTCGACGCGTTTGCAGCGGTCGAAGCAGCACGCGGCGACACCGCGTTGACCTATTTCGAGTTCGGTACGCTGGCGGCGCTGTGGTTGTTTCAGCAGTCGGCGCTGGAGTTGGCGGTGCTGGAAATCGGCCTTGGCGGGCGCCTGGATGCGGTCAACATCGTCGATTCGGATGTGGCAGTGATCACCACGGTCGATCTCGACCACACCGACTGGCTGGGCGAGGACCGCGAGGCCATCGGCGCCGAGAAGGCCGGCATCATCCGCGCATGGAAGCCGGTGGTGCTGGGCGAGATCGACCCGCCGTCCAGTGTGCTGCGTCGCGCCTACCAGCTGGGTGCCAATGCCATCCGTGCCGGCAGCGATTATTTCTTCGAGCCGATCGACACACGGCACGCCGAGAGCCCGCAATCCGACGCGCCGCGCTGGCGCTGGCGCGATGTGGCAGTGACGTTGGAACTGCCGATGCCGGCACTGCGTGCGCCAGTGCAGCTGGCCAACGCCGCTGCCGCGATCGCCGCGTTGCAGGCATTGCCGGTGGAAGTGCCCGACGCGGCCTGGGCGCAGGGCATCGGCAACGCGCAAGTGGCTGGCCGACTGCAGCGGCTTGAGGTCAATGGCGTACAGGTACTGCTGGATGTCGGACACAACCCGCAGGCCGCACGCGCGCTGGCCGCCGCGCTCGGTACGCAGGCGCATGCCGGCCGCACCTATGCGATCTACGCCGCATTGGCCGACAAGGATGTGCTGGGCGTGGTGGAGGCAGTGGCTGGGCAGATCGACCACTGGGCGCTGGCGGGGCTGGAAGGCGCGCGCGGCCAATCGGCGCAAGCATTGCATGCCCGTCTGCAAGGCAGTGCCGCCGCGCACGCGCCGTGTCATCGCGATGTTGCCAGTGCAGTGCGCGCGGTCCTGGACAGGGCCAGCCCCGGCGACCGCGTGCTGGTGTTCGGCTCGTTTCACACCGTGGCCGACGCGCTCGACGCACTTCATTCAGCCCGCTGAGGTCGTCGGGGTGGCGCCGGCCTTATAATCGCCGCGGCACCCCGCCACGCCGCCTCTCGTCTCTTCCGTGGATACTGCTCTGAAACAGCGACTGATTGGCGCCATCGTTCTGGTGGCGCTTGCCGTGATCTTCCTGCCGATGCTGGTCAAGGGCCCCGCGCCGTCGAGCGGTGTGGCCGATGTACCGCTCGAGGCGCCCGCAGCGCCCGCCAATGGCGAGTTCGAAACCCGCGAATTGCCGCTGGTCACTCCGGGCAATGCGCCGGCCGGTGGGGCGCTAGGCATGGCCGGTGCGCCGGCGCCGGTGCAGAACAACCCCGATGCCGCCGATCTGGCCGCTCCGTCCAGCACGCCCTCGGCTCCGGAAGTGGCTGCCGGCAACTACGCAGTGAATTTTGGTGCATACGCCACCAGCGCCGACGCCGACGCGGTGATTGCGCGGCTCAAGCAGGCGCAATTGCCCGGCTTCAGCGAAAAGACCCAGATCAACGGCCGCCCCGCCTGGCGCGTGCGCGTGGGGCCGTATGCCGACCAGGCGCAGGCCGAATCGGCCCGGCTGCAGGCAGTGAAGGTACGCAGCGACGTCAACGCCCAGGTGGTGACGTTGGACGCCAACGCCGCCGCGCCGGCGCCTGTCGCCAGCGCACCGGCGCCTGCGCCTGCCGTCAAACCCGGTAGCAGCGTCGCCGCCGCCAGCACCACCGCACCGACAAAGACCGAAAGCCTGCCGCCGGAGCCCGCCAAACCGGTGGTCGCCGCGCCCAAGCCGGCCGAGGTGGCCAAGCCCGTGCCGGCCAAGCCTGAGGTCACCAAGCCCGCCCCCGCCAAGCCCGAGCTTGCCGCCAAGCCTGAGCCCGCCAAGCCGGTGGCCACCGCGCCGGCAGCGCCTGCGGCCAGTGCGGTCGGGTTTGCAGTGCAGCTGGGCGCGTTCGGTCGTGCCGAAGATGCCGATGCCTTGCGCGACCGCGTGCGCGCCGCCGGCTTCAGTGCCTTCGTCGAACAGGTGCGGACCGACAAGGGCGCGTTGAACCGCGTGCGCGTCGGCCCGGTCGCCAATCGCAGCGATGCCGAACAGTTGCGTGCCCAGGTGGCAGCCAAGGTCGGTATCTCCGGCATGGTGCGTCCGCATCCGTAACCGCCATGCCGGCCGCAAGCAAACGCGGCCGCCGCGCAGGTGGCAGCCGCTCGTACACTGCACTGCCGGCGGACCGTCACGTGTCTGCCAACTGCCTGCACTGCGCGCCTGCAGCTGCTGGATTTTCCAACGCCTCGCACCCATGGAGGGGAGGGCAATGACGACCGAGCCCCATTGCATTCACGGCGCGCGCGCCACGCGGAGAGGTTGCCCATGATCGACATGGTGCTGGGCGTCATCATTCTGGTGTCAGCCCTGTTGGGCTTGTTGCGCGGCTTTGTGGCCATCGTGGTGGGTACGTTGTCATGGTTGCTGGCCGGCTGGGCCACCTTCATGTTCGGCGGCGCGGCCGCGCGCTGGCTGGCCGATGGCAAGCATCCGTCTGCGACCGAATCGTTCGGCGGCTACGCCATGGTGTTCGTCGGTGTGCTGATCAGCGTGGCGGTGATTGGCATGGTGATCCGCGCGGGCGTGGATGCGATCAAGCTCGGCGGCACCGACCGCATGCTCGGGTTCGGCCTGGGCGTGGTGCGCGGTGCGTTTCTGGCCAGCGTGCTGGTGCTGCTGATGGGCTTCACCCCGCTGCCGCGCGAGCCGGCATGGCGCCAGTCGGTGCTGCTGCCCATGCTGCAGCCGGGCGCGGGCTGGATGCGGGCACAACTGCCGGCCTGGCGAATGCCATCGATGGAGATGCCATCAATGGAACTCGGCAACTTGCCCACGGAGTTGGGGAAGTTGCCTTCGGCAGGCGATAATACGGACCTGGGCAAGGCACTTGGCGGTTCCGGGCTGAGCGACACCATCACCCGTGCGCTTGGCAACCCCGGCAAGACGGCTGGCGACGGACGCGATCCGACGCAGGCGATGCCGGCCAACATCGATCCGGCGCAGGTTCGCGGCGGAGAAAGCGACCCGGCTCGGGTCGAATCCCAAGGCCAGGCACGGCCACCTTCACAGTAACGGCGCAAGCCGAAGCGGAGAACGCGCACCATGTGTGGCATCGTCGGTATTGTCGGCAACCAGAACGTCGCCGGGCAGCTATATGACGGCCTGACCGTCCTGCAGCATCGTGGGCAGGACGCCGCGGGCATCGCGACCGCAGATGGCACGCGCCTGCGCGTGCAGAAGGCCAACGGCCTGGTGCGCGACGTCTTCGACGAAAAGAAGATGGCGGTGCTGGAAGGGCGCGTCGGCATCGCCCATTGCCGCTACCCGACCGCAGGCTCGGAAGGCATGGACGAGGCGCAGCCGTTCTACGTCAACTCGCCCTACGGCATCGCGCTGGCGCACAACGGCAACCTGATCAACACCGAGGCCTTGCGCCAGCAGGTGTTCGAAGCCGACCGCCGCAACATCAATACCGATTCGGACAGCGAAGTGCTGTTGAACGTGTTCGCCTACGAGCTGGACGCGCAGCGCATGCTCACCCCCGAAGCGGCGATCCGCGCGGTGGCCGGCGTGCACCGCCGTTGCAAGGGCGGTTATGCGGTGGTCAGCGTGGTGCTGGGCCTGGGCCTGGTGGCGTTCCGCGACCCGCACGGCATCCGCCCGCTGGTGCTGGGCAAGCGCGAACACGCCGAAGGCACCGAATACATCGTGTCCTCCGAGTCGGCAGCGCTGGATATCCTCGGCTACCAGCGGATGCGCGATGTGCGCCCGGGCGAAGCGCTGGTGATCACCGCGCGCGGCGAGCTGTTCTCGGAAGTCTGCGCCGCGCCGACCAACAACGCGCCGTGCATTTTCGAGTACGTGTATTTCGCGCGCCCCGATTCGATGATCGACAACATCTCGGTGCACAAGGCGCGCATGCGCATGGGCCTGAAGCTGGGCGAAAAGATCCTGCGCCTGCGACCGGACCATGACATCGACACCATCATTCCGATCCCGGACACTTCGCGCGATGTGGCGCTGGAGATGTCCAATGTGCTCGGCGTGAAGTACCGCGAGGGCTTCGTCAAGAATCGCTACGTGGGCCGCACCTTCATCATGCCGGGGCAGGGCGAACGGCAGAAATCGGTGCGCCGCAAGCTCAATCCGATCCACCTGGAATTCCGTAACCGTGTGGTGCTGCTGGTGGACGATTCCATCGTGCGCGGCACCACCAGCCGGCAGATCGTGCAGATGGCGCGCGATGCCGGTGCGCGCAAGGTGTACCTGGCCTCGGCCGCGCCGCCGGTGCGTTACCCCAACATCTACGGCATCGACATGCCGGCGGCCGAAGAGCTCATCGCACATGGCCGCAGCGAGCTGGAAATCCAGGAGTTTCTGGGCTGCGACTGGCTGATCTACCAGGATCTGGAAGACCTGGAAGTGGCAGTGCGCGAGGGCAACCCGGACATCAAGCAGTTCGATTCCTCGTGCTTCAACGGCGAATACATCACCGGCATCGAGCCGGGGTATTTCGAACGTATCCAGCAGCTGCGTTCGGACGATGCCAAGAAGCGTCGCCGCGCCTGAGTCACCGAACCAGGGCGGCGGATTGGCCGCGCTGGTTGGCGTGTGGAGAGTGTCGGCGAGGGGCGGCAAACAAAACACCGCAGCTATCGACACGCTCGATGAAGCGCGCCTGCGCAACGGGCAGCTACCTGCGGCCGAACGTGTGCAAGCGCAGTGGGTTTCTGCAGCGCGCCAGTGCCCCGTGCGGCCAACGGCGTGAGCAGCGATCCGTTCGCAAGCGCGGATCTGTTCGACGCTGCGCGCCTGTGCCTGGACCAGGCCGACCCGCGACAGAAAGTCGCGCTGACCCAGCACTACGCGGCCGGCTTTCGCGAAGGCGTCTTGACGCTCGATCCGGCAGCGCCTGCGCCTGCGCCGATCCGTATGCCAGGCCGTCCGGCCACGCCAATGCTGGTGCATCCGCGCCACTTGCCGCGCCGTGGACTGGGCACGCCGGGAGGGCGCGCTGCGTTTATCCATGCCATTGCGCACATCGAACTCAACGCCATCGATCTGGCCTGGGATGCGGTGTATCGCTTTCGCGGGCTTCCCGCGGCGTTCTATGCCGATTGGGTCGCGGTCGCCGACGATGAATCGCGCCACTTCATGCTGCTGCGCGCACGATTGCAGGCGCACGACCACGACTACGGCGATTTCGCCGCGCACAACGGGCTGTGGGAAATGTGCGAGAAGACTGCACACGACGGCCTGGCGCGCATGGCCCTGGTGCCGCGCGTGCTCGAAGCGCGCGGCCTGGACGTGACACCGGCGATGATCGTCAAACTTCGTTCGCTCGGCGACGCTGCCACTGCCGAGGTGCTCGAAACCATCCTGCGCGAAGAGGTGGCGCACGTGGCCGCCGGCTCGCGTTGGTACCGGTGGTATTGCGAGCAGGCCGGTGTCGAGCCGCGCGCACGCTTCAAGGCGCTGCTGCGCGAATACGCTGGCGGGTATCTGCATGGGCCGTTCAATCTGCAGGCGCGCCTGCTTGCCGGTTTCGACGAGGACGAGCTGGCCGACCTGGTGGAGCAGGCTGGCTGAGCGTGCCTGCACGGGAGCCGCGAATCTGCGTTCGTGACCTGTACTGTGAATCTACCTGACGCATGCATGCGCGAACTCCAATGACGCCACACACGCCGCGTCACGCGCCACAGCTTGGAGCGCACCTTCACGTCATGGCCAATGAGGCGCGCATCGATGCACGTGATGCCATGCATGAGGATATGGCGGCATTCGCCATCTGCACCGACGCCGACGCGGCGCGGTGTCCACGACACAGGCGAGGATCGACGCAGCCAATCGCGTGGCGGACGCAATCAAGCCCATGTGCATCGATCCGTAGGGCGACGCAGGATCGCCGTATTGTCCGTGAAGACGGCTTGTGCTCGTTTGACACGCGGCTTCAGCACGCGCTCTTTCAGTACGACTGTGCGTTGGTTCCCATTCGAGAGCTGCTGGAATCGCATCCAGGGATTGGTAAACATCACAGAAACATAATTTTCCGTTGCAACAACTTGCATTCTGTGCAGTGCCACGCGCCCTAATGGCGTCCCGGGGACAGGGGGCCGGTGTTTCACATCCGTAACTTTCATGTCTTAGGAGAGAAAGACGATGAAGTCGAAGTCGATGTGCACCACGGTCGGTCTGATTGCCATGTGCCTGGCCGGCTCGGCCGCCGCTGCCGGCAAGCCGTTGTATCAAACCGGCCCTGCGCTGAGCCGCAGTGCCACCGCCACCGCTGCAGCCGAACCTTCGCTGCAACGCCTGTTGAGCGCCCCGTCCACTGCCAACGCGCAGGTGGTTCAGCTCGATGCCGGCGCGGTGACCGCCTCGGAAAAATTGCTGGAGCTACAGCTGGATGGCCAGACCATCACCGCCACCCAGGCCAAGGTCGATGCCCTGGAGGGTGGCGACAGCGTCTGGTACGGCAACCTCGGGCCGCGTGCCGGCACCCGCGCACGCACGCTCTCGGGCGTGGACCCGCTGAACTCGGCCATCTTGGTGCGCAGCGGCGACACCGTGACCGGCACGATTCGCTACGCCGGCAAGCTCTATCGCCTGCGTCCGCTGGCCGATGGCCGCCACGTGCTGGTGCAGGTGGATGAGCAGCGCATGCCGCAGGAGCATCCGGCCGAATATAGCCTGCTGCCGAAGTTCGACATGCCCGGCGACGGACGCGTGACTGCCGCTGCTGCCTCATCAGGTAGCCCGGCCACCATTCGCGTGCTCGTGGTGGCCACCAACAAGGCCGTGACCGCTTACGGCGGCAACATGCAGTCGCTGGTGCAACTTGCGGTGGCCGAAGCCAACCAGGGCTACATCAACAGCAACGTGGGTATCACCTTGCAGCTGGCGCGCTACGAGACCACCAGCTACACCGAGACCGGCAACTTCACGACCGACCTGCAGCGTTTCCGCGTGACCAACGACGGCTACATGGACAGCATCCACACCAGCCGCAACACCTACACGGCCGATGTGGGAGTCATCGTGCTGGACAACAGCAGCTACTGCGGCCTAGCGTCGGGTATTGGCTCTAACGCCGCGAGCGCATTTGCGTCGGTGTACTGGGATTGCGCCACCGGCTACTACAGCTTCGCTCATGAAATCGGGCATCTGCAAAGCGCACGCCACGACGCCACCAACGACCCGAGCACCTCGCCGTATGCGTATGGCCACGGCTACCGCTACGGCAACAGCTGGCGCACCATCATGGCCTACGACTGCACCAGCGGTTGCCCACGCCTGAACTACTGGTCCAACCCCAACATCAGCTACAACGGCGTGCCCATGGGCAATGCCAGCACCGCCGACAACCAACGCGTGCTGGTCAATACCAAGGCCACGATTGCGGCCTTCCGTTGAGCGGTTGTTGACCGATCCAAGCCCGGCCCGGCACCGCAAGTGCCGGGCGTTTTGGCTACACCCGCGCGCATGGATCGCGCAGACTAGGCGCACCGCCGGTGACTGCCGGCCTTGTCCTGTCGAGCGGAGCCCTCATGTCCACGTTCCTGCGTCATGCGCTTGTGTTCCTGGCCGCGCTGACGGTTGCCGGATGCAAGCAGCAACCGGCCGACCCTGTCGCCACGCAACCCAAACCTGCCGTGAGCGCACCGGCGCCACCCCCCGGCGACGACGCGCAGGCCCGCGCACTGCAGGCGCTCGAAAGCCGCTTGCAGGGCGACAAGGTGTACCCGGATAACTGCATCAGCATCATGGCCGAGGACGGCGATGCGCCTGCGCCGGACACGTTCGATTTTGCGGTGCGCGAACGCCATGGCGACGGCTGCCCCGGCGACCCGCAGACCAGCCCGGTACGCGACCGTTTCCGCGTACAGGCCGATGGCACGCTGCTGTGGTACGACGTGGTGAATGCCGATTTCGTCGACTACGCCGAGCGTGCGCGAAGCCTGCAGTGATGCGGTGCGGTCGTTGATTGGCACGCCCGACGATGCTGCGTGCCTCGATCGGCAAGCGCTGCCGATCCATCGTTGCCTCGCCGCGTGTCTGTGGCGTCAGGCGCGCTTTCGATCGTGCTGCGCGCCTTGAATGCAGCACCGCGTCGCTGCGCCTGCCATGGCCGGCGCGTGGATCTGCCGCGCTATAACGCCAACTGCTCCAGCGACACGCCATCGGCATCCACGCGCAGGACCGATCCTTGCTCGTACCAGTCGCCCAGCACGATGCGCGTGCAGGTGTTGCCGCCGGCTTGCAAGGTGTGGATGGCAGGGCGATGGGTGTGGCCGTGGATCAGCCGATCCAGCCCGTAACGCACGAAGGTGGCTTCCACTTCGGCCGGCGAGACATCGGTGACGGTTTCGAAGCGCGACTGGTCGCCCTGCTTGAGTTCTGCATGCCGCGCCTGGCTGGCAGCGCGCGCCTGCTGCGCGAACGCGACGCGTGCGGCCAGCGGCTGGGCCAGGAACTGCGCCTGGAACACCGGGTCGCGCGTCTGCGCGCGGAAGGCCTGGTAGGCCGTGTCGTCGGTGCACAGCAAATCGCCGTGCATCAGCAGCGTGGTGTGCCCGTACAGATCGATGACGGTGGGGTCGGGCAGGATCCGGAAGCCCGCGCGCTGCGCATAGGTTTCGCCTACCAGGAAGTCGCGGTTGCCTGCCATGAAGAACACCGGCACCCCGGAATCTGCCACTGCATGCAGGGCCACCGCCACTGCATCGGCGGCGGTGGATGGGGTGTCGTCGCCGATCCAGGCTTCGAACAGATCGCCCAGGATGTAGAGCGCGTCGCTGCCGGGAACCTGCGTGCGCAGGAACTCCAGAAACAACTCGGTGATTGCCGGCCGGGCCGGATCCAGATGCAGGTCGGAAATGAACAGGGTCGTCATTGCGCCATTGTACGGCGGTAGAGCGGGGCGGGAATCGGGAATCGGGAATCGGGAACCGCAGAAGCATTGCAGCTTCGCAGCGATTGGTGTGCCAACTTGCAACGACGCCGCAGGCTGGCGATCGCCATTCAGACATCCTGCGGGTCGCACGCGCCGTGCGACATGCGCGTGGGTGGGCAACCTGCCGTCAGTTCACCGCGTACCGTCAGCGCAAGATTCCCTCTCCCTGCGGGAGAGGGGTGGGGGGTGAGGGTACGGGGCGAAGCCACGCGCTGGAGTCGCAATTGCTGCGCTGGGGCTCTTTTCGGCGTTTGCGAAAACACCCATCGACGGCGAGTGCATGAGGCTTCGCACGTACCCTCATCGGCCGTTCTCCCTCATAAAGGAGGACAATGTCCCGAAGGGAGAAAGATGAGGCGAAGAGGCCTTGTTGCTGACTGGGCAGCGTCTTGGTACCTGTCCGTTTGCCGTTACGCTTACCTGTCAGCGAGCCGCCATCACGCAACCCCTAGCGCTTATCTCAACACCACCGGCAAGCCCCACAGCGACAGGCTGGCCAGCAGCACGCCGATCAGCGTGGCGGCCAGCACGTCGCTGGGATAATGCAGCCCCAACACCACCCGCGAGAGCGCCACGCCGGCCGAAAACGGCACCAGCAAGGGAGCCAGCCAGGGGTAATAGGCCAGCGCCACGATGCTGAAGGACACCGCGTGCAAGGTATGGCCGGAGGGAAAGCTGAACTCGTCCAGCGGTGCCACCCACGCGCGAATACGCACGTCCGCCGCATATGGCCGCGGACGCCGGGTCCAGCGTTTGAGCGCCTTGTATAGCGTCAATGCAAGCACGCCGGTGGCAGCCATGTGCGCCGATGCACGTACACCGTCCATGCCGTCGAGCACCACCAGCAACCCCATCAAGGCGTACCAGAACACGCCGTCGCCCAGGCGGCTGATAGTGGCGAAGACGCGCCGTACCGGGTGGCGTCGGCACCACAGATTGGCGCGTCGGCACCAGCGCGCTTCGTGACCGCGCAAGACCTCAAGCCGCGTTGACGACATAACGCCGCCGTGCAGCGCTGATTCCCAGCAACAAGGCTTCGAAGTCGCAGACCACATTGTCCGGATGCAATTTCTTCATCGCCTGCGCCGCCGCCGTGCCCATGCGCTGGCGCAGGGCGTCGTCTTCGGTGAGCGCGACGGCGGCCTGGATAAAGGCCTCGTCGGTGTCCACCGCCGCGCCGGTATGGCCGTTGCGCAGATATTCGCGGGCCGCGCCGTAATCGAAAGCGACCGTCGCCACGCCGCTGGCCATCGCTTCCAGCGTCACGTTGCCGAAGGTTTCGCTGCGGCTGGGAAACAGGAACAGATCGCCGCTGGCGAAGTGACGGGCCAATGCATCGCCACGCTGGACGCCGCAGAAGATGAAGTCCGGATTGTCGTGCGCAAGCTTCTCGCGCGCCGGGCCATCGCCCACCCAGACGAAGCGTGCCTTCGGGCGGATCTGCTGCAGTTTGCGAAAGGCGCGTACGGCCAACGGCAGATTCTTTTCGCTGGCGATGCGCCCCACATAGATGGCGGCAAAGCCTTCGCCTTCCATGCCCCAATCGGCGCGCAATGCGCAATCGCGACGGCTCGGATCGAATTGCTGGCTATCCACTGCCCGCGCCAGCAATTGCACACGCTCAAAGCCATCGTTGCGCAGGAACTGCTGCAGCTCGCGCGTGGGCACCGGGGTGGCATCGGCCTGGTTGTGGAAGCGCCGCATCCAGCGCAACGCGGTGCCCTGCAGCCAGGCAGCGCCGTAGTCGGGCAGGTATTCGTCGAAGCGGGTGTGGAAGCCGGTGGCGACCGGAATGCCGAGCCGGCGTGCTGCGCGCATTGCCGACCAGCCCAGGGGGCCTTCCGTGGCCACATAGATCGCGTCCGGCTGCGTGCTGCGCCAATGACGGACGAGGCGTTGCGTCGCCGGCAGGCCGAATTTCAATCCCGGGTAGGGCGGCAACGAGGCGCCACGCACCAGCAGCGCATCGGTCGGGGCGGTATCGGCGCTCTGGCGTGGCCGCACCACGTCCACCTGGTGTCCGCGCGTGCGCAGACCGGTTTCCAGACCATGCACGGTCAACGCAACACCGTTGACCTCGGGGGGATAGGTTTCGGTAACGATCGCGTAGCGCATGCCTGTTCTCCCGTTTTGACTAGCTTCCGGGAGTGCGATGGCATTGATGTTGCGCTAGTAAGACGTGGCGGTGACAGCTGTGACGGGAATGGAGAATCGGGAATCGGGAATCGCAAAGGCAGCGTGCTGCACCGGTTCGGCGCCATCAACACCAGTCAGAAACTTCTAAGAGCCCCGTGGTGGTCTATTCCCGATTCCCGATTCCCGCCTGAGGCCGCAGGCCTCAGGTCACAAACGGTTTGAACGCAATTCCCAGCCCGGCCATGCTGTCGACTTCGCCGATCAGGTCGGCGCGCAGCAGCGGGCGCGAGTCGATCCAGCTTTGCGACAGGATCAACGACAGCCGGGTGTCGTCGGCGGTGAGTTCCAGGGTCGGAATCGGGTCGGACTCATGCGCGCGGTGCAGCAACACCGCCAGTCGCAGCAGCGCAGCCTTGCGTCGGGTTGGCAGCAGCAGGCGGTCGGGCAGCGCATCGAAGGCGGTCTTGGGCACATTGCGCCGGTGCGTGCGTACCAGCGCCGCCAGCACCTGCTGTTCCTGTCGCGAAAAACCCGCGATATCCGAATGTTCCAGGATGTAGCTGCCGTGCACGTGGTACTGGCTGTGCGCGATGATCAGCCCCAGCTCGTGCAGGCGCGCGGCGCGGCGCAGCACCTGCGCATCGTCGCCATCCAGTTGCCAGGATTCGCAGACCTGGTCGAACAGGCGGCAGGCGGTCGCTTCCACGCGCTGCGCCTGTACTTCGTCGATGCCGTAGCGCTGCATCAGTGAGGTCACCGAACTGTCGCGCGGGTCGTTCTCGCCGCCGCGGCCAAGCATGTCGTACAGGATGCCTTCGCGCATCGCCGCCTTGCTGACCATCAGTTTCTCCAGCCCCAGCGCCTGGAACGCAGCCTCCAGCACCAGGATGCCACCGGCGATGATCGGCCGCCGTTCGGCCGCTAGGCCGGGCAGCTGGATGTCTTCGATGCGCTTGGCCTTGAGCAACTCATCGCGCAGCGCCGGCAATGCCTGCGCCGTGATCGCGCCCTTGGTCAGCTTCATCGCCGCGCACATCTCGCCGATGGCCTTGTGCGTGCCGGACGAGCCAATCGCCTCGTGCCAGCCCAGTGCCTTGTACTGGCCGGCAAATTGCTGGAACTCGGCGCCGATCTCGGTCAGCGCGTCCTTCCATTTCTTCTTGGATAATTTGCCGCCGGGGAAAAACCGTCGCGTGCTGGCAATGCATCCGGCCTGCAGACTTTCGCGTTCCAGCGTCTGAAACCCGCGGCCGATGATGAACTCGGTCGAGCCGCCGCCGATGTCGATCACCAGCCGGCGTTGGTCGGGCTTGGGCGGTTGCGCATGCGCAACGCCCAGATAGATCAGGCGCGCTTCCTCGCGCCCGCTGACCACTTCGATCGCATGGCCCAGCGCGGTTTCGGCCGGCATCAAAAACGCCTGTGGCGAACGCAGCTGACGCACCGTGTTGGTCGCCAGCGCCCGCACGCGCAGCGAAGGCACGTCGCGAATGCGCTGGCCGAACCGCGCCAGGCATTCCAGTGCGCGCTGTCGTGCTTCATTGGAGAGCCCACCTTTGCCATCCAGGCCATCGGCCATGCGCACGGTCTCGCGCAGGCGATCGACGACGCGCAGCTGACCCATCAGGTAGCGCGCAATGACCATGTGGAAACTGTTGGAGCCTAGGTCGATGGCGGCAAGAAAATCGCCATCGCGCAGGGGCGGAATCGTGGGGGAGGGCATTGGCATGGCCGCATGGTAGCCGATGGGCTGTTGGCCACGTGAGAGGCCATGCGTGCGCCCAGCGGCAGGCGCACCAGATCTGCATTCGCAAGCGCGGGAAGCGGGCGGTCAATCGCCGTGATGGGCATGCCGCATGCCTGCGCAAGCGGCTTGCCACCTGGCGTGCGGCAGTGCGCGCTCAGATCCGCTCGAGCAATGTCATCTGCGCCGAATGCGCCGGCTCGCCCGGGGCGGGCGTGCGCTTGTGGTACACGCCCTCGGCGTCCAGCTCCCAGGCGCTGACGTTGTCGTCCAGATAGTTCTGCAGCACTTCGCGATAGATGCGCTTGGCCAGGTCCGGTTCCAGGATCGGAAAGCAGGTCTCCACCCGCCGCAGCAGATTGCGTTCCAGCCAGTCGGCACTGGCGCAGTACAACTCGGCGGCCCCGTCGTTGCCGAACCAGTACACGCGGCTATGTTCCAGAAAGCGGCCCACGATCGAACGCACGCGGATGTTGTCGGACACGCCTGGCACCCCGGGGCGCAGCGTGCAGGCCCCGCGCACGATCAGATCGATCTGCACCCCTGCCTGCGAGGCCATGTACAACGCACGCACCACTTGTGGTTCGTTGAGGGCGTTCATCTTGGCGATGATGCGGCCCGGGCGACCCTTGCGGGCCAGCCGTGTCTCGCGATCGATCCGCTTCAACACGCCCGCATGCAGCGTAAACGGCGACTGCAGCAACTGGTCCAGCTTCATGCGCGGCGCAAGTCCGGACAACTGCTGGAACAGCATGTGCACGTCGTTGCCGATCTCGGCATCGGCGGTGATCAGGCTGATGTCGGTATACAGGCGCGCGGTGCCGCTGTGGTAATTGCCGGTGCCCAGGTGCACGTAGCGTTTGAGCTTGCGGCCCTCGCGGCGCACGATCAGCAGCATCTTGGCGTGGGTCTTGAAGCCGACCACGCCGTAGACCACCTGCACGCCGGCTTCCTGCAGCTTGTCGGCCAGGCCCAGGTTGGCTTCTTCATCGAAGCGCGCACGCAACTCCACCACCACCGTGACGTCCTTGCCGTTGCGCGCGGCCAGAATCAGCGCATCGACAATCAACGAATCCTTGCCGGTGCGGTACAGCGTCTGCTTGATCGCCAGCACGTTCGGGTCGACCGCGGCCTGGCGGATGACATCCAGCACCGCGGTAAACGCATCGAAGGGGTGATGCAGCAACACATCGCCTTTTTTGACGATCTCGAAGATGCCCTCGCTGTCGCGCAAGGTGCGCGGATTGAACGAGGGATACTTGAGTTCGGGGCGCTGCACCAGGTCATAGACCTGGGTGACGCGGCTCAGGTTGACCGGCCCGGTGATGCGGTACACCGCGTTCTCGTTCAGGCCGAAATTCTGCAACAAGGTGCGCAGGATCGGCGCCGGGCAATCGTGCGCGATCTCCAGCCGCACCGCCGGACGGTAGCCGCGCGTGACCAGTTCATCGCGCAGCGCCAGTGCCAGGTTTTCGACTTCTTCCTCGTCCACCACCAGTTCGGAATTGCGGGTGACGCGGAACTGGTATGAGCCCATTACCTGCATGCCCGGGAACAGCTCGTCGACGAATGCGGACAACACCGACGACAGGAACACGAAGCTCTGCGTGCCCTCCGGCGACAGGCTGGCCGGCAGCTGGATGATGCGCGGCAGCGAACGTGGTGCGCGCACGATGGCCAGATGCCCGGCGCGACCGAACGCGTCCTGGCCTTCCAGCACCACCACGATGTTCAAGGTCTTGTTGAGGATCTTCGGGAACGGGTGCGCCGGGTCCAGGCCCAGCGGCGACAGCACCGGCATGATCTCGTTGCGGAAATACGCACGCAGCCAGCGTTTCTGCCGCGCCGTCCATGCCGAGCGGCTGAGTACGGCAACGCCTGCGTCTTCCATCGCCGGCCGCAGCACCTCGTTCCACGCGTGGTATTGCTGCTCGACCAATTTGGCGGCGCGATCGTGCACGGCGTTGAGGATGGCGGTCGGGCTCAGCCCGTCCGGTGCTGGCGGCAGCCCGAACTCCTGTGCGTGCCGCACCGTGGCCGCGCGGATTTCGAAGAACTCGTCCAGGTTGGTGCACGAGATGCACAGGAAGCGCAGCCGTTCCAGCAATGGCACCTGCTCGTCGAGCGCCTGCGCCAGCACCCGGAAATTGAAGTCCAGTTGCGACAGCTCGCGGTTGATGTACAGCGCCGGATCACGCAACGGATCGGTGGCGATGTCGTCGCCGGGTGTGATGTCGTGCAGTTCTTTGGCGTGGCCCATGGAATCGATCGTCAAGACGGGTTGTGTAATTGCCTGGGGCGCGCAACGCAGGCAATGCGGCGCGTGGCAGACGCGTCCATCGCAGCGCGCTGCGGCGCGCACTGACTACATATCACGCCGAGCGTGACAGTGGCACCGATTGCTCGCGCTGCACGACGCGCGCAGGCACGAAATGACACGAGAATTCGCTGCCGCGTCCCACTTCGCTTTCGATGTCCAGGCGCGCCTGATGCAGCCCCAGGATGTGCTTGACGATCGACAGCCCCAGCCCGGTGCCGCCGCTCTCGCGCGAGCGGCTGCTGGACACACGGTAGAAGCGTTCGGTGATGCGCGGCAGGTGCGAGGCGGGAATGCCATAGCCGGTGTCGCGCACGGCCAGCGCCGCACCATCGCCTTCGCGCACGAAACGGATCGTCACCGTGCCGCCGCCGGGCGTGTAGCGCACCGCATTGGTCACCAGGTTGGAAAACGCACTGTGCAGCTCCTTGTTGGAGCCGAGCAGATCCACGCCGGCCTCGTCGATCACCTCCACGGTGTGGCGGCCCTGGCTGTGCGCCTCGGCCTCGCGGCGCAAGGTCGACAGCATCGGCGCCATCGCCACGTGTTCTTCGCCGAGTTCTTCCTGCGATTCCAGCCGCGACAGCGTCAGCAGGTCTTCGACCAGCTGCGCCATGCGCTGGGATTGCTTGCGCATTTCCGCCAGCATCGGACCCGAATCGGGGAAGTCTTCCGGGTCGAGCATGTCCAGATAACCGTGCACCACCGTCAGCGGGGTACGCAGTTCATGCGAGACGTTGGCCACGAAATCGCGGCGCACCTGTTCCAGCCGCAGCAGCTTGCTGACATCGCGCGCCACCAGCAGCCAGTAGTCGTCGGAGTAGGGGATCAGGCGCAGATTCAGGCGAAGATCCGGGTCTGCCGGCGAGGCGGCATCCAGCATCGGCTCGGCGTTGCGCCCGGCCGCCAGCCAATGCGCCAGCGGCAACGGCTGCAGCCGCTCCACGATCGACACGCCCATGTCGCCGGGATGGTGCAGGCCGAGCAAACCGCCGGCCGCCTTGTTGAACCACTGCACGCGCTGGCTGTTGCGATCCACGACCACCACTGCATCCGGCAGCGCCTGCGCCGCGGCGCGGTAGGTGCGCAACATTTCGATCAGGCGCCGCTTGCGCGCGCGCATTTCGTCCTGGCTGCGATACAGCAGCCGGTCCAGTTCGTTCCAGGCCCCGATCCCGGCCGCAGGCTCGGCACGCTGGCGTGCAGTCAGCCGCCGCAGCACCTGGCGCAGCCGCCAGTAATGCCAGGCCAGCACGCCCAGAGCGGTGAGCGTCAGCGCCATCCACACATGCCCGATCAGCACGCCGACGACGACGGCAGCGCCCAACAACAGCGCGAGAGTGCCGAGCGTCTTGAGCCAGGCGGAACGGATGTGTTGAGGCATGGAAGGCGTTACCACGAAGCGTCAGGTAGGCAGCCACCCGGCCGGACTGCGGCCGGGGCGGCTTTGCGGCACGTCAGGTCGCCGAGGAAAAACGATAGCCCGAGCCGCGCACGGTCTGCACCATGTTTTCCAGCCCGAACGGTTCCAGCGTCTTGCGCAGGCGGCGGATATGCACGTCGATGGTGCGCTCTTCCACATACACGCTGCCACCCCAGACATGGTCCAGCAGCTGGGTGCGTGTATACACGCGCTCGGGGTGTGTCATGAAAAAGTGCAGCAGACGATATTCGGTCGGGCCGATCGGCACCGGCGCATCGCCGGCGAACACCCGGTGCGCGGCGCCGTCGATGCGCAGCTTGCCGACCGCCACGCTACCGTCTTCGTCGTCTTCGCGGGTGCGCCGCATCACCGCGCGGATGCGCGCCAGCAGCTCGCGTGCCGAGAACGGCTTGACCACGTAATCGTCGACGCCGGCTTCCAGGCCGCCCACGCGGTCGTTTTCTTCGCCGCGCGCGGTGAGCATGATGATCGGAATCTCGCGGGTCAGCTGCTCCTTGCGCCAGCGCCTTGCCAGGTCCAGCCCGCTGGTGCCCGGCAACATCCAGTCCAGCAGGATCAGGTCCGGCACGCGGTCGGCGATGGCGGTCTGCGCCTCGCGGGCATCGCCGGCATGGATGGGCTCGAACTCGCCTTTGCGCAGCGCGAACGCCACCATATCGCGGATCGCGGGTTCGTCATCGACGATCAGAATGCGTTTCTGCACGCGGGGCTTACCGTCTGGCTTTGGTTGATCGCCAGTAGACTACGGTTTTGTGACTCTAATGTGACATCCGCGGCGGCGCCTGCGTGGCGAAACAGGGGCGTGAAGCGGACTGGGCAGTTCCGTTACCGGGAGGCGGCCGCGCGATGCCCTGTCGTCGTGAACAGCCGGCAATGCATCGGCGATCAGCGCGTGGACAAATCCGGGTCGCGGATCCCCTGGCGACGCAACTCCAGCACGGTTGGGGTGATCGCGGCGATGCGCGCATCCACGCGCGCCCGTGTCACATAGTCGAGATCTTTCTTCTTCAGTGCTTCCAGCTGGATCAGGGCCTGTTCGGCGCGGCCGTTCAAGAACGCCGCCTCCGCATACGCTTCGCTGGCGCGCAATGGGTCGCCGGACAGCTCGCAGGCCCGCGCGTAGCTCTGTTGCAGCAATGGGTCGTCGCTGCTCCGGTGCAACAACGGTTCCAGCACCTGGCGCGCGCGCTGGCCGGATTCCTTGCTGGCCTGCTCGTTGAGCGCAGTGGCATAGGTCAGCGCAACCGCGCGGTTGTTCGGCAATTGCTTGAGCAGCGCATCGAAGCGGGCATTGGCCGCCTCGCGCGGACCCACGCGCGCCTGCGCCTCGCTCAGGCCCAGCGCCAGCCACACATTGTCCGGATGCGCCTCGAGCAGGCTGGTCAGCTCGGCCATCGGCTCGCCCGGCCGCCCGCCGCTGTTGCGCAGCCGCGCCAGCGCCAGGCCATAGCGCTGCGGATCGCTCAAGCCTTGTTTGGCGCTGCGGCGCAGGTTTTCGTACTCGCGAATGGCCGCATCCGGCGTGGCTGCGCTGAGCACACGCAGGCGTTCCTTGGCCCAATCGAAACCCTGCTGGTCGCCGCCGCGGCTGAGCGCATCCACCGGCAACCGCAGCGCGTAAGGGAGCAGCGCGTTGCCATTGCGACTGAGCGGCTCCGACAGCGACGGGTCGGCCGGGTCTACGCGCTCCTGGCGCGTCCCGCCCGGCACCGAGGTGGTCAGCACCACGGTGTTCTTCTTCATCTGTTCGGCGCGCGACTTGGCCTCGCTGATGCGGGTGACGGTCACCGGATGGGTCTGCAGGAAATCCGGCGCGCTGTAGCCGCCCTCGTTGGCGCGCATCGCCACCGACATGCGCTCGAAGAAGCCGGCCATCGCATCCACGTCGTAGCCGCTGCGCGCCAACGTGCGGATGCCCAGCCGGTCGGCTTCGGATTCGTTGGAGCGGGTGTAGTCGATCTGGCGCTGCTGCATCAGCCCCATTGCGCTGGTGATGGTGGCCATGGTGGCGTCGCCCTTGGAATTGCCACCGGCCTGCTGCGCTGCCACCACCGCCGCCAGCATGCCGAGCAGGATCGGAATCTGGTCGCGCTGCGCTCGCTCCACTCCACGTAGCACGTGCTGCTGGGTGACGTGGGCGATTTCGTGCGACAGCACCGCCGCCACTTCGTCCTCGCGCTCGGCGGTCAACACCAGCCCGGCATTGACGGCGATGTAGCCGCCCAGCGTGGCGAATGCATTGATCTGGCGGTCGCGCAGCATGAAAAACGTAAACGGCTGCTGCGGTTGGTCGCTGTTGGCGCCCAGCCGGGTGCCCATGGTCTGCAGCCAGTCGGTGATCAGCGGGTCGTCCAGCACGTAGTCGTAGTTGCGCAACTCGGCCAGCGTCATCCTGCCGTATTCGGCCTGGCGGGCCGGGGTCAGCAACTCGCCGGCCGACGAACCGATATCGGGCAGGCGGCTTTCCTGCGCAGGTGCCACGCCCATGGCGACGGCCAGCGTAAGGGCAGTGGCGAGCGGTAGCAGGCGCAAGTGGAACTCCCAGGTGGTGCGCGGAGCATGCAGGCAGCCCGGCGCAGAGGCGTGAATCATCGGTTAACCCACAGTGTTGCGGTGACGACATGGAAATTCCAGTCGCCCGGTACCATGTGTCAGACCTCACACCAACCACGGAGTTTCCCGTGAGCCAAGACCATACCGATCAGGATGCGGCCTCCGGCCCGCAGATCACCCTGTATTCCTCTGCCATTTGCCCGTATTGCGTGGCGGCCAAGAACTTCCTCAAGAGCAAGGGCAAGACCTGGACCGAGGTGCGGATCGACCTGGACCCGGCCGAACGCGACAGGATGATCGCCCTGGCCAAGCGCACCAGCGTGCCGCAGATCTTCGTCGGCGACGTTCACGTGGGCGGCTACGACGACATGATGGCCATGCATCGTGCCGGCAAGCTCGAGCCGCTGCTGGCCGGCAGCGCGGGCGGCCAGGCATGAGTGGTCCCGACGACGGCAGCGCCGACCGCCTGCGCGAGTTCACGCAATTCCGCCAGCGCATGAACCAGCGCATCCTGGCCGAGCCGAACCAGGTGGTGCGGCGGTTCTTCGCGCTGGACACCCAGACCTACCAGGCCGGCGCGCTGGACGTGAAGACCAAGGAACTGCTCGGCCTGGTCGCCTCGATGGTGCTGCGCTGCGACGACTGCATCAGCTATCACGTGGCCCAGTGCAAGGAAGCCGGCGTGACCCGGGAAGAGTTCTTCGAAACCTTCTCGGTCGGCCTGGTGGTCGGCGGCTCCATTGTCATCCCGCATCTTCGCCGCGCGGTGGATTTCCTGGACCAGCTCGAAGGCGGTGCGCAGGCGCCGGCCCAGCACGCACACGACTGAACGGGTCACTGCGGCGCGCAAGCGTCGGTCGGGGTTCGTCAAAGCGAGTAACGCACGCGCCGCCCACCGAGGCGGCGCGTTGCGTTCGGGCGCCTGCACCCTTAGACCAAGGTCGGTTTGGGCGCCTTCACCGGCATCGGGCATAATTGCCCGTGAAACCTCCTTGCGCCGCTCTGCCGGTTATCGCGGCTGGCGCTCCCCCCTTCAAGTTCGGAAACCCAACGTTATGACGCAGACAATCACGGTCATCCGCGGCGACGGCATCGGCCCGGAGATCATGGATGCCACGCTGTTCGTGCTCGACGCGCTGCAGGCTGGCCTGACCTACGAGTACGCCGACGCCGGCCTGGTCGCCCTGGAAAAGCATGGCGATCTGCTGCCCGAGTCCACTCTGGCGTCGATCAGCAAGAACAAGGTGGCGTTGAAAAGCCCGCTGACCACGCCGGTCGGCGAGGGTTTCAGCTCGATCAACGTCGCCATGCGTCGCAAGTTCGACCTGTACGCCAACGTGCGTCCGGCCAAGTCGTTCCCGAACACCAAGTCGCGTTTCGCCGACGGCGTGGACCTGATCACCGTCCGCGAAAACACCGAAGGCGCGTACCTGAGCGAAGGCCAGACCGTGTCCGAGGATGGCGAGACCGCGTTCTCCGGCACCCGGATCACCCGCAAGGGCTCCGAGCGCATCGTGCGCTACGCCTTCGAGCTGGCCAAGAGCACCGGCCGCAAGAAGGTCACCGCCGTGCACAAGGCCAACATCATCAAGTCGACCTCGGGCCTGTTCCTGAAGGTGGCTCGCGATGTCGCCGCGCAGTATCCGGACATCGAATTCCAGGAAATGATCGTCGACAACACCTGCATGCAGCTGGTGATGCGTCCGGAGCAGTTCGACATCATCGTGACTACCAACCTGTTCGGCGACATCATCTCCGACCTGTGCGCCGGTCTGGTCGGCGGCCTGGGCCTGGCCCCGGGTGCCAACATCGGTCTGGACGCGGCGATCTTCGAAGCCGTGCACGGCTCGGCGCCGGATATCGCAGGGCAGGGCAAGGCCAACCCGTGCGCGCTGCTGCTGGGCGCAGCGCAGATGCTGGACCACATCGGTCAGCCGCAGAACGCCGAGCGCCTGCGCGAAGCCATCGTCGCTACCCTGGAAGCCAAGGATTCGTTGACCCCCGACCTGGGCGGCACCGGTAACACCATGGGCTTTGCCAAGGCCATCGCCAGCCGCCTCTGAGCGCACTGGCAAATTGCACAAAAAGAAAGGGCGCCTAGGCGCCCTTTCTGTTTGCTCGGGATTCCTCCTGAGCCGTCCTCGGTCATCGAGCGCAGGGGAAACGCTGTTGCGATTCCCCAATCCGATTCCCCGCTCAATTGCGCGACTGCAGCTTCGACAGCAGGCGCAGGAACTCGATGTACAGCCACACCAGCGTCACCATCAGGCCGAATGCGCCGTACCACTCCATGTGCTTGGGCGCACCGTGCTCGACGCCGCTCTCGATGAAGTCGAAGTCCAGCACCAGGTTCAGTGCTGCCACCACCACCACGAACAGGCTGAAGCCGATGCCGATCAGGCCCGAGTCGTGGATGAAAGGGATGCGCACACCGAACAAGCCCAGCACGATGGTCGCCAGATACACCAGTGCAATGCCGCCGGTGGCTGCGACCACGCCCAGCTTGAAGTTCTCGGTGGCCTTGATCATGCCGCTGCGATACGCGAACAGCAGCGCGAACAGGGTGCCAAAGGTGAGCAGGACGGCCTGGAACACGATGCCGTTGAAGCGCGCTTCGTACACCGCAGAGATCGAGCCGAGGAAGAAGCCTTCGATCAATGCATACAGCGGCGCCGTGATCGGTGCCCAGGTCGGCTTGAAGCTGGTGGCCAGCGCGAATACCAGGCCGCCAATCGCGCCGGCGATCATGTAGATGCGCGCGACGGGCAGCGGCATGCCATCGGCCCCGATCGATTGCGACCAGGCGAAGGCGGCCGTGATCACCGCCATCAGCAACAACGCGCCGGTCTTGTTGACCGTGCCGTTGAGGGTCATCGCCTGACCGTCGCGGGTGACGATCGAGCCGGAGCCGGAGTCGAGGAATGTGGATTCCCGAAGGGCAGGGTTACCGCTACGCATGCATGTTCTCCATGAAAATAGTGCTCACCCTACTGGCGAACGTTGGTGTGAGGATAGCTGATCGTTCAAGTTACACAGGGTGATTGACAGCGAGGCCAATCATTCCCAAAATAGCCGACATTTCGAGCCTTCGGGATTGAAAGGTCCCGCCGGGGTATAGCGCAGTCTGGTAGCGCGCCTGCTTTGGGAGCAGGATGTCGGGGGTTCGAATCCCTCTACCCCGACCATTCCGAGCTTTCGACGGCGTGGGAATGCGAAGTTCGGTCCGGGCGCCCGTAGCTCAACCGGATAGAGCACCGGCCTTCTAAGCCGGCGGTTACAGGTTCGAGTCCTGTCGGGCGCGCCATCGGCGGTACGGTAGGAAGCAGGTTTTCAGTGGTGGCTGTAGCTCAGCTGGTTAGAGTACTGGATTGTGATTCCAGATGTCGGGGGTTCGAGTCCCCTCAGCCACCCCACTGATGACAAGCGATTGCAGGAATGTTTGACCCGATGTGTCACGGGGTGTTGCAACGAAGCAAAAATGCACATACAATGTGCGGCCAGTTTCAGGGCCGTTAGCTCAGTTGGTAGAGCAGTTGACTCTTAATCAATAGGTCCAAGGTTCGAATCCTTGACGGCCCACCAAACAAAAGCACTTAGGCGTCTGCCTAGGTGCTTTTCTTTTTCCCGGACTGAAAACAGAGGCGCGCTCGTTGGCCTGCTGTGAACGCATCGAGGCCGCGATAGGGTTGGCGTCGCCCGCGCAAGATCCGGCTGGATACCGATGGCTTTACAACGCCCTTGGGCAACGCTCGCTATCGAATGCCTTGGCTGGAGCGCGCTTGCCGCAGCCGCGGTCAGCGATCGAACCCCGGTGAGATCGTCGGCGATGCCAGAAGTAGCGCCGTGCGCCACTCCTGCACCACATCGTTGCCTGTGCTGAGCGCGTGCGCGAACTGCTCTGCGCGATCTGCAAGCAGTTGCAGGAAGCAGCCATGTCACTCACCAGCGCGTCCGTGCAACACCTGCAACAGGCCTCTAGCTTCGCTGCACGCGCGGAAATGCCAGCACGAAGCGCGCACCCTGGCCCGGCGCCGAGAAGACGTCTATAAAACCGCCGGCCTGGCGCACGGCGCTGTAGACCTGCGCCAATCCCAGGCCAGCGCCCTTATTGGCGTGCTTGGTGGTGAAGTACGCCTCGAATAACCGCGCCTGCACCACGCTGTCCATGCCGTGCCCGGTATCGGCAACCGCGATGGTCATGTAGTGCCCGGCCGGTTTGGCCAGTCGCGCCTGCTCCTCGGTGACGAAGGTTTCGCCAGTTTCCACACTGATGCAGTCGCCGCTGGTGCAGGCATCGCGCGCATTGATCACCAGGTTCAAGATGGCGCGCTCCACGGTGTGGCGGTCGACCATCGCGCAGCATCCGCCCTCTGCGGTGCGCAGCTGCAACCGCAGGTCTGCGCCGACCACCTGTTCCAGTAACGGGCTGAGCTGTTCTGCCAGTTCGGCCAGGTCCACCGCTTCGGGGCTGTAGGGGTACTGACGCGAGAAGCCGACCAGGCGCTGCGCCATCACCGAGCCATGTTGAAGCGCCGCGTCGGCCACGCTTAGCAACTTGGCGTCGTGCGCGTCGATCTGCGCGCGCTGCACGACCAGGTCGATCGCCGATGTGGCAGCCTGCAGCACGTTGTTCAAGTCGTGGACCACGCCGGCCAGCAGTTGTCCTACCGCTTCGCCTTTCTGCGCCTGCTCGGAGATCTTCTCGGCGGCGTTCTGCGCGGCGCGCGCGATGTCCAGGTCGCCTTCGATGCGCTCGTGCAAGTCGCGCAGGCTGTGCAGCTCGGTCGACAGCGAGGTTTCGCGCGCGCGCGCCAGCACCAGGGCACTGGTGGAAAACGCGCGTTCTGCCGACAGGGTGCTGTCCAGGGTGTGAAAGGCTGCCTCCAGCGCGCGGCGGTCGGAGACATTCCTGCTCACCGCCAGGATGGCCTCGACCTTGCCCAGCTCGTCGAACAATGGGCTGGTAACGACCTGCCAGGTCTGGCGTACGCCGGCCAGGTTCACGCAGCTGGCCTCGAATTCCCGGGTTGCGCCTTTGGCCGCCTCGGCCATGGCCGCATCCACCATGGCCGCCGCCTCGGGTGGCCACAGCTCGCGCCAGGGGCGGGCAACAACCTGATCCGCAGAACTGGCCCCAAGTCCGACCAGTCCGTTGCGGTTGACCGACGTGATTCGCCCATCCAGGTCGATCTCTTTGATGCAATCGCGCGACAGTGCCACGATCTGGCGATATCGGTCTGTCATTGCAATTGCTGCCCCCGGAATGGAATTAACGGAATTTTCACAAATCCGGTTGCTGCAATGTGCCGGTAGCGAACACGGGCTTTGTCTGGATTCAGGCGGGGCTAGCCGCTGCCGCCCCCTGCATTGCGTGAAGCCTCAAGTCATCGCGCCAAGCAGCCCATGCCCATTGCAGTCATCACGCGCCCAGGCCTCGCAGCGCTTTTTCTTTACCGGCATCCCTGCAACAATAGCCGGGCATCTACGGCATTGCGAAAGTGGCGGAATTGGTAGACGCACCAGATTTAGGTTCTGACGCCGCAAGGCGTGGGGGTTCGAGTCCCCCCTTTCGCACCAACGCCGCGCGGCCGTGTGGGTTCCGGCCGCTGCATTTCCTGCAAACCGGTCGCTTCTGTCCGTGAGGCAGCTGCACGCATGCCGCTGGCAGCGGCCGCCGTTATCGGCGAAACTACAAGGCTCGGCGGCATTCTCGCCATCCGTCAACCCGCATCTTCCATCTCGTGCCGACGCTGTGCGCTGTCGGTGGCAGGAGTCAACATGCAAGCATCGATCGAATCCACCGGCAATCTGGAACGCCGCCTGACCTTCACCCTGCCGCAGGAGCGCCTGGAGACGCACGTCGGTGGCCGCCTGCGCGAGCTTGCGCGGACCACGCGCATCAAGGGCTTCCGTCCCGGCAAGGTGCCGACCAAGGTGATCGAGCAGCGCTTCGGTCAGCAGGTGCGTGCCGAGGCGATGGAAGGCCTGCTGCGCGAGACCTTCGATTCGGCCGTGCGCGAGCATTCGCTGCGCCTGGCCGGCAATCCGCGTATCGATCAGGGCGAGACCGATTTCGACTTCGTCGCCACCTTCGAAGTGGTGCCGGATTTCGGCGACATCGACGTGACCAAGCTGTCGGTGGTGCGCGCGACCGCTGAAGTGACCGATGCCGACATCGACCAGATGATCGAAAACCTGCGCCTGCAGCGCCGCACCTGGAATCCGGTTGAGCGCGGTGCGCAGGTCGGCGACCTGGTGGCGCTGGAGACCTGGTCGCAGGCCGGCGACGAGCGTCTGCCCGCCGAAGGCGTGGAGACCGGCAGCAGCGTGCTGGGTTCGGGCGTGATGTTCGACCAGATCGAAAAGGGTCTGGAAGGCCTCACCAAGGGTGAAGAAAAGACCCTGACCGTCGATTTCCCCGCCGAATGGCGCGTGCCGCAGCTGGCCGGCAAGACCGTGCAGGTGCACGTCAAGGCGGTCGAAGTCTCCGAGCCGGTGTTGCCGGCAGTGGACAAGGAGTTCATCAAGAGCTTTGGCGTGAAGAGTGGCGATGCCGAGCAGTTCCGCGCCGATATCCGTACCAACCTGGAGCGCGAGCTCAAGGGTGCGCTGATGAACCGCCTGCGCCGCGAAGTGGGCGAACAGCTGATTGCCGCCTACGCGCATGTCGAAATGCCGCCGCGCCTGGTCGAGAACGAAGCGCGTTCGATGCTGGCCCAGCAGGTCGAGCAGGTCCGCCGCAGCGGTCGCGATCCGGGTCAGGTGCCGGCCGACGCGCACCAAGGATTCATGGATGCCGCCGCCAAGCGCGTGCTGGTCGGCCTGCTCGTGGGCGAGGTGGCGCGCCGCAACGAATTGCGCCTGGAGTCCAAGCGCGTCAGCGAAACGCTGCGTCTGATCGCTTCGACCTACGAAGAGCCGGAACAGGTCATTGAGATGTACCGCAACGACCCCCAACTGATGAACGGGCTGCAGAGCCGCGTGATGGAAGAGCAGGTGATCGACTGGATCGCCGAGCGCGCCCAGCACACCGAGCAGTCGCTGTCGTTCCAGGACGCCATCCGCGTCTGATCCGGCAGTAAGAGAAGAACCGCGCCCGCAGTCTGGGGTGCGGATGTCGAACACGGGCAGCGGCACGGGCCGCTGCCACAACGGGAAGACTGATGAGCATTGTGACCAAAGCCCTGAACCTGGTGCCCATGGTGGTCGAGCAGACCAGCCGTGGCGAGCGTGCGTACGACATCTACTCGCGTCTGCTGAAGGAGCGTCTGATCTTCCTGGTCGGTCCGATCGACGACCATATGGCCAACGTGATCGTGGCCCAGCTGCTGTTCCTGGAAGCGGACAACCCGGAAAAGGACATCAGCATCTACATCAATTCGCCCGGTGGCGTGGTCACCGCCGGGATGGCCATCTACGACACCATGCAGTACATCAAGCCGGACGTCAGCACCATCTGCGTCGGCCAGGCCGCCTCGATGGGCGCGTTGCTGCTGGCGTCGGGTGCGGCGGGCAAGCGTTATGCGCTGCCGAATTCGCGCGTGATGATCCATCAGCCGCTGGGTGGCTTCCAGGGCCAGGCGACCGATATCGACATCCACGCGCGCGAGATCCTGACCCTGCGTTCGCGCTTGAACGAGATCCTGGCCAAGCACACCGGCCAATCGCTGGAGACCATCGCGCGCGACACCGAACGCGACAACTTCAAGAGCGCGGTCGATGCGCAGGCCTACGGCTTGGTGGATCAGGTGCTCGAGCGTCGTCCGGAAGAGTCGATCCAGCCGTCTTGATCGTCAAGTCACTGAAATTGTAGGAAAAACCGGCAGGGTCGGGCGGGGCGAATGTCCTCCCGACCCTGTGCTATTCTCGAAATCGAACCCCCGTGCATCGGGTGGGGTAACTGGGTAACAGAAGCATGAGCGAAGACCGCCAAGGTCGTTCCGGCGACAGCAACAAGATTCTCTACTGCTCGTTCTGCGGTAAGAGTCAGCATGAAGTCCGTAAGCTGATTGCTGGTCCCAGCGTATTCATCTGCGATGAGTGCGTTGAGCTGTGCAACGACATCATCCGCGAGGAACTCGAGGAGAAGGCGCAGTCGGCACGTTCCAGCCTGCCCAAGCCGCGCGAGATTCTCGAGGTGCTGGATCAATACGTGATCGGGCAGCTGCGTGCCAAGCGCACGCTCGCTGTAGCGGTGTACAACCACTACAAGCGTATCGAGAGCCGCAGCAAGAACGATGACGTCGAGCTGGCGAAATCCAACATCCTGCTGGTCGGCCCGACCGGTTCGGGCAAGACGCTGCTGGCCGAAACGCTGGCGCGCCTGCTCAATGTGCCGTTCACGATCGCCGATGCCACCACGCTCACCGAAGCCGGTTATGTCGGCGAGGACGTGGAAAACATCATCCAGAAGCTGTTGCAGAAGTGCGATTACGACGTCGAAAAGGCGCAGCAGGGTATCGTCTACATCGACGAAATCGACAAGATCTCGCGCAAGAGCGAGAACCCGTCGATCACCCGTGATGTGTCCGGCGAAGGCGTGCAGCAGGCGCTGTTGAAGCTGATCGAGGGCACGGTTGCCTCGGTGCCGCCGCAGGGTGGCCGCAAGCATCCGCAGCAGGAATTCCTGCAGGTGGACACCAAGAACATCCTGTTCATCTGCGGCGGCGCGTTCGCTGGGCTGGACAAGGTGATTCAGCAGCGTTCCAACGATGCCGGCGGCATTGGCTTCGGCGCCAAGGTCAAGAGCAGCGAGCGCAAGCAGGAAGTGGGCAAGATCCTGGCCGAAGTCGAGCCGGAAGATCTGATCAAGTTCGGCCTGATTCCCGAGTTCGTCGGCCGTCTGCCGGTGGTCGCCACGCTGGAAGAGCTGGACGAGCCGGCGCTGATCAAGATCCTGACCGAGCCCAAGAACGCCATCACCAAGCAGTTCAAGAAGCTGTTCGACATGGAAGGCGTGGAGCTGGAGTTCCGCCCCGATGCCCTGTCTGCGATCGCCAAGAAGGCGCTCAAGCGCAAGACCGGCGCCCGCGGCCTGCGCACCATCGTCGAATCGGTGCTGCTGGACACGATGTACGAGCTGCCGTCGCAGGAAAATGTCAGCAAGGTCGTGGTGGACGAGTCGGTGATCGAGCATAAATCCGAGCCGTATCTGATCTACCAGGCGCAACCGGCGCCCGCCAAGGCTGCGTCCGGAGACTGAGTCCGTTGGCCGCCTCGCCAGGCCTCGGCCTCGCTGGCGGATAACCGCTTTCCGAACGCTACTTGCAACACCTCGCCGATGGCCCCATAACGGGGCCATCGGCTTTTTACTGCCCCAAAAACCCCCATTCCTGCGGAGTGCCCCATGGCCCAGTCCCAACCAGAAATTCTCGATCTGCCAGTGTTGCCGCTGCGCGACGTGGTGGTGTTTCCGCACATGGTGATCCCGCTGTTCGTCGGCCGCGACAAGTCGATGCGTGCGCTGGAAAAAGCGATGGAGGCGGACAAGCGCATCCTGCTCGTTGCGCAAAAGTCGGCCGAGACCGACGACCCGGCTGCCGGCGATCTGTATACCGTCGGCACCCTGGCGCAGGTGCTGCAACTGCTCAAGCTCCCCGATGGCACCATCAAGGTGCTGGTCGAGGGTCTGTCGCGGGTCACCGTGGACAAGGTGGTCGAGCAGGACGGCGCGTTGCAGGGGCAGGGCACCGAAATCGAAGCCAGCGATGCGCGTGAGCCGCGCGAGGTGGAAGCGATTGCGCGGTCGCTGATGTCGCTGTTCGAACAGTACGTCAAGACCAATCGCAAGCTGCCGCCGGAGCTGCTGCAGACCTTGGCCGGCATCGATGAGCCGGGCCGCCTGGCAGACACCATCGCCGCCCACATCGGTGTGCGTCTGGCCGACAAGCAGCGCCTGCTGGAGATCACCGACATCGGCGAGCGGCTGGAATTGCTGGTCGGCCTGGTCGATGGCGAAATCGACGTGCAGCAGCTGGAAAAGCGCATCCGCGGCCGCGTGAAGTCGCAGATGGAAAAGAGCCAGCGCGAGTACTACCTCAACGAGCAGATGAAGGCGATCCAGAAGGAACTGGGCGACCTGGACGATGCGCCCGGCGAGCTGGAAGAGCTGGCGCGCAAGATCGCCGAGGCGGGCATGCCCAAGCCGGTCGAAACCAAGGCCAAGGCCGAGCTCAACAAGCTCAAGCAGATGTCGCCGATGTCCGCCGAGGCGGCCGTGGTGCGCAACTACCTGGACTGGCTGCTGGGCGTGCCGTGGAAAAAGCGCACCAAAGTGCGCAAGGACCTCAAGGTTGCCGAAGACACGCTGGACGCCGATCACTACGGCCTGGACAAGGTCAAGGAACGCATCCTTGAGTACCTGGCCGTGCAGTCGCGCGTGAAGCAGATGAAGGGGCCGATCCTGTGCCTGGTCGGGCCGCCGGGCGTGGGCAAGACCTCGCTCGGGCAGTCGATCGCCAAGGCGACCAACCGCAAGTTCGTGCGCATGAGCCTGGGCGGCATTCGCGACGAGGCCGAAATTCGGGGCCACCGCCGGACCTATGTCGGTTCGATGCCGGGCCGCCTGGTGCAGAACCTCAACAAGGTCGGCAGCAAGAACCCGCTGTTCCTGCTGGACGAGATCGACAAGATGTCGATGGACTTCCGTGGCGACCCGTCGTCGGCATTGCTGGAGGTGCTCGATCCGGAGCAGAACAACTCGTTCAACGACCACTACCTGGAAGTCGACCTGGACCTGTCGGAGGTGATGTTCGTCGCCACCTCCAACTCGCTCAATATTCCCGGTCCGTTGCTGGACCGCATGGAAGTGATCCGCATCCCCGGCTACACCGAGGACGAGAAGCTCAACATCGCCACGCGCTACCTGGTGCCCAAGCAGATCAAGGCCAACGGCCTGAAGCCGGAAGAGATCGAAATCGCCAGCGATGCGATCCAGGACATCGTGCGCTACTACACGCGTGAGTCGGGTGTGCGTAATCTCGAACGCGAGGTAGCCAAGATCTGCCGCAAGGTGGTCAAGGAGATCGCGCTCGCAGGTCCGCAGCCGGTGGCAAAAAAGGCGGTTGCCAAGAAGGGCAAGCCGAAGGCACTGGTCACCGTCAACGCGAAGAATCTCGACAAGTATCTGGGCGTGCGTCGCTTCGACTTCGGCCGTGCCGAAGAAGAAAACGAGATCGGTCTGGTCACGGGTCTGGCATGGACCGAAGTCGGCGGCGAACTGCTGCAGGTCGAGTCCACCTTGGTGCCGGGCAAGGGCAACCTGATCCTCACCGGCCAGCTCGGCAATGTCATGAAGGAATCGGCATCGGCTGCATTGTCGGTGGTGCGTTCGCGCGCCGAGCGGCTTGGCATCGATGTGGATTTCCTGCAGAAGCAGGACGTGCATGTGCATGTGCCTGACGGCGCCACGCCCAAAGACGGTCCAAGCGCAGGTATCGCGATGGTGACCTCGCTGGTATCGATACTGACCCGGGTGCCGATCCGCGCCGATGTGGCGATGACCGGCGAGATCACCCTGCGCGGACGGGTATCGGCGATCGGTGGCTTGAAGGAGAAGTTGCTGGCGGCCCTGCGCGGCGGCATCCGCACCGTGCTGATCCCCGACGAGAACCGCAAGGATCTGGACGACATCCCGCCGAACGTGACCCGCGATCTGAAGATCGTGCCGGTGAAGTGGATCGACGAGGTGCTCGATCTGGCGTTGGAACGTCCGCTCGCGCCGAAGAAGGCCGGCAAGGAAAAGGCACGCAAGGCGGCCTCGCGCGTGACCGTGCGCGGCAAGTCGCGTAGCACGCCGGGTACCCGCGTCAAGCACTAACGAGGGCTGTCTGAGCCTCGCCAAAACAAGCCAAAACCCGCGTCGTTATTGGGTTTTGGCTTGCGTGCTGTTGGGGGCGCTGGTATAAATGCACGACTCGTGGGCGCGGCAAATGTGATGCGTCATGCGATACCACTTGTGTCGGGTTCTTCGCTTACGGCAAGAGCGCCGATTGTCGATTCCGCGGCATCTGCCGCAAAGGGAGTTTCAAGAATGAATAAAACCGAATTGATCGATGGCGTTGCCGCTGCCGCTGACATCTCCAAGGCTGAAGCTAGCCGTGCTGTTGACGCGGTTGTGAGCGAAATCACCAAGGCACTGAAGAAGGGCGACGCCGTCACCCTCGTTGGCTTCGGTACCTTCCAGGTCCGCGAGCGCGCCGAGCGCACCGGCCGCAATCCGAAGACCGGCGACAGCATCAAGATCGCTGCTTCGAAGAATCCTGCATTCAAGGCTGGTAAAGCCCTGAAGGATGCAGTAAACTAATCGACTCGCTAGGGTGCTTAGCTCAGCGGTAGAGCGTCTCCCTTACACGGAGAGGGTCGGGGGTTCGAAACCCTCAGCACCCACCATTAAGCACCAGGCAAATGTTTCAAGCGCGGAGCGGTAGTTCAGCTGGTTAGAATGCTGGCCTGTCACGCCGGAGGTCGCGGGTTCGAGTCCCGTCCGCTCCGCCAGTTACACGCGAAGCCCCTGAGCAATTGGGGGCTTCGTTTTCTCCACGAAATTCGTCATGCGAATGGAGTGGGGGCAGATGTCCAAGTTTAAAGCGGAGCGGTAGTTCAGCTGGTTAGAATGCTGGCCTGTCACGCCGGAGGTCGCGGGTTCGAGTCCCGTCCGCTCCGCCAGTTATACGAAGCCCTCGGCCCTGTGCCGGGGGCTTTTTTTTTGGATGTCGGTTGATGGATGTGGGTCCATGCAGGCATGGCGGTGCGGCTTATTGCAGCGCATCCGGCAGCGGCGCGTTCTGCTGCGTCTAAAGGTGCTCGGGTATTTGGCCCGAGCTGGCGCCGTCCACCCTGGACAGATGAACGCGCCACGACGCCATCGTCACGGGCATTGGGCTGGGTGCCTGGCGTCAAGCGCGTTACACTGCGCGGCTCGCCCACAGGCCGTGATTTGCCAATGCTGCAGAAACTTCGCGACAAGACGTCAGGCTGGATCGCTACCGCCATCCTGGGGTTGCTGATGATTCCGTTCCTGTTCGTCATCGACAACAGCTACCTCGGCGGCATTGGCGCCAACAACGTAGCCAAGGTGCAGGCGCCGCCGACCTGGTGGAAATCGGCACCGTCGTGGTGGCCGGTCTCTTTGCTGTGGCAGCACCATGAAATCAGCACGCAGGATTTCCGCGCGCGCTTTGAGCAGGCGCGCATGCAGGAGCGTCAGCGTCAGGGCGAGAAATTCGATCCGCGCACCTTCGAGTCCCGCGAAAACAAGCTGCAGGTGCTCGACCAACTGGTCGACGAACAGGTGGTGCGACTGGGGGCGGAAGACGCTGGAATCGTCATCGGTGATGCGACCGTGCGCGATTACATCGCCAACATTCCCGCATTCCAGGTCGATGGCAAGTTCAGTCCCGACCAGTACCGCGCCGCACTCGCGCAGGGCACGCCGCCGCGCACGCCAGCGCAGTTCGATGCGCTGGTGCGCGATAGCCTGCAGCAGTCGGTCATCCCGCAGGCGGTGGCGGAGTCCGGCTTTGCCACCAAGTCCGAGTTCGAGCGCCTGCTCAAGCTGATGGGCGAAACGCGCGATGTGGAGCTGGCGATGCTGCCGCCACCGGCCGCAGATACCGCGCCGGTGAGCGATGCGCAGATCAAGCAGTGGTACGACGGGCACGCGCAGGATTTCCGTCAGCCGGAAACCGTGACGATCGAATACGTGGAGCTCAACGCCGCCACGATGCCGCCAGCCACTGCGGCCGACGAGGCCACGCTGCGCAAGCGCTATGAAGACGAGAAGGCACGTTTCGTCGAGCCGGAGCAGCGTCTTGCGTCGCACATCCTGATCAGCGCCGGCGCCGATGCAGCCGCGCAAAAGGCTGCCGAGGCAAAGGCCGCCAAGCTCGCTGCCGAGGCCAAGCAGCCGGGTGCCGACTTTGCTGCGCTGGCCAAAGCCAATTCGCAGGACCCCGGCTCCAAGGATGCCGGCGGCGACCTGGGCTGGGTCGAGAAGGGCGCGATGGTCAAGCCGTTCGAGGACGCGCTGTTCTCGATGAAGGCTGGCGAGGTGGTCGGCCCGATCAAGAGCGAATTCGGCTACCACGTGATCCAGCTGCGTGAGGTCAAGGGCGGCCAGGGCAAGTCGTTCGAGCAGGTGCGCGACCAACTGGCTGCCGAGCAGCTCAAGGCTGACGCAGACAAGGCCTTTGCCGATGTCAGTGGCAAGTTGGTGGACCAGGTTTACAAGAACCCCACCGCACTGGAGCCGGCGGCCAAGCAGGTCGGCTTGCCGGTGCAGACCTTGGGACCGTTCTCGCGCAGTGATGCCAGCGGTGTTGCTGCCAACCCGGCTGTGCTGCGCGCGGCGTTCTCAGAAACGCTGGTGCAGGACGGTACGGTGAGCGATCCCATCACCATCGCGCCGAACCATAGCGTGGTGTTGCGTGTCACCAACCACACCGCCGAACAGGCCTTGCCGTTGGACAAGGTGCGCGACAAGGTGACCGCGGCAATCCGTGCGGACCGTGCCGAGAAGGCCGCCGCGGCTGCTGCCGATGCCTTGCTGGCACGCTTGCAGAAGGGTGAGACGCTGCAGGCGCTGGCCGACAGCGAGAAGCTGCAGGTGCAGCCGATCCCGGGGCTACCGCGGACGGCGCCGATCCCGACCCCGGCTGCGAACCGTGCGATCTTCAGCGCGCCGCGACCGACCGAAGGCAAGCCGTCGGTTGGCAAGGTGGAGCTGGATGGCGGGCGCTTTGCTGTCTTTGTCATCAGCAAGGCGACGCCGGGCGATCTGAAGCAGATGCCGGCCGAGCAGCAGACGATGCTGCGCGAGCAGTTGAGCCAGATCGACGGGAACAACGCGGCGCAGGCTTACGTCAAGGAAATGCGCAAGCGCTACAAGATCCAGATCGAAGAAGCCCAGCTGTAAGGCTGGATAATCGATTGGTGAGAAAAGCCCGGGCAACCGGGCTTTTTCTTTGGGCGTTTGGCGTGGAGAACACCGGCCGGCTGGCGCGCAGTCGCCGTCGATCTTCCGCGGCGCATATCGATTTGCCGGCGGTGTCTGCGCGCTGCATGGCTGCCGGGAGCTGCGATTCCTGGGCGCCAATCGCCGGTTGTCGGCTAGTCGCCTGACGATCTGGCAGTCGTCGCTGACGCTCGATTGGGCGACGGCGCGCGCCGGGAGCGCTCCTGACAGACATGCCAGGTGTCCCGCTGATGATCTCCGGTGGCCGGGTCAGCTGAATGGCTCGGCGTATTGACTCGCCGGGGAGCACGGCTAACGTCGTGGCGCGCATTGCAGGGAGGCCTGCAAGCTTCGAGTTTTGCCGGAGTTCGGCTCGCACGTACAGCGCCAAGTCGGTTCCCCGGCGCGACGCGCAGCAGGCGCTAACTGTGCCTTTGCACCCCGGCAACGCTCAAGATCCATCTTTCGCGACCGAAGCGGCCTGACGAGAAGGCTGGGTTGGTGAGCGAAATTCAGGATCGGCGCGATCATGCCGCCTACCGCCTACCGCCTACCGCCTACCGCCTACCGCCTACCGCCTGCCTGTGCCCACGACAACGTCCAAGGTGCGTCGCACCTTGGCGCGTCACTTTAGGGCGAGTCGTCGAACGACAGCACCATGCCAGGCTTCAGAATGGCGCTTTTGTCCAGGCCGTTGGTGGCGAGCAGCGTCGTCACGGTGATGCCATAGCGGCGCGCGATCGCCCAGGCCGATTCGCCATTGCGCACGGTGTGGGTACGTGCTGGCGAGGTCGACGCTTTGCTGGCTGCAGAGGCAACGGCGGTCGGTGCGGGGGTGCTGCTGGCGGCGCCAGTTCCCACCTCGGCAGAGGCGACCATGGCGCTATTTGCACCGGGCTGCGGCGGCGCAAGCGGCGCAAGCACGTGCACGCCGCGCGGCGCAGCGCGTGCGCCAGCGAGGGCGGGATTCAGGCGCGCGAGCAGTTGCGGCTCGATCGCGCGCTGTCCGGCCCAGGCGTTGAGGCTGGTGCCTGCCGGCAACGCATGTTCGGTGAGGACGGGCACCTGGCGATCCAGCGACGTCAGCAGGTTGCCCTGCTGTTGCGCGTGATCCAGCACGCAGGCAAGTGCGTGCAGTTTCTCCACATAGTCGTAGGTGACCTTGGACATGCCCGGCAATTCGGAGGGGCGTGCGTTTTGCGCGTTCATCCCGGCGCTGCGCATTGCCTGCAGCACGCGGTACTCGCCGGCGTTGTAGGCCATCAGGGCCAGGCGCCAGTCTCCGCCGAACATGCCGTAAAGGGTTTTGAGATAGCGCACCGCCGCAGTGGTGGAGTCCACTGCCGACAGGCGTCCGTCATATTGCGCACCGACCGGCACCTGGTGGTTGCGCGCGGTGGTCGCGATGAACTGCCACAGGCCGGCAGGGCCGCTGCCGTTGCGGGCCCCGGGGCGATAGCCGCTTTCAACGAACGGGATCAGCGCAAATTCGGTCGGCATGTCGGCCTTGCGCAACTCGTCGACGACATAACCGAATAACGGCAGGACATCCTGCGCATCGTCTGCCAGACGTGCCGGGGCGCGCGAAAAATGCTGTTCCCAGCGGGCATCGCTATGGGCGCTGTCGCAGCCCGGGTCGGCACGACCGTCGAGGAAGGCCGAAAAAATCTCGCGCCCGTTGCGGAGGCTTGGCGCGCTGGCTTGCGCGACCTGGCTACTGGCGGGGGCGGAGCTTGCGTCGTTGGGCGATGCGGATGCCGGTGCGATGGCCGAACAGGCGGCCAGCACTGTCAAAACCAGGCGCCTCATGAGCGAAATTCGTCTTTCCAGCGCCGAAGTTCGGCGAAAACATCGACTTCAGAGGAAAGCTCGCCGGCTGCGCGCGGTGCCACTGCAGCGCGGATCTCGGGGCGGCCGGTGCGTAAGAACGGATTGGTGGCCAGTTCACTCTTGAGCGAAATCGGCAGGGTAGGACGGGCTGCATGACGCATGGCCTGGGCTTCCTGTTGACGGCGCTGCAAGGCAGCGTTGGTGGGATCGACGTGCAGCGCGAAGGCCGCATTGGCCAAGGTGTATTCGTGGCCGCAACACACAAGCGTTTCGCCAGGCAGGGAGGCCAGGCGCTGCAACGAGTCGAACATCTGGGGAGCGGTACCTTCGAACATCCGCCCACAGCCTAGGCTGAACAGGGTATCACCGCTGAACAGGTAGCCGTCAGCGACGAAAGCGATGTGGCTGCGGGTGTGGCCGGGCACCTGGAGCACCTGGAACTCGACATCGAGCAGGCGCAAGCGCTCGCCGTGGCCTACCTGATGCGCGTCCGCCGGGATGCGTTCGTCGGCCGGGCCGAACAACTCCAGGTCCGGCCAGCGCTGCTGGAGCTCGGCAACGCCGCCGATATGGTCGCCGTGATGGTGGGTGAGCAGGACGGCGCTCGGCACCAGGCCCTGGTGCTGCGCGGCAGCCAGGACCGGCTCGGCCTGACCGGGGTCGACAATGATGGCGCGGCCATCTGCAGCGATCAGCGCCCAGATGTAGTTGTCGTCGAATGCGGGCAGGGCGATCAGTCGCATAGAATTGGGACCATGCCTGCCCCGCCATTCTCACGTCAAGCTGGCGTCTCATCCTGGTTTGAAACCGGCGCGGGGCGCGGCCTGCTTCAACTGGAGCGTCGTCTGGCGTTGGAAGCGCTACAGACACGGCCGTCGCAGCCGTGGTTGTGGCTGACGCCGACCGCCGACATGCCTGCGCGCGAGTTGCTGCAAGGGCGCGGTTTGCGCCTGCATCGCAGTGCCGGCCGCTTTGCCGGCGACGCACGCTGCGCGCTACCGTTTCCGCTGCCGACCGAGAGCCTGCAGGCGATCGTGACGCAACATGCGGTGGTTGGCGGGGCAGCGGACTTTCTGGCCGAATGCGAGCGTCTGCTGATGCCCGGCGGCCGTCTGTGGCTGTTCACGCTCAATCCGATGAGCCCCTACCGCTTCCGCTGGGCGCGGCGCGGGCCGGTCGCGTTGCGCCCGGATCGCTGGCGCCTCCTGGCCCAGCGTGCCGGTCTGCACAGCGTGCAGGCCGAGCGCTACCTGGGGCCGATCTGGCGCCCCAGCGGCGAGTCCACCGACCCCGGCCGGGCACCCTGGCGCGCGGTGTATCTGCTGGAAGTGGAAAAGCGTGCTGCCGCGGCGATCGGGCCGACGCCGATCGCCCTGCCTGCCCGCTGGCCACAGCCGGTGGCCACGATCTGACCTGTTTACGTTCAACTCTGGAACCTGATGAAATTCATTGAAGTGCATACCGATGGCTCCTGCCTCGGCAACCCCGGCCCGGGCGGCTGGGCGGCCTTGCTGCGTTACAACGGCCGCGAAAAGGAGCTGGCCGGCGGCGAGGCGGTATCGACGAACAACCGCATGGAATTGATGGCGGCGATCATGGCGCTGGAAACGCTGACCGAGCCGTGCCAGATCGTGTTGCATACCGATTCGCAGTACGTACGCCAGGGCATCACCGAATGGATGCCGGGGTGGGTGCGACGCAACTGGAAGACCGCCGGTGGCGATCCGGTCAAAAATCGCGAGTTGTGGGAGCGGTTGCACGCGGCCACGCAGCGCCATCGCATCGATTGGCGTTGGGTGAAAGGCCACAATGGCGACCCGGACAACGAGCGCGTCGACGTGCTCGCCCGCAATCAGGCCATCGCCCAGCGCGATGGTCTTGCGACATCGTAAGAGGACACATGCGTCAGATCATTCTCGATACCGAAACCACCGGCCTGGAATGGCGCAAGGGCAACCGCGTCGTCGAAATCGGCGCGGTGGAGCTGCTGGAGCGGCGCCCAAGCGGCAACAATTTCCATCGTTACCTGAAGCCGGACTGCGACTTCGAGCCGGGCGCGCAGGAGGTGACCGGGCTGACCCTGGAATTTCTGGCCGATAAACCGCTGTTCGGCGAGGTGGTGGATGAGTTTCTCGCCTATATCGACGGCGCGGAACTGATCATCCACAACGCTGCGTTCGACCTGGGGTTTCTGGACAACGAACTGGCGCTGCTGGGCGATCACTACGGGCGCATCGTCGAGCGCGCCACGGTGGTCGATACCTTGATGATGGCGCGCGAGCGCTATCCGGGGCAGCGCAATTCCCTGGATGCCTTGTGCAAGCGTCTGGGCGTGGACAACTCGCATCGCCAACTGCACGGCGCGTTGCTCGATGCCCAGATCCTGGCCGATGTGTATATCGCGCTGACCTCCGGCCAGGAGGAAATCGGGTTTGCCAGTGCCGACGCCGGTCAGCAGACCGATGCGGCGAGCGGCGTGATTGCGTTCGACCCGGCGCTGCTGTTGCCGCGTCCGCGCATTGCGGTGACCGCTTCCGAATTGCAGGCCCACGAGGCACGCTTGGCGCAGCTGCGCAAGAAGGCAGGGCGTGCGTTGTGGGATCCGCCGGTCGAGGAGATTGCGGTCGCCGGGTGAGGCGTCTTGCCTGAGGTATTTTGCTCGCGCGCGGCGCTACATCAGTAACTGCGCACCAGGATCGCGGTGATGTTGTCCGAACCGCCGCCATCCAGTGCGGCGGCGACCAGGCATTCCACGCATTCCTGCGCGCTGCAATCGGCCTGCGACAACGTGGCCGCGATGGCGGCATCGTCCACCTCTTCGGTCAGGCCGTCGCTGCACAGCAACAGCTGCATGCCGGATTTGAGTTCGCCTTGCATGATGGCGACATTCAGATGTGCCGGGTCGGTCACGCCGAGTGCCTGGGTCACCACGTTGCGATGCGGGTGCGCGCGTGCCTGCTCGCTGGTCAGCGTGCCCTGGGCGATGAGCTCCTGCACATAGCTGTGGTCCTGGCTCAGCTGCGCCAGCCGGCCATCGCGCCACAGGTAGGCGCGGCTGTCGCCAACCCAGGCCACTTCGAAACGCTGGCCGAGTACGCGCGCGGCGACCACGGTGGTGCCCATCGGCAAGGTGTCGTTGCAGCGGCGCGAGGTCTTGATGATCTCTTCGTCGGCGATGCGTACCGCCTGCGCCAGCGGGGTACCGGCGCGGATCTCCCGAACGATGGTCTCGCGGGCCAGTGCGCTGGCCACTTCCCCGCAGGCATGCCCCCCCATGCCGTCGGCGACCAGCCACAATCCCAGCTCACTGTCGCCGTAGTAGGTGTCCTCGTTGAGGTCACGGCGCAGGCCGACATGGGTGAGGTGTCCGAATTCGAGCATGGGGCCGGGTCGCCAAGGAGAAGATGCGCCACCATCATCGCGGCCCGGCCGGTTAGCGGCAACACGCCACGCACGGGTGCCGCAGCACCGGTTCACGCCTGGACGCGCGCCTGGCCCTGCCTGCGCCGGCCCGGGCCGCTTGTGGCGCGGGCCATGTGCCCGTATGATGCACGGCCCCAGGACACTGGGGACCATCTGGAGAGGTGGCAGAGCGGTTGAATGTACCTGACTCGAAATCAGGCAGGCGTTTATAGCGCCTCGGGGGTTCGAATCCCCCCCTCTCCGCCACTTTCAGATAAGTTGTTGTAGAACAGCAACTTACACGCAACAAGGAACGAGCGCCGAGGACACTCAACGGGACAACGTTGGGACACTTGTGCGCTTACCGACCTACCTTGTTCGCCGTTCTGGCGGCTTTTCCTTTCGTATTATTGTTCCCTTGCGCCTGCGCAATACTCTGCGCCGTAAGGTCATCAAGCATGCTTTGCACACAACCGATCCACGTCTTGCACAAGTCAAGGCGCTGTATCTGGCTGTACGCTATCAACAAGCGTTCATGCAGATTGATGGGGGTGGTGTGACCAAATCATTAGAAGACCTTCTCAAAAGCGCGCAGACAGCGTTTGGAGAGGATCAGACACGTGATTACACCTTGGAGGTCAGTTCCAACGGTGGGCTGCGTGTTGAAACGGACGGAACGCAAGCGGACGCCGACAATTTGGCTGCGGCACTCCCAATGCTGTTGCAGCTAAATGAACAGGCACGGACACAATCGGCTCCATCGACGCTTGCGCCTGCTACGTTGCCTCCTGTCTCGGCTGTACTTGGCGCACCCCCGGGAGTGAAGGCGATTACCATCGCCATCGCTAGAGAAAAATATATTGAAGTCGCACGCAAGCGGCTAGGTAAAGCAAAGACGTTCGGTCGTGTGGTCAAGACCATCGATGAGTTTACGGCTTACATCAGACCCCGCTCGTTTGTGTACGCAATTCAACGCCATCAAATTGCGACATTCCTCGAACAGGAACTAACAAAGGGATTGCAACGCAGTACGGTCAATAGCACGCAAATTTGGCTCGCGGGATTTTTCAAATGGGCGATGGCATCAGGGTACTTCGAAGATGGAAGAAACCCTGCTCACGGTCACATTACGATCACTAAAAAGGAAAAGCGAAAAGCGGCAGCGCTTGGATCGGAGCCATTCAATATTGAGCAGTTGAAGAATATTTTCGATTTCAACCATTTCCACGACTTGGGCAATGAGCGCGACCGCTGGGTAGCCTTAATTTGTGTGTACACAGGTGCTCGCAGCAACGAAATTGCGAAAATGGAAGTGGCTGATATCGTGCAGGAAGAAGGAGTGTGGGTGTTCGACTTCAATCTGTTGGGAGAGTACAAAAGCACGAAAAGCGAAGCCAGCGAACGCAAAGTTACAATCCACCCGGATTTGATTGAACTAGGGATTCTAGAGCGTGTGGAGCGACTAAAAATTGCAAAGGAACAGTATTTTTTTCCAGATCTGACGCAGGCCGCGAACAACGGGCCAGCCGGTGCCCCACAACGTGCTTTTATTCGCTATATTGCGCGGCGAGGCATCAAGCCGAGGATGGGGCAAATGGGACTGCATTCATTTCGCGACACTGTGATCACGCAGATGACACGACATGGCGTTTCTCAGGGCTGGCGCGAACGGTACGTAGGACACGAACAAAGCGAAAAGCCCAGTACCTTGGATACGGCGCACAGTTTAAATTATAGTCAAAACGCCTATGAACAGTTGTCGAAACAGTGTCACCCGGCATTGTGCTGGGAGCAGCAAGGTGTATTAAATATTAAAAAATTAAAAAGGCACTTGTGAAGTTGGCGAGCCTATTCAACCGACGGGCCTTTTGTAGCCCGGCGGATTTAGAACTGGAAATCTTGCCCAACGGCTGCGCGCAACTTTGAGTGTATCGCGCTGCGGCTCCATGATGGGCGGTGGCGGTGCAATGGGTAAAGTGATTTGTTCCTCATGTTCGCTGGGAAGCATGGCAATGGCCTGACGGGCTGTGGTGGCCCGTGCCAACTGTCTTTGCATTTTGATGCGTTCGCGTCCCAACTTCTGCAAGGCTGGCAAGTCGGCATTGGTCTTAGCCAACTTATAATCTATGTCTGCCGTTCGTAGTGGCTTCGTACGTTCTTCCAATGCGGAAACCCAATGCTTGTGTTTTGGGAAAAATTTCCACGGCTCGGGATTGGTTTGCTTCCACTCTTGCAGCCGTGCCCATTCCGTATCTCTCACACGTTTGCGCCTCTCACGCTCAGCGAACCGTTGCTGCTCCTCGTGTTCGTACGTGGAGAGCCAAGCACGCGCCTCCGCGATTCGGCGGCTCTGGTCGCGCCAATGCATTGCCTCCAAAGCAGTCAACGACTCCAATAATGCTTTAACTTCCGCATCCCGTTGTCGCCCTTGCCGTGCCGCATCGGCTTCCATGTCCAAGCGTTCTTGATCCGACTGCATCATCCTGCGGTCGTACTCACTTCCAGTGACAGAAATCCGAGCATTGCCGTCCCCTCCGCTAGGTGCGGAACTGAAGATTTTTAGCGCCCCCTTTGGGGCCACCGTTCCACGCGCTACGCGCGCGGGCTGCGATGGATCGAAAGCGGGTTTGGCTACCGCCCCTAACGCTCGAACAGTAGATATTTTAGTCAGTGAACTGCCTCGGATGACTGTGGAAGATGTGAAGTGCAGCGTGCCACCGTCACCTGAATGTCCCTCGAAAGTGCTGCGCAGTGAATGACGGCCGCGTTCTGGACTCCATCGGGACTGGACAACTGCAACACGGTGGCTTGGCGACACTGAAAGCACAGGCTTTCGGCCAGATCCGTCAACTCGCAATCGATCAGTATTGACCGAATCACTGGTGAGAGGTGCCGGACCTTTTCGGCTTCTTCGTGCTCGGGATCGGGCAACGGTTCTTGCTCCATCTTCATTATTATTTTCTCCTGGTTTTCGATCATGGTGCGCGGGCATCAGCCGCGCTTCGTTGTTCGCCTGTATTTCCATTTGGTCCCACTCCCGCTGCCTAACTTCATTCTCTTCGCGGATTTTTGCGTTGCGAATGCGTGCATGTCGGCGTCGTGCTGGGGCGCAGCCTTCCTTCACTGTAGGCAAGCGGTCCAGTTCGCGCGCCTGCTTCACATCGCCACGCTTGGCAGCATCCATTGCCTGCGCTTCAAGAGTGCGGTGGTCAACACGTACATCATGACCTGCGTTCTTAAGGTGCTCATTGGTTATGCTGGCGACCTGCTCACGCCAATACAGCACCTCTTTAGGCCCTTGCTTGAAGTCGTCAAACACTTTAGCCGCGTAATCGTTAAGGCCGGCGGCACCCACTTGCCGTGATGTAAACAAAATATGAGCGTGGTGGTTACGCTGGTCACCGTGTTTGTCCGGTGTATGGATCGCAATCTGTACGGCTGCGTTATATCGATCAACCAGTTGCCGCCCAATATCACGCGCCAGTTCTTCACGTTGCAGTTCGGTCAACTCACACGGCAAAGCAATTTCCATCTCCCGTGCAACTCTTGCATTGCTACGGGTTTCAGCGGCTTCGGCCGCGTTCCACAATCGCGACGGATCAAAGATCCAAGCGGGAGACCCAGATGGGGCAAGGATTTCAAAGGAGGCGACACCACTTCGTTTTGTGTAGTCCTGGATTACTCCCAAACGGTCGTCCTCTATGCGAATACCGGCACGATAAGCGGCAGCGGCGGTGGCACTGTGGCCCTTCGCTCGGCTTATGCTATTTATCTCACAATGGTATATCGCCACGCCCACAACTCCGCAAAATATAAAACACAGAAAAACCATCCCCAACCACACAGAAAAGCCAATCGGCATTTTGGGGTGTCGGGGGCGTAGCCCCTGACCGCGCGTTTTCACCCGAAGGGTGAAAACATAAGTGCGCTATTACTACACCCTTCGGGCGTCGCAACAGAACCAATCAGGCGGGTTTCGCTACGCTCTACCCTCACCCTAATATATTGAAGCAGAAAAATTAGATTCGACAAGTGCCAATTTTCTGCTTGAATGAAATGACCAAATTGGGAGATTTCTATGAGCAAGAAAAAACCACTTAGCGAGCGTATAAAAGAAACTGAAAAGCACTTGTTGCAACTTAAAGCTCAAGAAAAGCTAAAGATCCAAAAAGAAAAGAGCCGAGCCGCTGCCGTAGAGAAACGCCAACAATTCGCTGAGGCGTGGAAATTGACACGGGAAAAAGATGCCCACCGCAAGATTCAACTGGGCGGTATAGTGATCGCTGTAGGCGCAGATAAACTGGATCCAGCAGAATTGTGCGGCTTATTATTAACCGCATTGCGGAACTTGCCCGCCGACAGGCTGCCCGCGCTGAAGGAAATAGGAATTTCTTATTTTGAGGCACGTAAAACGGCGAGGCAAACACAATGAATTATTGTGATCCTCGGCTCTGCGCGGGCATAGAGGTTTCCACGGATTTTTCGGCTGAAGAGGGCTTAATATTAAGCCCTCTCTTACAGACTGCTAACCCGGAGAAAGGCTTACTTAGCTAAATTTCCCGGGCTATTCAAGCCTGAGAGTTTTTTCTGCCATGTCCCAACTTCTTTGGTGAAGATCCCTTTTACCCAATTAGGAATCTCCGAGCGATCAGGGATTTGTATGTCTTTCAACGTCCTATTGGCCTGGCGGCCATAGTTAAATCGGTAGCGGTTGGCTCGAATCACCATGCAGTAATACAACTTTTCCTGCAAAGACATGTCTTTAGGAGGGACTAAATAGTAAAGATCTCGCCCACTATAAAACTGTTCGGGTTGAACAAATGTTTCAAGAACACTTCCGCCGCCTGCTACCGTCATCAATCCTGCCGAAAGTGGCTTTACATCAGCAACGCGAGCAACTTTTGCCGATACACCGTTGTTTCGAGCGGAGCGAGAAACAAAGTTAATGCCGCTCGGATCTTTTTTAAGCGCGTTGAGCTCCATGTTCACTCCATAGTGAACAGAGAATATGCTGCCAAGTGAAACAAGTTTTGGTGCCTCACTCATTTTCATCTTCTGCATCCTCGCCCGCGACAACCCTTGCTTTTTCTTCTGCTTCATTGACGAGTTGGAACATCAAATACTTTCTCACTACATGTTGAAAATCTATTTCCGTCAAAGTTAAATAGTCGGTCTCCATGTAGGCCTCAGCACACCATTCATCTTGTTGCTTGTCGTCGTATCTGACTGCCTTCAAGACGCTTTCGCCTGGCCTAACACGGCGGTTGCGGTACATGTCAATCCAATGATCCCTCAGAATGTGCCACTCACCTTCGGGATCTATGCGACCTTTGTGCTTGGTCTTGATGAAGCCATCTTGCTTCCAATAGCCAAACCAAGTATCCCGCTTAGATTGTGCGTGTGGTTTATGTGCAGTCCATACCATTATGCAACACACAGCCCCCACGGGATAAAAGAGCTCTGTTGGCATAGACATCACGGCTTCCAACGTGTGTTCGGCCATTAACTCTTGCCGTAATAGGTTTGGCGCGATTGCACAGCCCATTGGAACAATAGCGACTCCGGTGCCCCCTTCCTCCAAGGCGTAGAGCATCTGTTGGATAAAACGAAGCTCGTGAAGATCTGCCGTGCCTTGGGCGAACGGTGGATTTAGCAAGCCGACATCGGCCTTGTGTTTTTTTACCGCTTTGGCAATGGCATCGTCAAAGCAACTACCTTGGTAGAGATTGGCCTTTCCATCCCCCCTCAAGATCATATTGCTGGCCGCCAAAGCGAACATGTTGGGCTGCTGCTCAATACCGATGAGGCCCTTACTTTTGATGCGATTACGCTCTTGTTCGGTAGTGGCTTCTCCCATCATCTGCGACATGGCTGCCACGAGAAAGCCACCGGTTCCAGCGCAAATATCAAGCACTGTAGACTTTTTATTGACATTTGCAATGAGCGCGAATAGTTCGGTGATGTGCCGTGGCGTCAAAACAATACCCAGCGCCTTCTTATCGCCGCCCGTGTATTTCAAGAACTCGCCATAGAAGTGACCAAGGATATCCGTTCCTTCTTCAGCGGTCATGAGAGGGGCGGCCTTCTCGTGAATGCGTTTAATCAGTTCATAAAGAATTCCTTTTGGATAGTTATTTCTCTTTTTATCTAATTCCGGATGAACGGAAATGGACGCGTAGGGCTGCGCCATATTATCTTTTTTTGCCTGTGGTATTTCTGCGCGATCAATCTCATGTTTGATAGTCTCTATCCACCTTTTAGGTAGCTCCTTTGTTTCATGCAACCCATAGGAGGCCGAAAAGGCTTTATTTTGGAGCGCGATGAGCGTGCCACTAACAAGTAGTGGCTTCTCACTTTCCGTGAGTTTGGCGTAGTCGCGCATGAACGTATGCAGTTCACGTGCAAAAGTCATCAGGTCTTCAAGTCGTGCTTTTCGAACAGCAGGATCGAAAACCGCGTGGCTCAAGAAATCTTTCCAAGATAGAATCTCGTTGATGGGGTTGCCGTTGCTTTTGCTGAGCAGCGGACGCGCCGCTCTGGCACCCTTAGAGTGAAGATAGACAGATTTTCGGGCAGTAGTTTTTTTCTCACCGCTTACCGCTACTGCTATTACATTGTAGCTGCGGGAAATGAGTTTGGCGTAATGAAGTGCGCCATCTACCGCATATCGCTTTATGCGTTTGGCCGCGACTTCTTCGCTCTCAACTAGATCAATATCTCTAAGGATAGACTGCACATGTTTGCTTTCGTGGTCGGAAAGTGAAGCCTTGCATTCATATACAATCAAGAAGTCGGGAGTGTCGGCGTTGCTTATTAGGAATTCTGGGTACCCACGACCACCTTTGGCGCTTTTGCTTCCGCTCTTCAGTAGTCGTTTTACCTCATCAATGACGCTCTTCTGTTCTTCAACACTTATACTATTGCCTTCATCGTAATAATCTAGGTCGCGCAATGCATCACGCACCAAGTTTTCGGTATTACGCTCGTTATTGTCCTTGTCCTTCTTGCTCACTTCGGCTGCCTAGTCACAATTTCCATCCTTCTATCATAATGCGGCGGATGCCATTTGCACAGGTATCAGCCTTAGCGCGACTGCCAGTGCTTCCTGAAGACAACGATCATAGTGGGCGTAACCTCGCGCTGGTCCAGGTAATTGGAATTTTTGGTATCAATTCCTGGAAGTACTCTTTTGTTAAATTTCTCATTAAGGCGACAGTTGTTATATCTAAAAAGTGTGGGGCGACATCAACTTGCCAAGCCCATGAGATGATGTCATGTATGATACTTTGATGTCCAATGCATGGGCTTATTCCATTTGGCTAATGCTCATTAGTAAAATTTCGGTCCGCCCCGATTTGGTTTTACTTAGAGAATATTTTAACCCGAAGGGGTTGTACCCCTTCCCACCCCGCTACGCGTTTATAATATTGCTTTGCTATAAAAAATTTAGCTTAGCTTTACTATGAAATTCTGTAGCTTTTCTAAGGTATAAGGTCGTTAGACTTAGGGTGGATATATATCCACTCTTGCGAGGGTGTTTACAGATGTTATTCGTTTTCCCATGGGAAAACCTCCCCAGGCGGGCAACGAACCTGTCCGTGAACGCCCAGAATGTGATTTCAAACCCACCCTGCCGTAGTCCACAAACAACACATGGTTTATCAGTGTTGTCAGCCCCGTGCGCGGAATAAACTCCGCCTTGAACCTGGTCAGGGCCAGTACGTTGGGGGGAAATCGTCCAACCCTTCGTACCTAGTTATGCAGTGCGCCGTGTTCAATAATCCCCGCCTTGCGCGACAGTCACGAATATTTGCGGCGTGGTTACTTGCCCCGTTTCTTCAATATCCGATGGCTATTCAAACAGGTTGGTGACGAATAAGGGGCTTGATTTTTTCGCGTGCGTTGCTAACTTAGATGAAAGGAGCAACTGCTTGGGTAGCGCAAACTCTCTTTTTGCCTTACTCGCCACATAGTCGCCTAAACTGTGTGGCCATATATCTAAAATAATAAACCCCGCCAATTTGTCAAGCGGGGTTTATTATTTTACAACTTGATCTTTCTAGACACGTGCGGCGCCTTGCCTCAAAAGATTATTGCTTCCGCTGTTAATTGCCAATTCTCTGATCGCCGCAATGATGAAGAATACCCCGATTACAAATGGTAGTCCGATAATTCCGATCCCTAAAATAAAGAATGAGCCAATCGGGTTCTTTTTCCAACAATATGTTTTACCGTCCGGAAGTGTTACGCCATAAATAAAATTTCCTTCGACGTACAGCGATGTTGGGCCATTCATGCGGACGGCGCGCTGTAAGTAAGTGTTGATACCTGCGGGAGCACGGTGTTTTGAGTAGACTTTTCCGCCGATTTCGATCACCGAATATTGGCGAACTCCGTTGGCGCTGAACTGTGCGTCGCCCAATAACGTTAGCTCGCCCGTAATTTTATATCCCATACTTCGTGCCTTTAGCTTTGGTCGCGGTTGCCTGTGGTTTCAAAGCCGGCGATCCACATCCTATAGTCATAAAAAATGGACGCGTGGGACAGATCATTGCCCTGACCGTAGAAACCAGAGACCCAAGCCGAGTTGATGACGATATCGCGCAGTTTGTCGCGCATAGTCTTATCCACATCGACTTGAAACAGCAGTCGCGGTGGGTTTGGGCCGCGCGTTCGAGTGTCGCCCGTGGTGGGCACGGCTCCAAAACGCGGTTGGGCGTTGAGCAGTCCAACAAATCCGATGGAGCGGCCAAAGGTACTGACTTCTCCCAAATCGTTCGTTTTGGTCAATTTGGCGGTCGTGCACGTTCTAAATGTTTCGTCATGCGAGGACGTAGGACTGGTCCAAATGGTCGCTTTGACTGTCCAGCACGGTAGATTTCGGCCGTACTCGACAAAGGTCAGGGCCGCGCGAGGCCACTGCAAGCGTCCTTGAATGGCTTGGTCGTGGTCCTCGTTGCGAAACAACGTACGGAAGGTTTGTCCACCGCTAAGGGGGGCGTAGAGAACACCGCCAGCGCCACCCTGCGCCGGCCGTTCAATCCGCAGCCCCAATTTGTTTTTCACGTCAGAAAATAGATCGCCAATCTTTTGACCTGCGCTTTGTGGTCTGTCTTGCGTGTTGCCGACGAAAGGCACAAGAAGGCCGAAGGTTAGGGCTAGTGCCGTGGTGTGAGGTCGTGGTGCGGTCTTTCTAAGTGTGGGCATCATCGCCATGTCCTGTGCTGAGCAGCGGGCCGGCTGTATGCCGGCGAAACGAGCTTATGCCATAATTTGCGACAAACGCAAATGATTGAATTGGCCGGACTTGTCACAATGGAGAGGTGTTTTCGGTACACCCCCCAATGCCTCCCATCAAGCCGCCTGCATCACTGTTCGGACGACGATTGCGCACGGCCCGGCTGTCCTTGGGCCTGCGTCAAGCAGACTTGGGAAGGATGTTGGGAATGGAAGAGCAAAACACCGGTGCACCTCGCATCTCCCGCTACGAGACGGGGCAACACGATCCGGATCCTGAAACCGCAGCAGAACTGGCTCAGGCGTTGGGTTTGCCGTTGGCGTACTTTTACGCAACACCCGACATGCTCGCCGAGGCCATTTTGTTGATCGCGAAGTTGCCCGAGGATCGTCAGCAGGAGGCGATAGCCGCCTTGAGAGCCATTGCCGAGAAGAAGGGTTGACGATGGGCGGCAATTTGGGACATTCTTTGTACTCGTAGGGGACACTTCCCACTGAGGGTTTCCCGGCGTAAGTTCCTGAACAATTTGCGGAAATTGGTGTGGGTCGTATTGTCCCCCCCTCTCCGCCAGATTGAGGCGAGTAGGTGCGCCAGTGCCGCGTGGGTTTCGCCGGCGGCATTGGGGGGTGAGAATCCCCGGGTTCGACAGGCAGCGCAGCTGTCTGCACGGCGAAGCCGCCCGTAGGGCGAAGGCACGAAGTGCCGAGTGAATCCCCACTCTCCGCCAGATTCGCATCAGCCCCCGCAAGGGGGCTTTTGTTTATGTGTGGCAGTCGCCGGCCGCGGCGATGACTACAATCCGCCCGATCCCCGTTGGAGGCCTGTCATGTCCGAGATCCTGGTGCCCGTGTCTTTTGGTGAACTGCTCGACAAGATCGCGATCCTGCAGATCAAGTCCGAGCGCATGCGCGATGCGGCCAAGTTGACCAATGTGCGCAACGAGCTGTCTGCGCTGGAAACCAGCTGGATGGCGCATCCGGCCGCCGGCCACGACATCGTGCGCCTGCGCGCCGAGCTTAAGGCCGTTAATGAGCGGCTGTGGGTGATCGAGGACGACATCCGCCTCAAGGAGCAGGCGCAGAGCTTCGACGATGCCTTCGTGCAGCTGGCGCGCAGCGTGTATATCGAGAACGACGAGCGCGCGCGCATCAAGAAGGAGATCAACCTGGCGCTGGGTTCTTCGTATGTGGAAGAAAAGTCCTATCAGGACTATCGCGCTACCGACGCCTGAGCGTGTTGACGGTTTGATTGCGCGGGTGGTCTGACAGCGCGGGTTGTTGCAGGAAGCGTCTTCGCTCGATCTCACGCCCATTGGTGCGGGCGCCTCTGCAACTTGCCCGGCGCCTAATCGCCGAGCAGCTTCAGAGCCGGTGCTGAAGTGCTGGCTGCGTCGCCTTTTGCGCCAACCGTGTGGCGGTCCGGCGGCGATTGATCGCCGATCGTCAGCGCGGGTGGTCGGCGCGATAACGCTCGAAGGCGGCGATCGCATCGTCCACGGTGATCAGCGACATCACCTCGTCGAATTCGATCTTCGTTCCCCAGCGCAGCTGGTCGGCTGGCTTGTGCAGGAATTTGCGCGCGGCGGCGTCGTAGCGGTCCACACAATAGCGCACGTCCGAGTACGGTCCGCTTCGTCGCGGGTTGCTGGCCGCATGCAGGCCGAGCACCTTGGTGCCCATGGCGTTGGCGATATGCATCGGCCCGGAATCCGGCGTGACCACCAGGTCCGCGCGCGCGAGCAGTGCGGGCAGTTGCTTGAGGGTGTCCTTGCCAACCAGATCCAGCACCGGCGTGCGTGCGGCCGCAACGATGGCATCGGCAGTGCTGCGTTCCAGGTCGCTGCGGCCGCCGCACAGCACGATCCGCCAGCCCTGCGCGGCGGCATGATCGGCCAGCGCGGCGAGGCGATCGGGATACCAGTTGCGACGCGGGTGGCTGGAGCAGGGCGAGATCATCAGTACCGGGCGGCCATCGTCGTCCCATTGCGCGCGTGCCCAGGCATGCGCCTGGTCGGGCACCGGCAGGTCCCAGCGCACCTGGGTCTGGCGCAGGCCCAGCGGCTCGGCAAAGCTGCCGATGGCGTCGAGCACGTGGATGCCGGGGCGATCGGCGATGCGCTCGTTGACGAACAGGCCGTGCAGGTCCTTGGAGCGGCTGCGGTCGTAGCCGATGCGTCGCCGCGCCGGCACGAAGGCCGACAGCACATTGGCCCGAAAGGCCACCTGCATCTGCAGCAAGGCATCGAAGCGGCCCAGCGGTGCCAGCGACCGGCGTAGTGCGCGCATGCCGGCCACCCCGCTGTGTTTGTCGTAGACGTGGAATTGCACGCCGGGCAGGCCCTCGAGCAATTTCAGCCCGGCCTTGTCGATGACCCAATGCAGTTGGGTTTCAGGAAACCCGGCCTGCAACGTGCGTACCAGCGGCACCACGTGCGTGACATCGCCCAGGGCGGACAAGCGCAGCAAACACAGCGATGCGGGCGTTACAGCCATGGTGTTGTTAGACTCGATAGATGGTTTCTTTCGATGCCACCGAAGCGCTGGCGCCGTACCGCGAAGGTCGCGGGTATGGCGCCATTCTGTTCGACCGCGAACGGCTGCGGCAAGCCGATGCCAGCCTGTTTTCGCCGCAATCGTGGGGCGACAGGGCGCGGCCGGTGGACGCAGGCGGGCGTGGCGGCGCGTGGTTCGTGGATGCGCCATTCGGGCATAGCGTGTTGCGGCAGTACTTGCGCGGCGGCATGGCCGCACGCGTGAGCCGCGATCGCTACCTGTGGAAAGGGGCAGGGCGCACGCGCAGTTTTGCCGAGTTCCGGCTGATGCGCGAACTGATCAAACGCAAGTTGCCGGTGCCGCGCCCGTTGGCCGCCTGCTATCTGCGCGAAGGCGTGGGCTATCGCGCTGCGCTGTTGATGGAGCGGCTGGAAAACGTGCGCTCATTGGCCGACCACGCCCAGGTGGCCGGTCGCGGTGCGCCGTGGGAGGCGACCGGCCAGCTGATTGCACGCTTCCATCGCGCTGGCCTGGATCACGCCGATCTCAACGCGCACAACATCCTGTTCGATGCCGGCGGGCATGGCTGGCTGATCGATTTCGACCGCGGCGTGCTGCGCATTCCTGCCACGCGCTGGCGCGAGCGCAACCTCAAGCGGCTGCATCGCTCGCTGTTGAAGCTGCGCGGCAACCGCAGCCGCGAGGATGTCGACAAGGACTATGCGCGCCTGCATCGCGCCTACGAACTGGCCTGGGGCCGGGGCTACTGATGGACTGGGGCTTGCGGGTGCAGGGAGTCGGCAATGCGTCGGCGGTGGCCCTTGGCTCGCCGATGGCCACGCTCGAGCGCGCCGGTGCGCCCTGGCTGACCATCGATTGCGGCAGCGAGGGGCTGACCGCCTATCAGGCCCACTATGGCCAGCTGCCACAGGCAATCTTCATCACCCACGTGCATCTGGACCATGTCGGTGGCCTGGAACGGGTGTTCGTCGACAGTTATTTTTCCGAGCGCCGCGGGCGCACGCGCCTGTACGTGCCGGCGCCGGTCGTGCCGCTGCTGCAGCGGCGCATCGCCGATTACCCGAATGTGCTGGCCGAGGGCGGGGCGAACTTCTGGGACGCATTCCAGCTGGTGCCGGTCGGCGATGCGTTCTGGCACGACGGCATGCGGCTGGAAGTGTTCCCGGTCCGCCACCACTGGCCCGAGACGGCTTACGGGTTGCGTTTGCAGGGGGCGCTGGTCTGGACTGGCGATACCCGGCCGATCCCCGAAATGCTGAAGCGTTATGCGGACGATGGCGAGCTCATCGCGCATGACTGCGGCGTTCACGGCAACCCGTCGCATACTGGCGTGGACGATTTGGAGCGGGAATACCCGCAGGACCTGTTGAACCGCATGCTGCTGTACCACTACGCCAGCGACGCCGACGGCGATGTGCTGCGTGCACGTGGCCACCGCGTTGCCGTGCCCGGGCAGTATCTCGCGCTGGCGAACCCGACCGCTGCGACGGTGCCCTGATGGGCGCCTTGCTGCGGCCGGATCTCGTGACGGCGCCGATGCAGGACCGCTACGGCCGTCCGCTGCGCGATCTGCGTCTATCGGTGATCGAGGCCTGCAATTTCCGCTGCGGGTATTGCATGCCGGCCGATCGCGTGCCAGACGATTACGGCTTCGACTCGCAGCAGCGGTTGAGTTTCGATCAGCTGGAAACCCTGGTGCGTGCCTTCGTTTCGGTCGGGGTGACCAAGGTGCGCCTGACCGGCGGCGAGCCGCTGCTACGGCGCGACTTACCGAGCCTGATCGCACGGCTGACCGCGATCGAGGGCATCGAAGATCTGGCGCTGACCACCAACGGCACCTTGCTTGGGCGCCAGGCCGTCGCGTTGCGACAGGCCGGGCTGCGCCGCATCACCGTCAGCATGGATGCGCTGGAACCGGCGTTGTTCAGGCGCATGAGCGGCGACCGCGGCGAAATTGCGCAGGTGCTGGCTGGCATTGCCGCCGCCGAGCAGGCCGGTTTCCAGCGGCTGAAGATCAACTGCGTGGTGCAGCGTGGCGTCAACGAAGATCAGGTGCTGCCGTTGGTGGAGCACTTCCGTGGCACCGGGCACGTGCTGCGCTTCATCGAATTCATGGATGTGGGCAGTTGCAATGGCTGGACGCCGGATGCGGTGGTGACCTCGGCGCAATTGCACGAACGCATCCACGCGCGCTGGCCGTTGGTGGCGCTGGACGCCAATTACACCGGTGAAGTGGCGCAGCGCCACGCGTTTGCGGATGGCGCTGGCGAAGTGGGCTTCGTCAGTTCGGTCAGCGTGCCGTTCTGCGGCGATTGCCAGCGTGCGCGCGTCTCGGCCGACGGGCATCTGTATACCTGCCTGTTCGCCAGTCAGGGCCACGACCTCAAGCCGGCCCTGGCCAACGGCGAGCCTGCGCTGGCGATGCATCTGCGCCAGCGCTGGAGCGTGCGTGGCGACCGCTACAGCGAAGTGCGCGCCTCGGTGCCGCGGCGCGGCAAGCCGGTCGAGATGTTCTTGATCGGCGGATGAGCGAGGACGCGCTGCTGGTGCAACTGCGCACGCTGGAGCTGCGTCTGCTCGATCCGCAGCAGCGTGCCGATGTGCAGGTGTTGGAAGCGCTGCTCGATCCGGCCTTTGTCGAGTTCGGTACGTCGGGCCGCCGGTACACGCGGAGCGAGGTGATCGCGGCCCTGCGCGCCTCCGGTGTCGCTGCCGAGTACTGCGCAGAAGACTTCGAATGCGCGCGGCTGGCACCGGATCTTGCGCAGGTGCGCTATCGGTCGGTGGAACGCCGTCAGGGTGTTGAACGGCAGGCCTTGCGCAGCTCGTTGTGGCGCAGCAATGCTGCCGGATGGCAGCTGCTGTTCCATCAAGGCACCTTGTTCACCGAGAATGCCGCATCCTGAGTGCCTGTCTTCGCGTCGCTTCCCATGCCTGCAAATTCCCGCTCCGCCCGCCTGACCCATCTGGACGATGCCGGGCTCCCCACCATGGTGGATGTCTCGGACAAGGCGGTTACCGCCCGTAGCGCCACTGCGGAAAGCCGCGTGCGCTTTCCGGCGGCCGTGGCCGCACAGTTGCGCGCCAACGGCTTGCGTAGTGCCAAGGGCGGCATCGTGGAGACGGCGGTGATTGCCGGCACCATGGCGGTCAAGCGCACGCACGAATTGATTCCGTTCTGCCATCCATTGCCGATCGATGCCTGCCGTTTCGAGATCGACTGGGCGGGCGAGCAGCTGCTGAATATCCGTTGCACGGTGCGCTGCGTGCATCGTACCGGCGTGGAAATGGAGGCGCTTACCGGTGCCAGCGTGGCGGCGCTGACGGTGTATGACATGTGCAAGGCGTTGTCGCACAGCATGAGCATTGGTCCGACCAAATTGGTGTCCAAGCGCGGCGGCAAGCGCGACATCGGAGCGGCACAATGACCGCCACGGTGACGGTGCTGTATTTCGCCAGCCTGCGCGAGGCCGCAGGAATTGCCGACGAGCGCGTGCAGAGCGGCGCACAGGATCTGCGCAGCCTGTACGCGGAACTCGATGCGCGGCATGGCCTGCGCTGGACGCCTGCGCAGTTGCGTGTGGCCGTGGATGGCGCATTCGCGCGCTGGGAGGATGCGCTGCGCGATGGCAGCGAAGTGGTGTTCATTCCGCCAGTGTCGGGAGGTTGAGCGTGAGCGAACAGGTTGCAGCGATCTTTGCGCTTTCCGAGGTGCCGTTGCCGATCGATCGGCTGCGTGCGGGGGCGGAACATCCGCATGCCGGCGCGTTCGCCAGCTTCGAAGGCTGGGTGCGCAATCACAACGAAGGCCGCGGCGTGGCCGGCTTGCGCTACGAAGCCTATGCCGCGCTCGCACAGGCCGAAGGGCAGCGTGTGCTGGACGAAGCAATGCAGCGATACGCCATCGTGCACGCGCATTGCGTGCACCGCGTGGGCGAGCTGCGCATCGGCGACATGGCGGTGTGGGTCGGCGTCAGTGCGGCGCACCGTGGCGCCGCATTCGATGCGTGCCGCTACATCATCGATGAGGTCAAGGCGCGCGTGCCGATCTGGAAGCACGAGCATTACCTGGAAGGCGACGCGGGTTGGTTGCATCCCCAATCGCAACCGTAGCAGGCGGATGCGGATCCGGATCCTGCCCGCACCCGCGCGTGAGCCGGCACCGGCCTTGCATAGCAGCGCGGCGCAGCACGAGCTGACTGCTGCTTTTTGCTGGATCGATCGTGCGCAAGTCGCTGCTCCGGGAAGCTCGCCTGGAGTCTTGCGAAGTTGGGGTGGTGTCCCCGCCGGTTGACCTCCGCGCCCGCATCGCGCCGTGGGAAGCGCTCACGTTGCGGGGATGGGGGCGCCGTCGCCACGGCGGATACGAATGACTGGTCGGCTTTTCGCCTCGGCTTTGCGCATGCGCGCAGCGCTGCACGTGATGATCGCAGTTGTTCGATCAATCGCGCCCAAGGCAGAGGTTCCAGCTAGTTCGCCTGGCATTGCCGAAAGTTGGGGTGGTGTCCCCGCCGGTTGACCTCGGCGCCCGCATCAATCGATACCGTTGCTGCCTTCCGGCCCTGGCGGGATTTTCGATCTAGCGTCGCGAGGGACCGACGGGGCCACCATAAGACGTGGGCCATTGGCATGGCCCTGCGATTTGCGACATGGGTGTCATTGCGCAAATCATGAAACTGGCGGAGAGAGGGGGAGGTACTGATCCCGATCCAGCTTCCTGACTCTCCTACAGCCACGCAAACCAGGGGTGTGGCCTGACTTGTGGTCCGCCATTGTAGCGGGTTGTCCATGCCTGTTGCTAGCTTCGGTGAGCAACTCCTCATTGGCCATTGGAGGGGTTCTATCACGCTCAAGTGTTCAAGTAAGCCGTCGCTCATCGACGTGGGATCAATAGCGCAGTCTGAAGAGTGCCGGACTAGAGTCGTCCCCGGCCGCTGTGACTTCGAGCCAAGAGCGACTAACAGGCGGTAGTGGGCAGTCGTCAAGTGGGCGTGAAAGACGCAGTAACCGGAGTTTGCGGTCGGAGCATAGGGATTCCGAGCACCGGCCGCGTCCGTCTGACGATGCGCAGTTTGGTCACCTACGCTAAGCCCAGCGGGAAGGGGGCTACCTGCGTTTCCTTCCGTTTTATCTAATTAGGATGACTGGGTCATGGTTTGGAGCTTGATTGGCAAGTGGCTAGACGATGCTGCGAGCTCGTCGTCGGTGGTGTCGGACTTTCCGCAAACGCCGATGGGGGCGGTCTCTTGGGGCCTTCATGTTCGGAGGCGAGTAAAGTGATGACTAAAATCAGGTGTCCGCTGCTTCAAATAGTCGCCTGTTTTGCTTGTGCAGACCATTCGAAAATTGGTACGGTTGAGACCAACTCCCCGTAAAGAACGATGCAATGGACAAGTCAGCATTGGAAGCTCTTCGCCCCGTTTTGGATGTGCTTAACGAAAGACAGTTGAGCCTCATCGCAGATGTCGCTAAGCAGTTCACCCTGCCAAAGACGTTCGTGTGTAACTCATACAAATTAAAGAATGGTGTAGAGTTACTTACGCAGGATATTGCAGATGATCTCGGTGACATTATTCGAATCCATCACGCTTTTTCCCGCGAGGCGTTCTCGAAGGATAAATTCGAATATGCTCTGGAGCGCGTTCAGAAGATTCATAACCGACCTGCTCAGATGGCTTCTCGGGGGAATAAAGGTTATGATATCGAAATTGAGGGGGAGCGTTTTTCTCTCAAGACTGAGGCCTCGCGAAATATTAAACCCAATAGCATCCATATTTCAAAGTTTATGGAGTTGGGTGGTGGTCAGTGGGGTACTGATCCTGATGATCTTAAAGGGCTTCGGCAGCAATTTTTGAATCACCTCAATGGCTAAGATCGAATCCTGACACTTCGCAGACTTCCCACTTCAGCATCAAATTTACACTCTTACGAGCTTGTTGCGATTCCTAAGGACTTGATGGAAACTGCTGCTCAGGGAGAGCTTGAGATGAAGCTCTCCAGTAAACAGACCCCTCGTCCAGGCTACTGCTACGTTGGAAATAACGGCTGGGCATACCTATCTGAAGAGAAGATCTACCCGAAACACTTACAGTTCGCGCTCTACTTCGATGGTGGCGGGGAGCGGAAACTTCAGATTAAGCATCTAAAGAAGAACCTGTGTTCGGTTGTGGCCACTTGGCAATTCGAAAGTTCAACGTTGTAACTTTCGGGAGTTGCTTTTCGAAGCCAGTCTCTTTCTTGCTAGCTCTGCGTAATCTGGTGATAGTTCAATGCCTACAAATTTCCGGCCATTATCACGAGCGACTTGACCGACGGTTCCGGATCCAAAGAAAGGGTCAAGCACTACCTCCTCTTTTTTGGATCCAGCTTCCATGCATAGACGCACAAGCTCCGTGGGAAACACCGCAAAGTGGTTGCCCCCGTAGGGTTCTGTATTGATAGCCCAGACCGATCGACGATTTTTTGTATGCTTTCCATCGGCTGTAAGCTCTTTCACAGCATCGCTGTTGTAATAATAGCGTTCCGATTTGGTAAGTAGAAAAACATACTCGTGCGATCGGGTTGGCCTATCTTTCACAGATTCCGGCTGGCAGTTAGGCTTCTGCCAAATGATATCGGCGCGTAAATACCAGCCATCTGCCTGAAGCGCGATGGCCAGCCGCCAGGGAACGCCGATCAAATCTTTTGGCTTGAGTCCATCAGGAGTCGGCGCTCGATACTCCATTGCGCGACCTTTGTTCTTTTTGTCTGGTGCTCGCCAAGTGCGACCGCCACTTGTGAAGCCGTCCCCAATGTTAAGCCACAGCGTTCCATCGTCACGTAAGGTGCGACGCACTTCTCGAAATAGAGCAACCAAGTCTTCTATGTATGCTTCCAACGTCGGTTCTGCGCCGATCTGACCGTCTACTCCATAGTCCCGCAGTCCCCAATACGGGGGAGAGGTGATGCAGCATTGGAAGCTCTTGTCAGCCATGCCTGCCAAGACCTTACGGGCATCGCCGACGACAAGGCGTCCTCTCGCAGGCTCTTGGATTGGCTCATCCGTATGTGTGGATGTGTCCGGTTCGTTTTCGTTAACAATCAGAAGCATAGATGTTCGTCGGAAGACCGCAGTGCAAAGGTTCCCGTGCATTTGCCTTTACGTCAAGCAGGGTGCCAAGAGGAACGACCAAGGCTGGATGGGCCAGATGGACGAAGAGGCTAATAGCTTGCCAGTCAGTAGTTGACCAACCTCTTGCCAATGCACTCCACTTCCGGTGCCTGTGAGGCAGAGCCCGGATGCTCGGCCATGCCATATTGGAATCAACTGGTCAGCTGCAACCAAAGCACTAGCAACACCATAGGTAGCCCGCTCAGCATCGAGGTGACCCAGAAAGCCCCCATGACCGTTAGTGGGGTCATGACCCACCACTGCCACCAGCTGAAGCCACGATCGCGCTGGCGGGCCATGTGAGCCTCGAAAGCGTAGAGGCGCTCTGCTTTTCGCAAACCTCGCCGAGCCATGAGCGGCCCAACGATAAAGCCGAATGGGCCCAGGAAGAGCAGACTGAGCGAGAACCACCAGAAGAATCGGTTGTGCGGGGTGGTCACTTTTTTAGGGGCAGCGCGCATTGCGCCGTCCCCATCGAGGCCACCCAGGGTGGCGGTGGACGTTCCCACCATCGAATTGGGTTGGGTCTTCATTTGGCGTAGGCCCTCCAGGTGCCGTCGCTCTTGGCGTAGCGCAGGTTCTTGCTCACGGGGATGGGCACTTGGCGGCCGCCGATGTCGATCGCCACCTTGCCAATCGTGTCGCAGCGGTAGCCCTCGGCTCCTTCGGCTTCAACGCAGCCGGTCAGTTCGAAGCTTTGGACGTCGGTCACCTGGCCGGCGCCGCTGTCTTTCAACAGCTGGACAAAGGCTTCCTTGGCGTTGTCAGACGAGGGTTTGCCGCTGCAGGCGGTCAGGCCCAGGGCCATGGTCAGAGCGACCAGACCGATCCATGCGTTTTTCATGTCGACTCCCCGTAAACTTGATCCAGCCATAACTAGAGGTCTCCGGGCACACTAGCCACCAAGGAGACCACCAATGCGCAAGAGCAAGTTCACCGATAGCCAGATCGTCGCCACGCTGAAGCAGGTCGAGGGTGGCCG
>JAAIGF010117557.1_pt1 | contig 113500 bp, 109 predicted proteins | sample 6487441 | NCBI WGS metagenome assembly JAAIGF01 (sample SAMN13974129, study PRJNA590717) | phyllosphere metagenome | biome: pepper field; feature: multiple bacterial spot infested pepper fields; material: pepper leaves; isolation source: leaves from pepper fields | host: Capsicum annuum ... | reverse complement strand
TGGTTGACGAGGCAGTGCAGATTTACAATACAGAACGGCCTCATCTGGCCCTGAAAAACAGAACGCCCGATGCGGTGCATCGGGCGTTTTGAGGCCTGTCGGCCTACCTGAACAGGTGTAAACCTATTTCAGGACTAGACATGTCGCACCTACAAGCCGAGCGTTTTCAGACGGCGATACAGCGTACGTTCACTCATGCCAAGGTGGCTGGCCAATTCGCTACGCGAACCCTTGAACTGTTCCAGTGCCTGCGCCAGCTCACCCAGATTGTTGCGACGGCCACCTGCTGTGATCGCCCCCGCGGGCCCTATATCTTCCGGCAAGTGATCAGGTCGGATCACCCCGTCATCGGCAAACAATCGCGCGCGTTCCAGAATATTGCGCAGTTCCCGGATGTTGCCCGGAAATGGATGCAACCCAAGCCGCTGCAAAGCATCGTCACTCAGCTTTGGCGTTGGCTTGCCAGTCATACGCTGCAGCAGACTCTGCGCCAGCAGCGGCAAATCTTCCACCCGCTCGCGCAATGCCGGTAGGCGAATCGGGAAGCCGCTGATGCGGTAATACAGGTCTTCACGGAAGGTGCCATCCGCGACCATTTGCTTAAGTGGTTTATGCGTCGCCGAAACCAGGCGGAAGTCTGAATGCACCGTACGCAGGCTCCCTACGGGGCGGAAGCTGCCGGACTCGATCAGGCGTAACAGCTTCACCTGCATCGCCAGCGGCACTTCACCAATTTCATCGAGGAACAACGTGCCGCCATGTGCGGCTTCGGCCAAGCCGATCTTGCGTTGGTTGGCACCGGTGAACGCGCCTTTCTCATAGCCGAACAATTCACTCTCGAATAGCGATTCGGTCAGGCCGGTGCAGTCGACCACTACCAATGGGCCGTTGGCTCTGGGGCTGCCCAGGTGCACCGCACGGGCGAACAGTTCCTTGCCGGTACCTGACTCACCCTGCAGTAATACCGGGATCTGCGCGGGTGCCGCACGCTGCAGGCTGGCCAGTGCTGCCTTGAACGCTGGCGCCCGGCCGACCAACCCTTGCTCCTGTGGCTGCGCAGAGGCAAGGGTGATAGTAGTCAGGCGTTCGACAAAGGCCACCACCCTGCCCTGCTCATCCAGAATCGGCCTCAGTTCCACATCCACATGCTCGGGGCCACGTGGCGTGTGATGAATGTGCAGTACACGCTCCGGTGCCTTGCTGTCCCACGCTTTGCGCATAGGGCAATGTTCGCCGGCCTGGTCGCACGGTACGGCATAGTGGTGCGAAACCTTGTGGCACTTTTCGCCCAGCGGCGCCTGCTCCTGCTGGCCGAACTGTCGGCGATAGGCTGCATTGGCGGCGAGGATGTTGTAGCCGGTGTCCAGCACGATGGTTGGCAGGGCATCGTGCTCAAGGTAGGAAACCAGAGCTAGGATGAGGGGATGGGCTTCAGACATGACGGCACCGTTTGGATGACCGGCGCAGGGTAACAAGGACTGCCAAACACTGCCATTGGCTGACAGTCGACTGCCAGTCGCGCTGCCAGCATTGCCAACAGCTTTCAGCGGGGGGCTGGTTTCATTGAGCTCTGTGCAGGTAAAACCTTGGCATGCATCTTGATGACCCTCCTGTCACTGCCTTCGCCTTACAAGGCGTGGCGGATAAATTGGAGAAAGTGATGATCATTGGCAACAACCTTCACGTGGACGCCTTTTTCGACAAGGCGACCTCGACCATCAGCTACCTGGTCATGGACCGTGAAACTCGGCAATGCGCATTGATCGACAGCGTGCTGGATTACGACCCCAAGTCCGGTCGCACTTGCAGCGCATCGGCAGATCGGCTGATCGAGCGCGTGGCCGAACTGAAAGCCACTGTGCGTTGGGTGCTGGAAACCCATGTGCATGCCGACCACCTTTCAGCCGCTGCCTACTTGAAAGAAAAGCTCGGCGGCCACACCGCTATTGGCGCGCACATCACCCACGTGCAGAAAGTGTTCGGCGCCTTGTTCAATGCCGAGCCGGGCTTTGCCCGTGATGGCAGCCAGTTCGATGTACTGTTCGAGGATGAGGAAGGTTTCCGCATCGGCAACCTGCATGCCCGTGCACTGCACACCCCAGGGCACACACCCGCGTGCATGAGTTTTATGATCGAAGACGCTGGCGAGATCGCGGTTTTTGTCGGCGATACCTTGTTCATGCCTGACTATGGCACCGCCCGATGTGATTTCCCGGGTGCCGACGCACGCACCCTGTATCGCTCGATCCGTCGCCTGTTGGCGTTCCCCGACCAGACCCGGTTGTTCATGTGCCACGACTACCTGCCGGGTGGCCGCGACATGCAGTACGTCACCACTGTGGCCGAGCAGCGCGCCAGCAATATCCACATCCACCAAGGTATTGATGAGGACAGCTTCGTCGCCATGCGCGAAGCCCGCGACAAGACCCTCGACATGCCTGTGCTGATCCTGCCTTCGGTGCAGGTGAACATGCGCAGCGGCCAGTTACCCGCGCCGGAAGCGAACGGTGTGAGCTATCTAAAGATTCCGCTGAACAAGCTGTAAGCGCCCCGCCCCATCACCAGATTTCCAGGATTTACCGCCATGCCTGCCTTGTTGTCCCCAGCCAATACCGACCACCACAAAGTGGTCATCGTCGGTGCCGGTGCCGCTGGTATCGCCACTGCGTCCAGCCTGATCAGCCGCGACCCGTCGCTGGATGTAACCTTGATCGACCCCGCCGAGGTTCACTACTACCAGCCCGGCTGGACCATGGTTGGCGCCGGTGTGTTCACGGCGCCGAGCACTGCCCGTACCATGGCCTCGACCATTCCACGCGGGGTGCGCTGGCTCAAGGCGCGTGTTCAGGGCTTCGACCCGTTGGGCCAGTTGGTCATGCTCGAAGATGGCCGCGCCATCAGCTATGAGCAACTGGTGGTCTGCCCCGGGCTCAAGTTGGACTGGGCGGCCATCGAGGGGCTGAGCGAGACCCTGGGCCGTAACGGTGTTACCTCCAATTACCGCTACGACCTGGCGCCCTATACTTGGGAGCTGGTGCAAAAGCTCAAGCAAGGCAATGCCCTGTTCAGCCAGCCGCCCATGCCGATCAAGTGCGCGGGCGCACCGCAGAAGGCACTGTACCTGTCTTGTGATCACTGGCTGAGGCACGGTCAACTGGGGGCGGTGAAGGCCCGCTTCTTCAACGCTGGCGCGGTATTGTTCGGTGTGGCGGACTACGTGCCTGCGTTGATGAAGTACATCAACAAATATGGGGTGGACCTCAATTTCTCCCATCGGCTGGTAGCCGTGGACGGCCCGAACAAGCGGGCAACTTTCGTGCGAAGCCTGCCCGATGGCACCAGCGAAACACGCATCGAAGCCTTCGACATGCTGCATGTGGTGCCGCCGCAGGTAGCGCCGGACTTTATCCGCGAAAGCCCTTTGGCCGATAGTGCCGGCTGGGTCGATGTCGACCCGCATACCCTCCGTCATCGCAAGTACACCAACGTTCATGCCTTGGGTGACGTGGCCAATACCAGCAATGCCAAGACCGCTGCAGCTGCTCGCAAGCAGGCACCGGTAGTGGCCAACAACGTGCTGGTGGCGTTGGGCAGATTGCCGACACTGGCACAGTACGACGGTTATGGTTCGTGCCCGCTTACCGTTGAGCGCGGCAAGATCGTTCTGGCCGAGTTCACCTATGGCGGTAAGCTGGCACCGAGCTTCCCCAGCTGGCTGCTGGATGGTCGCAAGCCAACGCGTCTGGCCTGGTTGCTCAAAGCACAGGCGCTGCCCCCGCTCTACTGGCAAGGCATGCTGAAAGGCCGTGAATGGTTGGCTCGCCCTCAGCCGCTGTTGGTTGAGGGCGGGCAGTGATCGAACATCAATTGCTGGGGGCGGTCCTGGGCGCAATCATCGGCGCAGTACTGGCGCTGACCGGCGCGGGCGGTGGCATTCTCGCTGTGCCCCTGCTGGTATTCGGCCTTGGGCTGTCGATGGTCGAAGCAGCACCGGTCGGCCTGTTGGCGGTAGGTCTTGCTGCTGCAGTGGGTGCGGTGCTGGGTTTGCGCCAAGGTTTGGTGCGCTACCGAGCTGCATTATTCATTGCGTTGATTGGTGTCGCGGCAGCCCCGTTCGGGCTGATGCTGGCGCACCGTTTGCCGAATACACCCTTGCAGGTGGTATTTGCCGGGGTACTGGTGTACGCCTGTCTGCGCATCTGGCGCAAGGCGGCCAAAGAGCTGCGCGGCGAAGCCAATGATGCCCACCGCTATATTGAACCCTGTGTGCTCAACCCGTTGCAGGGCCGTTTGCGTTGGACCCTGCCCTGCGCCCGTGCCTTGGCCTTCACCGGGGCAATGTCTGGCTTGCTGTCCGGCCTGCTCGGAGTGGGTGGCGGGTTCGTCATCATCCCGGCCCTTAACCGCTACACCAACTTGCGCATGGCTAGTATCGTTTCCACCTCACTGGCGGTGATTGCGCTGGTTTCCACCGGCAGTGTGGTCAGCGCCAGCCTTGCGGGTGTCATGCACTGGCAGGTCGGCGCCCCGTTTGCAGTCGGCGCTGTGCTGGGTCTGCTGCTGGCGCGGCCATTGGCGGCCAAACTGGCCGGGCCACGCCTGCAGCAGATGTTTGCCGTGGCGGGTTGGGTTGCTGCCCTGTTGTTGGCCGGCAAGGCGCTACTGGGCTAGCAACTCGCTCTGCTCCGCCGCGCACAGGGCCAGCAGATAGTCCCACACGACCCGCAGGCGCACGGACTTGTGCAGTTCGCGACGGGTGCAGATCCAGTAGCTGCGCTGGATGGTTTCGCCTGGCAGTACGCGTACCAGGGTAGGGTCGTGGCGTGCCATGTAGTTTGGCAACACGGCGATGCCCAGCCCGGCACGTGCGGCGGCTTGTTGGGCAATCACGCTGGTGCTGCGAAACACCACGTTGGGGGCCCTGCAGAAGCTGTTGAGAAACAGCAACTCCTGGCTGAACAACAAGTCGTCGACGTAGCCGATCCAGCTGTGCCGGGCCAGGTCCTCGCGGTTGCGCAGTGGCGGCGCGCGGTCCAGGTAGTTTTGACTGGCGTACAGCGCCAGGCGGTAGTCAGTGAGTTTGCGGGTGATCAGCAGATCGGCGTTGGGCCGCTCCAGGTGAATGCTGATTTCCGCTTCGCGGTTGAGGATGCTGACGAAGCGCGGCACGGCTACCAGTTCCACCTCAAGCCCCGGGTAGCGTTCGAACAGCGCGTTCATGCGTGGGGTAAAGAACATGATGCCGATGCCTTCGGTCACCCCCAGGCGAATCTTACCCAGCGGGGTGATGGCCTGGGTGATTTCTTCCTGCGCCAGCAGGGCGACGTTTTCCATGGCTTCGGCGTGCTTGAGCAGCGCCTGGCCCGAGGGCGTCAGCTCATAGCCCTGGGCATGTTGCACGAACAACGCGGTACCCAGGCTTTGCTCGATGCTCTCGATATGCCGGGCCACGGTGCTGTGGGTGGTGTTGAGGCGCTTGGCGGCAGTAAGCAGGCGGCCGCTGCGCTGCAACTCGAGGAAATACCGCAGATCGTTCCAGTCGAACATGCTAATCCTTGTGGCTGTTCGTCCGACCTCTTACCGAGTAAACCCGCTCTCACAAGTACTGCGTAACCTTCACACGCAGCACAGAAACTGTGGGAGCGGGTTTATCCGCGAAGAGGCCGGTTCAGGCTTACCGCTGTGCTAAAACGCACAACGGCTGCGCGAAATCTCGTGTTTCCTCCACGAAATTACTCACTAAGATGGATCGGGACAAGAATAATAATCAGGCCCGAGGTTACACATGCCATCAGCCGATTCTGTCTTCGATTACGTGGTCGTAGGGGCCGGTCCCGCCGGGTGCCTGCTGGCCAATCGTTTGTCCGCCGATCCAGCCTGTCGCGTGCTGCTACTGGAAGCGGGTGGGCGCGACAACTATCCCTGGATTCACATCCCCGTCGGTTACCTCTACTGCATCGGCAACCCACGCACTGACTGGTGCTTCAAGACCGAAGCACAGCCTGGCCTGGGGGGGCGTGCACTGGGTTATCCCCGGGGCAAGGTGCTTGGTGGCTGTTCGTCGATCAACGGCATGATCTACATGCGTGGCCAAGCTGCCGATTACGACCAGTGGGCCGATCAAGGCAACGACGGCTGGGCCTGGAAGGACGTGCTGCCGCTGTTCAAGGCCAGCGAGGGTCACTTTGCCGGCGCCAGCGAGCACCATGGTGGTGACGGAGAATGGCGGGTCGAGCGGCAGCGCTACAGCTGGCCGATTCTCGACGCCTTCCGCGATGCAGCCGAGCAAAGTGGTATCGGCAAGGTCGACGACTTCAATACTGGCGACAACCAAGGCTGTGGATACTTCCAGGTCAACCAGCGCAGCGGTGTTCGCTGGAACGCTTCGAAAGCGTTCCTGCGACCGTTAAAGGATCGCGCCAACCTCACAGTGCTGACCGGCGTGCAGGTTGACCAGGTACTGCTCAACAACACCCGCGCCCGCGCTGTGAAGGCTTTCTGGCAAGGTGCCTGGCAAGAATTTGCTGCGCGCCGCGAAATCATTCTCTGCGCTGGCGCTGTCGGCTCGCCCGGTATCCTGCAGCGTTCCGGCATCGGCCCGCGGCAGCTGCTTGAAGGTTTGGGCATTGGCGTGCGCCACGATATGCCCGGTGTGGGTGGGAACCTGCAAGACCACCTGCAACTGCGCCTGATCTACCAGGTTCGCAACACCCGTACCTTGAACCAGATGGCTAACAGCTTGTGGGGCAAGATGGGCATGGGCCTGCGCTACCTCTATGACCGCAGCGGCCCGCTGGCCATGGCACCGAGCCAGTTGGGCGCGTTCGTACGTTCCAGCCCGGACCAGGCCACCGCCAACCTGCAGTACCATGTGCAGCCCCTGTCACTGGAACGTTTCGGTGAGCCGTTGCATCAGTTCCCGGCCTTTACTGCTTCGGTATGCAACCTGCGCCCGGCCAGCCGCGGGCGTATCGACATTCGTAGCGCCGACATGAATAGCGCGCCGCTGATCGACCCCAACTACCTCAGTGACCCACAGGACCTACGCGTCGCCGCCGATGCCATACGTCTTACCCGGCGCATTGTCCAGGCCCCTGCCCTCGCCGCATTCGAGCCCAGGGAATACCTGCCTGGGCCGGACCTGAAAACCGAGCAGGATCTGTTCGAGGCTGCCGGCAAGATCGGCACTACCATTTTCCACCCGGTCGGTACCTGCCGCATGGGTAATGGCGCCATGGACGTTGTGGATAACCAGTTGCGCGTACATGGCATCCCCGGCCTGCGTGTGGCCGATGCCTCGATCATGCCGCAGATCACCTCCGGCAATACCTGTTCCCCCACCCTGATGATCGCCGAAAAGGCGGCGCAACTGATCCTCAAAGGAGCTGCTACCCAGACCTACTTGAACGAAGACGCGTTACCGACCCCCTGACCCGGGTGCGTGCAGTAGCGGCAGCTTGCGGACTAAAGCTGCCGACAGTGGAACAACAAGAATAATCACTGTGGCCTGCGGGCCGAGGACAGCAACGATGTCGGATTACATCCAAGAGCAGGGTGCGGCGGCCAGCAGCTCCAGCCGCCGTGAAGAACGCAAGATCATTTTCGCGTCATCCCTCGGGACGGTTTTCGAGTGGTATGACTTTTTTCTCTATGGTGCATTGGCAGCGGTCATCAGCAAGCAGTTCTTTGCTGGCGTGAACGACACCACCGCCTTCATCTTTGCCCTCATGGCCTTTGCCGCCGGTTTCCTGGTGCGGCCGTTCGGCGCGCTGGTCTTTGGCCGCCTGGGTGACATGATCGGGCGCAAGTACACCTTCTTGGTCACCATCGTGCTGATGGGCCTGTCCACTTTTGCCGTGGGCTTGTTGCCCACCTATGCCAGCATCGGCATCGCTGCACCGATCATCCTGGTGATCCTGCGCATGCTGCAGGGGTTGGCGCTGGGCGGTGAGTACGGTGGTGCCGCCACCTATGTGGCCGAGCATGCACCACCTGGCAAGCGAGGTTTCCACACGGGTTTCATTCAGTCCACCGCTACCCTGGGCCTGTTGCTTTCGCTGCTGGTGGTGTTGGGCAGCCGCTATGTCAGTGGTGACCAGTTCGAAACCTGGGGCTGGCGCCTGCCGTTTCTGCTGTCGATCGTGCTGTTGGCCATTTCAACATGGATCCGCATGAGCATGCACGAGTCGCCAGCTTTCGTGAAAATGAAGGCCCAAGGCAAGGTCAGCAAGTCGCCGATCCGTGAGTCGTTTACCTCGTGGCCGAACCTGAAAGTGGTGCTTACCGCCCTTTTCAGCATCAACGCTGGGCAAGCCGTGACCTTCTACACGGCGCAATTCTATGTGTTGTTCTTCATGACCCAGATGCTGAAGATGGACCCGGCTCAAGCCAATACCCTGCTGATCATCAGTGTGGTGATTGGTGCGCCGTTCTTTGTGTTCTTCGGCTGGTTGTCGGACCGAATCGGCCGCAAACCGATCTTGATGCTTGGCCTGCTGCTGGCAACCGTCCTGTACTTCCCGCTGTTCAAGGCGTTAAGCCACTACGCCAACCCACAGATCGACGCCGCCAGCCGTCAGGCGCCTATCGTGGTGACCGCTGACCCGCAAGGCTGCACCTTCCAGTTCGACCCGGTCGGCAAGGCGCGTTTTGACAGCCCTTGCGACAAGGTCAAGACCTTCCTGGTCAAGCAGGGCCTGCCGTACAGCTCGGTTAGCGTTGCAGGCAGCGATGTGGTGGTGAACATTGGTGACAAGACCATTAACGGCTTCGACGAAGCGGCCATGCGTTCGGCAGTGGAGCAGGCGGGCTATCCAGCCAAGGCCGACCCGTCTCAGGTCAACCAGGTGATGGTGGTGGTGCTGATCGTGGCGATGATCCTGATCGCGACCATGACCTACGGCCCTCTGGCAGCGGTGATGGTCGAGCTGTTCCCGACCCGCATCCGCTATACCTCGATGTCGCTGCCCTACCACATTGGCAACGGCTGGTTCGGCGGCTTTCTGCCGACCGTGTCGTTCGCGTTGGTGGTGTACACCGGGGATATATTCTACGGGCTTTGGTACCCAGTACTGGTAACCGGCATCAGCCTGGTGGTGGGGATCTTCTGCCTGAAAGAAACCAAGGATGTGGATATCGACAAGATCTGAAGAATTGACACGGGCCGTTCATGCACAAAGCGGCCCGTGCCTGCATGCACCCATAAAAAAACCGGCTGTAAAAGCCGGTTTTTTTATGCCCCGAAAAAACTTATGCACGATTTTCAGAAAAATGTCATACACAGAAATAAACTGCTAATTCAATTACTTAGCACTAACTTCAAGCATTTAATCCAAAAATTGCGCACAAGTTATCCACAGATGGTCAGGCCATCTGCTCCTGGGGTTTTTCCTCTGCTGGGGGCAGCGAGCCCATGGCCCGCTGAGTCGCTTCGTTCCACGCCTGAGCGCGGTCATTGAGCTCGGCAATGGCCCGTGGTCCGCTGCCGTTGGCGTACATCGGCTCGCCAATCACCACCTCGATGGTGCCGGCGCGCTTGCCCCAACCGGTCTTCGGCCAGAACTTGCCGGCGTTGTGGGCGACCGGCAGCACCGGCAGCCCGGCATTCACCGCCAGCGCGGTACCGCCGCGGGAGAACTTGCCGATGGTGCCGAACGGCACACGGGTGCCTTCCGGAAAGATCAGTACCCAAGTCTTCTGCTTGAGCAGCTCGTCACCTTTGCTCGCCACCTGGCGCAGCGCTTCCTTCGGGTTGTCGCGGTTGATCGCGATGGGCCGCAGCATGGCCATGGCCCAGCCGAAGAACGGCACATACAGCAGCTCGCGCTTGAGCACCTGGCTCAGCGGCGAGAAATACTGGGAGAGGAAGAAGGTTTCCCAGGTGCTCTGGTGGTTCGACAGGATCACGCAAGGCTCAGCCGGCACGTTTTCGGCACCCGTGACCTTGTAGTCAATGCCCAGGATGGTCCGCACCAGGAACAGTGCGCAACGACACCAGTACACGTTGATGAACTTGTAGCGTTTGGGGAACGACAGGAACGGTGCGACGAAGAAGCTCAGCGAGCACCACAGCAGCGAACTGGTGCCCAGCAGCAGGTAAAAAAGAAAGATTCTGATCGCCTGCAGGATCGACATAGTGGCTTGTACCGTTGCGGGGCATGCCCGCCTGAGAAAAATGCGCCCGAAGGCGCACTGTTTAAATTAGTTCTCTGGCGATAGCTGCCAGATCGTCGAAAATCAGTGTAGTTTCCGGGACACCTTTTTCCAGGGTCCGCTCACCCTTGCCGGTTTTCACCAGCACGGGTTGTGCACCGACGGCCAGGGCGGCCTCCAGGTCACCTTTGCTGTCGCCGACAAACCAGACGCCTTCAAGGCCTACCTGGTAATGCTCGGCAATCGCCCGCAGCATGCCAGGCTTGGGCTTGCGGCAATCGCAGCCTTCGTCCGGCCCGTGCGGGCAATACACGATATGGCCCACCTCACCGCCCTGCTCGGCCACGAGCTCGCGCAGGCGCGCATGCATGGCCTCGAGGGTTGCCAGGGGGTAGTAGCCACGGGCAATGCCGGACTGGTTGGTGGCCACGGCCACCGTCCAGCCCGCCTTGCTCAACTGCGCGATCGCTGCGACCGAGCCAGGGATCGGGATCCACTCATCCAGCGTCTTGATGTAGGCGTCGGAGTCATGGTTGATCACCCCGTCACGGTCGAGAATCAGCAGTTTCAAGGCTTACCCCAGCAGCGAAATGTCAGCCACGCCCAGGAACAGGCCGCGCAGGCGGCTGAGCAGGGCATAACGGTTGGCGCGTACCTTGGCGTCTTCGGCGTTGACCATCACAGCCTCGAAGAAGGCGTCGACCGGGTCGCGCAGTGCCGCCAGGCGGGCCAGCGATTCACTGTACTGGCGTGCTGCAGCCATCGGTTGCACGGCCTGGTCGGCCTGCTGGATGGCCGAGTACAGGGAGAACTCGTTGGCATTGTCGAAGTACTTCGGCTCGACGTGGTCGGCGATCGCGCCTTCGGCCTTGCTCAGCAGGTTCGACACGCGCTTGTTCACCGCTGCCAGGGCTTCGGCTTCCGGCAGCTTGCGGAACGCTTGCACGGCTTGTACGCGTTGGTCGAAGTCCAGTGCGGAGCCTGGCTGCAGGGCACGTACCGACAGGTAGGTTGCGACGTCGATGCCTTCGTCTTCATAACGCGCACGCAGGCGGTCGAAGATGAACTCCAGCACCTGCTCGGCCAGGCCGGCGGCCTTGACCTTGGCACCGAACTGCTTGACCGCAAACTCGACCGCGCCGGTCAGGTCCAGGTCCAGCTGCTTCTCGATCAGGATTCGCAGCACACCCAGGGCGGCACGGCGCAGGGCATATGGGTCCTTGCTGCCGGTAGGCAGCATACCGATGCCGAAGATACCAACCAGGGTGTCGAGCTTGTCGGCGATGGCCACGGCAGCACCGGTGAGGGTCTGCGGCAACTCGGCGCCAGCACCGCGCGGCATGTACTGCTCGTTCAGGGCCAGGGCAACGTCTTCCGGCTCACCGTCGTTGAGCGCGTAGTAGTAACCGGCAACACCCTGCATCTCAGGGAACTCACCGACCATCTCGGTGGCCAGGTCACACTTCGACAGCAGGCCGGCACGGCCAGCGCGCTGGGCGTCGCCGCCGATCAGCGGGGCAATGAAGGCAGCCAGCCTGGATACGCGCTCGGCCTTGTCGTACACGGTGCCCAACTGAGCCTGGAACACTACGTTCTTGAGGCGCTCGTTGAACGTTTCCAGCGGCTGCTTCTTGTCCTGCTTGAAGAAGAACTCGGCGTCAGTCAGGCGTGGGCGCACGACCTTTTCGTTACCTTGCACGATCTGCTTCGGGTCGCGGCTTTCGACGTTGGCCACGGTGATGAAGCGCGGCAGCAGCTTGCCTTCGCTGTCCAGCAGGCAGAAGTACTTCTGGTTGTCCTGCATGGTGGTGATCAGGGCTTCCTGGGGCACTTCAAGGAAACGCTCCTCGAACGAGCACACCAGCGGCACTGGCCACTCGACCAGCGCGGTCACTTCGTCCAGCAGCGCCGGCGGTACGATGGCCGTGCCTTCCTGCTGCATGGCAAGTTCGGCGGTACGCTTGCTGATCAGCTCGCGGCGCTCGGCGAAGTCGGCCAGCACGTAGGCCTTGCGCAGGTCTTCGACGTAGTTGGCCGGGGTGGTGATGAGCACGTTTTCCGGGTGGTGGAAGCGGTGGCCACGGGATTCACGGCCGGCCTTCTGCGACAGGATGGTGCAGTCGACCACCTGGTCGCCCAGCAGCATCACCAGCCATTGGGTCGGGCGCACGAACTCTTCACGGCTGGCCGCCCAGCGCATGCGCTTGGGGATTGGCAGGTCGTTCAGCGAGTCTTCGACGATGGTCGGCAGCAGGCCAGTGGTGGCTTTGCCCGGGATGTGCTGCGAGAAGCGCAGTTTGGGGCCGCTCTGGTCGATTTCGGCCAGGTCCACGCCGCACTTCTTGGCAAAGCCCAAGGCTGCCTGGGTCGGCTCGCCGTCTTTGAAAGCAGCCTGCAGGGGCGGGCCGTCGATGTTGATACTGCGGTCAGGCTGCTGCACGTCGAGCTGGCGGATCAGCACGGCCAGGCGACGCGGTGCGGCATACACCTGCTTGCCGGTGTAGTTCAGGCCAGCGGCCTGCAGGCCCTTTTCGATACCCGCCAGGAAGGCTTCACCTAGGCTGGCGAGGGCTTTGGGTGGCAGCTCTTCGGTGCCCAGTTCTACCAGGAAATCTTGAGCACTCATTGTGCAGCCTCCAGCTTAGCCAACACTTCGTCACGCAGTTCAGGGGTGGCCATCGGGAAGCCCAGGCGTGCGCGGGCTTGCAGATAGCTTTGCGCCACGTCCCGGGCCAGGGTACGTACACGCAGGATGTAGCGCTGGCGCTCGGTCACCGAGATGGCGCGGCGGGCGTCCAGCAGGTTGAAGGTGTGCGAGGCCTTCAGGACCATTTCATAGGTAGGCAGCGGCAGCTCCAGCTTGATCAGGCGGTTGGCTTCGCTTTCGTAGAAGTCGAACAGTTCGAACAGCTTGTCGACGTTGGCGTGTTCGAAGTTGTAGGTGGACTGCTCCACCTCGTTCTGGTGGAACACGTCGCCGTAGGTGACCTTGCCGAACGGACCGTCGGCCCACACCAGGTCGTACACAGAGTCGACGCCCTGGATGTACATGGCCAGGCGCTCCAGGCCGTAGGTGATCTCACCCGTGACCGGGTAGCACTCGATGCCACCTACTTGCTGGAAGTACGTGAACTGGGTGACTTCCATGCCGTTCAGCCAGATTTCCCAGCCCAGGCCCCAGGCGCCGAGGGTTGGCGATTCCCAGTTGTCTTCGACAAAGCGAATGTCGTGCACCAGCGGGTCCAGGCCGATGGCTTTCAGCGAGCCGAGGTACAGCTCCTGGAAGTTGGCCGGGTTGGGCTTGAGCACTACCTGGAACTGGTAGTAGTGCTGCAGGCGGTTGGGGTTTTCGCCATACCGCCCGTCGGCAGGGCGACGGCTAGGCTGCACGTAGGCGGCGTTCCAGGTCTCTGGGCCGACGGCGCGCAGGAACGTGGCGGTATGGAAAGTGCCGGCGCCTACTTCCATATCGTAGGGCTGAAGCACCACACAACCTTGAGCTGCCCAGTAGTTTTGCAGGGCGAGGATCAGGTCTTGGAAGGTACGCACGGCTGGCGTAGGCTGGCTCACGAAATTCACCTGTATCTGGGGATGCGGATGTAAAGAGCGGGAGTATAACCTGATTCGCCTCGCCCTCTACTCATTGGAGCGTTATGCCACGCTGCTTTTGGTGTACCGACGATCCGTTGTACCAGGCCTACCATGACCAGGAATGGGGAACGCCCCAGCGTGACCCGGCGTTGCTGTTCGAGATGCTTTTGCTCGAAGGGTTCCAGGCCGGGTTGTCATGGATCACCGTTTTGCGAAAACGCGAGCGTTATCGCGAGGTGATGCATGGCTTCGACCCGGTAAAACTGGCGGCCATGAGCGACGATCGCATCGAAGAACTGATGCAGGACGCCGGCATCATCCGCAACCGCCTCAAGCTCAAGGCTGCCCGGCGTAATGCGCAGGCCTGGCTGGCTGTGGATAACCCTGCCGAGTGGTTGTGGTCGTTCGTGGGCGGTGCGCCGAAGATCAACCACTTCGCAGGCCGCAGCGAGGTGCCTGCAGTTACCGATGAAGCCAAGGCCATGAGCAAGGCCCTGCAGAAAGCTGGTTTCACATTTGTCGGCCCGACCATCTGCTACGCCTTCATGCAAGCCACCGGCATGGTCATGGACCACACCACCGATTGCGATCGCTACGCCGCCTTGTTGCGCTGAGGGGTTACAATGCGCGCCTTGCTGAAATAAGGAATTCGCCTGTGGAAAAGTTCAAGGGCGCCCTGATGGTCGGGGTGCTGCGCCTGTTTGCCAAGCTGCCCTGGGGCGCTGTACAGCGCGTGGGCGCCGGTATTGGCTGGCTGATGTGGAAGATCCCCAACGGTTCGCGCAACGTGGTGCGAATCAACCTGGCCAAGTGCTTCCCCGAAATGGACCCGGTAGCCCGTGAGCAACTGGTAGGCCAGGCCCTGCGCGATATTGGCAAATCCTTTGTCGAAAGCGCCTGTGCCTGGATCTGGCCGCCGCAGCGTTCGCTGGAGCTGGTCAAGGAAGTACATGGCCTTGAAGTGCTGGAGCAGGCCTTGGCGTCGGGCAAGGGTGTGGTTGGCATCACCAGCCACCTGGGTAACTGGGAAGTGCTGAACCACTTCTACTGCAACCAGTGCAAACCGATCATCTTCTACCGCCCGCCCAAGCTGAAGGCGGTGGATGACCTGCTGCGCGAGCAACGCGTGCAGATGGGCAACCGCGTCGCGCCTTCGACCAAGGAAGGCATCCTCAGCGTGATCAAGGAAGTGCGCCGGGGTGGCCAGGTGGGTATTCCTGCCGACCCGGAGCCGGCAGAGTCGGCGGGTGTATTTGTGCCGTTCCTCGGCACCCAGGCGCTGACCAGCAAGTTCGTGCCAAACATGCTGGCCGGGGGCAAGGCGGTGGGCGTGTTCCTGCATGCCCTGCGGCTGCCGGATGGCTCGGGCTTCAAGGTGTTCCTCGAAGCAGCGCCGGAAGAGATGTACAGCACTGACGTGAATGTGTCGGCAGCGGCGATGAGCAAAGTGGTCGAGCGCTATGTGCGCGAGTACCCGAGCCAGTACATGTGGAGCATGAAGCGCTTCAAGAAGCGCCCGCCTGGTGAACCGCGCTGGTATTAAGCCTTTCACTGCCCCCTGTAGGAGCGGGTTTACCCGCGAATGCGTCGGTAAAACCAACATCGCATTCGCGGGTGAACCCGCTCCTACAGGGACTGCGTCAACCCGATGCTTTGTTGAGCTTCCTGAGGAATACGGTCATCTCTTTCTCGGCCTGTTTGTCCCCATGGGCCTGCGCTGCCACGATCCCGTCCTCCCAGGCCTTGCGCGCCGCCGTCAGGTCACCCTGCAACTGATATGCCTTGCCCAGCAGTTTCCAGGCCGCTGAATACTTGGGGTCCTGCTCAACACAGCGCGCCAGGTGCACCGCCGCTTCAGCTCCATTGCCTTCGTCCAGCCAGGCCTTGCCCAGCCCGAAGCGCAACAGTGGGTTATCCACACCCTTGGTCAGCATTATCTCCAGCGATTCGCGCATGCCCACTTCCTCTAGAAGAAACTCAAGCCGACATGGAACAGCTTCTCCACATCGCGAATATGCTTTTTATCCACAACGAACAGGATCACGTGGTCACCTGATTCGATTCTGGTGTCATCGTGGGCAATCATCACTTCTTCGTCCCGGATAATCGCGCCGATGGTGGTGCCCGGTGGCAGGGAAATGTCCTCGATTGCCTTGCCGACCACCTTGCTCGACTTGGAATCGCCATGCGCCACTGCCTCGATCGCCTCTGCTGCACCGCGGCGCAGCGAGTGCACGCTGACGATGTCGCCCCGGCGCACGTGCGCCAGCAGGGTGCCAATGGTGGCCAACTGCGGGCTGATGGCAATGTCGATATCGCCACCCTGCACCAGGTCGACGTAGGCCGGGTTGTTGATGATGGTCATCACTTTGCCCGCGCCCAGACGCTTGGCCAGTAGCGACGACATGATGTTGGCTTCGTCGTCGTTGGTCAGCGCCAGGAAAATATCGGCGTCGGCGATATTCTCTTCGAGCATCAGGTCCTTGTCCGAAGCGCTGCCCTGCAGCACCACGGTGCTTTCAAGGGTATCGGAGAGGTGTCGGCAGCGGGCCGGGCTCATCTCGATGATCTTCACCTGGTAGCGGCTTTCGATGGCTTCGGCCAGGCGCTCGCCAATCTGCCCGCCGCCGGCAATGACGATGCGCTTGTTGGTTTCATCAATGCGACGCAGCTCGCCCATCACTGCACGGATGTCCTTTTTTGCGGCAATGAAGAACACTTCGTCGTCGGCTTCGATCACCGTGTCTCCACGCGGGGTGATCGGCCGGTCGCGGCGGAAGATCGCCGCCACGCGAGTGTCGACGTTGGGCATGTGCGCGCGGATCTGGCGCAGTTGCTGGCCGACCAGCGGGCCGCCGTAGTAGGCCTTCACCGCGACTAGCTGGGCCTTCCCTTCAGCGAAGTCGATCACCTGCAGCGAGCCCGGGTGTTCGATCAGGCGCTTGATGTAGTTGGTCACCACCTGCTCGGGGCTGATCAGCACGTCGACCGGGATATGGTCATTGTCGAACAGCTCTTCCCGGGTCAGGTAGGACGATTCGCGCACCCGGGCGATCTTGGTCGGGGTGTGGAACAGCGAGTAGGCCACCTGACAGGCGACCATGTTGGTCTCGTCACTGTTGGTCACCGCCACCAGCATGTCGGCGTCGTCGGCCCCTGCCTGGCGAAGTACCGTCGGCAGCGAGCCGCGGCCCTGCACGGTGCGGATGTCCAGGCGATCGCCGAGGTCGCGCAGGCGGTCGCCATCGGTGTCGACCACGGTAATGTCGTTGGCTTCGCTGGCCAGGTGCTCCGCCAGCGTACCGCCTACCTGCCCTGCGCCAAGGATGATGATCTTCATCCGCTACTCCCTACCCTTGTGTGCTTACCCGCGCGAGGCGGCGATCTTGATCAGCTTGGCATAGTAGAAACCGTCGTGGCCGCCTTCCTGGGCCAGCAACTGGCGGCCGTGGGGCTGGCGCAGGCCAGCTTCGGTGGCCAGGTCCAGCTCCCGCGCGCCCGGGGTGCGGGCAAGGAAGGCGTCGATCACTTCGGTGTTCTCGGTTGGCAGGCTGGAACAGGTGGCGTACAGCAACATGCCGCCCACCTCCAACGTCGGCCACAGGGCATCCAGCAGCTCGCCTTGCAGCGAGGCCAGGGCCGGAATGTCGTCGGCCTGACGGGTCAGTTTGATGTCCGGGTGGCGGCGGATCACGCCGGTGGCCGAGCAGGGTGCGTCCAGCAGGATGCGCTGGAATGGCTTGCCGTCCCACCAGCTGGCAGTGTCCCGGGCATCGCAGGCGATCAGCTCGGCGTCCAGTTGCAGTCGGTCGAGGTTTTCACGCACGCGGGCCAGGCGTTTGGCTTCAAGGTCGATGGCCACCATGTGGGCCAGACCGGCTTCGGCTTCCAGCAGATGACAGGTTTTGCCTCCCGGGGCGCAGCAGGCGTCGAGCACGCGCTGGCCGGGGGCCAGTTCCAGCAGGTCGGCGGACAGTTGCGCGGCTTCGTCCTGCACGCTTACCCAGCCCTCGGCGAAGCCTGGCAGGCCGCGCACGTCGCAGGCTTCGGCCAGTACGATGCCGTCACGGCTGTACAGGCATGCGCTGGCGCCAATGCCCGCTTCGGCAAGCAGTGCCAGGTAGGCATCGCGGGTGTGGTGACGGCGGTTGACCCGCAGGATCATCGGCGGGTGGGCATTGTTGGCGGCGCAGATGGCCTCCCACTGCTCGGGCCAGAAGGCTTTCAGCGCCTTTTGCAGCCAGCGCGGGTGGGCGGTGCGTACCACCGGGTCGCGCTCCATGCTGGCAAGCAGTTCCTCGCCTTCGCGCTGGGCGCGGCGCAGCACCGCATTGAGCAGGCCTTTGGCCCACGGTTTCTTCAGTTTGTCGGCACAGCCGACGGTTTCGCCGATGGCCGCGTGGGCCGGAATTCGGGTGTAGAACAACTGATACAGGCCGACCAGCAGCAGCGCCTGCACATCGGCATCAGCGGCCTTGAACGGCTTTTGCAGCAATTGCGCAGCCAGCAGGTCAAGGCGTGGCTGCCAGCGCGCGGTGCCGAACGCCAGGTCCTGGGTCAGGCCGCGGTCGCGTTCCTCGACCTTGTCCAGTTGAGCCGGCAGCGAGCTGTTCAACGAAGCCTTGCCGCTGAGTACAGCGGCAAGGGCACGGGCGGCGGCGAGGCGTGGGTTCATTGGCCCAGCACCTTGCCGGCGGCGAACTTCTCACGGCGGCTGTTGAACAGGTCGCTGAAGTTCAGCGCCTTGCCACCGGGCAGTTGCAGGCGGGCCAGGCTCAGCGCCTGGTCACCACAGGCGACCACCAGGCCGTCCTTGCTGGCAGAGAGGATCTCGCCCGGGGCGCCGGTGCCTGTGGACAGTCTGGCGGCCAGCACTTTCACGCTTTCACCGTCCAGGGTGCTGTGGCATACCGGCCATGGGTTGAAGGCGCGGATCAGGCGTTCCAGCTCGACGGCCGGGCGGCTCCAGTCGATGCGCGCTTCGTCTTTGTTCAACTTATGTGCATAAGTGGCCTGGGCATCGTCCTGCACCTCACCTTGCAGCGAACCGTCAGCCAGGCCGGCAATGGCCTGAACGACGGCGATCGGGCCCATTTCGGCCAGGCGGTCGTGCAAAGTGCCGCCAGTATCGTCGGCGCTGATCGGGGTGACCACCTTGAGCAGCATCGGGCCGGTGTCCAGGCCGGCTTCCATGCGCATCACGGTCACGCCGCTTTCGGCATCGCCGGCTTCCACGGCACGCTGGATCGGCGCCGCACCGCGCCAGCGTGGCAGCAGGGAGGCGTGGCTGTTGATGCAACCCAGGCGAGGGATATCCAGCACGACTTGCGGCAGGATCAGGCCATAGGCAACCACTACCATCAGGTCTGGCTTGAGTGCGGCGAGCTCAGCCTGGGCATCGGTATTGCGCAGGGTCTGCGGTTGGAACACCGGGATGTCATGGGCTACGGCCAGTGCCTTGACCGCACTCGGCATCAGCTTCTGACCACGCCCGGCAGGGCGGTCGGGCTGGGTGTAGACGGCCACGATCTCGTAGGGGCTGTCGAGCAGGGCCTTGAGATGTTCGGCGGCAAACTCTGGAGTGCCTGCAAAGACGATGCGCATGGAGTACTCGCTTCAAAAAAGAAAAAGGCTTGCCGGAGCAAGCCTTCAGGGAAGTGGGGATCAGGCTTGCTGGCGGTGCTGCTTTTCCAGCTTCTTCTTGATCCGGTCGCGCTTGAGTTGCGACAGGTAGTCGACGAACAGCTTGCCGTTGAGGTGATCGAATTCGTGCTGCACGCACACCGCCAGCAGGCCTTCACATTCCAGTTCGTACGGCTTGCCGTCGCGGTCCTGGGCCTTGACCCGTACCCGCAGCGGGCGGTCGACGTTCTCGTAGAAGCCAGGCACCGACAGGCAGCCTTCCTGGTACTGGCCCATGTCGTGGGTCAGTTCTTCGACCGTGGGGTTGATGAAGACGCGCGGCTCGCTGCGGTCTTCGCTGAGGTCCATGACCACGACCTGTAGGTGCACGTTGACCTGGGTGGCGGCCAGGCCGATGCCAGGGGCTTCGTACATGGTTTCAAACATGTCGTCGATCAGCTGACGCAGGGCGTCGTCGAACACCGTCACCGGCTTGGCGATGGTGCGCAGGCGCGGGTCCGGGAATTCGAGAATGTTCAAGATGGCCATAGGGTCAGGCAGTCACTGTGCGTTCGGTTGAAAACTGAGCACACATAATAAAGGGAAACGGGGATTTCAGCACCTGTGAAAGCTCGTCTAGGGTTTTCAAGGCCAGTTTACAGCCCATTCGATGGACAGGTTGTCAAAGCGTTATCAACAAAGTTATCCACAGGTTGTGCCACGTCGATGGCCCTGTTTTGATCAAGGAAGATCTCCATGCTGAATCACCATTCGTCGTCTATTCCGCCTGCCGAGCTGGAGGCGAGGTTGCGCCTGCATCGCTTGCCGGATACCGGATTGCGACGCTTTCGCACTTTACTGGAAGCCTTTGGCAGCGCCTCTTCTGCGCTGTGCGCACCAGCAGGCGCCTGGCGCGCCTTGGGCATACCCCAGGCCAGTATCGATGCCCGGCGCAGTGCCGAAGTACGCGAAGGCGCGCTGGCCGCAATGGCCTGGCTAGAGCGCCCGGGCCAGCATTTGCTGATGTTTGACAGCCTTGGCTACCCGCCACTGCTGGGCGAAATCGATGATGCCCCGCCACTGCTATTTGTCGCCGGAGACCCGGCCCTGCTTGAACGCCCACAGCTGGCAATTGTGGGCAGCAGGCGTGCTTCACCCCCGGCAATCGATACGGCCGCAGCGTTTTCCCGTTACCTGGCACAGGCCGGTTTCACCATCACAAGTGGCTTGGCAGTGGGCATTGATGGCGCCGCTCATCGGGCCGCGTTGCAGGCTGGAGGGGGTACGATTGGCGTACTCGGCACCGGGTTGCAAAAACTTTATCCACAGCGGCACAAGGCGCTTGCGCAGGCGATGATCGACCATGGTGGGGCGCTGGTTTCCGAGTACCCGCTGGATGCCGGGCCACTGCCTGGCAATTTTCCGCGGCGTAATCGCATCATCAGTGGCCTGTCGCTGGGGGTGCTGGTAGTGGAGGCCAGCCTGGCCAGCGGCTCACTGATCACGGCGCGTCTGGCGGCCGAGCAAGGCCGCGAGGTGTACGCCATACCCGGGTCCATCCATCACCCGGGGGCAAAGGGTTGTCACCAGTTGATTCGCGACGGTGCGCTGCTGGTGGAAACTGTGGAGCAGATCATGGAAAGCCTGCAGGGCTGGCAGAACCTGCCGCCTGCTGTTGTGGATAAATTCGACCACCCTCTGCTTGCCTTGCTGCATGCAGCGCCGCAGTCCAGCGAAAGCCTGGCCCATTGCAGCGAGCTGCCGCTGGCTGAAGTGCTGGCGCAGTTGACCGAGCTGGAGCTTGCAGGCCGGGTCAGCAATGAAGCCGGGCGTTGGTTTGCCCGCGCGGGCTAAGTACACTGCTCACATGCAAGGTATATAGGCGGAGTAACAGCAATGGTGAGCAGTTTTCGTGTGCAACAAGCCGCACGTGAGATCCGGGCGGGTGCAGTCATCGCCTACCCGACGGAAGCGGTCTGGGGCCTGGGCTGCGACCCCTGGAACGAGGACGCGGTGTATCGCCTGCTGGCGCTGAAGTCGCGGCCTGTGGATAAAGGGCTGATCCTGATCGCCGACAACATTCGCCAGTTCGACTTCCTCTTCGAGGATTTCCCCGAGGACTGGATCGACCGCATGGGCAGCACCTGGCCAGGGCCGAACACCTGGTTAGTGCCGCATCAGGACCTGTTGCCAGAATGGGTGACCGGGCAGCATGACACCGTGGCGCTGCGGGTCAGTGACCACCCGGTGGTGCGTGAGCTGTGCGCGTTGGTGGGGCCGCTGATTTCCACCTCGTGCAACCCGGGCGGGCGCCCGGCGGCAAAGACCCGGTTGCGGGTGGAGCAGTACTTCCATGGCCAGCTGGACATGGTGCTGGGCGGTGCGCTGGGTGGGCGGAAGAACCCTAGTGTGATTCGTAACCTGGCTACTGGCGAAGTCGTTCGGCCGGGCTGATACCTGCCCACAAGCCTGGCGGATGACCCTGTGGGAGCGGGTTTACCCGCGAACACCGGCAAAGCCGGTGCCATGCAGCACGGTGTCTTCTTCGCGGGTAAACCCGCTCCCACAGGTACAGTGGTTGACCCAGTACTTAGGAAACCTGTGGGAGTGAGCTCAGGGGATCAGTACAGTCGACCCCACCGTCCTGCGCGCCGACAGCTCTGCCTGCGCCTTGGCCGCCTCACTCAGCGGATACCGCTGCTGGATATCCACAACCAGCTTGCCACTGCCAATCATCGCAAACAGGTCATCGGCCATGGCCTGTGTATTCTCGGCATTGTTGGCATAGCTCGCCAGGGTGGGCCGGGTCACATACAGCGAGCCCTTCTGCGCCAGAATTCCCAGGTTCACCCCGCTCACCGCGCCCGAGGCATTGCCGAAGCTCACCATCAACCCGCGTGGCTGCAGGCAGTCCAGCGAGGTCAGCCAGGTATCGGCGCCCACGCCGTCATACACCACAGGGCATTTCTTGCCGTCGGTCAGCTCTAGTACCCGTTTGGCCACATCCTCATGGCTGTAGTCGATGGTTTCCCAGGCCCCCAGCGCCTTGGCCCGTTCGGCTTTCTCGGCGGAGCCCACAGTACCGATCAGCTTGGCACCCAGGGCCTTGGCCCACTGGCAGGCCAGCGAACCCACACCTCCGGCTGCAGCATGGAACAGGATCACATCACCCGGCTTCACCTCATAGGTCTGCTTCAGCAGGTACTGTACGGTCAAACCCTTGAGCATCACTGCAGCGGCCTGCTCGAAGCTGATATTGTCGGGCAGCTTGACCAGGTTGGCCTCGGGCAGCGTATGCACCTCGCTGTACGCACCCAACGGACCGCCGGCATGGGCCACGCGATCACCCACTTTCAACCGGGTCACGCCCTCGCCCACTGCCTCGACCACACCCGCCGCTTCGGTCCCCAGGCCCGAAGGCAGGGACGGCGGTGCATACAGCCCGCTGCGGAAGTAGGTATCGATGAAGTTCAGGCCGATCGCATGGTTGCGTACACGCACCTGCTGCGGCCCCGGCGGGGTGGGTTCGAATTCCACAAACTGCAGCACTTCCGGGCCGCCATGCTGGCTGAACTGGATACGCTTGGCCATCTCGCACTCCTGTCGTCGGGATCGGGAAAAGGCCTTCTATCGGACGCCTTTGCTTGATTGCCGTCAACTGCGGCGCGCGCGCTGGCGGTGGTATGCTACGCGGCGAATTCTTCCCTGCCCGTTCCTGGTGACCCGATGACTAGCCGCACCGAGGCCGTGAAAGCCTACCTGCTCGACCTGCAAGACCGCATCTGCTCTGCCCTCGAAACCGAAGACGGCGGCGCCCGCTTCGTCGAGGACGCCTGGGTGCGCGAAGCCGGTGGCGGGGGGCGTACACGGGTAATCGGCGACGGCAAAGTGATCGAAAAAGGCGGGGTCAACTTTTCCCATGTGTTCGGCGCAGGTCTGCCGCCGTCGGCCAGTGCCCACCGCCCCGAGCTGGCGGGGCGTGGCTTCGAAGCCCTGGGTGTGTCGCTGGTCATCCACCCGCACAACCCGCATGTGCCCACTTCTCATGCCAACGTGCGCTTCTTCATCGCCGAGAAGGAAGGTGAAGAGGCCGTTTGGTGGTTCGGCGGCGGTTTCGACCTGACCCCGTACTACGGCAACGAAGAGGACTGTATCCACTGGCACCGCGTCGCCGAGCAGGCCTGCGCGCCGTTTGGTGCCGATGTGTACCCGCGCTACAAGGCCTGGTGCGATCGCTACTTCCACCTCAAGCACCGTGGCGAGCCACGCGGTATTGGCGGCCTGTTCTTCGATGACTTGAACGAGTGGGACTTCGACACCTGCTTCGCCTTCATCCGCGCCATTGGCGATGCCTTCGTCAACGCCTACCTGCCGATCGTCCAGCGCCGCAAGGACACGCCCTACACCCCGCAGCAGCGCGAGTTCCAGGAATATCGCCGCGGGCGCTACGTTGAGTTCAACCTGGTCTACGACCGTGGCACCCTGTTCGGTCTGCAGTCCGGCGGCCGCACCGAGTCCATCCTCATGTCACTGCCACCTCAAGTACGCTGGGGCTACGACTGGAAGGCCGCGCCCGGCAGTGAAGAAGCGCGCCTGACCGAGTACTTCCTGCAAGACCGCGACTGGCTTGGCCAGTAAGCCTGTGGACAACCAAGGAGCCGTCATGGACCAGTACGTCGTTTTTGGTAACCCCATCGGCCACAGCAAGTCGCCGCTCATCCACCGGCTGTTCGCCGAGCAGACCGGCCATGACCTGGAGTACGCCACCCTGCTGGCACCGCTGGACGAGTTCAGCGATTGCGCGCGTGGCTTCTTCAAGCAAGGCCGAGGCGGCAACGTCACCGTGCCGTTCAAGGAAGAAGCCTACCGCCTGTGCGACAGCCTGACCCCACGTGCCCAGCGCGCTGGCGCTGTAAACACGCTTAGCAAGCTGGCAGATGGCACCCTGCAAGGTGACAACACCGATGGTGCTGGCCTGGTGCGGGACCTGACGGTGAATGCCGGGGTTGAGCTGGCCGGGAAGCGCATTCTCATCCTCGGTGCCGGAGGTGCCGTGCGCGGTGTGCTTGAGCCGATTCTGGCGCACAAGCCGCAATCGCTGGTGATTGCCAACCGGACTGTGGAGAAAGCCGAGCAACTGGCGCGTGAGTTCGATGAACTGGGGCCTGTGGTGGCCAGCGGATTTGCCTGGTTGCAGGAGCCGGTGGATGTGATCATCAACGCCACCTCGGCAAGCCTGGCCGGGGAACTGCCGCCGATAGCCGATAGCCTGGTCGAAGCCGGGCGCACGGTTTGCTATGACATGATGTACGGCAAGGAGCCGACACCGTTTTGCCAGTGGGCTACCAACCTGGGCGCGGCAAAGGTGCTGGATGGGCTGGGGATGCTGGCGGAGCAGGCGGCTGAGGCCTTCTTTATCTGGCGTGGCGTTCGGCCGGATACCGCGCCAGTGTTGGCTGAACTGCGCCGGCAATTAGCGCGGGGCTGAGATTGCCGGGGCCGCTTTGCGGCCCATCGCAGGCAAGCCAGCTCCTACAGGTACAGCGCTGGACTCAGGCCTTGTGATATCCCAGTAGGCGCTGGCTTGCCTGTGATGGGCAGCGCAGCAGCCCCTGATCCCAACCCAGCCTCAATCTTCAAACCGGATCGGGCACAACTCCACCCCTTCCAGCTTCTGCAACTCCTCGATCACCTGCGGCCTGGCCCGATGCAAGGTCAAACTCCCTCCCAAGCGCCGCAACCGCCGCGCCTCGCGGTGCAACATATCCACACCCGAGTAATCGATGAAATTCACCTGGCGCGCATCGATCACCACGTGTGGCCCTTGGCAGCGTTGCAAGCGCACCTGCAGATAATGCGCGGCACCAAAGAAAATCGACCCGCCCACCCGCAACACATCCGCGTCCCCTTCACGACTCTGCTGCACCCGTGGCCGTGAAGTACGCTTCAAATAGAAGAACAGCGACGCCAGCACGCCGGCATAGATCGCCGTCTGCAACTCCAGCAACAAGGTCGCCGTCGCCGTCAGCACCATCACCAGGAACTCTGAGCGGCTGACCCGGAACAGCGCGTGGATCCCCCGATGGTCCACCAAGCCCCAGCAGATCAACAGGATACTGCCGGCCATGGCCGGGATCGGCAGGTGCGCGACCAAGCCTGCGCCAGCCACGGCGAACAGCGCCACCCACAGCGCCGAGAACACCCCGGCCATGGGCGAGCGGGCGCCGGCCTCATAACTCAGGCCCGAGCGGGTAAAGGAACCGGCAGACAGGTAGCCGGAGAAAAATGCCCCGACAATGTTCGACAGGCCCTGTGCCCGAATTTCCTGGTCAGGGTCGATCAGCTGTTCTGAGCGGGCTGACAGCGAGCGGGCAATCGAAAGGCTGGTGACCAGCCCCAGCATGCCCACCGCCACGGCGCTGGGCAGCAGGCGCAGCATCAATTCGGCGTCCAGCAAAGGCAGCGGGCTGAAGGGCGGCAGTTGACCGGTGAACGCTGCCACCCGTGGCACATGGCCAAAGAAGCCCGGCAGCAGCCAGGCCAGCAGGCTGACCACAATCAGGCTTATCAACAGGCCGGGCCAGCGTTGACGCCAGAGTTTGAGGGCCACGCCGATCACTACAGTGGCCAGGCCCAGTATCAGCGACGGTACGTCGACTTCACCGACATGGCTGGCCAGGTCCTGCACGGTCTTGAGCGCCGTGGCCTGGCTGGGCAGGTCCATGCCCAGCAGATTTGGCAGTTGGCCCAAGCCGATCACGATGGCAGCACCGAGGGTGAAGCCGAGCACTACGGAATGCGAAACGAAATTGACCAGCGCACCAAAGCGCAACAACCCGAGCAGCAACTGGAAGATGCCGCCGAGAAAGGTCAGCAGCAGCACCAAGGTGATGTAATCGGCGCTGCCGGCCACCGCCAGCGGGCTGATGCTGGCGTAGAGCACGATCGAAATGGCGGCGGTGGGGCCGCAGATCAGGTGCCAGGAAGAGCCCCACAGGCAGGCAATCAGCACTGGCACGATAGCGGCGTACAGGCCGTATTCGGCCGGGAGGCCGGCGATCAAGGCGTAGGCGATGGATTGTGGCAGGGCGAGGATGGCACCGCTCAGGCCGACCAGCAGGTCCTGGCGCAGGCCGCGGCCCGATTGACGGGGGAGCCAGGAGAGGAAAGGCAGCAGTTGAGTGAGGCGATGCATGGTTGATCCACATTTCTGGAGGTCCACTGTGCCAATGTAGGAGCGGGTTTACCCGCGAATGCGTCAGTGCATTCACAGCAGCATTCGCGGGTAAACCCGCTCCTACACGGGGCGCGTCCTGCCCAAGACTACAGTTTGGCCTTGACGGCCTCCAGGGCATTGCCATCGGATTTGGTAATCACCCCGGCCAACCATGCATCCAGCAATTCGGGGTGCGTCTTCACCCAAGCCCTGGCCGCGTCATCGAAGCTGATCTTCTTATCCACAACCTCAGCCATGATGGCGTTTTCCATGTCCAGCGTGAACGCCAGGTTGCCCAGCAGCTTCGCCGCATTCGGGCAGGTTTGTGGATAACCGTTGCGGGTCAGGGTGTACACCTCGCCTTTACTGCCAAACCATTTTTCCCCGCCTGTCAGGTAATGCATTTTCAGCTTCACGTTCATCGGGTGCGGAGTCCAGCCGAGGAAGGTAATGAATTGCTGCTTCTTCACCGCGCGGTCGACCTGGGCCAGCATCGCCTGCTCGCTGGATTCGACCAGCTTCCACTGGCCAAGGTTGAATTCATTCTTGTCGATGATTTCTTTCAGCGACAGGTTGGCCGGAGCGCCGGAGCCGATGCCGTACAGCTTCTTGTCAAACTGGCCGGCGTGCTTCTGCAGGTCGGCAAAGTCTTTCACCCCGGCATTCCACACGTAGTCCGGTACTGCCAGAGTGAATTCGGTGCCTTCCAGGTTGCGTGACAACTGCTTCACATCGCCATTGGCGACGAACTTTTCATGAAAGCCCTGTTGCGCTGGCATCCAGTTGCCGAGGAACGCATCGACCCGGCCGTCCTTGAGGCCGCCATAGATGATCGGCACGGCCAGGCTGTCGATCTTCACCTGGTAGCCCAGGCTTTCCAGCAGCAGGCGCGCCACGGCATTGGTGGTGGCGATATCGCTCCAGCCGGGGTCGGCCATTTTCACGGTGCTGCATTGTGTGTCGCCATCGGCAGCGTGGGCCGTGGCGGCCCCCAGGGCCAGGGTAAGTACGGCGGCGGAGAACGTGTGCATGGCGGCCTCTCTTCTCAATCCAGGGGTGCGGGCTGTGGATAACGTGCCTTGCGCTCGAGGTCGTCGAGATCGATGTGGTTGCGCATGTACTGTTGGGTGGCGTCCACCAGCGGTTGGTGGTCCCAGCTCTTCAGCTTGCCGATGGCCAGCGCCTCGGCCACCAGGCGGCGGCGTCGCTGGCTGGCCAGTACCTGCTGGCGCAGGCTGGGGATATCCCAACGCTGGCGTGCTTCATCGACAAATGCCTGCAGCAGCGCCTTGTGGTCCGGGCTGCCGGTGAGGTTCTCCCGCTCGTGCGGGTCGCGGCTCAGGTCATAGAGTAGGCAAGGGTCGTCTTCGCTGTACACGAATTTGTATGGTCCGCGGCGGATCATCATCAGCGGGCCAACGGTGCCTTCGGCCATGTACTCGCCTATTACTTCGTCGTGGCCGCCCTGCCCCTGCAGGTGGTCGAGCAGCGAGCGGCCGTCCAGGTGCAACTGGTTATCCACAGTGCCACCGGCCAGTTCGACCAGGGTCGGCAGCAAGTCGCAGGTCGATACCGAGGCGCTGATTCGGTTTGCGGCGAAGCGCTTGGGAGCATGCACCAGCAACGGCACCCGCGCCGACATCTCGAACCAGTGCATCTTGTACCAAAGGCCGCGCTCACCCAGCATGTCGCCGTGGTCACCGGAGAACACGATCAGGGTGTCGTCGGCCAGGTTACATTCCTCCAGGGTCTGCAGCAACTGGCCAATGTTGTCGTCGATGTAGCTGCAGGCGCCGAAGTAGGCACGGCGGGCGTCGCGGATCTTGTCCACAGGCAGCGGCTTGTTCCACAGGTCGTAGACCTTCAGCAGGCGCTGCGAGTGCGGGTCGAGCCCGGCCTGGCTGAATTCGGCGCTGGGCATAGGGATATCCACGCCCTCGTAGCGGTCCCAGTAGCGCTTGGGAATGGTGTATGGGTCGTGCGGGTGGGTCATTGATACAGTCAGGCAGAACGGGCGGCCATCGTTTTCGCGTACGTGGTCGTAGAGGTACTGGCGCGCCTTGAACACCACCTCTTCGTCGAAATCCAGCTGATTCGTGCGCACGCATGGCCCGGCCTGTAGCACCGAGGACATGTTGTGGTACCAGCTTGGGCGCACGTCCGGCTCATCCCAGTTCACCGCCCAGCCGTAGTCGGCGGGGTAGATGTCGCTGGTCAGGCGCTCTTCGTAGCCGTGCAGTTGGTCCGGGCCGCAGAAGTGCATCTTGCCCGACAGCGCGGTGCGGTAGCCCAGGCGGCGCAGGTAATGGGCATAGGTCGGCACGTCGGCGGGGAAATCGGCAGCGTTGTCGTAGGCGCCGATGCGGCTGGGCAACTGGCCGCTGACCAGGGTGAAGCGTGAGGGGGCGCACAGTGGGCTGTTGCAGTAGGCCGAATCGAACACAACCGCTTGTTCGGCCAGGCGGCTCAAGTGGGGCATCTGGATCGGTGAGGGGCCGTAGATTGGCAGCAAGGGTGCGGCCATCTGGTCGGCCATGATGAACAGGATATTCGCGCGCGTCATGCTGGCTTCCATCGTTGAGGGTTATGCGAACCGCTTGCCTACCAAGATGCGACTGTGGATAACATGGGTAAAGCCCATGATGGGCAATGACTGGGATTAGCTGAGCTTATGTTTGAGCATATTGCCGAGCTGTCGCTGGATGCCTTGCGCGTGTTCGAGTCTGCGGCCCGTTTGCGCGGCTTTACTGCAGCGGCACTGGAGCTGGGCACCACGCAGCCGGCGGTCAGCCAGCAGGTAAAACGGCTGGAGGCGCAGCTGGGGACGCGCCTGTTCGATCGCATTTACCGGGGTATCGAGCTGACCGAGGCCGGTCAGGTGTTGTTCGAGCAAGTACATCAGGGCCTGCAGGCCATGGATGACGGTGTTGCCCAAATCAGCGGACGCGGCCAGCGCGAGGTCCTGCAGGTGGCCACCGACTTTGCCTTTGCGGCGTTCTGGCTGATGCCCCGACTGCAGCGCTTTCACGAGGCTTACCCACAGGTGGACGTCAGCCTGGTGACCGGTGAGCGCAGCCAGGGGATGTTGCGCCCGGACATCGATGTGGCGGTGCTGTTTGGTGATGGGCGCTTTCATCAGGGCGAGAGCCGCTGGCTGTTCGACGAGGAGGTTTTCCCGGTTTGCAGCCCACGGCTGACTCATGGCAAACCCACGTCAGCCTTGGCTTTGCAACGATTGCCGTTGCTGCATTTGAAGGGGGAGCAGGCCAGCGGCTGGTTTAACTGGGCGGGGGTGTTTCGCGGGTTTGGTGTGGCCAGCCCACCACCGCCTGGGCAGTTGCGGTTCGATAACTATACGTTGCTGATTCAGGCGGCGATTGCCGGCCAGGGCGTGGCTATTGGTTGGCGGCACCTTGTTGATAGTCTGGTCGATCAAGGGCTGCTATGTCGGCCATTGGAAGGGAGTCTGACGTCGAGTCGGGGCTATTATCTGGTGTTGCCACCACGCAAGCGGCGCGGGGCGTTGATCGAGCGGTTCGTCAGTTGGCTGGAGCAGGAGCGCAGCGGCTGATGGCGGTGCAATCGGGAGTTATCGTGCAAAGAATCAAGGGTTACCACGCTCACGTTTATTACGATGCGGCAACGATGGAGCAGGCACGTGAATTGTGTGAGGAAGCGGCGCGGTTGTTTCCTGTGACCATGGGGCGCATGCATCAAAAGCCGGTGGGGCCGCACCCGGACTGGAGCTGTCAGCTGGCGTTCGAGCCGGAGTATGTCGGGGTGGTGCTGCCTTGGTTGGCGCTGTACCGGAAGGGCTTGGTGGTGTTCATGCACCCACTGACCGGGGATGAACTGGCGGACCACCGCGATCACGCGATCTGGATGGGGGCTGTGCGGCCTTTGGATCTGTCGATTTTTGGGGGGTAGATTTGTATTGCTTGTTCCGGCCTCTTCGCGGGTAAACCCGCTCCTACAGGGATATCACAGGGCATGAGGGCGGCGCGGACCTGTAGGAGCGGGTTTACCCGCGAAGCAGGCGACGCGGTCTAGCGACGAGCGCCGCGCACGCCTTCTGCCAGTGCCGAGCACAGGCTCAATACGTCACTCACTGCCTGATCGGCGCTCTTGGCCTGGGCAATCTTGTCGACCAGCGCCGAGCCCACCACCACACCATCCGCCAGACGGGCGATGTTTGCAGCCTGCTCCGGCGTGCGAATGCCAAAACCAACGCTGATTGGCAGGTCGGTATGCCGGCGCAGGCGGGCAATCGCCTCGTTCACGTGCTCGGTGGTCGCCGAGCCGGCACCGGTCACACCGGCCACCGACACGTAGTAGACGAACCCGGAGCTGCGCTCCAGCACGCGCGGCAGGCGCGCGTCGTCGGTGGTCGGGGTGGTCAGGCGGATGAAGTCGATGCCCGCAGCCTGGGCCGGGCTGGCCAGTTCGGCGTCGTGCTCTGGCGGCAGGTCGACGATGATCAGGCCATCGACACCCGCTTGCCTGGCTTCGGCCACGAACTTTTCCACGCCAAAGCGGTGGATCGGGTTGTAGTAGCCCATCAGCACGATTGGCGTGGTCTGGTTATCTACACGGAATTCGCGAACCATCTGCAGGGTCTTGGCCAGGGTCTGACCAGCCTCCAGCGCGCGCAGGGTGGCCAGCTGGATGGCGACGCCATCGGCCATGGGGTCGGTGAACGGCATGCCCAGTTCGATCACGTCCGCACCCGCGGCCGGCAGGCCCTTGAGGATCTGCAGCGAGGCGTCGTAGCCCGGGTCGCCTGCGGTGACGAAGGTGACCAGTGCCGAGCGGCCTTCGGCTTTCAGCTCGGCGAAACGTTGTTCAAGACGGCTCATGCCTGTTTCTCCTGGGCGGCCATGTGGTTCATGACGGTTTGCATGTCTTTGTCACCGCGGCCCGAGAGGCAGATCACCATCAGGTGGTCCTTTGGCAGATTCGGTGCACGTTTGATCGCTTCGGCCAAGGCGTGGGAGCTTTCCAGGGCCGGAATGATACCTTCGAGGCGGCAGGTGGCGTGGAACGCATCCAGTGCTTCGTCGTCGGTGATGCTGACGTAGTCCACGCGCTTCACTTCGTGCAGGTAGGCGTGCTCCGGGCCGATGCCTGGGTAGTCCAGGCCGGCGGAAATCGAGTGGGCGTCGGTGATCTGGCCGTCTTCGTCCTGCAGCAGGTAGGTGCGGTTGCCGTGCAGCACACCCGGTACACCACCGTTCAGGCTGGCAGCGTGCTTGTCGGTGTGCACGCCGTGGCCACCGGCTTCGACGCCGATGATCTGCACGCTTGGTTCCTGGAGGAACTCATGGAACAAGCCCATGGCGTTGGAGCCACCGCCAACGCAGGCGATCAGGCTGTCGGGCAGGCGGCCTTCCTTCTCTTGCAACTGGGCGCGGGTTTCCTTGCCGATGATCGACTGGAAGTCGCGGACCATCGCCGGGTATGGATGCGGGCCAGCCACGGTGCCAATCAGGTAGAAGGTGTCTTCGACGTTGGTCACCCAGTCACGCAGGGCCTCGTTCATGGCGTCTTTCAGCGTGCCGGTGCCAGCGGTCACCGGAACGATTTCGGCACCCAGCAGCTTCATGCGGAATACGTTGGCCTGCTGGCGCTCGATGTCGGTGGCGCCCATGTAGATCACGCAAGGCAGGCCGAAACGCGCAGCGACCGTGGCGGTGGCTACGCCGTGCATGCCAGCACCGGTTTCGGCGATGAGGCGTTTCTTGCCCATGCGCTTGGCAAGCAGTACCTGGCCGATGCAGTTGTTCACCTTGTGCGCGCCGGTGTGGTTCAGCTCTTCACGCTTGAAGAAAATCTTCGCGCCGCCGCAGTGTTCGGTCAGGCGCTCGGCGAAATACAGCGGGTTCGGGCGGCCGATGTAGTCGCGCTGGAAATAGGCCAGCTCTTCGAGAAACTTGGGGTCGGCCTTGGCCGCTTCGTACTCACGGGCCAGGTCCAGCACCAGCGGCATCAGGGTTTCGGCCACATAGCGGCCGCCGAACGAGCCGAACAGGCCATTGGCGTCGGGGCCGGGGCGGTATTGGGACTGGGTCATGTGGCGCTCCAGGGCGTAATGAATGAGTGATGGGCTTTACTCTAACCACGGCAAGCCCGGCTGAAAACCGATAAGATTGCGCAAACTTGTCAGAAAAACTCACAGGTAACATGGCCCACGACCTCCTCCCCCTGAATGCCCTGCGCGCCTTTGAGGTGACCGCCCGGCTTAACAGCGTCAGCCAGGCGGCGGAGGCGCTGCACGTCACCCATGGCGCCGTCAGCCGGCAGATCAAGGTGCTCGAGGAGCATCTGGGCGTGGCTCTGTTCGTCAAGGACGGGCGCGGCATCAAACTCACAGATGCCGGTGTGCGGCTGCGTGATGCCAGCGGCGAGGCTTTCGACCGCCTGCGCAGCGTCTGTGCCGAACTGAGCCGTGATGTCAGCGAGGCGCCGTTCGTGCTGGGCTGCTCTGGCAGCCTGTTGGCGCGCTGGTTTATCCCGCGTCTGGGGCGCTTGCAGGCGGATTTGCCCGAGTTGCGCCTGCACTTGTCGGCGGGTGAGGGTGACCTGGACCCACGCCGGCCAGGGCTGGATGCGCTGCTGGTGTACGCCGAGCCGCCGTGGCCAGCAGACATGCAGGTGCATGTACTGGCCGAGGAGCGTATCGGCCCAGTGCTGAGTCCCCACTTTGCCGGTTTCGAACGCCTGCAGGGTGCGCCCGCCAAGGCGTTGCTGGGGGAAGCATTGCTGCACACCACTTCGCGGCCGCAAGCCTGGCCGACCTGGGCGGTGCAACAAGGGCTGGAGCCGACAGCCATGCATTATGGCCAGGCCTTCGAGCACCTGTATTACCTGTTGGAAGCTGCGGTGGCCGGCCTGGGTGTTGCGATAGCGCCGCAGCCGCTGGTCGCTGATGACCTGCGGGCGGGCCGTTTGAGTGCGCCGTGGGGCTTTTCACCTACCCCTGCGGCGCTGGCGCTGTGGGTGCCCCGGCGCGCCGCAGACGGGCGCGCCGAGCAACTGGCGCAGTGGTTACGGGCAGAGTTGGCGCGGCAAGGTGCTTAGTTGCGCTTGCACATCAGGTACGCCGCCAACAGGCCCAGCGCGCCGATGGCCACACCGGCGGTGGTGTACGGGTGCTCCTGGGCGTAGTCACGGGTGGCAATGCCAGTCTGGCGCGTACGTTCCTTGACTTCCTCGTAGGCATCGCTCAACAGGCTACGTGAATGACGAAGGGCGCTCTCGGCGTTGCTGCGCATCGCCTTGACTGACTTCTGGGTTTCCTCGGAGGCATCGTGCTTCAGGTTCTCCAGGCTTTTCAGCAGGCTCTCGATCTCTGCTTCCATGCTTTCCAGGGATGTTTTACGCAGCGAGTTGCGGGGCATGTTGACTCTCCTTTGCAGTATGGGCTGTAAGAATTGCGACCCCTTGGCTGCGGGAAAGTGCGATCGAACTTTCGCTGGCGGTGACGGCTCGCACGTAAACCAGGCCTGCACTGCTAGGCTCAATGTCACTGTCACCCAAGGAGAGCGCTCATGACCGATCATCACACCTACAAGAAGATCGAACTGGTAGGGTCTTCGCCAACCAGCATCGAAGAGGCGATCAACAATGCCTTGGCCGAAGCCGGCAAAAGCATCAAGCACCTGGAATGGTTCGAAGTGGTTGATACCCGCGGCCATATCCGCGACAACAAGGCTGCGCACTTCCAGGTCACGCTGAAAGTGGGCTTCCGTATCGCCAATAGCTGATACACCCCCGGGCTGGAACAGCCTGGCGGGATGGGGTATTCAGGAGAGGGGCGCCTTGGCGGGCGCCCTTTCCGATTTCATCTGCACAAGGAATGCGAGTGATGAACAAACTGATTCTGGCGCTGGGCCTGATGACGCTGGCCGGCAGTGCGCTGGCAGCGGGTAAACCGTGTGACGAACTGAAGACGGAAATTGCCGCCAAACTGGATGCCAAGGGCGTCACCGGGTACAAGCTGGAGATCGTCACGAAAGGAGACCCGGCGGGCAAGGTGATTGGTAGCTGCGAGGCCGGTACCAAAGAGATTGTGTACCGCCGCGGCTAATGCGTTTGCTTCTTCGCGGGTAAACCCGCTCCTACAGCGTCGGCGCCGCGCTCAGGCCCTGTGATAGCTGTGCAGGAGCGGGTTCACCCGCGAAGAGGGTCACGCGGTCTTCAACGCCTGTGCCATCAGCTCATAGGACCGGATCCGGTCCGCATGTTCATACAGGTCACAGGTAAAGATCAGCTCATCCGCCCCAGTCTGCTCCAGCAGCACTTCCACCTTGGCCCGTACCTTCTGCGGGCTGCCGATCATTGCCAGTCCAAGGAAACTGCCCACCGCATCGCGCTCATGGGGCAGCCACAAGCCGTCCATGCTTTCCACGGGCGGCTTCTGCATCAGGCTTTGCCCGCGAATCAAAGCAAGAATGCGCTGGTACACCGAAGTGGCCAGGTACTCGGCCTTTTCATCGGTTTCTGCTACCACCATTGGTATGCCCAGCATCACATAAGGCTTGTCCAGCGTGGTCGAAGGCTTGAAGTGGTTGCGGTACACGCGGATCGCCTCATGCATGTAGCGCGGCGCAAAGTGCGAGGCAAAGGCGTAGGGCATGCCGCGCATGCCGGCCAGCTGGGCGCTGAACAAGCTGGAGCCAAGCAGCCACAGCGGCACGTCTGTGTCGTGCCCCGGCACTGCGATCACTTTTTGATCATCGGTGCGTGGGCCGAGGTAGCGTGAAAGCTCCTCGACATCGTCCGGGAAGTCGTCCGGGCCGCCCGCGCGGTCGCGGCGCAGGGCATAGGCGGTCATCTGGTCGGAGCCCGGTGCGCGGCCCAGGCCAAGGTCGATACGCCCCGGGTACAGGCTGGCCAAGGTGCCGAACTGCTCGGCGATTACCAGTGGCGCATGGTTGGGCAGCATTATCCCGCCAGAGCCCACGCGGATCGTCGAGGTGCCGCCGGCCAGGTAACCGATCAGCACCGAAGTGGCCGAGCTGGCGATGCCATCCATGTTGTGGTGCTCGGCCACCCAGAAACGGTTGTAGCCAAAGCGCTCGACGTGCTGCGCCAGGTCCAGCGAGTTGCGCAGTGACTGCGCTGGGCCGGCGTCGGCGCGCACGGGCACCAGGTCGAGGGTGGAAATCTTCAAGTCACGCAGCTGCGTCATGGAGCCTCCGCAAAGGTGGTTGGCCACAGGCCTTTTCAACTCTGTATGGGCACATTTGGCGGATTCAATGCTTGATGTGCGATTGCTCTGAACTTGCCGTAGGCAGCTGGCCTCTGAACCCTTAAGCACGTAACCCAATGACCAGGAGGCATCATGAAAAAGACAGCATCGGCGATCTGGCAAGGTGGCTTGAAGGATGGCAAGGGCCTGCTTTCCACTGAAAGTGGCGCGCTCAAGCAGAACCCTTACGGTTTCAATACCCGTTTCGAGGACACGCCCGGGACCAACCCGGAGGAGCTGATTGGTGCGGCACATGCCGGTTGCTTCTCGATGGCGTTGTCGATGATGCTCGGCGAAGCAGGCCTGACCGCAGATCGGATCGACACTGCAGCCGAGGTGTCACTGGACAAGCAAGCGGATGGTTTTGCCATTACCGCTGTGCATCTGGTACTCAGGGCCAAAGTGCCTGGGGCGAGCGAGGCCCAGTTCCTCGAAATTGCCAACAAGGCGAAGGAAGGCTGCCCTGTATCCAAGGTATTGAACGCGAAGATCAGCCTGGATGCTGCGTTGGTGGGGTGATGCGGCGCAACGATGGCAGTTTGCTGTAGTCTAAACTGCGTCGGCAGTACGACTGCCTTTTCAGGAGCCGTTCCATGATTCGCGTAGCAATCGCCGTGTTGGCTTCGCTGGTCGCCACGTCTGCGCTGGCGGCGGTGAAGCCGTGCGAAGAACTTAAAGCCGAGATTGAAGCGAAGATCCAGGCCCAGGGCGTGCCGTCCTATACCCTGGAGATCGTGCCCAACAGCGAGGTCAAGGACCAGAACATGGTGGTCGGGACCTGTGACGGTGGGACCAAGAAGATCATTTACCAGAAGAATGATCGATAAGCTCCGCTAGCTGGGGCTGCCCGGCAGCCCCGAATTCACGGAATGCAGAACACTTCGCTAGGCTCGTTCACCACCACCGTGCGGCTGGCGTCATACAGCAACACCTGCGGCTCCATTACGGGGGCGCGTGCCTCCAGGCGGTAACGCTCGCCGGCTTTGAAGTCATCAAAACGCACGGTCAGGTAGCAGGTACGGTCCCTGGGCTCGGACATGATGCCGCCCGAGTAGATTTCATAATCGAAGCGCACAACCAGTTCGTGCTTGCCTGGCGTAACCTGGAAATAGCGGCCATCATCCAGCCGCTTGCCATCAAGGCGGTCGGCCATGATCACCCGGCCGGGGGTCATGGTGTAGAGATCAACCCACGCCTGCTTGGGGTCGACGGGCGGCAAGGGGCTGGCGCAAGCCCCCAGTGCACTGAGGGCGATCAGCATCATGGGCTGGCGCATGGCAAAACTCCCACTTGCGATTTACACGTTACAAGCATAGCGCCGTTTGTGCGGTTCAGGTGCGCTGGCAACCCGCCGGCAGGCCTTGGCCGAGCAGTTTCTGCTGTTGGTCGTAGAGTTTGATCCAGGGGCGGAAGCCAATGCTGCCGGCTTGCAGCTGGTAGCGCTGCCCCGCGTTGAAGTCCTTGAAGGTCAGCTTGACCTGGCAATCGCGCCACAGCGGTTCTTCGACCGGGCCGATATTGCTGGGGGTAACCGGGAACTGGTAGCGCACGGTCAGCTCGTGGCTGCCGGGTTGTACTTCGAAATAACGGCTGTCGGCCCAATCACGCTCATCGACCTGCAGGGCGAGCAGCGAGGTGTTGTCGTAGGGCGTGAGGTCGATCCAGGCTTGGTTCGGGTCGGGCTCCGGGAGCGTCGAACAGGCAGATATCAGCAACAGTAAACCGGCAACCAACAATGCACGCATGGCGAAACTCCCCCTTGGCGAGATAGTCTTGGAGCGAATCGACCTTGAGCGAGTCAGACAGTCCCGGATGCTTCGACTTTTTCTTATGCAGCGCTCAGGCCCTGGGGCACTCGACCGCGTTTTCACCCGTTTGGTTCCACTGCTGGGAACGCTCCTGCTGAACGGTTGCAGCAGTGCTGCCTATTACGGGCAGTTGGCCGAGGGCCAATGGCAACTGCTGCGTGCGCGACAGCCTGTCGCGCAGGTGATAGCCGACCCAGCGACGCCCGCGCAATTACGATCGCACCTGGCACACGCTGAACAGGCGCGGGTCTTCGCCAGCCAGCAGCTGAAGCTGCCGGATAACCGCAGCTACCGGGTTTACGCCGACATTGGCCGGCCTTATGTGGTGTGGAATGTCTTCGCCACGCCCGAGTTGTCGTTGCAGCCTGTTACGCACTGCTTCCCGGTTGCGGGGTGCGTGGCGTATCGCGGCTACTACCAGCAAGGCGCAGCCCGTGGGGCGGCGGCGCTGATGCGGCAAGACGGGCTGGATGTGTACGTTGGCGGTGTGGAGGCGTATTCGACGCTGGGGTGGTTCGATGACCCGATTCTCTCTTCGATGGTGGGCTGGGGCGACGAGCGCCTGGCCACGCTGATCTTCCATGAGCTGGCTCACCAGCGCTTTTATGTGCAGAACGACACCGAGTTCAACGAGTCGTTTGCCTCCTTCGTCGAGCAGGAAGGCACGCGGCAATGGCGCATGGCGCGTGGGCTTGCCGCCATTGGCGGGGATCAGGGACAGCAACGTGAGCAGTTCATCCGGCTGGTGCTGGCCAGCCGTGAGCGGCTGCAGGCGATCTATGCAGGCCCATTGGATAAAGCGCACAAGCGGCAGGCAAAGCGGGCCGAGTTCGAGCGCTTGAGGCGCGAGTACCGGCAGGTGCGGGATGGCCAGTGGGGGGGTGACAAACGCTATGACGCTTGGGTGTATGGGCCGCTGAACAATGCCAAGTTGTTGCCGTTCGGGCTGTATGACCAATGGGTGCCGGCGTTTGAGGCGGTTTTCCGCGAGGTGGGCGGGGATTGGGGGCGGTTTTATGAACGGGTCGAGCAACTGGGGCGGTTGCCGATGACAGAAAGAAAGCCGGCATTGCAGGGGTTGATGTTTAGCCCGTGAGATTTTGGGGCCGCTGTGCGGCCCATCGTCGGCAAGCCAACTCCCACAGGGACCGCACAAGGCTTGTAACCGGCGCAATACCTGTAGGAGCTGGCTTGCCCGCGATGGGCTGCGAAGCAGCCCCCAGGGCCATCAAGCCTTGAGAAATGCCTGATGCATCTCGGCCAAGGTAGCAAAGTGGTAGGCCGGTTCTTCCGCCATCAACTCCTCCTGGCTACCAAACCCATACCCTACTGCCACGGCCTGCAAGCCATTGCTGCGCGCGCCAATCAGATCATGCTTGCGGTCACCGATCATCAGTGTCTGCACCGGGTCCAGCCCTTCTTCATCCAGCAAATGGCGAATCAACTCGACCTTGTTGGTGCGCGTGCCATCCAGCTCGCTGCCGTAAATCACCTTGAAATGGTGGTCGAACGCGAAGTGCCGGGCGATTTCGCGGGCGAATTCCCATGGCTTGGAGGTGGCGATGTACAGCGTGCGGCCTTGGCCGTTCAGGGCTTCAAGCAACGCCGGCACGCCAGCGAATACCAGGTTCTCGTACAGCCCGGTCACCCTGAAACGCTCGCGGTAGAAGTTCACCGCCTGCCAGGCCTTGGCTTCGTCGAAGCTGTAGAACTGCATGAAGGCCTGCAGCAGAGGTGGGCCGATGAAGTGCTCGAGGCGGGCAAGGTCAGGCTCGTCGATACCCAGCTTGGCCAGGGCGTACTGGATCGAACGGGTGATGCCCAGGCGCGGGTCGGTCAGCGTGCCGTCGAGGTCGAATAGAATGTTTTGCTGATGCATGTTCGTCTCGTCAGTCGGGTTTATTCCGGTTGGTCGTAGCCTTCGGCCAGATGCTGGTCCTTGAGCTTCACGTAATTGCCGGCGCTGTAGGAAAAGAACGCACGCTCCTTGTCATTCAGCAACCGGGCCTGTTTCACCGGGCTGCCCATGTACAGGTAGCCCCTGACCAGGCGCTTGCCTGGCGGCACCAGGCTACCGGCACCGATGATCACTTCGTCTTCGACGATGGCACCGTCCATGATGGTGCTACCCATGCCGACCAGGATGCGGTTGCCCAAGGTGCAGCCATGCAGCATCACCTTGTGGCCGATTGTCACTTCGTCGCCAATGATCAGCGGGAAGCCGTCGGGGTTGAACGGGCCGGCGTGGGTGATGTGCAGCACGCTGCCGTCCTGCACGCTGGTGCGTGCGCCAATGCGGATGCGGTGCATGTCGCCGCGCACCACGGTCAGTGGCCAGACCGAACTGTCCTCACCGATTTCCACGTCACCCAGCACCACTGCCGAACGGTCGACGAATGCCCTGGGCCCCACTTTCGGAGTGTGTTGCTGGAAGCTGCGAATGGCCATGATAGCGTCTCTCATCTGTACCGATAGGCAGGCTGCCTGCTGCGGTCGGCGTCGATTGTAATTAAGATGGGGCAGTGTTTCTTCTGCCAAGGTATCCGAACCGTGAGTGCGAACAACCCGCTTCTGCAGTCCTACGATCTGCCGCCCTTCTCGCAAATCCGTGCCGAACACGTGTTGCCGGCGATCGAAGCGATCCTGGCCGACAACCGTAAAGCCATTGCCGAGATCCTCGAAAAGCAGGGCAAGAACCCTACCTGGGCCGGCCTGGTGCTGGCCATGGACGAACTTAACGACCGCCTGGGCGCTGCCTGGAGCCCGGTCAGCCACCTGAATGCGGTGTGCAATAGCGCCGAGCTGCGCGAGGCCTACGAGTCTTGCCTGCCGGCCCTGAGCGCCTACTCTACCGAACTGGGCCAGAACCGTGCGCTGTTCGAAGCCTACCAGGCGCTGATCAACAGCCCTGAGGCCGCCAGCTTCGACGTGGCGCAAAAGACTATCCTCGAGCACGCCCTGCGTGACTTCCGCCTGTCGGGTATCGACCTGCCGGCGGACCAGCAGCAGCGCTACGCCGAAGTACAGAGCAAGCTCAGCGAGCTGGGCAGCCGTTTCTCCAACCAGTTGCTCGACGCGACGCAGGCCTGGACCAAGCACGTTACCGATGAGGCCGCACTGGCCGGCCTGACCGATTCGGCCAAGGCGCAGATGGCTGCTGCCGCCCAGGCCAAGGGCCTTGACGGCTGGCTGATCACCCTGGAGTTCCCCAGCTACTACGCGATAATGACCTACGCCAGCGATCGCACCCTGCGTGAAGAGCTTTACGCTGCCTATTGCACCCGTGCCTCGGACCAGGGGCCGAATGCCGGCCAGAACGACAATGGCCCGGTGATGCAGCAAATCCTCGACCTGCGCCAGGAACTGGCCGAGCTGCTGGGCTACAAGAACTACGCCGAGCTTAGCCTGGCGACCAAGATGGCCGAGTCCAGCGACCAGGTGCTGAGCTTCCTGCGTGACCTGGCCAAGCGCTCCAAGCCGTTCGCCGCCCAGGACCTGCAGCAGCTCAAGGCCTATGCCGCCGAGCAGGGCTGCCCTGAGCTGGCCAGTTGGGACGCCGGCTACTTTGGCGAGAAGCTGCGCGAACAGCGCTATAGCGTGTCGCAGGAAGCCCTGCGCGCCTACTTCCCGATCGACAAGGTGCTGGGTGGCCTGTTCAGCATCGTGCAGCGCTTGTACGGCATCGAAATCGCCGAGCTGAAGGGCTTCGACAGCTGGCACCCGGACGTACGCCTGTTCGAAATCAAGGAAAACGGCCAGCACGTTGGCCGCTTCTTCTTCGACCTGTATGCCCGCGCCAACAAGCGTGGCGGCGCCTGGATGGACGGTGCCCGGGACCGTCGCCGCACTGCGGCCGGCCAGTTGCAGAGTCCGGTGGCCAACCTGGTGTGCAACTTCACCCCGGCCGCGCCCGGCAAACCGGCACTGCTGACCCACGATGAAGTCACCACCCTGTTCCACGAGTTTGGCCACGGTTTGCACCACATGCTGACCCGTATCGAACATGCTGGGGTTTCCGGTATTAACGGCGTGGCTTGGGATGCGGTCGAGCTGCCAAGCCAGTTCATGGAAAACTGGTGCTGGGAGCCGAAAGGCCTGGCGTTGATCTCCGGCCATTATGAAACCGGTGCACCCCTACCCCAGGACCTGCTGGACAAGATGCTGGCGGCGAAGAACTTCCAGTCGGGCATGATGATGGTGCGCCAGCTGGAATTCTCACTGTTCGACTTTGAACTGCATGCCAGCCATGGCGACGGTCGCAGCGTGCTGCAGGTGCTCGAAGGTGTGCGTGACGAAGTGTCGGTCATGCGTCCGCCAGCGTACAACCGGTTCCCCAACAGTTTTGCGCACATCTTTGCGGGCGGTTATGCGGCCGGTTATTACAGCTACAAATGGGCCGAAGTGCTGTCGGCCGACGCCTTCTCGCGCTTCGAGGAGGAAGGCGTGCTGAATGCTGAAACCGGCCGCGCCTTCCGTGAGGCGATCCTAGCTCGGGGCGGCTCGCGCGAGCCGATGGAACTGTTCGTCGACTTCCGAGGCCGTGAGCCTTCCATTGATGCGTTGCTGCGCCACAGTGGCCTCACCGAGAGCGCCGCAGCATGAGCGAGGTAGCTGTGAACAAGACCAAGAAACGCTTCATTGCCGGGGCCGTGTGCCCGGCATGCAGCGAGCCTGACAAACTGATGATGTGGAACGAAGACGGTGTACCGCACCGGGAGTGCGTGGCCTGTGGCTTTACCGACACTCTCAACGAGCAGGGCCTCTCTGTACCGAAGGAGCTGGGTACCCGGGTCAACCACCTGCAACCGAAAGCTGCACCGGCCAAGGTGCAGACGGTGCAGTTCTTCCCTAACCCGAAGCTGAAGAAACCGGCTGAGTAAAGCCATCCGGCCGCCCGGGCGCCATGCCCGGGCATGCTTGCAAGGGGTAGTAGATAGTCAGGCCATTGCCTGCCCGTTGGTCCGGCAAGCTCACCTGCTCACTCCAACGAGCCAGGTAATGCAGCATGGGCTACCCACTCCTTCAAGATAGCCATATCCCCGTCGATTACCCTTCCATCACCCTCGAAAACATGCAGAACACCTTCGATCATGTGCTCTTGGCGCATGAGCAAGGCATTCAGCGCATCATTCTGGATCAGCAGGTCATGCCCACTTGGGATGACCTTGTGCTGGCCGTGGACGCGCTGGATAGCCGGTTGCTGGGAGTGCTGTATGCCGCATCGCCGCTGGTTGGCCGAGATGTTGCCTGGGCTAATGCCATCATCGGTTTTAAGGGGAAAGCGATTGCACGCTTTGAACAGAAATTCGTCAACAGTAGCCTGCATGCTCTGTACCAGCGCTTGGCCAGCAGCGAAATCGGCAAGCAACTGGATGCCGGCAAGCGCGCTACCTTGCGTTGGCATCTGGACAAATTCGCTTCAAGCGGCGTGTTGCTCGACGCTGTTGGCAAAGTTCGTCTGGCCGATCTTCAGGCACAAATTGGCGCAGCCTGTAAGGTGTTCCAAAGCAATATCAACCGGCCGGGCCTGAGCGTTACCGATGAAGCTGAGCTGAGCGGCATCCCGCAACGGATGCGCGACGAACTGGCTGCAAGCGCGCAGCAAGCTGGTGAGCCGGGCTGGTTGATAGCCTGCGACAGCGTTACCACTGATGAGGTGCTCAGGCATGCCGCCCACCGCCCGTTGCGAGAGCGCGTATACCGGGCTTTCCACGCCCGTGGAGTCAGCCACGATCCACAGCAGGACAACCGCGGGCACCTGCAACAGCTGGCGCAATTGCGTGAAGAAAAGGCCCACCTGCTCGGTTTTACCAGCCACCTGGAGCAGAGCCTGCATGTAAAGAGCGCAGGTACGGTAGCCCAGGTGCGCAGCTTTCTTCACGATTTGGCGGGCAGTGTGCGACCGGCCATGCTGCACTGGCGTTCGCAAGTAGAGCGGCTGGCTGCCGACAATGGCCTGGAGCAACTCCAGCCCTGGGATCATGAGTACCTGCAGGCAGCTTCGCGCACGGCGTTTTCCGGCGAGGCGTTGCGCGAATACTTCCCGGTCAATGCGGTGGTCAGCGCGTTGCAGCAGTTGGCGCTGAAGTTGTTTGGTGTGGAGCTGCAACCCAAGCGACTGCCTGTCTGGGATGACAGCGTGAAGCCGTTCGAGGTGTGGCAGGACCATGCGTTCATAGGCTTCCTGTACCTGGATGCGATACAGCATGCCGGCAAGCAGCCAGACGCCGTGTTCACCACCTACATACGCAACCGTCGAGTGGATGCTGAAGGTATCTATCAGGCCGCCTCGGTCGTGGTTTTCGGCGATGTGCCGCAACCCTTGCCAGGTAGCCAGCCGTTGTTCGACCACCTGGCTCTGCGCAAGGTGTTCCATGAGTTTGGCCATGCCTTGCACCACTTGCTGGTGCGTACGACAAACCACGTGATGTCCAACGTGACCGAGCTGGGCACTGATGGTGTGGAGTTGTTCGGCAAGCTGTTCGAGCGCTGGGTCTGGGATGCGGATTACCTGGTGTCGATATCATCGCACCTGGATGACGGCAGCCAGCTTGACCGGCCACGGGTTGAAGATTGCCTGCGCCGCCTGCAGCAGCAGGGCGTGGAGGAAACCGCGCGTGACCTGAGCCTGGCACTGTTTGACTTCGACCTGCACGGCACGCCAAACGACGGTCGCTCCCTGGAGCAGCGCCTGGGTGACGCCCGTGAGTTGTGTGGTTACTGGCCATTGGCTGACTTCGAGCACCCGGCGCATGCCTTTGATCATCTGGTAAACGGCTACGATGCCGGCTACTACGCCTACCTGTGGTCAGATGTTTATGCCTTCGACCTGTTCACCCGCTTCGAGGCAGAGGGCTTGTTGAATCGGACTACTGGCCGGGCGCTGCAAGATGCGTTGTTCGCCCCTGGGGCGTCACGCCCGCTGCGCGAAGGCATCGAAGTGTTTCTTGGCCGGGGTGCCAGCCAGTCCGCATACTTGAGCTGGCACGGCCTGAAGTAGACAGACCAGAGGTGCTGGAAAGATCCATGCATGCGTTGTACTGTATATAAATACAGTAAAGGGGCAGGCCATGATTTCTCCAGCACCGCAAAAAGGCCGTGGCACGGCGCACAACCCGTATAACCGCTTCGCCCCGAACCACTCGGTGGCAGAGGATGACGGCTGGTATCAGGACGTGCCGCAGACCCAAGGGACCGAGGTGCGTGTCGAGGCGGCCAAGTCGGTGATCAGCCGCAACACCTCACCCGACCTGCCCTTTGATCGCTCGATCAACCCCTACCGCGGCTGCGAGCATGGCTGCATCTACTGCTACGCCCGCCCTTCCCATGCCTACTGGGACCTGTCACCCGGCCTGGACTTCGAAACCAAGCTGATTGCCAAGACCAATGCTGCCGAGGTGCTGGCGCAGCAGTTGAGCAAACCGGGCTACGTGTGTGCGCCGATCAACCTGGGCTCCAATACCGACCCGTACCAGCCGATCGAGCGGGAACAGCTGCTGACTAGGCGCCTGCTTGAAGTGTTGCTGCGCTTTCGCCACCCGGTCACCATTGTCACCAAAGGTGCACTGGTGTTGCGCGACCTCGATCTGCTCGCCGAGATGGCCCGCCAGCGCCTGGCGCGGGTAATGATCAGCCTGACCACGCTGGACGATGACCTCAAACGGGTGCTCGAGCCCCGGGCAGCCTCGCCCGGGGCAAGGTTGCGGGCCATCCGCGTATTGCGCGAAGCGGGTGTGCCGGTGGGCGTGTTGTGCTCACCGATGATTCCGATGATCAACGACAGTGAGCTGGAACGTCTGCTTGAGGCGGCCAAGGCGGCTGGTGCACAGAGCGCGGCCTACATGATGCTACGCCTGCCGCTGGAAGTAGCACCGTTGTTCGAGCAGTGGCTCAACGATCATTATCCGCAGCGGGCGGCGCATGTCTTGAGCCTGATCCGCCAGAGCCGGGGTGGCGAACTGTATGACAGCCGCTTCGGTGCACGCATGCGCGGTGAAGGGGTATTTGCCGAGCTATTGGCGCAACGCTTTGCCAAGGCCATGAAACGGCTGGAGTTCGATGGGCGGGAAGCGCAGGTGCTGGATTGTTCGGCGTTCTGCCCGCCGGGTGGGCAGATGGCGCTGTTCTGAGGTTCCGATGGGTGCGTGGCCAGGCCACGCGTGATGCTCATAACCCAGCTAATAACAGCCAATAGTTACGCTAATGCATATTGGCAATTGATGTTTTTTTGCTATTATCCAGATCCCGCCTTGTTCATCTGGAACACCCGTTCTAGAGCCTTCTAATTAAGTTTCAGTTAAGTTTTCCCCGCTAGCGTAGGAAATCAGTCCACACCGACTGTGATCTATGGCCCGTGCGTGTCATCTAAAACCCTGCATAGCCAGAATCTTTCACCGGTAAAATGGATTTACCTACACACCGTCAAGAGGATGAATCATGCCCGTCAAGGACCCATCCAAGGTCGTACCGCAGGTCCCCGCGGAAAGCGCCGATGCTGCTTTGAAGCACATCGTCGACGGCTTCCTGCGCTTTCACCATGATGTATTCCCCGATCAGCAAGAGCTGTTCAAGAAGCTCGCCACTGCGCAAACACCACGCGCCATGTTCATCACCTGCGCCGACTCGCGCATTGTGCCCGAGCTGATCACCCAGAGCTCGCCTGGCGACCTGTTCGTAACCCGTAACGTAGGTAACGTGGTCCCGCCTTATGGCCAGATGAACGGCGGCGTTTCCAGCGCCATCGAATACGCCGTCCTTGCATTGAAAGTGCATCACATCATTGTATGTGGCCACTCCGACTGTGGCGCCATGCGTGCGGTACTCAACCCGCACTCGCTGGCCAAGATGCCAACCGTTTCCGCCTGGTTGCGTCACGCCGAAGTGGCGCGCACCGTGGTCGAGAACAACTGCTCGTGCGGCAGCGAACACGAAACCATGCAGGTGCTGACCAAGGAAAACGTGATCGCCCAGTTGCATCACCTGCGCACCCACCCATCGGTTGCCTCGCGCCTGGCAGCCGGTGAGTTGTACATCCATGGCTGGGTCTACGACATCGAAACCAGCAAGATCGAAGCCTACGATGCAGCCAGCGACAGCTTCCTCCCCTTGGCTGCCGGCGAGCCGGTCCCCTGCGCCACTCCGAGAGGCCGCTACTAAGCGACCCTTCCACCCGCTAGAACCTTGATTGCCGGCTGCACCCTGTAGGGGTGTGGCGCGGCCTTCGGCTGCCTTGAATTCCCTGACTGCCCTGCCGGCACGCTCGCTGGCGGCCTGCGCCTGCGCGCCTGTCAGGGGCAAACGTGCCCACGGCCAGGGGAATGGCCGTGCGACTAGAGAAAGGAGAAACACGGTGAACATTACACAGTTGAAAGTGGCCCTGCCGCGTGAGCTGCTGGCGTCGGTGGTGGTCTTCCTGGTGGCCTTGCCCTTGTGCATGGGTATCGCGATAGCCTCGGGTATGCCACCGGCAAAAGGGCTGATTACCGGCATTATCGGCGGTGTTATCGTCGGTTTTCTAGCCGGTTCGCCGTTGCAGGTCAGTGGCCCGGCAGCGGGCCTTGCGGTACTGGTGTTCGAATTGGTGCGCCAGCACGGCATGGCCATGCTCGGACCGATCCTGTTACTGGCCGGCCTGCTGCAGTTGTTGGCAGGGCGCCTGCGCCTGGGCTGCTGGTTCCGTGTCACTGCACCAGCGGTGGTTTACGGCATGCTGGCAGGGATTGGCGTGCTGATCGTGCTGTCACAGGTGCATGTGATGTTCGACACCGCACCGCAGCCGTCGGGCCTGCAGAACCTGCTTGAATTTCCCGCGACCGTAAGCGCTGCCCTGCCACTTGAAAATGCAGGTTCCGGCTGGATGGCCGGTGCGCTCGGGCTGGGTACCATTGCCATCATGTGGGTCTGGGAGCGGCTGCGGCCACAGAAGCTGCGCTTCGTGCCCGGTGCGTTGCTGGGCGTGGCGGCAATGACGGCTGTCGCCATGTGGCTGTCGTTGCCGGTGAACCGCGTTCAAGTGCCCGCCGACCTGTCCGAAGCGATCGATTGGGTCCGCCCGGATGACCTGCTGCAGCTCGCCGACCCGGCGCTGTTGGTGGCCGCCTTCGCGCTGGCCTTCATCGCCAGTGCTGAAACCTTGCTTTCGGCAGCCGCGGTCGATCGCATGCACAGTGGCACGCGTTCGGACTTCGATCGCGAGCTCTCGGCACAAGGCATCGGCAACATGCTTTGTGGGCTTGTAGGCGCCCTGCCGATGACCGGCGTGATTGTGCGCAGTTCGGCCAACGTGCAGGCCGGCGCGCAAACCCGCGCCTCGGCCATCCTGCATGGCTTGTGGCTGTTGGCTTTCGTGGTGGTACTGGGCAGCGTGCTGCAGCAGATTCCGGTGGCGAGCCTGGCAGGTGTGCTGGTTTTCACCGGGATCAAACTTGTGGATTTCAAGGCCCTGCGAGGTTTGCGTCGCTATGGGCGGATGCCGATGTTCACTTATGTGGCGACGGCCATGGCGATCATCTTCACCGACCTGTTGACCGGTGTGTTGCTGGGCTTTGCGCTGACCTTGCTGAAGCTCGCATTAAAGGCCGCGCGCCTGAAGATCGGCCTTGTCGAGCTGGAACCTCGTGGCCATATGGAGCTGCGCCTGAGCGGAGCGGCAACATTCCTCAAGGTCCCGGCACTGACCCAGGTGCTCGCTAGCGTGCCTGCCGGCAGCACATTGCATGTTCCGCTGGCCAACCTTACCTATATCGACCATTCCTGCCTTGAACTGCTGGAGGATTGGAGCAAGACCAGCGGCTCCACCCTGCGCATCGAGCAGCGAGGGCTCAAGCGCAGGGTGGAAGGCCGTTTACGCAGCGTTGCGGGTACCTGAGGTCAGTTCTTGACCTCGGTCATCTCCGGTGCACCCGGCCAGGTACCTGTCAGGTTAACGGTACGGGTGCCGCCCAGCCACTCGCTGGCGGGGGTGTTCCATTTCATCGACTTGCGGGTATTCGAGCCGATGTTGATGAACTCTGCAGTCAACACCATCTCGGTAGCGGTCACGGGGATTTCACCAAAACTGGCTGAACTTCCACCGATCACGGTCCTGGAATCTTCGACCGGGCCGTCTGGGGTATGGTAGGACAATGTGACCTTTGTCGTGTAAGTGGTGAAAGACGAAGCCTTGCTATCCACCAGTAAGTTCAGCACGCCGATCTTGCCGACCCAGCTAGGGATCAGCACCCTGCTGCCTGCGAAGGAAGCGAAGGTATAGGCGATGGGTAGTGGTTCGGTAGCCACTTCACCGCTTTTGGCCGGAAGGGTATGGGCCTCCACTTCGCTGGAGGTGTTGGTGAACACGTAGCTAGCCTTGCCCTGTCCGGAGATGCCGTCCTGTCCGAGCAGGCGGTTCAGGCCGTTTGTACTTCCGGAAACGGCGAAGCTGGCTTTGCTCTTCTTGGCCACTGCATTCAGGCCACTGCTGGCATATATGACGGAAGTCACCACGCCAAAACCTTCAGAGATTCCTGCACTCGTCGCCATGTTCACTTTGCGTGCCTGGGCAAGCAGCCAGTCGTACTGGTCGTTCAGGGCTGTGAGGTTGCTGACGGTGTGTACACCGCTAATTGCGAATTCTGAGGTAAAGGAGTTTTCCTTGTCGAAGGTCCATTCCAGCGTGGCACTGGGTTTGACCTCAGCACCTGTGTTCGGGTCGTAGACCAGCCCTTGGACATTGGTTTCGATGCTCTTGCGCGTTACGCCAGTGGATTTGAAGTCCCACTTGTAACTCTGTTGGCTCTTGCTGATCTCGACGCCGGGCAGGCAATCAGTGACAAGCCTGAAGTCCCCAGAGTCGGAGTCGATGATGCCGACCGCGCCTGGCTTGATGGAGGGGTTGAGGCCCCAGTTACCCCAGATCGTGCGATGGGTTCCCCGCAGCAGGTCCGTATAGGCCCGGTTTCTACTAATCGTCATTGTCATCACCTTGAAATTGAAAAGGCCGCCATGTGGCGGCCGGATGACAGTAATGATCGAAGGTGGGGGGCAGCAGCGGGAGCGTTTTCCTCCACCGGCTGGACAGCTCAGGCGTTGGCCTGGCCAAACTCTACGTTCAACTGGCGCGACAGGCATGGCCAGCGTTTCCAGGCCTCGCCTGTCTGCGGGCTGCTGAGGGTTTCGCGATAGGCTTCCACCGACTCGGCAGCGAAGCTTTCGTCGTCCAGCATCTCATCCACGGAATGGTGCACCACCTCGTCCAGTTGGTTGGCAAAGGTTTCGCCTATCAGCTGGTGGGCGATCAGGTTGGCCACCGTGGTGTCGACCGGGATCAGCGGTTGCTGGAAGTGGCGTATGTACAGGTCGTTGACCTCCTCCACAAGGCGGTGCGCCAGGTAGGCCTCATCCAGCAGGCAATCGAGGCCTACATGCCCTTGCATCACGCTCGGCGGTTGCAGGAAATAGGCTTCGGCAATTTTCAGCACAGGTTTTATCTGAGATTCGATCCCCGCTTCGCGGGCCACGTTGTGGGCGGCTTCCAGCAGCTCCGGCACTTGATCGATGTAAGCGCTGACGAAGCGCGCCAAAGTACCCTGGGCATCCTGCTCAGGCAGTTGAATCGAGGGGTGCAGATGAGGCAGTTGCAGCTCGAGACGCTCTTTCAGTTGGCCGGTACGGCCTTCGTGATCGTGGGCTTGGCTAATCTGCTCGCGTACAGCAGCGATGTTCATGACAACTCCAGGGACATTACGTTTCAAACGGAAGACACTAAATTAGCTCGGTATACAGAATACCTAAGACGTATTTGTTATAAATCGCGCAAACGTGTGCGCTCTCGGGAATATCGAACTGCCATTATTTGGCCATACCCTATCAAGCGCGCGGTTTTCAGGCTATTTGGCTATTTCGTGAAGTTCATTTCACAGGCTTCATTGCGTGCCATTGGTCGCTGTCTATACTCCCGTTGAACGTGATTCGTTGATGAGGCCCGACTGCTTTTAGCAGGGGCTCGGTCGTCGAAGCCAGGCAGTCTTGACCGCCGTTCCCTCTTGCCGCAGGCCACGCCTCCGGGACAACAAGAATTAGAAGGGGAACCCGCAATGATGCGACATCCACATGTCTGGATGGGCCTCCTGTTGTGGTCGGTTTTTGGTCAGGCCAACGCAGCCTGGACCGTGAACATGCACCCAGGGGCGACGGAAGTCTCCAACGCCGTCTTCGACCTGCACATGACCATTTTCTGGATCTGCGTGATCATCGGCATCGTGGTGTTTGGCGCGATGTTCTGGTCGATGGTCATCCACCGCCGCTCTACTGGCCAGCAGGCCGCGCATTTCCACGAGCACACCTGGGTGGAAATCCTCTGGACCGTAGTCCCGTTCCTGATCCTGGTGGCCATGGCCATCCCGGCCACCAAGACCCTGATCGACATCTACGACGCCAGTGAGTCGGACATCGACATCCAGGTCACCGGCTACCAGTGGAAGTGGCATTACAAATACCTGGGCCAGGATGTTGAGTTCTTCAGCAACCTGGCCACTCCCACCGAGCAGATCCACAACAAGGCGCCCAAGGACGAGCACTACCTGCTTGAAGTTGACCAGCCGCTGGTGCTGCCGGTTGGCGCCAAAGTGCGCTTTCTGGTCACGGCTGCCGACGTGATCCACTCCTGGTGGGTGCCGGCCTTTGCGGTCAAGCGTGACGCTATTCCCGGTTTCGTCAACGAGGCCTGGGCCCGTGTGGAAAAACCCGGCATCTACCGTGGCCAGTGCACCGAGCTGTGTGGCAAGGACCACGGTTTCATGCCGGTAGTGGTCGAGGTCAAGTCCCAGGCCGACTACGACACCTGGCTTGGCGAGCGCAAGGCCGAGGCCGCCAAGCTCAAGGAACTGACCAGCAAGGACTGGACCCTGGATGAGCTGGTGGAGCGTGGCGACAAGGTCTACCACACCACCTGCGTGGCCTGTCACCAGGCCGAGGGCCAGGGCCTGCCACCGATGTTCCCAGCGCTCAAGGGCTCGAAAGTGGCTACCGGGCCCAAGGAGGAACACCTGAGCGTGGTGTTCCACGGCCGGCCGGGCACCGCCATGGCCGCCTTCGGCAAGCAGTTGTCCGAAGTCGACATCGCTGCGGTGGTTACCTACGAGCGAAACGCCTGGGGCAACAACAAGGGCGACATGGTCACGCCGAAGGACGTACTGGCGCTGAAGCAGGCAGAAGCCAAGTGAACCGGGTTACTCGCGGCAATCAATGGATTGCAGGAGACAGGACATGAGTGCAGTGATCGACGACCATGCCAACGGCCATGACCATGCGCACGGCCCTGCCAAGGGCCTGATGCGCTGGGTGCTGACCACCAACCACAAGGACATCGGCACGATGTACCTGTGGTTCGCCTTCCTGATGTTCCTGCTCGGTGGCTCGTTCGCCATGGTGATCCGCGCGGAATTGTTCCAGCCCGGGTTGCAGATCGTGGAGCCGGCGTTCTTCAACCAGATGACCACCATGCATGGCCTGATCATGGTGTTTGGCGCAGTGATGCCAGCCTTTGTCGGCCTGGCCAACTGGATGATCCCGCTGATGATCGGCGCGCCGGACATGGCCCTGCCGCGCATGAACAACTTCAGCTTCTGGCTGCTGCCGGCGGCCTTCCTGCTGCTGGTCTCGACCCTGTTCAGCCCGGGCGGCGGGCCGAACTTCGGCTGGACGTTCTACGCCCCGCTTTCCACTACCTATGCGCCAGCCAGCGTCACCTTCTTCATCTTTGCCATCCACCTGATGGGCATCAGCTCGATCATGGGCGCGATCAACGTGATCGCCACCATCCTCAACCTGCGTGCCCCCGGCATGACCTTGATGAAAATGCCGCTGTTCGTCTGGACCTGGCTGATTACCGCGTTCCTGCTGATTGCAGTGATGCCGGTGCTGGCGGGCGTGGTGACCATGATGCTGATGGACATCCACTTCGGCACCAGCTTCTTCAGTGCCGCCGGTGGCGGTGACCCGGTGCTGTTCCAGCATGTGTTCTGGTTCTTTGGCCACCCCGAGGTGTACATCATGATCCTGCCGGCGTTCGGGGCGGTCAGCTCAATCATACCGGCGTTCTCGCGCAAGCCGCTGTTCGGTTACACCTCGATGGTGTACGCCACGGGTGCCATCGCCTTCCTGTCGTTCATCGTTTGGGCTCACCACATGTTCGTGGTCGGCATCCCTGTGGTCGGTGAGCTGTTCTTCATGTACGCCACCATGCTGATTGCCGTACCCACCGGGGTGAAGGTGTTCAACTGGGTCAGTACCATGTGGGAAGGTTCGCTCACCTTCGAAACACCGATGCTGTTCGCCATTGCCTTCGTCATCCTGTTCACCATTGGCGGCTTCAGCGGGTTGATGCTGGCCATTGCGCCGGCGGACTTCCAGTACCACGACACCTATTTTGTGGTGGCACACTTCCACTACGTGCTGGTGCCCGGGGCCATTTTCGGCATCTTCGCCTCGGCCTACTACTGGCTGCCGAAATGGACCGGCCACATGTACGACGAAACCCTTGGCAAGCTGCACTTCTGGCTGTCGTTCATCGGTATGAACTTGGCCTTCTTCCCCATGCACTTTGTTGGCCTGGCCGGCATGCCTCGGCGTATCCCCGACTACAACCTGCAGTTCGCTGACTTCAACATGGTGTCGTCGATCGGTGCGTTCATGTTCGGTGCCACGCAGATCTTCTTCCTGTTCATTGTCATCAAATGCATACGTGGCGGCGCACCGGCACCGGCCAAACCCTGGGATGGCGCCGAGGGCCTGGAATGGTCGATCCCATCGCCTGCGCCTTATCACACCTTCCAGACACCACCGGAAGTGAAGTAGGAGCTGCCATGAACGGCCCGTCGCTGAAACGCCTGGTTACGCGCCTGCTGATGCTGACGGTGGTGATGTTCGCCTTTGGCTTCGCCCTGGTGCCGATTTACGACGTGATGTGCAAGGCCTTCGGCATCAACGGCAAGACTGGCGGGCAGTACGAAGGCAGCCAGGTCAGCGACCCGACGCGTTCGGTGCGGGTGCAGTTCATGTCGACGAATGCCAGCGACATGGTCTGGGACTTCTACTCCACTGCCGACCAGCTCGAGGTCAACCCGGGAGCGGTCAACCAGATGATCTTCATCGCTCACAACCCGACCGACCGGCCGATGAGTGCGCAAGCCATACCCAGCATCACCCCGGCCGAGGCCGCGGCGTACTTCCACAAGACCGAGTGCTTCTGCTTTACCCAGCAGGTGCTGCAGCCCGGCGAACGCATCGAGATGCCGGTGCGCTTCATCGTCGACCGCGACCTGCCGGCCGGCGTGAAGCACCTGACACTGGCCTACACCTTGTTCGACATCACCGCTCGCCACCCGCCGGTCGCACATGTTGCGGCCCAGGACGTTCAGGGCGCCCGTTAAGGGAAGGAGAACAGCAATGGCAAGTCATGAGCACTATTACGTTCCGGCGCAGAGCAAGTGGCCGATCATCGCCACCATCGGCATGTTCATTACCGTGTTCGGCCTGGGCACCTGGTTCAACGACATGAAAGCTGGCCACCCGGCATCGCACGGGCCGCTGATCTTCTTTGTTGGCGCGTTGTTCCTGGCCTACATGCTGTTTGGCTGGTTCGGTTCAGTGGTCAAGGAGAGCCGTGCGGGGTTGTACAGCCCGCAGCTGGACCGCTCGTTCCGCTGGGGCATGAGCTGGTTCATCTTCTCCGAGGTGATGTTCTTCCTGGCGTTCTTCGGGGCACTGTTCTACGTACGTGTGCTGGCCGGGCCATGGTTGGGGGGCGAAGGGGCAAAAGGAGTTGCGCACATGCTGTGGCCGACCTTTGAATTCACTTGGCCGCTGCTGCATACACCCGACCCGAAACTGTTCCCGCCGCCCAAGGAGGTGATCGACCCGTGGCACCTGCCACTGATCAACACCATCTTGCTGGTCAGTTCCAGTGTGACCATCACCATTGCCCACCACGCCCTGCGGCGTGATCACCGTGGGCCGCTGAAATTCTGGATGGCACTGACCATCCTGCTGGGCATCAGTTTTATCGCGCTGCAGGCGTTCGAGTATCACGAGGCCTATACCAAGCTGGGGCTGACACTGGGGTCGGGCATCTATGGGGCGACGTTCTTCATGCTCACCGGTTTTCACGGCGCCCACGTGACCTTGGGCACCATCATCCTGATCGTGATGTTCGTGCGAATTTTACGAGGGCACTTCAACCCGGAAAAACACTTCGGCTTCGAGGCGGCCAGCTGGTACTGGCACTTTGTCGATGTGGTGTGGGTGGGGTTGTTCATCTTTGTGTATGTGTTGTGAACAGAGATCCCTGTAGGAGCGGGTTTACCCGCGAAGAAGGCAACGCGATGAATGGCACGGGCTTCGCCCGTGTTCGCGGGTAAACCCGCTCCTACAGGGGTGAGTGAAATCCTCAGAAGGGAGCATGTGAAACCAGCTGACCGCTGATCAAGCCCCAGGCGACCAAGCCAATGGTCAGGGCCGCCAGGGTCACCCGCACGGTCAGTGCCGTGAGCAGGCGGGTCGAGTTTTCATCGTCCTTGACCAGAAACACCAGGCCACTGAACAGGCTGGCAATCGTGGCCAACAGCATCAGGACAATCGCGGCCTTGAGCATGGCGCTACTCCGGGGAGGATGCGGTGATGTGGATAAGTATAGCGAGGCGCCCGTGAGGCCGTTTCGCCCAGGCTGGGTACCGACCCTGGTGGTGCTTGCATTGCTGCCGGGTTTGATCGCCCTTGGCTGCTGGCAACTCGGTCGAGCCGAGGAAAAGCGCCTGCTATTGGCCAGCTATGCCGAACGGTGGGTCGAGGCGCCTTTGGCCACGAGCCAGCTGACAAGCAACGAAGATAACGCCTTTCGTCGCGTGCATCTGTACGGCCGCTTCGATGCCGAACACAGCTTGCTGCTGGACAACCGCATGCGCGACGGCCAAGCCGGTGTCGAACTACTGCAACCCTTCCATGACCAGGCCAGTGGCCTGTGGCTGCTGGTCAATCGAGGCTGGCTGCCTTGGCCAGACCGCCGTGTTCCGGTGCACTTCGAAACCCCTGCCCAGGCCCTGGCTCTCGAGGCCTCGGTGTATGTCGCACCTGGTAGCACCTTCCAACTGCACCCGGACCCGGTCGGCGGCCAGTGGCCGCACCTGTTGACTGCCATCGACGCCCTGCAGCTATGGCCGCAGCTCGGTCGTGAAGGTTATGCCCACGAATTGCGCCTGGAGCCCGGGCCGGCCACTTACCGCCTGGATTGGCCGGTCGTGGCGATGGGCCCGGAAAAACACTTGGGCTACGCCGTGCAATGGTTTGCCCTGGCGACCGCTCTGGTTCTGCTCTACCTCTACTTCGGCTGGCACCAAAACAAGGAGAAACGCCATGGCCACCGCCACTCCACTGGATGTGTCTGAACCTGGTAAGCCCAGAGCCCGTGGGCGTTTGCAGCTGCTGCTGATCCTGCTGGTGGTACTGGGACCGATGATTCTGGCCACCAGCATGTACAAGCTCAACTTCTGGGTACCAGACGGCCGCAGCTACCACGGCGCCATGATTGGTAATGGCGAGAGCCGTGCCGACCTTGGCGTGACCGGCCAGGACCAGCGTTGGCAGTTGCTGGTCAGTGCGCCCCAGAGCTGTGCCGAAGATTGCCAGCGCCTGGTGTACCTGGCGCGGCAGATCCAGGTTGGCCTGGGTCGCGATGCCAGCCGCGCCAGCCATGCGCTGGCTGCCGCCCAGCCGTTGAGCGCAGATTACCAGGCCCTGCTCGGGCGCGAGTACCCGCAATTGCAACGTTATCCGCTGGATACGCAACGTTACCTGCAGAAAGTCGGCGAAGGCGGCCCGCAGCTGTGGATCGTCGACCCGCACGGCAATCTGGTGCTGCGCTACGACGCCAAGGTCAATGGCAAGCATGTGCTGGATGACCTGCGCCACCTGCTCAAGCTATCCAACATCGGCTAGGAGCCTGCCATGGCCAGACCCGGATTTCGCCTTGCTGTGTTTGCCACCCTGCTGGCGCTGCTGGTTGTTCTGCTTGGCGCTTATACCCGCCTGACCCATGCCGGCCTCGGCTGCCCTGACTGGCCCGGTTGTTATGGCTTCATCAGCGTGCCCAAGAGCGAAGCGCAACTGGCCCATGCCGAACTGCACTTCCCTGAACACCCAGTGGAAGCTGCCAAAGGCTGGGCCGAGATGGTCCACCGCTACTTCGCTGGCACCCTGGCCGTGGTGATCGCCCTGCTCGCCTTTCAGGCAGTGCGCCGGCATGCCCGCGATGGCCAGCCGTACCGTCTGCCGGTGCTGTTGCTGGGCGTGGTGCTGGCCCAGGCGGCGTTTGGCATGTGGACAGTGACCCTGAAGCTATGGCCGCAGGTGGTCACGGCGCACTTGCTCGGCGGGTTCACGACACTGAGCTTGCTGTTCCTGTTAGCGCTGCGTCTGTCCCGGGCCTTTGCACCCCTGCCGAAGTTGCCGTTGAGCCTGCGCCGGATCGCTGCGCTGGCCCTGTTGGTGGTGACTGGCCAGATCGCCCTGGGTGGCTGGGTCAGTGCCAACTACGCGGCGGTTGCCTGCATTGACCTGCCGACCTGCCATGGGCAGTGGTGGCCGGCGGCGGACTTTAGCAATGGCTTCCACCTGACCCAGCACGTCGGCCCCAATTACCTGGGCGGGCAACTGGATAGCGATGCGCGCACGGCCATCCACATCAGCCACCGCCTGGGTGCCTTGTTGGTGACCTGCGTGCTACTGATGCTCAGCTGGAAGCTGCACCGCTGCGGGCTCCCAAGCCTGGCGCGGCTGGTGTTGCTGGCGCTGGCGCTGCAAGTCGGCCTCGGGATCAGCAATGTATTGTTCCATCTGCCTCTGGCTGTGGCCGTTGCGCACAACGCCGGCGGGGCGCTGTTGTTGCTGAGCATGGTGTTGGTCAACTACCGCATTCGCGTGGTCGACAAGGTGCGCGTGGGTGTCGGCCATGGCTGGCGCCTGCGGCCAGTGAGCGGCGTCGGCATTAGCCATCACATGAGGAACGATACGTGGCGACGCTTCTGAGCGCACGGCGGGCCAATTGGCGCGATTACCTGGAGCTGACCAAGCCCAAGGTGGTGGTACTGATGCTGATCACCTCGCTGGCGGGCATGTTCCTTGCCACCCGTGCGGGGGTAGGCTGGAGTGTGCTGCTGTTCGGCAACCTGGGTATCGGCCTGTGCGCCGGTGGCGCGGCAGTGGTCAACCATGTGGTTGACCGGCGCATCGACGCGCTGATGGCCCGTACCCACAAGCGGCCGCTGGCCCAGGGCAGGGTCGAGCCGCTGCCGGCGTTGCTGTTCGCCCTGGCCCTGGCGTTGCTGGGTATGGCCCTGCTGCTGGTGTTCACCAACACCCTCACCGCCTGGCTGACGCTGGCCTCGCTGCTCGGCTATGCAGTGCTCTACACCGGCTTTCTCAAGCGCGCCACGCCGCAGAACATCGTCATCGGTGGCCTGGCCGGCGCTGCCCCGCCGTTGCTTGGCTGGGTCGCGGTCAGCGGCCATGTCAGTGCCGAGCCACTCTTGCTGGTGCTGATCATCTTCGCCTGGACCCCTCCGCACTTCTGGGCCTTGGCCATCCACCGCAAAGATGAGTATGCCAGGGCCGATATCCCGATGTTGCCGGTGACCCACGGTGAGCGTTACACCAAGCTGCATATCCTGCTGTACACCCTGGTATTGCTGGCGGTGAGCCTGCTGCCGTATGCCATCCACATGAGTGGCCCGTTGTACCTGGCCTGCGCCCTGGCCTTGGGCCTGCGCTTCCTGCAATGGGCCTGGGTGTTGTACCGTGGCAGCCGGCCGCACGCGGCGATCGGCACCTTCAAGTACTCTATCGGCTACCTGTTTGCGCTATTCATCGCGTTGCTCCTCGACCACTACCTGTTGCTGAACCTATGACCCGAACCCAGAAAACCGTCTTCATTCTCGTTGCCCTGGTCGCGTTGATCCTGGGCCTGACCGTCAACAAGGTGCTCAATGGCCGCGACCAGCCCAACCCCACCGAGCTGATTGATGCCGGCATCATCCTGCTGCCGCAGAGCCGTACCGTGGCCGACGTGACCATGACCAACCAGGATGGCCAGCCGGTGCAGCTGGATGACCTGAAGGGCAAATGGTCGTTGCTGTTCTTTGGCTACACCTACTGCCCGGACATCTGCCCGACCACCCTGGCCCAACTGCGCCAGGTAAAGAGCGAGCTGCCCAAGGAAGCCGTCGACCGGCTGCAGGTGATACTGGTAAGCGTGGACCCGAACCGCGACACACCGAACCAGCTGAAGCAGTACCTGGGCTATTTCGACAAGGACTTTGTCGGGGTGGCGGGGTCGATCGAAGACACTCAGAAGCTGGCCAATGCCTTGAGCATTCCGTTCATTCCGGCGGATACCAGCAAGCCGGGATATACCGTGGATCACAGCGGCAACCTGGCGGTTGTCGGGCCGGATGGGCGTCAGCGGGGGTTCATTCGTGCGCCGTTCAACAACCAGAAGCTGGTGGCTCAGTTGCCGGGGCTGGTGAAGCGGGATTGAGTGGGCCCCAAAAGCTTCGCGGGTAAACCCGCTCTCACAGGAATATCACCAGCCTCCGGGCCTGTGATTTCCGTGTGAGAGCGGGTTTACCCGCGAAGAATCCAGCGCTATGTGACGGCTTAGAACGCTGGCACCACAGCGCCTTTGTACTTCTCGTTGATGAACTGCTTAACCTCAGGCGAGTGCAGTGCAGCTGCCAGTTTCTTCATGTCTTCCGAGTCCTTGTTGTCCGGGCGGGCAACCAGGATGTTCACGTAAGGCGAGTCGCTGCCTTCGATGGCCAGGGCGTCTTTTTCAGGGTTCAGCTTGGCTTCCAGCGCGTAGTTGGTGTTGATCAGGGCAGCATCGACCTGGGTAAGCACGCGCGGGATGGTGGCCGCTTCCAGTTCACGGAACTTGATGTTCTTCGGGTTCTCGGCAACATCCTTGACGGTGGACAGGATGTTCTTGTTGTCCTTCAGCTTGATCACGCCGGCCTTGTCCAGCAGCAGCAGGGCGCGGCCGCCGTTGGTGGCGTCGTTGGGGATGACCACGGTGGCGCCAGAGGACAGCTCGTCCAGCTTCTTGATCTTGGTCGAATACACGCCCAACGGCTCGATGTGCACGCCGACCACGCTCACCAGGTTGGTGCCCTTGGCTTTGTTGAACTCATCCAGGTATGGCTGGTGCTGGAAGAAGTTGGCGTCCAGGCGCTTTTCGGCAACTTGCACGTTCGGCTGGATGTAGTCGGTGAATTCCTTGACCTTCAATTCCACGCCTTCTTTCGCCAGTTGCGGTTTGACGAAATTCAGGATTTCAGCGTGCGGCACCGGGGTGGCGGCGACGGTCAGGGTATCGGCGTGGGCCGAGAAGGCCGCAACAGCGGCAGCGACAGCAAGCAGCTTCTTCATTGATCACTCCTTGTGAGGGCCGCGACGGCCCCCGAACGGGTCGGCCGGGCCGACCCCATTGGGGTTACTTACGGGAAAAATGCACGACCAGTTTATCGCCCAGGCTCTGCAGCACTTGCACCAGTACCAGCAGAAGTACCACGGTCACCACCATCACGTCTGTCTGAAAACGCTGGTAACCGAAGCGGATGGCCAGGTCGCCGAGGCCACCGGCACCGACCACACCCGCCATGGCGGTGTACGAAACCAGGGTGATGGCGGTCACGGTAATGGCCGCGAAGATACCCGGGCGGGCCTCCGGCAGCAGGGCGCTGGTGATGATCTGGCGGGTGGTGGCGCCCATCGACTGGGTGGCTTCGATGATGCCGCGGTCCACTTCACGCAGGGCAGTTTCCACCAGGCGTGCAAAGAACGGCGTGGCACCCACCACCAGCGGCGGGATGGCGCCGGCAACGCCCAGCGAGGTGCCGGTGATCAGCACGGTGAACGGGATCATCACGATCAGCAGGATGATGAACGGCAGTGAGCGCAGGATGTTGACCACCAGCGACAGCAGCGCATACACGCCCTTCTGCTCGAACATTTGCTTCGGCCCGCAAAGGAACAGCAGCACGCCCAGCGGCAGGCCCAGCAGTACGGTGAAGAACAGCGAGCCGAACAGCATGATCATGGTGTCGATGGTGGCCAGCCAGATTTCGGCCCAGTCGACGTTGGCGAAGAAATTCAGGGCGTCCATCAACGCAGTACCTCCATATGTACGTCAGCTGCCTTGAAGCGGGCGAACGCCGCGTCCATGTCACCGCCGATCAGGGCAAGTGTGAGCTGGCCATAGGGGACATCCTTGATACGGTCGATACGCCCGGCGAGGATGCTGTAGTCCACACCGGTTTCGCGGGCCACGGTGCCCAGCAGTGGCGCATAGGTAGCGTTGCCCTGGAAGGTCAGGCGCACGATGCGGCCCGGCACGTGGGCGAAGTCGTCGCGCTGTTCGCCTTCGTCGACCTGCTCGTCTTCCTGGACAAAACGTTTGGTGGTGGGGTGCTGCGGGTGCAGGAACACTTCGGCCACCGAGCCTTGCTCGACGATCTGGCCGGCGTCCATTACTGCCACTCGGTCGCAGACCCGGCGGATCACGTCCATTTCATGGGTGATCAGCACGATGGTCAGCTTCAGCTCACGGTTGATCTCGGCCAGCAGTTGCAGGACCGACGCCGTGGTCTGTGGGTCGAGGGCACTGGTGGCCTCGTCGCACAGCAGGATCTTGGGGTTGGTGGACAGGGCGCGGGCGATGCCGACACGCTGCTTCTGGCCACCGGACAGCTGCGCCGGGTACTTCCTGGCGTGGTCCGACAGGCCGACGCGGGCCAACAGCTCGGTGACGCGCTTGTCGATTTCGCTGCGCGACAGCTCGCCGGCCAGGGTCAGCGGCAGGGCAACGTTGTCAGCAACGGTCTTGGAGGCCAGCAGGTTGAAGTGCTGGAAGATCATGCCGACTTGCTGGCGAAAGCCGCGCAACTGGCTGGCGTTGAACGCGGTGACGTCTTCGCCGTCGACGATGATCTTGCCGCCGGAAGGCTCCTCCAGGCGGTTGATCAGGCGCAGCATGGTGCTTTTGCCAGCGCCGGAATGGCCGATCAGGCCGAACACCTGGCCATCTTCGATGGTCAGGCTGGTCGGATTCAGTGCGGGGATTTCCCTACCGGCAACGCGGTAGGTTTTATGTACCTGTTGGAACTCGATCACGTAGCGAACCTTGTGGGGCGCATGAAATTTTGGGTCAGCGGTTAGCTGGGGTCGCGCATTTTAGCCTTTTCCCATAGCTGTTCTTAGCATTTATTTCGTAATGCACCAATCCTTCGGGCATATGGCGACAACCGGTAATTCGGATTGAACGCTCGGCAAAGCCCTCCAGTCACTACTTTCACAAGCCCGAAACGGGCACGCCTGAAGACTGACGAGGAGAGCCGACCATGCCCAGCAATAAGACGGACGCACCGAAGCACAGTGAAGCCGCTGGCACCCAGACCCCGGACCGGGCCAACACCAATGCCAAGCTGCAGAGCCTCGAGGCCTTCCGTAGCGATGCCACCGGCCAGGCGCTAAGAACCAACCAAGGGGTGAAGGTTGCCGACAACCAGAACAGCCTCAAGGCCGGAGCGCGCGGGCCGTCGCTGCTTGAAGATTTCATCATGCGCGAGAAGATCACCCACTTTGACCATGAGCGTATCCCCGAGCGCATTGTGCATGCCCGCGGGACTGGCGCGCATGGTTACTTCCAGAGCTATGGCTGCCATGCCGAGCTGACCAAGGCCGGCTTCCTGCAGGACCCGGAGAAGATCACACCGGTGTTCGTGCGATTTTCCACCGTGCAGGGGCCGCGGGGCTCGGGTGATACGGTGCGCGATGTGCGAGGCTTCGCCGTCAAGTTCTATACCGACGAAGGCAATTTCGACCTGGTTGGCAACAATATGCCGGTGTTCTTCATCCAGGATGCCATCAAGTTCCCCGACTTCGTGCACGCGGTGAAACCTGAGCCGCATAACGAAATGCCTACCGGTGGTTCTGCCCACGACACTTTCTGGGACTTCGTCTCGCTGGTGCCGGAGTCGGCACATATGGTGATCTGGGCAATGTCCGACCGCGCCATCCCACGCAGCTTGCGGATGATGGAAGGCTTTGGCGTGCACACGTTCCGCCTGATCAACGCCGAGGGCGTGGCCAGTTTCGTCAAGTTCCACTGGAAACCGCGCCAAGGCGTGCATTCAGTGTTGTGGGACGAGGCGCAAAAACTGGCAGGTAAGGACACTGACTATCATCGCCGCGACCTTTGGGAGGCCATCGAGACGGGTGACTACCCGGAATGGGAGCTGGGCGTACAGATCGTGCCTGAAGCCGACGAGCACAAGTACGACTTTGACCTGCTCGACCCGACCAAGCTGATTCCCGAAGAGCTGGTACCGGTAACCCTGCTGGGCAAGATGGTGCTCAACCGCAACCCGGACAACTTCTTTGCCGAAACCGAGCAGGTTGCGTTCTGCCCGGGGCATATCGTGCCGGGTATCGACTTTACCAACGACCCATTGCTGCAAGGCCGGCTGTTTTCATACACCGATACGCAGATCAGCCGGCTAGGCGGGCCGAACTTCCATGAAATCCCGATCAACCGGCCAGTGGCACCGAACCACAGCAGCCAGCGTGATGCCATGCACCGCATGACCATCGACAAGGGCCGGGCTTCTTACGAGCCCAACTCTATCGATGGCGGCTGGCCAAAGGAGACACCGCCTGCGGCACAGGACGGTGGTTTCGAGAGCTACCAGGAGCGCATCGATGCGCACAAGATACGCCAGCGCAGCGAGTCGTTCGGCGACCACTTCTCGCAGGCGCGGTTGTTTTTCCAGAGCATGAGCCCCACCGAACAGCAGCACATCATCAAGGCCTACAGCTTCGAGTTGGGCAAGGTGGAGCGGGAAAGCATCCGTCAGCGTGAGGTGAATGAGATCCTTGCCAATATTGACCTGAACCTGGCGGGGGCCGTAGCAGCGAACCTGGGGCTGCCTGCGCCGAAGCAGGGAACGGTCAAGGTCAAAGGCAGCAAGCCCGCACAGTCCAAGGCGTTGAGCCAAATGAACCACCCCGGTGATGTGGGGATCAAGGGGCGGAAGATTGCCCTGCTGGTAGCGGATGGCGTGGATGCCGCGAGTGTGGACCGGCTGGTGAAGGCGCTGGAAGCACACAGTGCTCGCCCGATGCTGTTGGGGCCGACCTCGGCGCCTGTCAAGGCAGCGGACGGCAAGCCATTGCCTGTGGATGCGTCGATGGAGGGGATGCCTTCGATCATGTTCGACGGGATTATGGTGCCTGGTGGCAAGGCTGCAACGGATGCCCTGGCAGCTAGCGGGTTGGCCAAACACTTTTTGCTGGAGGCATACAAGCACCTGAAGGCGCTGGTGTTGACCAAGGAGCTGGCGGCCGGCCTGGGGCTCAAGGAGGACAAGGGGCTGCTGCTTGGGGATGACCAGAAGGCTGCGGATGCCTTTGTCAAAGCGGTTGAAGGGCATCGGGTGTGGGAACGGGAGGCTGCAGCGGAAGCTGTGCCAGCCTGATAGGGCCTATTCGCGGGTAAACCCACTCCTGCAGGTACAGCACCGGCCTCTAAACCTGTGCTATCCCTGTGGGAGCGGGTTTACCCGCGAAGCTTTTTACTGCTGGTGCGGTACCAATACCACTTGGGCTGGCAGCGAGCGTTGGATTTCATGTTTCTGCTTCAAATCGAACCCGCTGTCGATCTTGTGCACGCGCTTCTCCAGCAAGGTCTTCAGCCACGGTGCGTCGTCGGTACGTGGAACCTGGAACACCACTTCGCAGCCATAGCTCACCACATCTGCTGCAATATCATCGAGCTGGCGACGCATGGCGCGGCTGTCGGTGGTCTTCAAGGCCACCACGGTGCTTGGCGCGGTTGGGTCGATGATGCGTGCCCTGGGCTTGGCCTCAGCTGCCTTCAGCGCAGCTTCGGCCTTTTCCAGCTCGGCTTTGCGCGCCTGGGTCACGGCATCGCCACCGGTGACTGCCGGAGCCTGCGGCATCAACGCGCGGGCACGGGCCAGGGCGGTCGCCGCCGCGTTCACATCGCCCTTCTGCAGGACGATCTGACTACGTTGCAGGTAGGCCTCAGCCAACTGGCGCTGGTATTGCTCCAGGCGTGCATCGTCAGGCGACTGGGCCTGCAGGGTGGCCAGCTGGTCTTCGGCGGTGGCCAGCTCATTGCTGGCGATGTTCTGTTGCAACTGCTGCCAGGCATCGGCTTGGGCAGGTGCGGTGGCCTGTTCGGCAGGCGCGCTGGAACAGGCAGCCAGGAACAGGGAAAACGCGGCAACAAGCAGATAACGGGAGGCGAACGGCTTCATTCCTGCGACTCTCTATTTGCGCAAAAAGCGAGCAAGTCTACACCCAGGTGCGCACGCTCGAAAACAGGTCTTACAGACCCTTTACCCGGCAAAAGGTTGCAGGGCGTGCCTGCACACGCCCTGTTTTCAGCGCTTTGGCAGAGCCAGGCTCAGCAAGAATAGCACCGCTGCACAAACCACGATCGATGGCCCGGCGGGGGTATCCTTGAACCAGGACATGGCCAGGCCGCCGCAAACGGCGGTGACGCCCAGCAGGCTGGCGCCCAGGGCCATCTGCTCGGGTGAGCGAGCGTGACGCTGCGCCGCAGCGGCGGGGATGATCAGCAGCGAAGTGATCAGCAGCACGCCAACGATCTTCATGGCGACGGCAATGACGACTGCAATCAACAGCATCAGCGCCATGCGCAGGCCGGCCACGGGCAGCCCCTCGACCATGGCCAGTTCTTCGTGCACGGTCACCGCCAGCAGTGGCCGCCACAGCACGGCAAGCAGCAGCAGGACCAGCGCACTGCCGCCGAGGATCCAGCCGAGGTCGGTGGTGCTGATGGCCAGCAGATCGCCGAACAGGTAAGCCATCAGATCGATGCGCACGTCATGCATGAAGCTCAGCACCACCAGGCCAAGCGACAAGGTGCTGGGGGCAAGGATGCCGAGCAGGGTGTCGGAGGCCAGTGGCTGGCGTTGCTGCAAGGTCACCAGCAAGATCGCCAGCAACAGGCAGCCGACGGTTACCGCCAAGGCCGGGCTTACATCCAGTACGAAGCCCATTGCCACGCCCAGCAGTGCGGCGTGGGACAGGGTGTCGCCGAAGTACGCCATGCGCCGCCACACCACGAAAGAACCGAGTGGGCCTGCAACGACTGCCAGGGAAAGGCCCGCAAGCAAGGCGTAAAGAATGAAATCAGCCATGCTTGCAGTGCTCTCCGTGAACATGGGCGCCGGGGGCGACGACCGAGCCGTGCAGGTCGTGGCTGTGGTCGTGATGGTGGTGGTACACGGCCAGGCTCGGTGCGTTCTGGCCGAACAGTTCGACGAAGGCCGGGTCGTTGCTGACTTGCTCCGGGTGGCCCGAGCAGCATACATGGCGGTTCAGGCACACCACCTGGTCAGTGGCGCTCATGACCAGGTGCAGGTCGTGGGACACCATCAACACGCCACAGCCGTGCCGGTCGCGCAAGCGGGTGATGAGGTTGTACAACTCGGTCTGGCCGACTACGTCTACGCCTTGTACCGGCTCGTCGAGCACCAGTAGTTGGGGCTCGCGCAGCAGCGCGCGGGCCAGCAGCACACGCTGCATCTCACCGCCGGAAATGGTCTGGACCGGGCTGTCGATGACCTGTTCGGCACCTACCTCCTGCAGCGCCGACAAGGCTGCCGTGCGGTCTACCCCGGGCACCAGGCGCAGGAAGCGCAGCACCGACAGCGGCAGCGTGGCATCAACCTGGATCTTTTGCGGCATGTAGCCAATGCGCAGCTTCGGCTTGCGCCATACCTTGCCGCGGTGTGGCTTTAGCAGGCCGAGTACGGCGCGCACCAAGGTGGTCTTGCCTGCCCCGTTGGGGCCGATCAGGGTGACGATCTGGCCCGGAGCGACCGACAGGTCGATGTTGTCGAGCACCGCCTCGCCGCCAAAGGTGACGCCGACCTGCTCCAGGCGGATCAGCGCGTTGCTCATGCCGCGCTCCGGCAGTTGCCGCACAGGCCGACCACTTCCACAGTCTGGGTCTCGACCGTGAAGCCTACGCCCTTGGCGCTGCTGATGATGGCTTCGCTGATGCTGCTCTGTTCCAGCTCGATGGCCACATGGCACTCGCGGCAGATCAGGAACTGGCCCTGATGCACGTGTTCGGGGTGGCTGCAGCCGATGAAGGCGTTGAGCGAGGCAATGCGGTGCACCAGGCCGTTTTCCAGCAGGAAGTCCAACGCGCGGTACACCGTGGGTGGTGCGGCGCGTCGGCCGTCCTGCTCGCTGAGCACCGCAAGGATGTCGTAGGCGCCCAGCGGCTTGTGGCTTTGCCATACCAGCTCCAGCACCCGACGGCGCAGTGCGGTCAGGCGCAGGCCATGGCGGGTGCACAAGGCGTCGGCTTCAGCCAGTGCGCTGTGTACGCAATGGGAGTGATCGTGAGGGCGGTTGGCCAGCGGCGTGATGGACATGGGCAGCGACGGTTCTGGATGGAGACGTTATTATGTTACCTGTTTCTGACGACTCGAGTATCCACCGTGTCCCGATTCCTAGCTCTGTTTGTCGCTTTCATCGCATTTTCCGCCCAGGCCGATGTGCGTGTGCTCACCAGTATCAAGCCCCTGCAGCAGATTGCCGCTGCCGTGCAGGATGGCGTTGGCAGCCCGGATGTGTTGCTGCCGCCAGGTGCCTCGCCGCATCACTACGCATTGCGCCCGTCCGATGTGCGGCGGGTAGGCGATGCCGACCTGCTGTACTGGATCGGCCCGGACATGGAGAACTTCCTGCCACGGGTGCTGGGCAGCCGCCGCAAACCCACGGTGGCCGTGCAGTCGCTCACTGGTATGAAGCTGCGTCATTTTGGCGAGGACAGCCAGTCCCATGAGGAAGACGATCACGACGATCATGACCACGATCACAGGCCTGGTAGCCTGGATGCACATTTGTGGCTGTCGTCGGTCAATGCGCGGGTAATCGCGGCAAAAATGGCCGCTGATCTGGTACAGGCCGACCCAGCCAATGCGGCCCGTTATCAGAGCAACCTGAAGGCGTTCGACGAGCGCCTGGATGCCCTGGATGGGCGTATCAAGGCGCGGGTGGACGGTATTGCCGGCAAGCCGTACTTCGTGTTCCACGAAGCGTTCGATTATTTCGAGGCTGAATATGGCCTGAAGCACACCGGTGTGTTCAGCGTGGCGTCCGAGGTGCAGCCAGGGGCGCAACATGTGGCGGCCATGCGCAAGCGCCTGCAGGAAGTGGGCAAGACCTGCGTATTCAGCGAGCCGCCGCTGAGGCCACGGCTGGCCGAGACCTTGACTGCTGGGCTACCGGTGCGCCTGGCCGAGTTGGATGCACTGGGCGGGACTGACCCGGTGGATAGCAAGGGCTATGAGCGCTTGCTGGAGAAGCTGGGTGGTGATCTGGCGGGGTGCCTGGAGCAGTTGTAAGCCTGTGCCGGCCTATTCGCGAGCAAGCTCGCTCCTACAGGGATAGCGCGAACCTTTAGGGCTGCTGCTGTACCTGTAGGAGCGGGCTTGCCCGCGAAGAAACAGACGCGGTCTAGAGGGCAAACGGCAAGTGCAAAGCCACCTGCTGGCGCTGCGCCAGGCGCACCTCGAACTCGCTCGGGTCATGGATCATCACGTCCATTCCGGCAAACGACTCCGCCGCAATCAGGCGCGACAGCCAGAAGCGCACACACCCTACCCGCAACATTTCCGGCCACAGCTCGGCTTCGGTAGCCGTGAACGGCCGCAGCGCCGCATAAGCCGCCAGCAGCGCCTGGGCGCGCGGCATGTCGATCGCGCCGTGCTCATCCAGGCACCAGTCGTTCACGGTGATGGCGATGTCATACAGCATCGGCCCTGAGCAGGCATTGTAGAAATCGATCACGCCGGTCAGGTGGGTGCCTTCGAACATCACGTTGTCGCGGAACAGGTCGGCATGCAGGTTGGCCCTTGGCAATGCCAGGATCTGGGCCTTGTGCGCGCTGATTTCGTCCAGCGCCGGCTGCAGCAGCCCAGCTTGCTCGGCAGTCAGGCGGGGCAGCAACTCGGCACCCGAGGCCAGCATCCAGTCCAGGCCGCGGTCGGTGCGGCGCTCGATGATGTGCTCACGGGTGGCCAGGTGGATATGTGCCAGCAGTTCGCCGACCTGGGCGCAGTGCTGGGCGTTGGGGGCCTTGATGTGCTTGCCCGTCAGCCGTGGCTGCAGCAATGCCGGCTTGCCGCACAGTTCGCGCAGGCCGTTGCCGTCGCGGTCACGAATGGCATACGGCACCGGCATGTCGGCCGCGTGCAGGGTATCGAGCAGCTCGATGAAGAACGGCATGTCCTCGCTGGGCCCACGCTCGATCAGCGTCAGGACGAACTCCCCCTGTTCGAGGCTGACGAAGAAATTGCTGTTCTCGGTGCCGGCGGCAATGCCCTGGAAGTCGAGCAGACGGCCCAGCTCGTACGGCGCCAGAAAGGTTTCCAGCTCAGGCCGGGTCACGGGGGTGAAAACTGACATGATGAAAAATTGCCCATACGGGCACTTCCGCCGGGAAGTGCCGGGTTGATGTGAACGGTGCGCGCGTCAGATTACCACTCGAAGATCTTCCAGGAGGGAATCAGCATGTCCGGCTGGTCGGATCGAATGAAATTGGCATCGGTGCCATCGGCGCGTACCAGGAAATAAGGCTTACCGTTTTTCGGTGTGATCTTGATCGCATACAGGAAGCCGTTCTGCCGGTATTCCTGGATGGTCTTGTCGCCTTCCGTGCGAATGGTCACCTCGGGATCGGCCGAGGGGGCGTCTTCCGCCGCCAGGGTGACGACAGGCGTGGTTGCCAACAGGCCGAGCAGTAACAGGCGATTGAGTGTACGCATGATAACCTAGTCCCTTTGTCGTCAATGATTCTGGCTATTCTAGCGCCGGACCCGTCGAAAAGGTTGATTCTGCTCATGAGCCAAGCACCCCTCGTCCTGGTGGACGGTTCCTCCTACCTGTACCGCGCCTTCCACGCGCTGCCGCCGCTGACCACGTCCAAGGGCATGCCGACCGGTGCGGTGAAGGGTGTGCTGAACATGCTCAAGAGCCTGCGCAAGCAATACCCCGACAGCCTGTTTGCGGTGGTGTTCGACGCCAAGGGTGGTACCTTCCGTGATGCCATGTTCGCCGAATACAAGGCCAACCGCCCGAGCATGCCTGACGACCTGCGGGTGCAGGTCGAGCCGCTGCACGCCAGCGTCAAGGCGCTGGGCTACCCGCTGCTGTGCGTCGAAGGGGTCGAGGCCGATGACGTTATCGGCACCCTGGCGCGCAGCAGTGCCACCCAAGGCCGCCCGGTGATCATCTCCACCGGCGACAAGGACATGGCGCAGTTGGTGGACGGCCACGTGACGCTGGTCAACACCATGACCGGCAGTGTGATGGACGTCGCCGGCGTGCACGAGAAGTTCGGCGTCGGCCCGGAACACATCATCGACTTCCTCGCCCTGATGGGCGACAAGGTCGACAACATCCCCGGCGTGCCAGGCGTAGGCGAAAAGACCGCGGTCGGGCTGCTGACCGGTATCGGCGGCGGCCTCAGTGACCTTTACGCCAACCTGGACAAGGTCCCGACCCTGGCCATTCGAGGCGCGAAGACCCTGCCGGCCAAGCTCGAAGAGCACCGTGAGTCGGCGTTCCTGTCCTACGAACTGGCCACCATCAAGTGCGACGTGCCCCTGGATGTCGAAGTCGAGGCGCTGGTTTGCGGTGAACCGGACCATGAGGCGCTGCTGGCGCTGTACACCGAAATGGAATTCAAGAGCTGGGTCGCCGAGGTGCAGCGCGAGGCGAGCAAGGCGGGCGATGTTGCCAGCCCGATGGCTGACGAGCCGGCAGCCAAGGTCGAACCGAAATACGAGACTGTGCTGGACCAGGCCCGCTTCGACGCCTGGCTGGAGAAGCTGCGCCAGGCGCCGCTTTTCGCCTTCGATACGGAAACCACCGGCCTGGACGCCCAGCAGGCGCAACTGGTCGGCCTGTCGTTCGCCGTCGAACCCCATGAAGCCGCCTACGTGCCCCTGGGCCACGACTACGAAGGTGCTCCGGTACAGCTGGACCGCGAGGCTGTGCTGCAGGCTCTGAAACCGCTGCTGGAGGATCCGGCCAAGGCCAAGGTCGGGCAGAATGCCAAGTACGACATCAACATCCTTGCCAACAACTCGCCAGCCATCGAGATGCGCGGCGTGGCCTACGACACCATGCTCGAGTCGTATGTGCTCAACTCCACCGCGACCCGTCACGACATGGACAGCCTGGCACAGAAGTACCTCGACCACAGCACCATTGCCTTCGAAGACATCGCCGGCAAGGGCGCCAAGCAATTGACTTTCAACCAGATCAACCTCGACAAGGCCGGCCCTTACGCCGCTGAAGACGCCGACATCACCCTGCGTCTGCACCATGCTTTGCAGGCCCGGCTGGCACAGACGCCGAGCCTGCAGCCGGTGCTGATGGACATCGAGATGCCGCTGGTACCGGTGCTGGCCAAGATCGAGCGTCAGGGTGCGCTGGTCGATGCCGCACTGCTGCATGTGCAAAGCGATGAGCTGGGCGTGAAGATGGCCGAGCTGGAGCTGCGTGCGTACGAGCTGGCCGGTGAGGCGTTCAACCTCGGCTCGCCCAAGCAACTGGGTGCAATCCTTTACGACAAGCTGGGCATGCCGGTGCTGAGCAAGACCGCGAAGGGCCAGCCCTCCACTGCCGAAGCGGTACTCGACGAGCTGGCCGAGCAAGGCTACCCGCTGCCTGAGGTTCTGATGCAGTACCGCAGCCTGAGCAAGCTCAAGAGCACTTACACTGACAAGTTGCCGGGGCAGATAAACCCGCGCACCGGGCGTATCCACACCTCTTACCAGCAGGCTGTGGCGGCCACTGGACGGTTGTCGTCGAGTGATCCGAACCTGCAGAACATCCCCATCCGTACTGCCGAAGGGCGACGGATTCGCCAAGCGTTCGTTGCCAGCCCCGGCTACAAGCTGCTGGCGGCGGACTACTCGCAGATCGAGCTGCGCATCATGGCCCACCTGGCCAAGGACGAAGGTTTGCTGCACGCCTTCCGCAACAACCTCGACGTGCACCGCGCCACGGCTGCGGAAGTGTTCGGGGTGGCGCTGGAGGACGTCACTACCGACCAGCGTCGCAAAGCCAAGGCCATCAACTTCGGCCTGATCTACGGCATGAGCGCATTTGGCCTGGCCAAGCAGATCGGTGTCGACCGCAAGCAGTCGCAGGACTACATCGACCGCTACTTCGCCCGCTATCCAGGCGTGCTGGCTTACATGGAACGCACGCGTGCCCAGGCTGCCGAGCAAGGGTTTGTCGAAACCCTGTTCGGCCGCCGCCTGTACCTGCCTGACATCAACGCCAAGAACCCGGCATTGCGCAAAGGCGCCGAGCGCACGGCAATCAACGCACCGATGCAGGGCACCGCGGCCGACATCATCAAGCGCGCCATGGTCAATGTGGATCACTGGCTGAGCGAAAGCGGGCTGGATGCGCGGGTTATCCTGCAGGTGCACGACGAACTGGTGCTTGAGGTGCGTGAAGACCTGGTTCAGCAGGTGAAAGATGAAATTCGCCAGCACATGAGCCAGGCCGCACAGCTGGATGTGCCGCTGCTGGTAGAAGCAGGAATTGGTGCGAATTGGGACGAAGCTCACTGATTGAGCAGGGAAAGCTGTGTAGGATCTGCGACGTAGTGACGCGGATCCTGGCACCGCTAGTGCCGTTGGTGCTGAGGTTTCATGAAACTATCGCAAATAGTTTTCAGGGCTTTGGAACTAAACCAGTGAAGCGGAACTCAGAGTAACTGAATGGCTGGTGAAGCCTTTCGATGCTCCTATGTTGTGTTAAGTGTTGGCAGATATCTGGACCCCGCCCTAGCGGTCCGGACTTGGACCCCGAACTTCCCCCTCCCCATACGAAGTCCGGGGTTTTTTTTGCCCGGAATTTGCCTGATGGCTGGCGCAGAGCCGTGCAGGAGCGGGTTTACCCGCGAATGCGATAGTGGCTGCACCGAAGCATTCGCGGGTAAACCCGCTCCTACACAGTTACGAGCAAGCCTTCAAATGACAGGCTTGTCTTCCAGCTCCATCCAGCCCGCCAGCACCCGGTAGGCTTCTTCCACGCCCAGGCGCTTGGGCGCCGAGAACAACTGGATGGTCACGCCATCGCCCCAGCCCTTTCTGATTTCCGACTGCACTTTAAGCAGGGTGTTCTTGCCCGCACCGTGGGTCAGCTTGTCAGCCTTGGTCAGCAGGATGTGCATTGGCATGCCGCTGGCCTTGGCCCAGTCGAGCATCATCTTGTCGAAGTCGGTCATGGGGTGGCGCACGTCCATCATCAGGATGATGCCACGCAGGCATTCACGGCTGCCCAGGTAGGCTTCCAGGTGTTTCTGCCAGTGCTGCTTGAGCGGAATCGGCACTTTTGCATAACCGTAGCCCGGCAGGTCGACCAAACGCCGTTCATCGTCCAGACTGAAGAAATTCAACAGCTGGGTGCGCCCCGGGGTTTTCGAGGTACGCGCCAGGCTGGCATGAGTCAGGGTATTGAGGGCGCTGGATTTGCCGGCGTTTGAACGGCCGGCAAAAGCCACCTCATAACCCTGGTCGTCCGGGCATTGTTCGACCTTGGCTGCGCTGAGGGCGAATTTGGCTTTCTGGCAGAGGCCGAGGATGGGGTTCTTGACTTGCATGGGATATCCGATGTGGGTGTTGCCTGACTCTGAAGGCCCGAGCCTGGCAAGCGGTGTCGTTTCCGTTTGGATGGCGGAAGTATATAATGCCCCAGTTTTTGTGTGCTCATTCTCCCAGCGAAGGAGAACGGGCATGGGGTGTCGAACAATAGCTCGCGCAACAGAACGCAGCGCGGCCCCCAACCCTGAAGGTCGTTCCGCATGGCGAAATGGCTGCTTGCTGTCGGTATGTTCCTGCCGGTTTTCAGCGCACAGGCTACACAGGATCCCGAGGTGTTGTACAACCGCACGTGTGCGGCCTGTCACGCCGGGCAGTTGCCACAGGCACCCAGGCAGGGTGACCGGGCGGCTTGGGAGCCAAGGCTGGCGCAAGGCATGGAGGTACTGGTGAAGCACGTGACCCAGGGTTTCAAGGCTATGCCGCCGCGTGGATTGTGCATGGACTGCAGTGCCGAGGACTACCGTTTGGTCATCCTTTGGATGAGCGGCAGTCCCGATACATAACATTTCACCCTTAGCCGTGTTGGATTAGCTGATGAACAAACTAGTCGTGAGTCTGCTGTTGACCCTGGGTGTCGCAGGTGCGGCCACTGCTGCGCAACCTATCAAAGGCGATGCCGCTGCCGGCCAGGCCAAGACGGCCGTTTGTGGCGCCTGCCACAACCCCGACGGCAATAGCCTGGCACCAAACTTCCCGAAACTGGCTGGCCAGGGCCAGCGCTACCTGGAAAAGCAACTGCACGACATCAAGTCGGGCAAACGTACCGTGCTGGAGATGACCGGCATGCTGGCCGCGTTCAGCGACCAGGACCTGGCCGACATCGCTGCCTACTTCTCCAGCCAGAAAGGCAGCGTAGGTGCTGCCGATCCGAAGCTGGTCGAGCGTGGTCGTGCGCTGTTCAACGGCGGCGACCTGGAAAAAGGCATGCCCGCCTGCACCGGCTGCCACTCGCCAAACGGCGCGGGCATCGCCCTGGCCGGCTTCCCCCATCTGGGTGGGCAGCACTCGCAGTACGTGACCAAACAGCTGACCGACTTCCGCGAAGGCAACCGCACCAACGATGGCGACGCCATGACCATGCGTACCATCGCCGGGAAGCTGAGCAACCACGACATCGAAGCGCTGGCCAGCTACATCCAGGGCCTGCATTAACTTTCAGTTAATGTTGTAGGCCAATGATGAAAGGGCAGCCTGGCTGCCCTTTTTTCAGTCTGCAGCCGTTACACTACAGAACTCGAGCCCTTCCCGGCCTGTCTCAATGCAGGTCGCGTCGTGGCGACCCATGAATGCTCAGGAGTAAAGCATGCGTAAACTGATTCTCAGCGCTGCGCTGGTCGCCGCCAGCGTATTCGGTATGACTGCCGTCCAGGCTGCCGAGCCTGTTGCCGGCAAGGAATACATCGAGCTGAGCAACCCTGTTCCGGTTTCCGTGCCTGGCAAGATCGAGGTGGTCGAGCTGTTCTGGTACGGCTGCCCACACTGCTATCACTTCGAGCCGGTCATCAACCCATGGGTCGACAAGCTGCCCAAGGACGTCAACTTCAAGCGCGTGCCGGCCATGTTCGGCGGCCCATGGGACGCGCATGGCCAGATGTTCCTCACCCTCGAAGCCATGGGCGTCGAGCACAAAGTGCACGCCGCCGTGTTCGATGCTATCCAGAACCAGCGCAAGCGCCTGACCGACCCGCAGGACATGGCCGACTTCCTCGCCACCCAGGGTGTAGACAAGGACAAGTTCCTCGCCACCTTCAACTCGTTCGCCATCAAGGGCCAGGTCAACCAGGCCAAGGAGCTGGCGAAAAAGTATGAAATCACTGGCGTACCGAGCATGGTGGTCAACGGCAAGTACCGCTTCGACCTGGGTACCGCTGGCGGGCCGGAAGGCGTGCTGAACGTCGCCGACCAGCTGATCGATAAGGAGCGCGCCGCTAAGTAAGCGGCGTAACCCATGCCCCGCTTCAGAACCACGCGTGGCATTGGCCTGCACCAGCCGCAGGTCAACGAGCATCACCTGCAGGCCCCGGGCCTGCCCGAGGATGGTCGCCTGCGGCTGCTCAGCTTCAACATCCAGGTGGGCATCAGCACCGAGCGCTACCGGCATTACCTGACCCGCAGCTGGCAGCACCTGCTGCCGCACAACGGGCGCGCCGGTAACTTGCAGAAGATCGGCAAGCTGTTGGGCGATTTCGACTTGGTGGCCCTGCAGGAGGCCGATGGCGGCAGCCTGCGCTCGGGTTACGTCAACCAGGTCGAGCACCTGGCCCACTTGGGTGCCTTCCCCTACTGGTATCAACAGCTCAACCGCAACCTTGGGCGGTTTGCCCAGCATAGCAATGGCGTGCTCAGCCGCCTGAAGCCTCAGTTGCTTGAGGATCACCCGTTACCAGGCCCTGCCGGGCGTGGGGCGATCCTGGTGCGTTTTGGCGAAGGCGATGATGCGCTGATCGTAGTGATGATGCACCTTGCACTGGGTGCCAAGACCCGCGCCCTGCAACTGGGCTACATCCGCGAGCTGATTGGCGGTTACCGCCACCAGGTGTTGATGGGTGACATGAACACCCATGCCACCGACCTGCTGGATCATTCGCCGCTGCGCGACCTGGGGCTGGTTGCCCCGCAGGTCGAGGCCACCTTCCCCAGTTGGCGACCACAGCGTTGCCTGGACCATATCCTGCTCAGCCCAAGCCTCACACTTGAGCGCGTTGAGGTGCTGGCGCAGCCCATCTCCGACCATCTTCCGGTCGCGGTAGAGATCCGATTGCCTGATGCATTGACTGTGGATACGCTGCCGGCGGTGAGCTGAAACAGCTAAAGCGTTGCACGCCCTCAAGTGTTCGAGGTGCGCGCCGACAGCGTGTAATCAGACAGCCCCAGATGTATCACCCGTTGCGGATCCAGGCATGACCGAAGAAGCCGAGCGCTGGAAAGAAAAATACCTGAAAAGCATCGAGCAGCAGGAAAAGCTCCAACGCCGTTGGGATGCCCGTCTCGACCTGCTGCGCCGCGGCCTGGTGCGCAGTACCCTGGCTGCCGAAGGCAGTGACAAGGTGGTGGACGAGTGCATGAAAGAAATGCGCGAGGTCATCCGTAGCGACAACATGGATGCCGGCCTCGCCGGGTTGATTCCGCGCCTGGAGAAGGCGGTGCTGGATTCCGAACAGCGCCGCGAAACACGCATGAACCAGGTCGGCGATGCGCTGACTGCGCTGGTTGGCCAACTGCAAGGCCTGCCGCTGCCTGGCGATATCTCGCGGCCGTTGAAAAAACTGGCGAAGAAGCTCGATGGCGGCGTCGCCCAGTCACGCGACCTGCCGCCGCTGCTGGGTGAGTTGAGCGGTTTGCAGGGGCGTGCTCTGGCTGCCCTGGGCAAGTCGGGTGAAGACGCCCGCCCTGGTTTTCTGCAGCGGTTGTTCGGCAGCCGTGAGGACGATGCCCAAGGCGAGCCAGCGCTTGTACCGGTGGCAGTGCCTGTAGGCGAGGTTCAGCCGCAATTGGCGCCCGCCAGTGCCGAGCCCCCGCAGCCCGACGATGTCGATGCGTTACTACCGTTGCCAACCCCTGTAGACCCCGCGGCCGAGCCAGAGCTGGAGGCCGCGGGCCCGGCGTTGATCGAAACGACCGAAATGCCGCCGGTGCCGCTGCCATTGCAGGAGGAGGCGCCAACGCCGGAAGACGCTGCCAGCGAGCCATTGCCTGAGGCCGCGCCGCTACCGGTTCTTGAAGAAACGTTCGGCGAAGACGGCCCTTATGCCCTGCCCTACGCGGTGGAGCCGCCTTACAGCCAAGTTGCTGCACACATCGAGCAAACCCTGATCGGCTTGCTCGACGACCTGAGCCTGCCCGAGCGGCACAAGGCCCAGGCGCTGGAAATGCGCGCGCGGGTTGCCCGCGGCCTGAACTGGTATGAACTGATCCCTGTGCTGGATGACCTGGCGATATTGATGCTGGCGATCACCGACAGTGGTCAGCACGAATTCGAAACCTACCTGCAGCAACTCAACGAGCGCCTGGAAGGCTTCCAGAGTCACCTGCACGAGGCCAGCGCCGGCCACGCCGACAACAGTAGCGCAGCCCGCGCGCTGGATACCCAGTTGCGCGAGCACGTCGACGGGCTGCAAAGCAGCGTGCAAGGCGCCGCTGACGTAGACAGCCTCAAGCATATCCTGGAGAACCGTCTGGAAGGCCTGCTGGTGACCATGGACGAGCATAAGCACGAACGTGATCGCCGCGAGCAGGAACTGGCAGGCCGCCTGCTAGGGCTGTCGGAGCGGGTGGCAAGCATGGAGCACGAGGCGCTCGGTTACCGCGAGCACCTGGAAGAACAGCGGCAGAAAGCCTTGCTCGACCCACTTACCGGCCTGCCCAACCGCGCGGCCTGGAGCGAGCGGGTTGAACGCGAAATGCTTGAATGGCAGGAAAATGGCGGTCACCTGGCAATGGCGATCCTCGATCTGGACCATTTCAAGCGCATCAACGACAGCTACGGGCACCTGGCAGGGGACAAAGTGCTGAAGATCGTTGCCGACCAGTTGCGCAAGCGCCTGCGTGGCCGTGACTTCATTGCCCGTTTTGGCGGCGAGGAATTTGTCCTGCTGCTGCCGCAGACCACGCCGGCGGCGGCCGCGGAGGTGGCCGAGGTACTGCGCGCTACGGTCGAAGCCTGCCCATTCCACTTCAAGGGTGAGCGGGTGGTGATTACCTCCTCCATCGGTCTGGGCGCGTTTCGTTCCGGTGAGCGCAGTGATCAAGTGCTCAAGCGCGCTGATGCGGCGTTATACCGGGCCAAGGAGCAGGGGCGCAATCGCGTCGAGCAGGCATAACCAGCCGGCGCTGAACCACGGCAGGCACGGCTGCGGGGAGCACGTTATACTGTAGCGCTCATACGCTGAGGCTACTGACGTGCTTTCCACGCTTAAGAAAACCCTGATTTCCTTTTTGCTTTTGTCTGTCGCCGGTTGCTCGACAGGCCTGCGCATTGACCGCAGTCACCCTTCGGCCAACCAGGACAACCGCATCCAGTTCGTCGTGCTGCATTACACCAATGCATCACTGGAACGCTCCCTGGCGTTACTTACCCATGGCGAGGTCAGCAGCCATTACCTGATCGGCGATGGTCCGGCGACGGTGTATCAGCTGGTGGATGAAAACCGCCGTGCCTGGCATGCCGGTGACAGCCAGTGGCAGGGGCGTACCTGGCTGAACTCCTCGTCCATCGGTATCGAGATCGTCAACCCGGGCTTTACCGACACGCCAAACGGCCGCGTCTGGCACCCTTACAGCGAAGCGCAGGTCCAGTCACTGATCGCGCTGCTCAAGGACATCGTCAAACGTAACAACATTGAACCACGCCATATCATCGGCCACAGCGACATTGCCCCGCTGCGCAAGCTGGACCCGGGGCCGCTGTTCCCATGGAAGCGCCTGGCCGATGCCGGGCTGGGTATATGGCCGGATGCCAACGCGGTGGCGCGGCAGCAGGCTTACTTCAACGTCAACCCGCCCAGCATTGGCTGGTACCAGCAGGAGCTGGCGCGGTTCGGTTACCAGATCGAGCAGACTGGCGTGCTGGATGTTGCCACCCGCCATGTAATCGCCGCGTTCCAGATGCGCTTCCGCCCTCAGCGCTTCGATGGCATGCCGGATTCGCAGACAGCTGCAATGCTGCAGGTGCTCAACCGCATGCGCTGAGCCGCTGTCGCCGCAGCGAAGCGCTAAACGGTGAGGGTGATTCTCGATTCAGTTGCTATACCTTAGTTATCAACTGGATGCCTTTGATGTCAGCCCTCATCACTTTGCTGCGCCAAATTTTCTACCGCCCCTGGATGCTGGCCACTTTGGCAGCGTTGGCCAGCGCCGCGGTGCTGCTTTCTGCCAGCATCGGCATAGCCCTGCAACAGATGAAGCAAAGCGAGAGCGAACAGATGAACGCCCAGGGCGAGCGTTTTCTGGACCGCCTCGAACAGGTGTTCGGCCAGTTGCGAGAAGGGGTCGACCTGTTGCAGGCCCAGCCGTTGCGCGGTTGCAGCCCGGCGATGCTGGCCGCCTTGCAGCAGGTTGGCCTGAGTTCCAGGTTTATCTATGAAGCGGCTTACGTGGATGGTGATGTCGCCTGCTCCAACCGTGGCGACGAGCGCGCGTTCGTTCCGTTGCGCGCACCGGACATTCAGGGCCCGACGTACAGCTACTGGCTCAACACCACCACCGAACCGAACGAGAACCTGGCAGCACTGATGCTGGGCCGGGGCAAGTTTCTGGTCTCCACCTCCCGTGGGCACCTGACCGATGTGGTCGACCTGCCCCCGGGCGGCAGCCTGGTGGTGGTGCTCGACAACGGTGCCCGCGCTATTCCGGTACTCGGCCCGCCACAGGTATGGCCACCGCCCTCTGTCTGGTCTACCAGCCACAAGTCGCTGCTCGAACTCAGCGACCGGCTGATCTATCGCATGCCGACCAAATCGCCTGACTACCAGTTGGTGTTGATTGCACCGCGGGCCAGCCTGCCGCTGCGGATGAACGGCATGCTCTGGTTGTTGTTCCCCGGTAGCGTGCTGGCGGCCTGCTGCATTGGCTGGCTGGTGCTGCAACTGATCCTGCAGCGGCGGTCGATGAGTTCGGAGTTGCAGAATGCCTTGCGTCGTGGGGAGCTGCAGGTGCTTTACCAACCGATCATCGAACTCGACAGCCGGCGCTGCGTGGGGGCCGAGGCGCTGGTGCGCTGGCGCCGCCCGGACGGCACTTTGACCAGCCCGGACCTGTTCATTCCGCTGGCGGAGAATACCGGGCAGATTCGCCAGATCACCGACTTTGTCCTGCAGCGCGTCCTGGAACAGTTGGGGCAGTTGCTGCGCTCGCACCCCAAACTGTACATATCGGTAAACCTGGCGGCGTGTGACGTGATGGTGCCGCGAATAGGCCGGGTGGCGGCGCGCTTGTTGGCCTTGCATCGTGTGGCGCCCAGCCAGATTGCCTTTGAAGTGACCGAGCGCGGGCTGATCGACGTGGTGGTGGCCCGTGACAACCTGCAGGCGCTGCGCGCAGTCGGGCATCAGGTGCTGATCGACGACTTTGGTACTGGTTATTGCAGCCTGGCGTATCTGCAGACCCTGCCGGTGGACTGCCTCAAGATCGACAAGGCGTTCATCGATGCCCTGGGCCATGATGCTGCCAGCAGTGGCGTTGCCCCGCATATCATTCGCATGGCCCATGACCTGCACTTGCGGGTGATTGCCGAGGGTATCGAGTGTGAAGACCAGGCGGTGTTATTGAACAGTGAGGGCGTCAATTATGGCCAGGGCTGGCTGTTTGCCCGGCCGTTGAATGCGCGGCAATTTGCCGAGCTGGTGACACGAGGGCATCTGCCGCGGCGGGTTGAACAATAAATATTTCAGAAGTTGCCAATGTGGTGGAAGGCACCGGCCGTGCTGGTGGTCGCGGGTAAAACCGCGCCTGCATCAAACCGGCAGCGCCATGTAGAACTGGGTCCCCTGCCCTGGCCGGGAAAACACGCCCATGCGCCCGCCGTGCAGTTGCACGATTTCCTTGCACAGCGCCAAGCCCAGGCCCGCCCCACCTTTCTTCCGGCCTACCTGCACGAAGGGTTCGAAGATGCGCCCTTGCTGCCCATAGGCTATACCCTCGCCGTTGTCCTCTACGCTAATGATCACTCGCTCCGCATGCCGCCGGGCATGCAGGCGGATGCGCCCGCCGCTGGCGGTATGGCGGATGGCATTGTGCAGCAGGTTGTCGAGCACGCGGTCGATCTGGGCTACGTCGGCCAGGAGGCGGGGGAGCGGTAGCTCCAGCTCCTTGAGTAACTCGATCTGCTTGTGCGCCGCCTGCTCGGCAAACCGTTGTTGCGCGCGCTCCAGCAGTTCAGCGATGACACAGGGGGCCAGCTCGAGCTTCTGCAAGCCGCTTTGGTAGCGAGAGAAGTTGAGCAGGTCGTTGATCAGTTGGGTCAGGCGCTGCATTTCTTCGCCGATGGTTTCCAGCAAGTCGTTTTCACGTGCCTCGGGTGGGAACTTGACCCGCTCGCGCAAAAGGCCGAAGGCCATGTGCATGCCGGTCACCGGTGTACGCAATTCATGAGATGCACGCAGCACGAACTCACTGCGTACCCGTTCGAAAGCCCGTTGTTCGGTCACATCGTGCAGCACCATCACCGCGCCCAGGATCGGCCCCTGCGGGTGGCTGACAGGGGTCAGGCTGTAGGTGAGCAGGCGGGACTCCTCCTCCACTTCCATGTTCAGGTCATCTGGCGGTCGGTCAAGGCTGCCGCCACGCAGCACTTGGCGCAGCTGCTGCTCCAGTTCCGGTCGTTGCAGGGCTTTAGCCAGGCTGCTGCCCACACGGCTGTCGTTCCAGCCCAGCTGACGCTGCGCCACCGGGTTGAGGTGCTCCAGGCGGCCCTGGCGGTCAATGATCAAAAGCCCATCGTCGATGCTGTCGAGCACGGCTTGCAAACGCTGCTGGCCGGCCAGCAGTTCATCAACGTTGGTGGCCTGATGCTTGCGCAAGGCATCGGCCATCAGGCCGAAGCGGCGGGTCAGCTGGTTCAGCTCGGCAGCCTGGGTGACCGGCAGGGTGACGTCGAAGTTGCCTTTGCCTAACTGGTCAGCCGCCTTGGCCAAAGCCTCGATCGGTTGGCCGAAGCGTCGGGCGATGTTGTGCGCGGTAATGAAACCCAGCACCAGTACCACCAGGCCCATCAAACCAAGCACGCCACTGACCAACAGAGCTCGGTCACGGCTGTGTTCTTCGCTTCGGGTAATCAGGTCCAGTGCTTGCTTGTGGGCGTCGATCAGGTCGGTGCGCACCTGGTTGAACGCGGCCCCGAGCGGTTGATCGACGCCCATGCTACGGGCGGGCTGGACGCTGTCGCGGTAAGCCTGGAGGAAGGCCTGGTAGTTGCTGCTGGCCTTGCTGAAGCCGGTGCGCTCCCCACCTTGTTCCAGGCCCTGGTTGAGCAGGATCTGGAAGTTGTCCTGCAGCAGCCGCAGGTTATCCGGGGCGGGGTCTTCATCGAGGATCAGGGTCAGCTGTTCGCCCAGGTTCTGACGCAGCTTCAGCCCCACTTCCAGGGCATGAGTGGTGTCACGCACCAGTTGCTGTTGTACCGTGGCCATCTGCAGCACACTGAAAAGGCCCAGCAGCAGCCCGAGCAAGGCCACGGTGACCAGCGCCGAGATGCTGAGAAACAGCCGCGTGCGCAGCTTCATGGGCGGCCATTTCATAAGTTGTACTGCTTGCGTTTGCGGTACAGGGTAGACGCGTCGATACCCAGCGTCTTGGCGGCCTGGTCGAGCGTGTCGCTGGCGGCCAGTACGGCACCGATATGGGCGCGTTCCAGTTCATCCAGGCTTAGCGCGGCACCAACACGCGGAGTGTTACCGGCCGGTTGTTCGCCCATACCGAGGTGGCTGATTTCTACCCGCTCCTGCGGGCAGATGATGCTGGCCCGCTCGACCACGTTGCGCAGTTCGCGAATGTTGCCGGGCCAGCGGTAATTGAGCAGGGCTGTGCGGGCCTCGTCACTGAAACCACGTGCGGGCCGTGAGTATTCCTTGACGAAGCGTGCGAGGAAGCGGTCGGCCAGGGTCAGGATGTCTTCGCTGCGTTCACGCAGGGGAGGCAGGTGCAAGGTGATGACGTTCAGGCGATACAGCAAGTCTTCGCGGAAGCGGCTTTCGCGCACCATCTCCTCGAGGTTGAGGTTGGTGGCGGCCAGGATGCGCACATCGGCACGCCGGGTAACAGGGTCGCCGACGCGCTCGTATTCCTTGTCCTGGATGAATCGCAACAGTTTGGGCTGCAAGGTCAGCGGGAAATCGCCGATCTCGTCGAGGAACAGCGTGCCGCCGTCAGCCTGGCTGACCCGCCCCAGGGTGCTTTCGCTGGCCCCGGTGAAGGCGCCGCGGGTGTGGCCGAACAGCTCGCTTTCCATCAGCTCGGCGTTCAGCGATGGGCAGTTGATGGTCACACAGGCTTTGCGTGCGCGCTTGCTCCAGCCATGGATGGCGCGGGCCAGCTCACCTTTACCGGTGCCGGACTCACCCAGAATGAGTATGTTGGCGTCGGTAGTGGCGACCTGTCGGGCGGTTTCCAGCACCGCCATCATTGCCGGGCTGTGTGAGTCGAGGCCGTCCTTGGGTTTGCGCACTTCGCCTTCCAGGGCCTCCAGGCGTGCGGAAAGCTGGCGCACTTCCAGTTGCTTGGCAGTCGCCAGGCGCAACTGGTCCGGGCTGCAGGGCTTGACCAGGTAGTCGGCAGCACCGGCCTGGATGGCGTCCACCGCGGTGTCGATCGCCGAGTGCGCGGTGACGATCACCACTCGCATCCAGGGGGCCTGGATACGCATCTGGGCCAGCACATCAAGGCCGTTGTCCTCACCCAGGCGCAAGTCGAGGAAGCATAGGTCGAACACCTGGCGCTGCAGTAGGGATTCGGCCTGGGCGGCGCTGTTGGCCGTGGCCACGCTGTAGCCCTCGTCTTCCAGGCAATAGCGGAAAGTGCGCAGGATCGCGGACTCGTCATCCACCAGCAGAATGCGGCCTTGGTTGTCCTGGGCTGATTCCATTTCCTGCGCTCCTTAGGGATAGATCTTCATTTAGTGTGGGAAAAATCGGGCAAGTTGCATGGTCAATTCTGAAGGATTCTGTCCTTTGCATGCTAGCCAGTGGCCAATCAATGCCTGTAGGCCGCAATTTCCGATGCTTTGCTTAGAGGCACGCGATGGCACATTGGTTGCGACGATTTTCACCTTTTGCCTACAAAAAGGAGGCTCTGCCATGACCTTCCCCCTACGCAGCACTGTATTGGCCGCCGTTTTGTGCCCGGTTTTTGCCCCGGCGTTCGCCGACGCGGTGCAGGACGCTCGCCTGGAAGGCGCTCTGCAAACCGCCTTGTCACTGAACCGCATGCTCGACCCGTTTCGCATCAAGGTAGACGTGGATGGCCAGCAGGCGCGCCTGTCCGGCGAAGTGGAGAACGCTGTCGAGCGGCAACTGGCTGAAGATGTGGCGCTAGCTACCCGGGGTATAGAGCGGGTGGACAACCAGTTGCAGGTCAATGCCCAACTGGTGGAGCGCCCGCTTGAGCTGCGTGCCTATGCACAGCGTCTGGAGGATGCCACCTTGGCAGCAGTGATCCGTGCCCGGTTGTTGTGGAGCCGCACTACCGAGAAAGCCCCGATCGAGGTGCAAAGCCATGAAGGCGTGGTGACATTGCGCGGCCGGGTCGACAGTACTGAAGCCAAGGAGCTGGCGGGTGTGGTTGCGCGTACTACCGACGGCGTCCATCTGGTCAACAATCTGGTCAGCCTCGACACCGCCGCCATGGCCAAGGCGCGCGAAACTCCGGTGGGGGCGCCAAGCGGTCCACAACCGAGTGACAGCTGGATCATGGACAAGATCCAGAACAGCTACCGCTTCAGCCGCAACCTTGATGGGCTGAATCTGAAAGTGGCCAGCGAAGAAGGCATGGTGCGGCTGTCGGGCGAGGTGGTCAGCGCCGAGCAGAAAACCATTGCTGTGGAGATCGCCCGGCAGATCATTGGCGTGAGGGGGGTGGATGCCGACCTGCTCAAGGTGGCGACCAAGGTTGAAGGCTGATCGTGCAATTCGCACGACGGTGCGGACTGCATCGTGCAGGATACGTGCTGAGTGGCTTATCGGTTATGATTTAACTTATTGATTTATAAGGATTTAATAAAATCATCAAGGCTGGCATGCAGGCTGCAATTACCTGTTCAGGTTTGAACAAAAATTACAGCAGGAGAAGCCGGCATGAACCGCCAATCCGTCAACCGCTCGCACAACGCCGTACTGCCTCTGCGCCAGTTGCTGTCACTCGGCATGGCGCTGCTGCTGACCTTGGCCGCTGGCCTGTTCTATTACAGCTGGCAGACGGCACGCCTGAGCGAACAAGTGGCGGCACAGACCGCCCTGCTGACGCAGATCCAGGCAACCCGTGCCAACACTCTGGTCAAGGCCGCCGAGCCACTTCCTGGCGGCCATGCCACTGCTTCGCCGGCCACCCTGGAAAATGTCGTACCCCAGGACCGCTGGGTGTTCTGACCCGTCGGCCGGTCCGATTCCGCAATAGAAAGGAGAACCACCATGCTGAGCTGGGCTATCACTTTCCTCATCATCGCCATTGTCGCCGCAGTACTGGGCTTCGGTGGTATCGCGGGCGCTGCGACGGGTATCGCGAAGATCCTGTTCATTGTCTTCCTGGTGCTGTTCGTAGCCTCCTTCTTCTTTGGACGTGGGCGAGGTTGAAAAATGAGCAGGAAGCTTTGTTCAGCCGTGGCTGTCGCATTGCTACTGGGTGGCAGTGCGGCGGCGATGGCGGCCAATGACGGCCAGGTCCGGGTCGACCAGTTGCTCGGCTCGGACCCGGAGTACCGGGAAACCTGGCAGGACACGATCAAAGGCGAGGAACGCCTGCCCGATTGGGTGGTCAACCTGTCCGGTAGTGCCCAGCAGCAGATGTCTGCTGTGACCGAGGACGGTGACAAGTACTTGGTCGGCCCGTTGTGCGAGGCCCAGGACAATTGCACCTACAAACGCCTGATCGTGGCGTTCAGCTGGGACAAGGACGATGCCTACGGGATGCTTGTCGAAGTACCCGAAGGCTTGCCGAGTGACAAATCTCCAACCCGGCATGCGCAGTACCGCTGGTTGGGCAAACCGGACGACGGCATGAAGGCAATGCTGCAGGAGCAGCTCAAGCGTGACCCAAACTGGTACTGAACCTTGATTGCCAGTACCGATGAAAGGTTGCCGACTGTCACGTAATAGAAGCTGAACCTTTCTATATTTCAGCCTTCTATGATGCGCCGCCCCGAGGAGGGGCAGCACATGACCAAGGGGCCGGGCTGTTCTGATTGTTGCAGGATCGGAGTGGCCTAGGGGTACAGGGAGTACCTCCAGCAATGGGCCGGGTCAGGAAAGGCGGAATCGGAAGTATCAGGTCGGCGGTGTCATAGGGATACCTTGCCAGACCTGACTTCCGAGGAGCCATGTGGAAACGTCGCATCCCTTGCGCGTTTTTACCTTTGGGACACATTTTGTCTCGACCGTACATCAAATTTTTTTCCTCCCTCCCATCGCTTGTACAAGTGGCATTTCGGCCATTCGGATTGTCGAACAAGCCATCTTTTTGGCCCTTTATGTCCCGTCAAATCTGCCTAAATATGGCGCTTTGGTCTTGTTCGGGTTTCCGAACGTTATAAATCAAGCACTTGCGAACCCCCTCTTCTGCCCTTAAGCGGTATGCGCAATTGGCATGGGGTATACGTTTCCAGCATTAGATTTCCCCCCTTGCCATCGCAATAGTTGCGGCCTTTTTCGCTGGCCAGAGCGCCCTGTCGCTCGCCTGCGGTGTCCTTACATGACGTCGCCGGACGGAAACCGTTAATGCGTGTGACCATTGCCAATGGCTCTGTTACGCATGTTTCCACCCGGTGCCATGACCACTAGAACAAAGGGTAAAGACATGAAGAAGGCAAAACTGAGCCTCGCCTGGCAGATCGTCATCGGTCTCGTGCTTGGCGTTGCAATCGGCGCGCTGCTGAACCACTTCAGCGCAGAAAAGGCCTGGTGGATCAGCAACGTCCTCCAGCCTGCCGGTGACATCTTCATTCGCCTGATCAAGATGATCGTCGTCCCGATCGTGATCTCGTCGCTGATCGTGGGTATCGCCGGGGTTGGCGATGCGAAGAAACTGGGCAGCATCGGCCTGAAGACCATCATCTACTTCGAAGTAGTGACTACCATTGCCATCGTCGTCGGTCTGGTACTGGCCAACCTGTTCCACCCGGGCGCGGGCATCGACATGAGCACCCTGGGTACCGTGGACATCTCCAAGTACCAGGCGACTGCGGCCGAAGTGCAGCATGAGCACGCTTTCATCGAGACCCTGCTCAACCTGATCCCGTCGAACATCTTCGCGGCGCTGATGCGTGGCGAAATGCTGCCGATCATCTTCTTCTCGGTCATGTTCGGCCTGGGCTTGTCGAGCCTACAGGCAGAGCTGCGCGACCCGCTGGTACGCACCTTCCAGGCCGTATCGGAAACCATGTTCAAGGTCACCCACATGATCATGAACTACGCCCCGATCGGCGTGTTCGCCCTGATCGCCGTGACCGTGGCCAACTTCGGCTTCAGCTCGCTGCTGCCACTGGCCAAGCTGGTACTGCTGGTGTACTTCGCCATCGCCTTCTTCGCTTTCATGGTGCTGGGCCTGGTTGCCCGCGTGTTCGGCTTCTCGGTGATCAAGATCATGCGCATCATGAAAGATGAGCTGATCCTCGCCTACTCCACCTCCAGCTCGGAAACCGTGCTGCCGCGGGTGATCGAGAAGATGGAGAAGTACGGCGCACCGAAGTCGATCTGCTCGTTCGTAGTGCCGACCGGCTACTCGTTCAACCTCGACGGTTCGACCCTGTACCAGAGCATTGCGGCTATTTTCATTGCCCAGCTTTACGGTATCGACCTGTCGTGGAGCCAGCAGTTGCTGCTGGTGCTGACCCTGATGGTCACCTCCAAAGGTATTGCTGGCGTGCCTGGCGTATCGTTCGTGGTGCTGCTGGCCACCTTGGGTAGCGTGGGCATCCCGCTGGAAGGCCTGGCCTTCATCGCCGGTGTCGACCGCATCATGGACATGGCCCGCACCGCACTGAACGTTGTAGGCAACGCCCTGGCTGCACTGGTGATCGCGCGCTGGGAAGGCATGTACGATGCAGCCAAGGGCGAGAAGTACTATGCCTCGCTGATGGCTGACAAGCAGGAAACCGCAGTGGTTGGTGAAGCTGCCAAACGCTGAACCTGATGGCTGATTGACCAAGAGCCCCGACTTGTCGGGGCTTTTTATTGGCTGCAAGGATCGCTGGTACCTGCATCGGCGATGGGCCGGTACAGGCAACATCCGCTATCATTCGGGCATTTTTCAGGGGGAATAAACGGATGCTCAACGGCCTTTGGCTCGGCTTTTTCCTGGTGGCGGCAGTGTCCGCCCTGGCCCAATGGCTGGTAGGCGGCAACGCTGGCATCTTTGCGGCAATGGTCGAGAGCATCTTCGCCATGGCCAAGCTGTCGGTCGAGGTCATGGTGCTGCTGTTCGGCACGTTGACCCTCTGGCTGGGCTTTCTCAAGATTGCCGAAAAGGCCGGCATCGTCGAGTGGCTGGCCAAGGTGCTGGGCCCGCTGTTCGCCCGCCTGATGCCGGAGGTACCGTCGGGCCACCCGGCGCTGGGCCTGATCACCATGAACTTCGCTGCCAACGGTCTGGGCCTGGACAACGCCGCCACTCCGATTGGCCTGAAGGCCATGCGCGCACTGCAGGAGCTGAACCCCAGCAGCACTACGGCAAGCAACGCGCAGATCCTGTTCCTCGTGCTCAATGCCTCGTCGCTGACACTGTTGCCGGTAACCATCTTCATGTACCGGGCCCAGCAAGGTGCGCCAGACCCGACCATGGTGTTCTTGCCAATCCTGTTGGCGACCAGCGTGTCGACCCTGGTCGGCCTGCTGTCGGTGGCAGTGATGCAGCGCCTGCGCCTGTGGGACCCTGTAGTCCTTGCCTATTTCATCCCTGGCGCCTTGCTGTTGGGTGGCTTCATGGCTTTCCTTGGCACCCTGTCGGCTGCGGCGCTGGCCAGCCTGTCGTCGATCTTGGGCAACCTCACGTTGTTTGGCGTGATCATGTTGTTCCTGGTGGCGGGGGCCTTGAAGCGGGTGAAGGTATATGAGGCCTTTGTCGAAGGCGCCAAAGAAGGCTTCGACGTGGCCAAGAACCTGTTGCCCTACCTGGTGGCGATGCTGGTTGCGGTGGGTGTGCTGCGTGCGTCAGGTGCCCTTGAGCTGGCCCTGGACGGCATTCGCCATGCGGTGAACTGGATGGGCCTGGACACGCGCTTCGTCGAGGGCCTGCCCACTGCGCTGGTCAAGCCATTCTCCGGCAGTGCGGCGCGGGCCATGCTGATCGAAACCATGCAGGCCCAAGGGGTCGATAGCTTCCCGGCGCTGGTGGCGGCAACCATTCAGGGCAGTACCGAAACTACCTTCTACGTGCTGGCCGTGTACTTTGGCGCTGTGGGCATCCAGCGTGTGCGGCATGCGGTGGGCTGTGCGCTGCTGGCCGAATTCTCCGGTGTGGTCGCGGCGATCTTCGTCTGCTACTGGTTCTTCGCCTGAGTCATCTGCCGGGTATGCACAGCCCCGTGCAGGAGCGGCCCCGGCGATTTCTGCATTGACGCCAGCATCTGGGGGCCGCTTGGCGGCCCATCGCAACACAAGGCGGCTCCTACAATAGCGGGTTGGGCTTCAGCGGGTTGAAATACTGCCAGCCTGGGCAACCGTCCACCCTACCACCTGCCCGCTCAGCAGGTCACACGCCTGGCCAAACCCGGCCACCACCGCTGACACCTGCTTGTCAGCCAGGGGCTGACGGATCTCGAAGCGTTTGCTGGCAAGGATACGTTGGGTGCGGCCCTGCACCAGGCGCGCGTCATAGCGGATAACCACCTCCACCGTCCCGTCTGCGCGGTATTCTGTCTGGAACGCCTGCAGCTCGCCAGCCAGCTCGTAGTCAGCCTGCAGGTTGCTGTCATCGGCGCTCAGGCGCTGTACCTGGCCGTCACGCTGGAAGCCGTCGAGCAGTCGATTGCGTAGCAGCACCGGTGCCGCATCGCTCCAGCGCGCGCCCTTGTAACTGCTGACCACGTTACCCTGCGGTATCACGGCAATCCGTGGCCCGGCCAGCACTTCACTCGCCAGCGGTTTGTTCAGGCGCAATGACCAGTCCAGTGGCGCTACCGTACGGCTGGCCTGGTTCACCGGCAGTCGATAGAGGTCGACGGGTTCACTCTTGGGCAGGATCGAGCAGGCACTGGCCAGGCTCAGTGCGGCCGCCATGGCCACTAGGCGCAGCGACGGTTTCATGGCTGGAACTCCTTGTTGTTGTCACGGCCGAGCAGGTAGCCGCCTGGGTCGGCTTCCAGTTGCCGGGAAATGCCTTTCAGGGCGTTGAGGGTTTCACGCAGTTCGCGGATGGCCGGGGTCAGCTGGTTCAGGCCTTGGGCGCCGTCGCCAATGGCTTCGCTGTTGCTTTTAAGCAGGTTGTTGATGGTGGCGGTGCTTTCGGCCAGCGACTGCATGGCCTGCTCCGCACTGCTGATGGCCTGCTTGCCCTGGGTGCCGAGCAGGCCGTTGGCGTTGTGCATCAGCGTCTGGGTTTCGGCCAGGGTGGCGCTGGCCTGTTTGCCCACCTGTACCAGTTGCTCGATGGCCTCGGCGATGCTGCCGTGCTGGCCGGCAAAGGCGCTGGTGGTCTTGTCGAGGTTGGCCAGGGTGTTGCCCAAGTGGCCGATGTTGTCCTCGGAGAACATCTGGTTGGCATTGTGCAACAGCAGGTTGATGTTGGTTACCAGGTCGCTGCTGTCGTTGAGCAGGCGCGAGATGGGTGATGGTGAGGCGATGATGACCGGCAGCTTGCCATCCTTGCCTTTCAATTCGGGGCTTTGCGGGGTGCCGCCGCTTAGCTGGATGAACGAGTTGCCGGTAACCCCGGCCAGGGTCAACTTGGCCTGGGTGTCTTCCTTCACCGGGGTATCGCCGCTCAGGCGTACCCGCGCCAGAACCCGGCGCGGGTCTTTCGGGTCCAGGCGCAGGGTGGACACGTCGCCCACCTTGATGCCGTTGTATTGCACCGGGCTGCCGCGCGACAGGCCGGATACTGCTTCGTTGAACACGACTTCGTAGTCCTTGAAGGCATCGTCGACGCTGGACTTGGTCAGCCAGAGGCCGAACAGCATGGCGCCGGCCACCACCAGGACGGTGACCAGGCCGATAAGAACGTGATGGGCTCGGGTTTCCATTGCTCAGCGCTCCTGCCCGGTGCGGGTGGCGGCCTGCTCGGCAGCGCGCCCGCGTGGGCCGTGAAAGTATTCTTGAATCCAGGCGTCGTTGGTCTGCTCGACTTCGGCCAGCGGGCCGGCCACCAGGACCTTTTTCTGTGACAGCACGGCGATGCGATCAGTGATGGTGTACAGGGTGTCGAGGTCGTGGGTGATGAGGAACACCGACAGCCCCAAGGCGTCGCGCAGGGTCAGGATCAACTGGTCGAAGGCGGCGGCGCCGATCGGGTCCAGGCCAGCGGTGGGCTCGTCGAGAAAGAGGATGTCCGGGTCCAGGGCCAGAGCGCGGGCCAGCGCCGCACGTTTGATCATGCCACCCGATAACGAGGCTGGATATTTGTCGGCTGCTGAGATCGGCAGCCCGGCCAGCGCCAGTTTCACCCCGGCCAGGTGCTCGGCATCGGCGCGGGAAAGCCCGGCATGCTCGATCAGCGGCAAGGCCACGTTTTCGGTCACCGTCAGCGAAGAGAACAGCGCGCCCTTCTGGAACAGCACGCCAAAGCGTCGTTCTACCAGGGATCGCTGTTCTTCGCGCAGGCCCGCCAGGTCCTGGCCGAACACTTTTATCTGCCCTTCATTGGGCCGGCGCAGGCCGATGATGCTGCGTAGCAGCACCGACTTGCCGCTGCCCGAACCGCCCACTACTGCGAGGATCTCGCCGCGGTACAGGTCCAGGTCGAGGTTTTCATGAACCACTTGGCGGCCGAAGCGGTTGCAGATGCCGCGGGCTTCAATCACGCATTCCTGGCCACTCACCAGCCCATCTCCATGAAGAACAGCGCAGCCACCGCATCCAGCACGATAACCACGAAAATCGATTGCACCACTGCCGACGTGGTGTGTGCCCCTACCGATTCGGCGCTGCCGCTGACCTTGAAGCCTTCCAGGCAGCCGATGGCGGCGATCAGAAAGGCGAAGAACGGTGCCTTGGCCAGGCCGACGAGGAAGTGCTGCACACCGATGTCGGTTTGTAGCAGCGACAGGAACATGGCCGGCGAAATGCCCAGGGTCAGGGCGCACACCACTGCACCGCCAACGATGCCGCAGATCATCGCGACAAAAGTGAGCAACGGTAGCGAAATCAACAGGGCCAGTACCCGCGGGACCACCAGCAACTCCATGGGGTTGAGGCCCAGGGTGCGGATGGCATCGATTTCTTCGTTGGCCTTCATCGAGCCGATCTGTGCGGTGAAGGCGCTGGCGGTGCGGCCGGCCATGAGGATGGCGGTCAGCAGTACGGCGAATTCACGCAGGAACGAGAACGCCACCAGGTCGACGGTGAAAATGGTCGCGCCGAAGTCAGCGAGCACCGTGGCGCCCAGGAAGGCCACGACGGCGCCTACCAGGAAGGTCAGCAAGGCGACGATGGGCGCGGCATCCAGGCCTGTCTGCTCAATGTGTGCGACAACCGGGGTGATGCGCCAGCGATGGGGTTGGAAGGCACGGCGCAGCAAGGTTTCGAGGATTACGCCGATGAAACCGAGCAGTTGCATGCTGTCTTGCCACAGGGCACCAACGGCGCAGCCGATGCGTTCGAGCAGCAACATCAGCACGTTGCGCTCGGGCTCCTTGACCGGGATGCAGTAGTCCTGGACCGATTGGTAGACGTTCTTCAGCAGCGCACGGCTGGCTTCGGGCAGGTCATGGGTACAGCGCGACAGGCGCTCGGAGCCGAGGAGCTCGGCCAGCAGCGATGCGCCGGCTGTATCCAGGCGGCCCAGTTGGCTAAGGTCGGCGACAGTGTCGGCAGTGTATTGCGCGCGCAGGCGCTCGCTATCGCGTTTGAGGCTGGCGTAGTGCGCCAGGGTCCAGTCACCGGTAATGCGCAGGCAGGCCGGTTGGCTGCTGGTATCCAGGCTGGCGCTGGGGGTGGTCATAGGCTCCATGCAATTGACTCGGCGCTAAGGCTTAGGGGCTGATCATAGCGCAGCGGGCATGGGCTGTTTGGTGATTATGTGCTGTGTGTGGGGCCCTGGGGGCGCAAAGCGCCCCCTTTCAATTACCCGGCCGGGGCATCATCGACCACTTTGAAGCGCAGAACGCCGATCACCTGGCCATCCTCGGTCAGCACTCGCACCTGCCACTTGCCCACCGGGTTTGGCGGGAAGTTCTGCTTGTGGGTCCAGGCCCGATAGCCTTCCTTGCGCCCGCCGTGAATGTCCAGGGCAATGCGGTCGACCTCCTGGCCGTCCTTTTGCCATACATGGTAGATCCGCTCGTTCAGGCCGCGTGGCGCGTTGATGGCGGTGTAGGCGTACAGGCCGCTGCTGCGGATGCGGCTGGCGGCGATTTCTTCCAGCGACTCGCCCGGCTGGCGGTTCAGTACTTCGGTGCTCACCGCGACTTCGGTCATCCACAGGGTTGCCGGTGGTACCCAGGAGCGCAGTAGCCAGCCACCGGCGCCAACCGACAGGGTAACCAGCACCAGTGCCACGCCCCGGCGCCAGGTGTTGATCGGGAAGCTGCTGGCAAGGCTTGGGAACGACAGGGCCATGGCCGCGATCAGGGCCAGCTTGAAGCTCTGCGCGGTAGTCAGGTGCAGGATGATCGGCAACGCGGTCAGCAGGGCGGCGAACAGCGTCAGGGTATGCAGTGCCAGGAACAGCCAGCGTCGCGGTGCCAGCCATTTGTAATAAAGCGGGTCGGTGATCGAAATCAGGCCTGCGGCCCCAAGCAGACCGGTGAACACCAACTGGCCGCTGTTCCAGGTGGTGGTGATGAAGAAGAATGGCAGCACGAAAAACAGCGTTTCCTGGTGGATCATCTGTGTTGCGTAGCGCAACAGCGGCTGCGGGATCTCCCGGTTGAAGGTGCGTGCGAACAGGCCGGTTAGGGTGTTTTCCAGCATCAGCCAGACCCAGCTGACCAGCATGAGTATGGCGACCCAACTGGCCAGGCCGGCCTGGCGGTCGACCAGGATGAAGCTGCCGATACCGGAGAGGAAGCCGCCGAGCGCGATGATGCCGGGGTAGCGTTTGAGCAGTTCGATGATGCGCAGGACGATATGGGGGATTTGGGGCATTGGGGGCTACAACAGGAGGAATGAGGTGGCGGTACTGGCAAAAGGATACCGCCGATTCACCGCTGCCGTGTAGCACCACTCGGCCGCTGCGGGCCATGCCGTTGCCAGCGCAGCAACCCGGCTGCCAAAATCAGCCCCGCTACCAGTGCGACGAGCCCGTAAAACTCGTCATAACCCAGCAACGGTTTTTCGATGCGCAGGTACCCCTCTTCCTTCAACAGTTCTTTCAACGCCTCGTTGGCCTGCTCCAGGCTGACCTGGCGCAGCTTGCGCACCGGGTTGGCAAACCGCCCGTCGGTATAGTCGTTCAACGCCCCCCAGTAGTAGTCGGCCAAGGCACTGTTGCCTTGGGTGCTCCAGCTTTCTTTGGCGACGCTGGCGTCCTTGATGCGGGTGAAGGTGTCCGGGTCGAGGCCCTCTTTGCGCAGGTGATCGAACAACGCTTGCATCACCGAGACGGCCTTGTCGATGTCATCGCGTTCCAGGTCGGCATTGAGGCTGAGCAGGCCGGTGTCGCCGAAGCTTTCGCGTTGCACCGAGGGGCCGTAGGAGAGGCCGTTGCGCAGGCGCAGCTGGTCATACAGCGCCCAGTCCAGGTAGCGCGACAGCAGGTCAAGGGTGGCCTGATGGTCGTTGTCCAGTACCGGCTCGATGAACAGCCAGTGCAGTTTGACGCTGTCGCCTAGCCAGCCGCGGGTCAGGTCGCGGCGCTGGTCGGCCTGGCGGGTAATGCTCTCCAGGCTGCGGCGCTCTTCGGGCTCGGTGGCTGGCAACTCACCAAAGGTGCGTTCCAGATAGGCCGGCAGCAGGCGGTCGAGGCCGCCGACCAGGATCAGTGTCATGTTGTTGGCCGCGTACCAGCGGTCACGCAAAGCCTGAACCTGTTCCAGGGTCATGTCGTCGAGGTTGGAGCGCTCCGCGCATTTCAGGCCCAGCTCGGTCGCCAACTGGTCGCTGGCGGGGTGGCCGATGTCCTGGCGGTCGAGCCAGCGCTGCAGGTGGCCGTAGTGGCCGCCATCCTCACGTTCGATGATGCGCTTGGCGGTGGCCAGGGCTTTGGCGTCGATACGGGTGTCGCGAATGACCGCCAATAGCAGGTCGAGAACTTTGCGCTGATTGCGCGCCGGCGCCTCGATGACAAAGGTGGTATCGGCACTGCTGGTGTAGGCGTTCCATTCACCGCCAAGGGCTTGTAGGCGCTCCTCCAGGCCGCCCTCGCCTGTTTCGTCGATGCCGCTGAACAGCAAGTGCTCAAGCAGGTGCGGCAGCTCTTTCTGCTCGCAGTCGAAATCATCCAGGCCTACCCCGACCACCAGCCGAATGGCCACGTGGTCCCGCTCGTAGCCGTTTTTCAGGATTACCTGCAAACCATTGGGCAACAGGTAGCCTTCCACCCGCGAGCGATCGAGGGCGAAGGTGGGCAGGCTGCAGATCAGCAGGCAAACGAACATCAGGCAACGCATGGGCGAGCAAGGGTCCTCAGCTAGGCAAAATCACGGCTGGCTGGTTTCATCCGGGACGCTGTCGAGCATCAGCCCGCCGGTGTCCGAGCCGCCCAGTACCACATAGGCACTGCTACAGAACAAAGAGTTCAACCGCTTCATGTCGGCGATCAGCTCCAAGTGTAGCGAACTGGTCTCGATGCTTTGCACGACCTTGCGCTGCAGGCGGCTGACATGAGCATGCGCCAGGCGCCGCTCCTGGGCCCGGAACCGGCGTTTTTCCCGCAACAGCAGGCGGGCGCTTTCCGGGTCGGCACTGAGGAATACCGACAGCCCCAGGCGCAGGTTGGCCAGCAGTTGTTCCTGCAAGCCGGTCAATTCCTCCAGGCCCACCTGGGAAAACTCTCGGCGCTGGCTGGTTTTCTGCTGCTGAACCTTGCGTAGCATTCGCTCAACCAGGTCGCAGGCGAGCTTGAGGTTGATGGCCAGCTCGATGATTTCGGCCCAGCGGCGGTTGTCCTGCTCGCTGAGGTCCTCGCGCGACATTTGCGCCAGGTACAGCTTGATCGCACTGTACAAGGCATCGGCATCCTCGCCCAAGGCGCGGACCTGCTGCGGCAATGCCGTCTGGGTGCCGCGCAGGGCACCGAGCATGGCTTCGAGCAGGCTGTCGACGATGTCGCCCAGGCGCAGGGTTTCTCGGGCGGCGTTGGCCAGGGCCAGGCTGGGGGTTTCCAGCGCTGAGGCGTCAAGGTGGCGTGGACGCACCTGCCCATTGCCGGTTTCTCGCTCGGGCAGAAGCATGTTGCACAGCCGGCCCATGGGCTTGACCGTGGGCAGCATGATCAGGCAGCGCAGTGTGTTGTAGAGCAGGTGGAAGCCGATGACCAGTTCCTGAGGGCTGAAGCTCAATGAGTCCATCCACTCTACCAGCGGGTGCAGCACAGGAATGATCAGTACCAGGCCGATCAGCTTGTACAGCAAGCTGCCCAGGGCCACCCGACGCCCGGCGGCGTTCTGCATACTGGTGCTGATGAAGGCCAGCAGACCGCTGCCGATGTTGGCGCCGACCACCAGGCCGATGGCCACTGGCAGGCTGATCACTTCGGCGCCGGCCAGGGTTGCGGTGAGCAACACGGCGGCCAGGCTGGAATAGGAAATCATGGCGAACATGGCCCCGACCAAGGCATCGAGCATGATGTCGCCGGTCAGCGAGGCAAACAGCACTTTAACGCCCTGAGCATGGGTGATCGGTGCCGCTGCCTGCACGATCAGCTCAAGTGCCAGGATGATCAGGCCGAGCCCGATGCCTACGCGACCCAGTTGGCCGGCCCGCGTTTGCTTGCGCGAGAGGAAGAAAATCACGCCGAGAAATATCAGCAGTGGCGACAGCCAGGACAGGTCGAAGGTCAGTACCCGGGCCATCAGTGCGGTACCCACATCGGCGCCGAGCATGATTGCCAGCGCCGGGGTCATGGCCATCAGGCCCTGGCCGACGAACGACGTGACCAGCATGGCTGTAGCGTTGCTGCTTTGTACCATGGCAGTGACCAGGATGCCGGCAATGAACGCCAGCGGCCGCTTGTCCATGTTCTGGCTGATGATGCGTCGCAGGTTCGAGCCGAAAACCCGGAGGATGCCGGTACGCACGATGTGGGTGCCCCAGACCAGAAGCGTCACGGCCGAGAGCAGGTTGAGCAGGGTCAGCATGGCGAAGGCCCCCTGTTGCACAGGCCCAACGGGCCAAGGGAAGAAACGTGAGCGTTTGAATAATTTTCAGTGCTCACTCAAAGCTTTAGTTGTTTTGTGCCGCTGTTGCCAGCTTCGCATGGTGGTCATTTATTTGAAACACATGGGAGATGAATGATTGCCTCTCCGGCCAATCCAGAAACGAAAAAGGGCCCTGTGAAGGGCCCTTGCTGTCCTGCACTTCCTGATCTTACTGACCCGGAATGTCCTTGCGCAGTTTCACTGGGTCATGCTCTTTGCCTTCCTTGCGGGCCAAAGCAGTGCGCATGCGAATGTTGATGGCTTCCACCGCCAGCGAGAACGCCATGGCGAAGTACACGTAGCCTTTCGGCACATGCACGTCGAATGCTTCGGCGATCAGCACGGTACCGACCACGATCAGGAACGACAGCGCGAGCATCTTCAGCGACGGGTGCTTGTCGATGAAGTCGCTGATCGCGCCGGCGCACAGCATCATCACCAGCACGGCAACGACGATGGCGGCGATCATCACCGGTACGTGGGAAACCATGCCCACTGCGGTGATCACAGAGTCCAGCGAGAACACGATGTCGATAATGGCAATCTGGATGATGGTGTAGAAGAACTTGCCGCCTGCGCCTTTTGGCGCTTCGGCGTTCTCGTCTTCGCCTTCCAGGCCGTGGTAGATCTCTTGCGAGCTTTTCCACAGCAGGAACAGGCCACCGAAGAACAGAATCAGGTCACGCCCGGAGATGCCCTGGCCGAACACCACGAACAGGTCGGCGGTCAGGCGCATGACCCACGTGATCGACAGCAACAGCATGATACGGGTGACCATGGCCAGGGCCAGGCCGAAGATCCGGGTGCGTGGCTGCATGTGCTTGGGCATGCGGCTGACCAGGATCGAGATCATGATGATGTTGTCGATCCCGAGGACGATCTCAAGCGCGGTAAGGGTAAAAAAGGCAACCCAGATTTCCGGGCTGGTCAGCCATTCCATGTTTTTTCCTTCGAACGGTAAAGGCGACGCGCCCCAAACCAGGGGCGCGTCGCGGTGGGGTAATTCGTATTTATTAAAGACTACTGAACAACGGGAAAATGCCCATCAGCAGCGCGGCGAACATTATGCACAGGCATACCAGTACTGCCCACTTGAGGGTGAAGCGCTGATGATCGCCGAACTCGATACCGGCCAGTGCCACCAGCAGATAGGTGGAAGGCACAAGCGGGCTGAGCAGGTGCACCGGCTGGCCGACGATCGATGCGCGGGCCATTTCCACCGGGCTGATGCCGTAGTGGCTGGCGGCTTCGGCCAGCACTGGCAGTACACCGTAGTAGAAGGCATCGTTGGACATGAAGAAGGTGAACGGCATGCTCACGATTGCGGTGATGACAGCCAGGTAGGGGCCAAGCGCTTCGGGGATGACGGCCAGCAGGCTCTTGGACATGGCGTCGACCATGCCTGTACCCGACAGGATACCGGTGAAGATACCCGCGGCGAAAATCAGCCCTGTCACGGCCAGTACGCTGCCAGCGTGGGCTGCGATGCGGTCTTTCTGCTGCTGCAGGCACGGGTAGTTGACGATCATGGCGATGCTGAAGGCGATCATGAACAGCACTGGCAGCGGCAGCACACCGGCGATCAGGGCGACCATCAAGGCGGCAGTCAGGGCACCGTTGAAGTACAGCAGCTTGGGCCGGCGTGCTTCCGGGAATTGCGAAACGGTGATTTCGCTGTGGTCGATGTCGTCGGTTGGCAGGTGCAGTTCGCCCAGGCGGGCACGTTCACGTTTGCCGTACATGTAGGCAATGGCCAGAATCGCCAGCACGCCGAACAGCATGGCCGGAATCATCGGCACGAAGATGTCCGACGGGTCGACGTGCAGGGCGCTGGCGGCACGGGCGGTCGGGCCACCCCACGGGGTCATGTTCATTACCCCGCCGGCGAGGATGATCAGACCGGCCATGATCCGCGGGCTCATACCCAGGCGGCTGTACATCGGCAGCATGGCGGCGCAGCAGATCATGTAGGTGGTGGCGCCGTCACCGTCGAGCGAGACGACCAGCGCCAGTACGGCGGTACCCACCGAGACTTTCAGCGGGTCGCCTTTGACCAGCTTGAGGATCTTGCGCACCGCCGGGTCGAACAGGCCGGAGTCGATCATCAGGGCAAAATAGAGGATGGCGAACATCAGCATCACGCCGGTAGGCGCGAGCTTGCTGATGCCTTCAAGCATCATCGGGCCGATCTTGGCGGAAAAACCACCGAACAGGGCAAACAGGATCGGTACCAGGATCAGCGCGATCAAGGCCGACAGGCGCTTGGTCATGATCAGGTACATGAAGGTGATGACCATGGCAAAGCCGAGGAAGGTCAGCATGGTAATACTCCAGGCGTGGCGCTACGAAAGGAATGTCGATTCGGGCGGATCAGCGCGTTTGGCGCTGCGCGGGGAGCATGCGGAGAACAACTGCAGGAAGGCGGGCACAGGAATACATCAGAATCACCATTGTTGTTGTTGATTGGGCCGGGCTCGTTTTGTTACCGGGTGCCCTGGCTGACCGGTCTTGTGCCGGTAGTGGGCGCTATCCTATGAGGGCAAGCTTTCAGCCAGCTTTCGCTGAAGCAAAGGCGACGAGAGGTAGGTGATGCGGGATGTAACCGAGGGTGGATGCCATTGTGGCGCTTTGCGTTATCGGCTGGTGGGTGACCTGACAGACATCGCCCACTGCCACTGTTCGATCTGCCGGCGGGTCAGCGGTGGGCTGGTGGTAACCTGGCTTACCCTGCCCTCCGCGAGTTTCCGGTGGCTGGCGGGTGAGCCGAAATGCTACGTGGCGCCGGCCAGTTGCAGCCGCTACTTCTGTGGGCAATGCGGGGCGCATTTGGCGCTGGTGACGACGCACAGCCCGGAGACGATCGACGTGACGGTGGCTACCCTTGACCACCCCGACCAGGTAAGGGCCAACCGGCATATCTGGGTGGGCAGCCGGTTGCCTTGGCTGCATCTGGATGAGGATTTACCTTCGGAGGTGGAGGAGCGGCTGTAGGTCTTGTGTTGCCTGTCCTGGCCCTTTCGCGGGCAAGCCCGCTCTTGCATAGCCATGCGCCGACCGCGCGGACTTAAACGGCCAGTTGCAGGAGCGGGTTTACTCGCGAAAGGCCGACCTTGCAAACCTTACAACTGCAGGCCACCCGCAGCCTTGTGCAGCGCCCGCAAATGCTCGCCAATCTGCTTCACATTGGCCTCGACCGCGGCAATTTCCCTGGCACGTGATGGCTCCAGCAACGCCCTTACTTCTTTGTCCAGGCTGGTGCTCAAACGCAACAACTGTGCCTGTCGCTCGTTGCTCTCCTGCTCCAGGTGCTTGCGCTCGTCCGGCTGCGGCAAGCCATAGCCCTTGGCATCGAGCAATTCGGCAGGGCGGCTGAGGAAGCCACTGTTGGCGAGCATCTGCTTGAGGGTGGCGTCAGCTTTGTTGATGCTGCCATCTTTCAGCGCCGCAGCATTCAGGTAACGCTGTTTGACCTCGTCCTGGGCCAGCAGCAGTTGACGGCGTAGGCTGGCTTGCTCCAGCAACAGCAAGGCAGCGCTGGTACGCAGGTCGGCCTGGGCGAACCAGGGGCGACGTTGCTCGGCATCCAGGGCCAGCCAGTCTTCCACTTGCGCCTGCTTGATCGGCAACTGCTTGCGCAGCACCTCGAACATGGCCTGATAGCGGTCACGGTAGGAGTCGAAACGGTAACCCAGGCGCAGTGCCTCGCGGGGGTTGTCGAGTACGCTGGTGTCGGCCAGCCCCCTGCCCTTCAGCACCGCCAGCAAACCATTGGGCATGATACTGTCGAGGTCGTTCAACTGTGGGTTGGCAGTGCCGCTGCGCAACAGTTTCAACGATTCCACCGCACAGTTGTTGGACAGGAACCAATAGTTGCCGTCGTAGCTCCAGTGCATTTCGGCAGCCTGGCGCACCAGGCTCTCGATTTCGTCGCGGTTCAGCTTCAAAGGCACCGAGGCCAGGCTGCGCAACTCGGTCTTGGTGTATTCATCGATCACTTGGCCCAGCGGCAGCACGAACAGGCGCGACGGGTAGACGCCGACCAGGCCGTCCCAGCTGGACAGCTGCACATCGTTGACAAAGGCGCGGTACGACAGCACCAGGCTCTGGTCGAGGTCCAGTCGGCAGTCCGGCCCGCGTGGTCGGCCCGGTTTGCAGATTACCAGGCGTAGCATGCTGTGGCCCCAGCGGCTGACCAGGTTCTGGTTGGCTTCGGCCAAAAGATAGTCCACTTCATAGACCCGCTCGGGGTCGATTTCACCCAGTGGCTGGCGGGCAAAGTCGCTGCCGGCATTGATGAACGGCAGGCCCTTGGCGCAGGTGTCCTGTTGCGGTGCCCAGCCGAAGTGTTGGCGCAGGTACTCGTTAAGCGCGGGGCGGCGGCAGCCGTAGCTCGGGTCGAGGAGGAAATACTCCATGTTGACCGCGATGTACTCCTTGGGGCTGCTCAGCTCATAGCTGTCGGGGCTGCGCACGAACTGACCGTTGTGTTGTTCGCGCTCGCCACGCCGGCCCACGTATTGCGGCCAGCCAGCCAGGTCGAGCAGGCGCGGGTCGTCGCTGAGGGTAAAGCGGCGTTCGGCCTGGCCACGGCATGCTTCAGGCAGGCCGACCTTGCCCAGCGTCTCCTGCTGGCGTTTGCAGCGTGCGATCAGCGATTTTTCGGTGCTGGGCCATAGCCGGGCACGGTCGTAGATATGAGTCAGTTCGTGCAGCACGGTGGCCAGCAGTTCTTCCCGCACAGTGCCATGGGGGCGGTTGGTGCGCTCGTGAGCGGCACTGCCATTCGTTAGGCCGGGCAGCAGGCGGCGGTTCAGCTCAAGGGTGGACACCAGCGATGCCTGCCCGTAAGCGTCAGCCGGCATGGTATCGCTCCAGCTGACCTGCACCCGGCGATCGAGCTGTTTCTTGAAGCGCGGGGGCAGCTTGGCCATAGCCTCATCGAGCAGGGCCTGGCTGGCTTGAGCTTGTTGTGGGTCAAGGCCGGACGCCTGCAGCTCAAGCTGCAGGCCAGCCAGGGCAGGCGTGCCGAGCAGCGTCATGACGCCGCCGAGCAGCCAGGCGCGCATGCGCTTCACAGTGCGAGGATGGCTTCGGCCAGTACCTGGTCGCTGGCGCCGCGTGCTTCCGGTACGCGCTCGCGCAGGGTGTTGAAGGCCGCCTCAAGCTGGGCGCCCCGGATGTCACCGTTGCTGGCGACGAAGCTGGCAGCGTCGTCGTGGGCTTCGCGTACCACTTTGGAGTCGCGGATCGACGTGGTGGTATCCGAGGTGAAGTCGATCGAGCGGCCAAAGGCTCGCACGATGATGTTGCTGGTGGCCACCAGGGTATGTGCCTGGGCCAGGTCGGCCAGCAGCAGCATGCCGAGGGTAGCGGCAATCAGCGGTTTACGCATGGAGCATCTCCGAAAAAATACAGGGAGTCAGGTGTAGTTATTGGACGAGAATTGCCTGCGCCAGTTCCAGGTCGCCGACGGCCTGCTGTGCGCAATTGTGGCGTAATGATTCCAGGGCGGCTTCCAGCCGCGCGCCACGGATCAGGCCATCGGTAGCAACGAATGCGGCTGCATCGTCGCGAGCCTGGCGGACCAGTTTGCGGTCGAAGGGTGCTGTGGTGACCTGGCTGGTGACATAACCGGAGATGACCAGGCCTTGTGTGGTGGTATCCATGGCATGGGCGCTGGCCATGCCAGTGGCGGCGAACAGCAACGGCAACAGATAACGCATGGGTTTTCTTGACGGCTGGAAAAATGAACGGCGCAGGCTACCTCAGGTGCGAGGGCAGAAGCCAACGCACCTGTTTTGCAGGGCGTGGATCAGAGCGCCAGGATGGCCTGGGCCAACTGTGCGTCGCTGGCTTGAAGGGCCGGCATGTTCGAACGGATGTGCACGAAGGCGCTTTCCAGGCGGGCACCACGGATGTTGCCTTGTGTGCCGACGAACGTGGCTGCGTCATCCCGAGCCGCCTGCACGATCTTGTCGTCGCGGAACGACGAGGACAGGTCGGATGTGGCGTCGGTGGAGGCGGCAACTGCGCGCACTACCGTGTCAGTGGTGACAACGAAGCTGGTGGCGTTGGCAGTGCTGGCCAGGCCGAGCAGCAGGGCGGCGCCAATCAGGTGTTTACGGGACATGATCGTGGACTCCTGGGTAGGGTCAGGTTGATTCTGCTTTCTCGGATGTGTGCACGGCGCGTCGCGGTACGTTTCCAACAACTGGTTCTAGCAGACGGTTGAGCCAAGCGTATCACGCAGTGCGGAATCTGGATGCTAATGAGTGTCGCGCAAGACAACTGTAATGGTCGATTTTTGAATTTTTAAAATTGTACTTGTTATGGTGCCGACTGCTCTACTGCGTACCTTTCAGGCAACAAAAAACCCGCCACAGTTACCTGCGACGGGTTTGGGAATTCGCGGTGCCGGCCGAGGCCGGCAAGCCGGGAGCTTAGCGCCAGAATGGCTTGCTCAGCTCTTCGTAACGCTGCGACTCGCTGATGCCGGCGTCGGCCAGCAGGCGGGCGTCCAGGCGAGCCAGTTGACGGCGGCTGGCCATGCGGCGCTGCCACAGCAGCAGGGTGGACAATGCGCGCAGCGGCATTGAGGCGTTGGATTGCTGAGCGTTGCTTTCAAAAACCAGACCGGAACTGAGGGTACGTTCCATGATGCTTCATCCTTCCGCTTATGGCGGGATTAGGTAGTGATTTAACTGATGCCAATGATCCTCCTCTGCTGTCCATAACAGTAGATACAGTTCTGTTGAAAGACGATGGCTCAGTTAACTGTGTAACCCTACTGTTGCACTTGAAATAGGCGTAACTGTACTGGTCTGCACTTTATTGGTGCGTTTTTACGTTTTCAAGAAGTTTTTATCAGCGAGAAGATCTGCAATAACCAGTACAGTAGTACAGATTATTGTTGGCGTATCAGAGCATTCGCATAAGGGTGTAGATCGGAACAGCGGAAGCAGGGCCGCTGTTCCGTACCACGTCAGGATCAACCGGCCAGCATGCGTCCGGTTTCTTCCAGGTTCTCGTGCCAGCTCAGCGCTTCACGCAGGATATGCGGGGTGTGGCCGCCACGTTGGCAGGCGCGATCGAAATAATCGTTCAGCGCAGCGCGGTAGTCTGGGTGCACGCAGTTGTCGATGATCGCCCGTGCTCGCTCGCGCGGTGCCAGGCCACGCAGGTCGGCCAGGCCTTGCTCGGTGACCAGGATGTCCACGTCGTGCTCGGTGTGGTCGACATGGCTGACCATCGGCACCACACTGGAAATCGCCCCGCCTTTGGCAATCGACTTGGTGACGAACACGGCCAGGTGGGCGTTACGGGCAAAGTCACCCGAACCACCGATACCGTTCATCATCCTGGTGCCGCACACGTGGGTGGAGTTGACGTTGCCGTAGATATCGAACTCCAGTGCGGTATTGATGCCAATGATGCCCAGGCGACGCACCACTTCCGGGTGGTTGGAGATTTCCTGCGGGCGAAGTACCAGCTTGTCCTTGTAGCGCTCCAGGTTGCCGAATACATCGGCATTCCGGCGTGTCGACAGGGTGATCGAGCTGCCCGAGGCAAAGCTCAGCTTGCCGGCATCGATCAGGTCGAAAGTGGAGTCCTGTAGCACTTCGGAGTACATGGTCAGGTCTTCGAACGGGGACTCGATCAGGCCGCACATCACCGCGTTGGCAATGCTGCCAATACCAGCCTGCAGCGGGCCGAGCTTATTGGTCATGCGACCGGCTTCGACTTCTTTCTTCAGGAAGTTGATCAGGTGGTCGGCGATACCCTGGGTTTCGTCATCCGGCGGCAGTACGGTGGACGGCGAGTCTGGCTGGTCGCTGATGACAATACCGACGATCTTGGCCGGGTCGATCGGGATGGCGGTGCTGCCGATGCGGTCGTCGACCTTTACCAGCGGGATAGGCGTGCGGGTCGGGCGGTAGGTCGGGATATAGATGTCGTGCAGGCCTTCCAGGTTGGTGTTGTGCGAGAGGTTGATCTCGACAATCACCTGCTTGGCGAAGATGGCGAAGCTGGCCGAGTTGCCCACCGAAGTGGTTGGCACAATGTGGCCCTGCTCGGTGATGGCCACAGCTTCGATGACCGCGATGTCCGGCAGCTTCAGCTGCTGGTTGCGCAGTTGTTCGACGGTTTCCGACAGGTGTTGGTCGATGAACATCACCTGGCCGTCGTTGATGGCCTTGCGCAGGGTGCTGTCGACCTGGAACGGCATGCGGCGGGCCAGCACACCGGCCTCGGTCAGTTGCTTGTCCAGGTCGTTGCCCAAGCTGGCGCCGGTCATCAGGCTGATTTTCAGTGGCGACTGCTTGGCGCGCTCGGCCAGTGCATGTGGTACGGCCTTGGCTTCGCCGGCGCGGGTGAAACCGCTCATGCCGACGGTCATGCCGTCCTCGATCAGACCAGCGGCATCAGCCGCACTCATTACCTTGCTGTGCAGGGAGGACAAGCGGATACGATCACGGTACATGGATTGTTATCTCGGGCTACTGAAACTACTGCAGCGCAGTCTAGAGATTTCGCCCTGTGCCGTCCCACGACCATGGTCGTATGAGAAGCCTCGAAGTAGAGCCGTTGATCCGGATCAATAAAAGAAAAGCCCCGGCAGATTCTGACCGGGGCTTTCTTTATATCAGCAGGAATGCAGCGACGATTGTCACTCCACGGCCTTGACCATGTCTTCGATGACTTTCTTGGCGTCACCGAACACCATCATGGTCTTGTCCAGATAGAACAGTTCGTTGTCCAGGCCGGCATAGCCGCTGGCCATTGAGCGCTTGTTAACGATGATGGTTTTGGCCTTGAACGCTTCGAGGATCGGCATGCCGGCGATGGGCGACTTGGGATCGTTCTTCGCCGCTGGGTTGACCACATCGTTGGCGCCTAGCACGAGTACCACGTCGGCCTGGCCGAATTCGGCGTTGATGTCCTCCATCTCGAACACCTGGTCGTACGGCACTTCGGCCTCGGCCAACAGCACGTTCATGTGCCCGGGCATACGGCCGGCCACCGGGTGGATCGCATATTTCACGGTCACGCCGTTGTGGGTCAGCTTCTCGGTCAGTTCCTTCAGCGCGTGCTGAGCGCGGGCTACCGCCAGGCCATAGCCCGGCACGATGATCACACTATCGGCGTTGCTGAGCAGGAAGGTGGCATCGTCAGCCGAACCGGACTTCACCGGCCGCTGCTCTTGCGAGCCCTGCGCTGCCCCGGTGTCAGTATCACCACCGAAACCGCCGAGGATGACGTTGAAGAACGAACGGTTCATCGCCTTGCACATGATGTACGAAAGGATGGCACCGGACGAGCCTACCAGCGAACCCGCGATGATCAGCATCGAGTTGTTCAGCGAGAAGCCGATACCGGCCGCTGCCCAGCCCGAGTAGCTGTTGAGCATCGATACTACTACCGGCATGTCGGCGCCACCGATCGGAATAATGATCAGTACGCCCATGATGAAGGCCAGAACCAGCATCAGGGTGAATGCACTGTAGTGGCCAGTGAACGTGAACAGCAGGCCCAGGGCGATGGTTGTCAGGCCAAGAATCAGGTTCAGCTTGTGCTGGCCGGCGAACTGTACCGGTGCGCCCTGGAACAAGCGGAACTTGTATTTGCCCGACAGTTTGCCGAAAGCGATCACCGAACCGGAGAAAGTGATGGCACCAATGGCTGCGCCGAGGAACAGTTCCAGGCGGTTGCCGGTAGGGATCGGGTCACTGATGGCAGCAACAATGCCCATCGACTGCGGTTCGAGCACGGCGGCGATAGCAATGAACACCGCAGCCAGGCCGATCATGCTGTGCATGAACGCGACCAGCTCAGGCATCTTGGTCATCTCGACGCGCTTGGCCATGATCGAACCGGCGGTGCCGCCAACCAGCAGGCCGACGATGACGTAGCCGATGCCGGCAGTCGCAAGCTCAGCGCCAAGCTTATAAATGAGGCCAACCGTGGTGAGGATGGCGATCCCCATACCGATCATGCCGAACAGGTTGCCGCGCCGCGAGGTGGTCGGGTGCGACAGGCCCTTGAGCGCCTGGATGAAACACACCGAGGCGACGAGGTAGAGGAGCGTTACCAGATTCATGCTCATGCTTACTTCTGCGCCTCGTTCTTGGTTTTCTTCTTGAACATCTCAAGCATGCGGCGGGTGACCAGGAAGCCACCGAACACATTGACCGCCGCCAGGGCCACCGCCAGGGTGCCCATCAGCTTGCCGGCCGGGGTCACGGTCAGGGCCGCAGCCAGCATGGCGCCGACGATGACGATCGCTGAAATGGCGTTGGTGACCGCCATCAACGGTGTGTGCAACGCCGGAGTGACGTTCCACACCACGTGGTAGCCCACATAGATGGCCAGCACGAAGATGATCAGGTTGTAGATGCCATGGGAAATCAGCATGTCTTCCATTGTCGTGCTCCTTAGCCGTTCTTGCGGACGACCTGGCCGTCGCGGCACATCAGGCAGGCCGCGACGATGTCGTCTTCGAGGTTGATGACCAGTGCGCCGTCCTTGTCGAACAGCAGCTTCATGAAGTCCAGCAGGTTGCGTGCATACAGGGCCGAGGCATCCGCGCCCACCTGAGCCGGCAGGTTGGTCGGGCCGACGATGGTCACGCCGTTTGCCTGTACCACCTGGTCTGCAACGGTCAGCGGGCAGTTGCCGCCCTGGGCTGCTGCCAGGTCGATGACCACCGAGCCGGGTTTCATCTGGGCCACGGTTTCGGCGCTGAGCAGGGTTGGTGCTTTGCGTCCGGGGATCAACGCAGTGGTGATGACGATATCAGCCTGCTTGGCGCGCTCGTGTACGGCCTGGGCCTGGCGTTGCATCCAACTTGCCGGCATCGGCCGGGCATAGCCACCAACGCCTTCGGCGCATTCGCGCTCTTCGTCGGTCTCATAGGGCACATCGATGAACTTGGCGCCCAGCGATTCGATCTGCTCCTTCACCGCCGGGCGCACGTCGGATGCCTCAATCACCGCACCCAGGCGCTTGGCCGTGGCAATGGCCTGCAGCCCGGCAACGCCTGCACCCAGGATCAACACCCGCGCGGCCTTGACGGTGCCGGCGGCGGTCATGAGCATGGGCATGAAGCGTGGATAGTGATGGGCAGCCAGCAACACCGCCTTGTATCCGGCAATGTTGGCCTGTGATGACAGCACGTCCAGGCTCTGTGCCCGCGAGGTACGCGGCGCAGCTTCAAGGGCGAAGGCAGTAATGCCCCGCTCCGCCATCTTGCCGATCAGTTCGCTGTTGAACGGGTTGAGCATGCCCACCAGAAGGCTGCCGCTGTTGATCAACGCCAGCTCCTGGTCGTTGGGAGCGACCACCTTGAGGACCAATTGGGCGCCGTAGGCATCGGCTGCGCTCCCCAGGGAAGCACCCACGGCCTCATAGGCACTGTCCGGAATGGCGGCGTTGAGCCCTGCCCCCCGTTGGACCGTGACCTGATGACCCTGGCCAATCAGTTTCTTGATGGTTTCCGGGGTCGCAGCGACCCTTGTCTCACCGGTCTGCGTCTCGAGAGGAACACCAATGTGCACGACTATTTCTCCTGCGGTGACCTTTTGTCTTTATAGAAGCCAGCGCACTTCGGATGGTGTGCTGGGGCGGCAGTGGAGCGCCAACCCGCCGTATCCCGGGCGGGCGAAGCATTTTGCAGACGAACCCAAGGGCCTTCAACCGGTTCTGGAGCGAAACCAAGTCAAAACTACAAGTCACCCTGTGACCGCTTGTCGCAGCGGTAAGGCCTTAGCCCATCAAGCACGGGCTATTGGCAGGTTAGGAGAAAAAATCAAAAAAATTGCGCTCAATTCGCTTACGACTTGCTCGATGTCGCAAAATGGCCCGCAAAGCCGCGTGTTCATAAGGGTTAAAAGGGTTTTCCACGCTTGCGTAACAGTTTACGTATATGCGACAAATACATATATCTGTAGGTGTTTAAAATAATTGACTACCAGGTCAGCTTGTCGCGCCTGTGCCTGTTTTTCCTGTGTACGCCTGAGCCTGGCCTACCAGCCAGTCGCGGAATGCGCGCAATGAGGCTGACTCCACCTTGCGTTCCGGAATCATCAGATAGTAGGCCTTGTCGCTATTCAGGGCATGCCTGTTAGCGACCACCAGCCTACCCTCCTCCAGTTCACGCTGAATCAGGAATGGTGGTATCAGGGCAATGCCCATCTCGTGCATGGCCGCCTGGGCGAGCATCGAGAATAGTTCATAACGCGTGCCTGTCATGTCGCGCTCAACATTCATGCCTACGCTGCCGAACCACTGCCGCCAGGCATAGGGGCGCGTGCTTTGCTGCAGCAAAGGGAGTTGTGCGATGTGGTGTGCTGCGAGTGTGCTCTGCCCGGCCAGCAGCGCCGGGCTGCAGACGGGCACCGGGTTTTCCCCCATCAGCCGGTGCGACTGGGTGCCGGACCAGTCGGCGTCGCCGAAATAGATAGCGGCATCGAAGGTGGTATCGGCAAACAGGAATGGCCGGGTGCGGTTGGTCAGGTTGACCGTGACTTCCGGGTGGCGCTGTTGGAAGTCCTTCAGTCGCGGTAGCAGCCATTGAGTGCCGAACGTCGGCACCACTGCCAGTTCGATCACATTTGCGCCTTGTTGGCGCATCACCGACAACGTATCGCGCTCCACGGCGTCCAGTTGAGCTGCAACCTGGCGGCTATAAGAGAGCCCCGCTTCGGTCAGCTTCACGCCGCGGCGCGAGCGACGGAACAGCTCCACATTAAGGAAGGCTTCCAGGCCGCCGATCTGCCGACAGACGGCGCTCTGGGTCAGGGCCAGCTCCTGAGCTGCCTTGGTAAAGCTCTCGTTACGCGCTGCCGCCTCGAAGCAAACCAAGGCGGCAGTACTGGGAATCTTGCGGCGCATGTACGTCAACCTCACTTGTAAGGCTGTCAATATGGCGTTCTGCCTATTTACGAAGTGACAAATTATCACTAATTGGTGCGCAATCCTCGTTTGTCCCGGCGGCCGATCAGGCCTAGGCTCAAAGGCACAAGAAACTGACCCTATTTCGAGGAATTCGCTCATGGCCGGTAAAGCAAGCTTCAACTGGATCGACCCGCTGCTGCTGGATCAGCAGCTCACTGAAGAAGAGCGCATGGTGCGTGACAGCGCTTATCAGTTCGCCCAGGACAAGCTGGCCCCGCGCGTGCTCGAAGCCTTCCGTCACGAGCAGACCGACCCGGCGATCTTCCGTGAGATGGGCGAAGTCGGCTTGCTGGGCGCCACCATTCCCGAGCAATACGGCGGCAGTGGCCTGAACTACGTGTGCTATGGCCTGATTGCCCGTGAAGTGGAGCGCATCGACTCGGGCTACCGTTCCATGATGAGCGTGCAGTCGTCGCTGGTAATGGTGCCGATCAATGCGTTTGGCACTGAAGCACAAAAGCAGAAGTATCTGCCCAAGCTGGCCAGCGGTGAGTGGATCGGTTGCTTCGGCCTGACCGAGCCCAACCATGGCTCTGACCCGGGCTCCATGATTACCCGTGCCAGAAAGGTCGATGGTGGTTATCGCCTGAGCGGGAGCAAGATGTGGATCACCAACAGCCCGATCGCCGATGTGTTCGTGGTCTGGGCCAAAGATGATGTCGGTGATATCCGTGGTTTCGTCCTTGAAAAAGGTTGGCAAGGCCTGAGTGCCCCGGCGATTCATGGCAAGGTCGGCCTGCGCGCCTCGATCACCGGCGAAATCGTCATGGACAACGTTTTTGTGCCGGAAGAGAACATCTTCCCGGACGTGCGTGGCCTGAAAGGCCCGTTCACCTGCCTGAACTCGGCCCGTTATGGCATTTCCTGGGGGGCGCTGGGTGCCGCTGAGGCCTGCTGGCACACCGCGCGGCAGTACACGCTGGACCGCCAGCAGTTCGGTCGCCCGTTGGCTGCCAATCAGCTGATCCAGAAAAAGCTGGCCGACATGCAGACTGAAATTACCCTGGCGCTGCAGGGCTGCCTGCGCCTGGGGCGTATGAAGGACGAAGGTACGGCTGCCGTGGAGATCACCTCGATCATGAAACGCAACTCCTGCGGCAAGGCGTTGGATATCGCTCGCATGGCGCGTGACATGCTGGGCGGTAACGGCATTTCCGACGAGTTCGGCGTGGCTCGTCATCTGGTCAACCTGGAGGTGGTCAACACCTATGAAGGCACTCATGATGTGCATGCGCTGATCCTGGGGCGTGCGCAAACCGGTATCCAGGCCTTCTATTAATAAGGAGCCAGCCCATGGGCGCGCTATCACATCTGCGGGTGCTGGACCTTTCGCGCGTGTTGGCTGGCCCATGGTCTGGCCAGATTCTCGCCGACCTGGGCGCTGACGTTATCAAGGTCGAGCGCCCGGGCAGTGGTGACGATACGCGCGCGTGGGGCCCGCCCTTCCTGAAGGATGCTGCGGGTGACAATACCAGCGAGGCGGCTTATTACCTGTCAGCCAACCGTAACAAGCGCTCGGTGACCATCGACTTCACCCAGCCTGAGGGCCAGCGCCTGGTGCGTGAGCTGGCAGCCAAGTCCGATATCGTCATCGAGAACTTCAAGGTGGGCGGTCTGGCTGCTTATGGGTTGGACTACCAGAGCCTGAAGGCGGTTAATCCACAGCTTATCTATTGCTCCATCACGGGGTTTGGCCAAACCGGGCCCTATGCCAAGCGTGCGGGTTACGATTTCATGATCCAGGGGCTGGGCGGGCTGATGAGCCTGACGGGCCGCCCGGAGGGCGAGGAAGGTGCAGGGCCGGTCAAGGTGGGTGTCGCGCTTACCGACATCCTTACCGGGCTGTATTCCACGGTGGCGATGCTCGCTGCCCTCGCCCACCGGGAGCAGACCGGGGTGGGGCAACATGTCGATATGGCATTGCTCGATGTGCAGGTGGCTTGCCTGGCGAACCAGGCAATGAATTACCTGACTACGGGTGCCCCGCCTCGCCGGCTAGGTAATGCGCATCCCAATATAGTGCCCTACCAGGATTTCCCGACGGCGGATGGTGACTTCATTCTTACCGTGGGCAACGACAGTCAGTTCCGCAAGTTCGCCGAAGTGGCTGGGCAGCCACAATGGGCGGATGATCCGCGTTTTGCGACTAACAAGCTGCGGGTAGCCAACCGGGCGGAGCTGATTCCGTTGATCCGCCAGGCCACGGTTTTCAAGACCACGGCGGAGTGGGTAGGCCAGTTGGAAGCTGCGGGAGTGCCCTGTGGGCCGATCAATGACCTGGCGCAGATGTTTCAGGACCCTCAGGTGCTGGCTCGGGGTTTGGCGGTGAGCATTCCCCATCCGTTGGCGGGTAGCGTTCCGCAGGTGGCAAGCCCGATACGGTTGTCGGAGACGCCAGTGGAGTATCGACGGGCGCCGCCACTGTTGGGTGAGCACACTGAGCTGGTGCTGGGGGAAGTGTTGGGGCTGCAAGCGGGAGAGGTGCGGCGCTTGCGTGATGCGGGCGTGCTGTAGAGCTGTCCGGTGTTGCTGAAAAGCGGGGAGGCCGTCAGGCCTCCCCGCTTTGCTTTTCAGCGATGTTAAGGTTTCTTGAAATTAAAGGTTGACGCGCTTTCGAATCCCCTTATAATGCGCCCCACTTCCAGCGACAACGGAACGACAAACTCCTTGAAATTCAAAGAGTTAAGCGATTCGGAAGCAGCTGAAAGGGCTACGATCAAATGATCGGCAGCGGTTGAGATGATGGTTGACAGCGCTTCTAAGTGCTGTATGATTCGCCTCCCGCTACGAGAGATCGCAGCGTGTCAAGTGTTTGAAGCTAAACGAGTTTCTCGCAAAAACTTCAAAATAAACGCTTGACAGCAAATGAGGAAAGCGTAGAATGCGCGCCTCGGTTGAGACGAAAAGCTCTTAACCAAACGCTCTTTAACAAATCGAATCAAGCAATTCGTGTGGGTGCTTGTGAGTACGGACTGA
>JAAIGF010222908.1_pt1 | contig 114131 bp, 108 predicted proteins | sample 6487441 | NCBI WGS metagenome assembly JAAIGF01 (sample SAMN13974129, study PRJNA590717) | phyllosphere metagenome | biome: pepper field; feature: multiple bacterial spot infested pepper fields; material: pepper leaves; isolation source: leaves from pepper fields | host: Capsicum annuum ... | reverse complement strand
ATCAAAAGTGTCGACAATTTTGGCGTCGCCAATCACATCGCTGGCGCCTGCTGCCAGTGCGATAGCCTGTGAGTCAGGTTTGACCAGTGGATTAACCAGATAAAGGTTGGAAAGGCCCATAGTTTTCATCGCGCGTGCGACGGAGCCCATATTGCCGGTATGCGAGGTTTCAACCAGCACGATACGAATATTTTGCAGCATAGATAGATAGCAGGTCCGTGAAATAATTGTGTGATACTAACATAAAAGCAGGACAATGCGCGCGCGCCCTGATATACTCCGCGCCGTTTTTCCCGTTCTTTAACATCCAGTGAGAGATACTGATGCATCCGATGCTCAACATCGCCGTGCGCGCTGCGCGCAAGGCCGGAAATTTAATTGCCAAGAATTATGAAACCCCGGACGCCGTTGAAGCTAGCCAGAAAGGCAGCAACGACTTCGTAACTAATGTTGACCGCGACGCCGAACGCCAGATTATTGAGGTGATTCGTAAATCTTACCCTAAGCACACAATTATCACCGAAGAAAGCGGTGAGCTGCAGGGTGAAGACCAGGATGTACAATGGGTTATCGATCCACTGGATGGCACCACCAACTTCATCAAACGCCTGCCGCACTTCGCGGTGTCTATCGCCGTACGCATTAAAGGCCGTACCGAAGTCGCTGTCGTTTACGATCCAATGCGCAACGAACTGTTTAGTGCAGTACGCGGCCAGGGCGCACAGCTCAATGGCTTCCGTCTGCGCGGCAGCACCGCACGCGACCTCGATGGCACTATCCTTGCCACCGGCTTCCCGTTCAAACTGAAACAGCACGCTACGCCGTTTATCAATATCGTCGGTAAGCTGTTTACCCAGTGTGCCGATTTCCGTCGCACCGGTTCCGCTGCGCTGGACCTGGCATATGTCGCCGCAGGCCGTGTTGATGGCTACTTTGAAATTGGCCTGAAGCCATGGGATTTCGCCGGCGGTGAACTGCTGGTACGTGAAGCGGGCGGTCTGGTAACTGACTTCGTTGGCGGCCACAACTACCTGCAATCCGGTAATATCGTCGCCGGTAACCCACGCGTGGTAAAAGCGCTGCTGGCAAACATGCGCGATGAACTGAGCGAAGCGCTGAAGCGTTAATCGTTCTCAGGTGGGTCGCAGCTGCGGCCCACCCGCTACAGGATACGCCGGATGCCCCCACCCAGCGCAGGTTGCGCACTCTGCCACAGCATCACCCCCGCGATCACCAGTAACACTCCCCCTGCCAGCGCCAGACTCTGCAATGCGACTTTCTGCCAGCCCGACGAAGCAGTATGACGGCTTAAGCGGCTTGCCAGCGCGCGTGAGGTCTGCACCAGCAGCGCCATTGCCGATACCGTTACCGCCGTACCCAGCGCCATCGCCAGCGCGGACAGCACGCCCCACCAGTAAACACCAATCACTTTCGCAAATAGCAGCATCATCAACGCGCCGGAACAGGGACGCAGCCCCATCGAAATCACCACCAGCGCTTTGGTTTTCCAGCCCACAGCCTGCGCCAGTTGCCTGTTGTCAGGAATATGCTGATGACCACAGCCACAGTTCGCATGATGCTGATGCTGATGCTGATGCTGATGCTGATCGGCAGGACGAATGGCGTGAATCTGCAACGGCGCCACCGGACGCAGCACCCGCCAAAGCTGGCGCGCCGCGCGCCAGCACAGCCAGCCGCCAAGCCCCGACACCAGCAAATAACTCCCCTTTTCCAGCCAGTAACTGCTGAGATGCAGCTGACGTGACGATAGTTGCAGCACCACCAGCAATACGGTGACCAGCACAATGGCGACCACGCCCTGCACTATCGCTGCCGCCAGCGTCAGCTGTAAGCTGGTTTTCACTTTTGTCGGATGCGTGGCGAGAAACGTCGCGATGACGACTTTGCCATGCCCTGGCCCGGCAGCATGCAAAATGCCATAAATCACACTGAAACCGAGTAACGCCAGCCCGGCGCGATGGGGATTCAGCTCCACCTGTTGCAGCAATGCCGTCATCTGCTGATGCAGACCTTTCTGCCACTGCACGCTTTGCAGCAGCAGTTGCGGCCACTGTTGCCACAGCCAGAAACCGGCGAGAATAAACAGCAGTGCGGTGAGCAGCAGCGGCATGGCGGTCAGCCAGCGGCGCGCAGCAGGCGCGCGGGTAAGACTCACTGACATGTCAGCGTCACCGTCTGGGCGAACTGTCGTCCCAAATCCATCTCCTCCGGCGGTGCGTCGGCTTTATCCAGCGACAGGGCATACTGCTGCAGCGATGCATCCGGTTTAGGCGTTTTCAGCTGCAGTTTGCACTGCTTTTGCAGAGCATCAGGTAACTGCAGCGCTTTATCGTTGTCGTAATACATATCAACAAAATACGTGGGATCAAACGTCATAAAGGTATAGGTCTGTCCGGTTAAAGGTTGCGCTTCAGCCAGTGGCATGACAAACGTCAGCACGGCCTGATGTCCCTCACGCGTCAGGTGGTATTCCGACGGCAGATTGTCGAACTTGACGCGCTGACCGTTATGCCAGAACTCGGTGAAATAGTGCTGCCCGAGTACATTCGCCATCACTTCCGCCGCCAGTTTCTTCCACACCACGGAATCAGGCTTAGCATCTCCGGCGTCATACAGCAGATCCGCCGAGGTGATTTCATCCATTTTCCATACCATACGCAGCGCATTCAGCTTACCTGGTTCGTTGCTGACCAGCGTGGTTTTGATATCGATAAAACTATGGGGATGCGCCATCGCCAGTGGAGACATCAGTACCATAGTAAAGGCAACTAACCGACGCCACAGAGTGTTATAATGTAACAAAATACGCCTCATTCGCTTTCCCGCTGATAAATTCTGTGACCGCTCTTAAACGCCTGAACAAAAAACCGCTGCTTATCACGTAGCGGAATGATTCCTGGCTACGCTTAGTTCTGTTATGACTAACTGGAACAGTGAATGATGCCAGATGCTACATCACCATCACCTCTCTTCTCCGGTTCCCAGCGTCGCTGCCATCTGCTGTTAACACTTTATCTGCCTGATAACGTGGTGACCCTCGACACACTGTGCCAGCTCAACGGCGTGGACAGCGAGTGCGCCCGGCAAGATATAGCCGAGGCAGGAGCAGAAATCCAGCGCTATCATCAGCTTGCTATTGAAACGCAGCAGGATGGCCGCTTGCGGTTGCAGGGTGCGGAACTGGATCGGCGACTGTGCCTGCAGCACTGGCTGCGACGCGCCCTGCGTCTGACGCCTGATTTTGTCGCACAGCACTTCTCTCCGGCCATCAGACAATGGCTGAAAGCCTGCGGGATTGAGAAATCGATCTATGACGAAAAGAATTTACAGGCCCTGATCCAGCATTGTGCGGGCACGCTGCAACGCGACTTTAGCCCTCGCGATCGCCAGCTGTTGCAGCTGTTTATGCAGTTTTCGCTCTGCCAGCATAGCTATGTCAATTTTACCCCCACCCAGCAGCAGTGGCTGGCGGGCAAAGCGGAACGTCTGGCAGCACAGGAAGTGGTCCGCCACTGGCAGAAACGCTGTAGCACCCCGCCACACAGCAACGAAATCGATTTTTACGCGCTGCTGTTTAGCCTGATTTATGCACCCGCGGTTGAAGCGATCAGGCATGAAAACGAACACCAGCTGATGCAGGCCGTGCAGCAGTTGATCCGCCGTTTTCAGACACTCTCCACACTGCAATTCAGCGATGAGCACGGGTTGAGCGCACAGCTCTACACCCACCTGGCACAGGCGCTGGATCGCAGCCATTTTGCCATTGGCATTGACAGCAGCCTGTCGGAAGAAGTGACGCGTCTTTATCCCCGCCTATTGCGCACCACCTACAGTGCGCTGGCGCCTTTTGAACAGCAGTATGGCGTGCGCTTTTCCCAGCAGGAAGCGGGACTGATTGCGGTGATTTTTGGCGCCTGGCTGATGCAGGAGAATACTTTGCAGGAAAAGCAGGTGTTACTGCTGACCGGTCACGACAAAATACGCGAGCAGGAGCTGGAACAGCAGCTGCGTGAAATGACGCTGTTGCCGCTGACTATCCGCTATCAGAATATGACGGAGTTTCAGCGCGATGGTGCGCCAAAAGAGATTGCGCTGGTGATTTCCCCCTACGCCACACCTCTGCCGCTTTACTCGCCGCCGCTGGTGCATGCGGAGTTGCCGCTGACGGAAAATCAGCAACGGCGTATCCGTGCGTTACTGGAAGCCTGAGCAAGCTATTGATGGGGTTCAGCAGGCAAAAAAATAACGGAGCAACCTGTGCTCCGTTATCAGAAAGCATGACCGGGCAGTAACGCCGCCCGGAAACAACAACTTAAGCGTAAACCGGGAAGCGTGCGCAGATGTCGAGAACCTGCTTCTTCACGCGCTCTTCGGTCGCTGCATCGTTGATATTGTCGAGGATATCCGCGATCCAGCCAGCCAGCTCACGCACTTCAGCTTCTTTGAAGCCACGACGGGTCACTGCCGGAGAACCGATACGGATACCGGAGGTGACAAACGGGCTCTTAGGATCGTTAGGCACGCTGTTTTTGTTCACGGTGATGTTCGCGCGGCCCAGGGCAGCATCAGCCTCTTTACCGGTCAGGTTTTTATCCACCAGATCCAGCAGGAACAGGTGGTTGTGAGTGCCACCGGAAACCACTTTGTAGCCGCGCGCCAGGAACACTTCCACCATCGCTTTTGCGTTTTTCGCCACCTGCTGCTGGTAAACTTTGAACTCAGGCTCCATCGCTTCTTTCAGCGCGACCGCTTTACCGGCAATCACATGCATCAGCGGGCCGCCCTGGCCGCCTGGGAAGACAGCGGAGTTCAGTTTTTTGTACAGCTCTTCATCACCGCCTTTCGCCAGGATCAGGCCGCCACGCGGACCCGCCAGGGTTTTGTGGGTAGTGGTGGTAACGATATGGGCATGCGGTACCGGGTTTGGATAGACGTCAGCAGCGATCAGACCCGCAACGTGCGCCATATCAACAAACAGGTAAGCGCCGATGCTGTCAGCGATTTCACGCATTTTTGCCCAGTCGCACACGCCGGAGTAAGCAGAGAAGCCGCCGATGATCATTTTTGGCTTGTGTTTCTGTGCCTGCGCCGCCAGATCGTCATAGTCGATCTGGCCGCTTTCATCGATGCCGTAAGGCACGACGTTATACAGTTTACCGGACAGGTTTACCGGAGAACCGTGCGTCAGGTGACCACCGTGCGCCAGGTTCATACCCAGAATGGTGTCACCCGGCTGCAGCAGTGCGGTGTATACCGCGAAGTTAGCCTGAGAACCGGAATGTGGCTGTACGTTAGCGTAATCTGCGCCAAACAGCTCTTTTGCACGGTCGATAGCCAGCTGCTCAACGATATCAACGTATTCGCAACCGCCGTAGTAACGTTTGCCCGGATACCCTTCCGCGTATTTGTTAGTCAGCTGTGAACCTTGCGCCTGCATTACACGCGGGCTGGTGTAGTTTTCTGAAGCAATCAGTTCAATGTGCTCTTCCTGACGCACTTTCTCTTGCTCCATCGCCTGCCACAACTCGGCATCATAATCGGCAATGTTCATATCACGCTTTAACATCCGCATCTCCTGACTCAGCTAACTAAATAAAACGGCAATGAATGGCCCTTTAGGGCGAAGGCACACAGTGTAAACTGTTTTACCGGGTCATGGATAGCCGCAAAAGCAGCTTTTTACGCAAACGTTTGGCTTACCGTCTGGCAAGGGTTTGTTCCACTTTTTGCAACTATTTTTCACCGGAGACTTCTTCATCATCTGGGGTGATTTTTTTCATGATCGTGACAGGCGTATCACAGGATGATGATCAACAGAGAGGGGGGATTTCGCCAGCTTAACTGACCAGATTTGAGCGGGGAACACAGACGCAGAAGCCAGTGTTCCCCATGCAGGAGCAGAAGTGTACGGCGTTAGATCGCCTCTTCGTCCTCTTCACCGGTACGAATACGCACCACGCGGGAAACGTCGAACACAAAGATTTTACCGTCGCCGATTTTACCGGTCTGCGCGGTCTTCATGATGGTATCGACGCAGGTATCGACGATATCATCCTCAACCACGATCTCGATTTTTACTTTCGGCAGAAAATCGACCATATACTCCGCACCGCGATACAGCTCGGTGTGGCCTTTCTGGCGGCCAAAGCCTTTCACTTCCGTTACCGTCATCCCGGTAATGCCAACTTCGGCCAGTGCTTCACGCACGTCATCGAGTTTGAACGGCTTGATAATCGCATCAATCTTTTTCATGACAGACCCTTTTTCTCCCCTTCCGTGACCGGACGGGTAATATTCAGTATACGTGCTCTGGACAGTTAGCGAAGTGCGGCCTGTCTCAACTCGCTGGCTAAACTACCATAATTGCCGGGGAAAACGGCAATAAAAACTACTCTTTAAAATCGGCGGCATCCAGTTCATGACGCGACAGCAATTTATAAAACTCAGTACGGTTACGTCCCGCCAGACGCGCGGCGTTGGTGACATTACCTTTCGTCATCTGCAGCAGTTTACGTAAATAATTAATTTCAAACTGGTTACGCGCCTCGACAAACGTTGGCAGCGCGGTGTTTTCCCCTTCCAGCGCCTGTTCTACCAGCGCGTCGCTGATCACCGGCGATGAAGTCAGCGCCACACACTGCTCAATCACGTTCACCAGCTGACGGACATTGCCCGGCCAGCTGGCGGCCATCAGCCGTTTCATCGCGTCAGTGGAGAAGCTGCGTACCTGCGGTTTGTGGCGATCCGCCGACTGACGCAGCAGATGGTTCGCCAGCAGCGGAATATCTTCCGCCCGCTCGTGCAGCGCCGGAATACGCAGGTTCACCACATTCAGGCGATAGAACAGATCTTCCCGAAACTCTTTCTTCTCCATGGCTTTCGGCAGGTCGCGATGGGTAGCGGAGAGAATACGCACATCAATATCCAGATCGCGATTGCTGCCCAGCGGCCGGACTTTGCGCTCCTGCAACACACGCAGCAGTTTGACCTGCAGCGCCTGCGGCATATCACCGATTTCATCGAGAAACAGCGTCCCGCCCTGCGCCGCCTGGAACAACCCTTCCCGGGCGCTGACTGCGCCGGTAAATGCGCCTTTGGCATGACCAAACAGCTCCGACTCCAGCAACTGTTCCGGCAACGCGCCGCAGTTAATGGCGATAAACGCTTTGCCGGCGCGCGGACTGGCGGCATGAATCGCCTGCGCCAGCACCTCTTTACCGGTACCGCTTTGTCCGTTAATCAGCACGCTGACATCTGACTGCGCCACCATGCGCGCCTGCTCCAGCAAGCGCAGCATGAGCGGGCTGCGCGTCACAATGCTGTCACGCCAGCTGTCGTCAGTGGTGGGGGCGCTGTGCGCCAGCGCCTCGGCAATCGCTTTGTATAACGCATCACGATCCACCGGCTTGGTGAGAAAACTGAACACGCCCTGCTGCGTGGCGGCAACCGCCTCCGGAATCGAACCATGCGCGGTGAGAATGATCACCGGCATGCCAGGATGAAGTTTCTGGATTTCGCTAAACAGCGCCAGCCCGTCCATCTCGTCCATGCGCAGATCGCTAATCACCAGATCCACTTTCTCTTTCGCCAGCTGGCGCAGTGCTTCCGGGCCGCTGGCGGCGGTGGTGACCTGAAATCCTTCACTGCTGAGACGCATGCCCAGCAGCTTCAGCAGGCTGGGATCGTCATCCACCAGCAGCAAACGAGCTGATTTTGCCTGCATCATGGATTAACGTCCTCTGTGCTGTCCGTTGTTCCGGCGGCGGGCGTTTTGCCGTTACCGTGCTGTCCGCTGTCGGAAACATCCGCTGATTTACGTGAAGATAACTGACGCTCAATATCGGTCAGGTTTTCCAGTTTACGCCGGGTATCGGCCAGTTCGCGAGTCAGCTGACGCTGATGTTCGCGCAACGCATCCAGCTGGCCGTCGCTGGTCTCCTGCAGATGAGCATAACGCGTGCGCTCCTGCGATAGCTGCAACTCAGCCATCTGATTATCGCGCCATAACTGCAACAGCGGACGCACTGGCGCCGGATAATCAAACAAAAAGCCGTCGATACGCGTCATATACTGGCGGCGCTCGACCGGCGTCACATTGCCATTGTTGAGCAAAAGGCCCTGTTTGAGAGTGTTCTGCCAGTTTTCTGCAGGCCACTGGCGCGCTTCAGCGCGCGCTTCAGCGGCAGATAGACGCGTGGCGCAGTCCATGGCACGCATCCAGTAGAGCGGGCTTTGCAGACTGTTATCGTCGTTCAGTTGCCAGATTTGCTCGCAGCTTACCGCCGGGTAGTTAATGATTTTAATTTCCGGCTCCAGCAGCGCGCTTTGCTTACTGCCAGCGGGCGCCTGATGTGCCGGCTGACTGCAGGTGGCCAGCAACAGCGGCAACATGGTGCCCGCGATCCAGCGTGGTGCGGCAGAGAGAAAATGGAGTTTCATTGGCTTATTCTTTCCCGGCGTTTAAATTCAGTTCGATACGGAAGCAGACATCAGCATTGTCCACCGCCACCAGGTGAAGCTCACCCTGCATGCGCCGTATGCAATCTTTGGCAATACTCAGTCCCAGGCCACTGCCTTTTACCGCGCCTTTGCGTTGTAAACTTCCCTGAAAAAAAGGCTCAAATATCATTGTCTGCTCTTCGGCCGGGATCGGCGTGCCGGTATTCGCCACTTCAATAAAAATTCGCTCGCCGTGGGCGTAACTGCGCAGCCAGATGTTACCGGATTCGCTACCGTAGTGCACCGCGTTCGAGTAGAGATTGTCGATCACGCGCATCAACAGTGTGGGCTCAGCACGGCAGCTTGTCACCTGCAGATCGATGTCGGTATGTATCAGCCTGGCGCGCGCCGCCAGATTGTGAGACGCCACCACCAGATCGACAATCTGATCCAGCTCGACCGGCTCCAGCTCGGTTGGCGTATCCGCCAGCTTACGGTTGTAATCCAGTAGTTGTTCAATCAGCTTCTGCAGATGACGACTGCTGTGGTCGAGAATACTGACCACCTCCTGCTGATCGGCGGTTAACGGCCCTACCACCTGGTCAGCCAGAAGTTCGGTGCCTTCACGCATACTGGCCAGCGGGGTTTTCAGCTCATGGGAAATATGGCGTAAAAATTCATGGCGCTGCGATTCCAGCCACGCCAGGCGTTCACTGAGCCAGATAATACGCTGCGCCAGCGAGCGGATTTCGCGCGGTCCTTTAAACAGCGCGCTGCTGCCCAGCGGTCGTCCTTCGCCAAGGCGGTTAATCATGCGTTCCACCCCTTTTACCGGGCCGATAATCATGCGGGTAAACAGCAGCACCAGTACAAGGCTGACGAGGAACAGAATCAGCGCCTGCCAGCCAAAATACTGGCCGCGCTCGGCGATTTCGCGCTGCAGTTGCAGCCCGCGGGAAAATACCACTTCACGCGTGGCCTGCACCATTTGCCCGTTAGCATTCGCAAAACTTTCCAGATTTTCCGCCGCCGTTTTCACCGGGCTGCCATTCTGGCAGTGGATCTGGGCAAGTTCGGTCAGAAACTGGCGCAGGCTGCGGTAGTAACGAATATCCGGCAGCGCGGGCGCATGGGCATCCAGCATTTGTGAGTAGCGGGTGTGCTGCGTCTGATACAGACGCGCCAGCATCGGGTCATCCAGCACGCAGTACTGGCGATAACTGCGCTCCAGCTCCAGCGCGGTACGCGCCATCGCTTCACTGCGCCGGACATCGGTCAGCGTGGTTCGGTTGGTGTCCGCCGCGCGCTCGCTCAGCGCCGACAGACTTTCCCACGCCTGCCAGGCCAGCACCAGTAACGGCAGCAGTACCAGCAGGAACGCCATTAACACCAGCTGCCGCAACGAACGCGGAAAGAGACGCCATTTTTTCACAACGTTATTCCCTGTATTCAATCTGTTAATGATGCTAGCCGAGTGTGGCGCGGGAAGGAAGTACGGAGTGCGGAAAGAAAAACGGCAGGCTCCATGAGCCTGCCGTAATGTCCTGATGACGCCGGGTCATCGTGACGGAATAGGTGGTGCCTAACTCAACGTTGCGTCCGATGCTTGATAAAGTCACAAAGTGAACTGTTATCGATGGGGTGGACGGCAGGCACCGTATTGTGCGTCATTCGAAGTTTTATGAAGCGCTTGTCCGCTTACGCAGGGCTGTCATAACAGGGTGAATGAGCCACTGTGTTAAGTATAGCAAGTTACATGCCACTATTGAAGGAAAAATTTCAATCGCATGTTTTATATGAAAAAAATAAAATTAATATTACTTCAGTCGCACCCTTATTTTTACCGTCTGGTTTGTAAAAGTGTCGCCATTTAGAAACAGTGTTAAGTTTTTTTATAGGGCTATATAAAAATCAAAAGGTTAAGTGTCACCTTTCGGCGACAACACTGAATCGGTGTTGTCGCAGATTTACGACAGACGTCGGAGAAACTGCAGTAAGCGCCAACCGATGCATGAGGACGAAAAAAAGGCCGGATTAACCGGCCTTTATTAGCGTAAGAGCATTAACCCAGCTGCTTACGCGCATTACGGAACAGACGCATCCACGGACTGTCTTCGCCCCACCCGGCTGGATGCCAGGAGTTGCTGACTGTACGGAACACACGCTCCGGATGCGGCATCATAATGGTCACACGGCCGCTTTCATTAGACACCGCCGTGATGCCATTCGGTGAGCCATTCGGGTTCGCCGGATACTGCTGCGTCACTTTGCCGAAGTTATCGACGTAGCGCAGCGCCACCAGCCCCTGCGACTCCAGCGCCGCGAGGTGGGTATTATCACGCACTTCGACAAAACCTTCGCCGTGGGAAACCGCAATTGGCATGCGTGAGCCGACCATGCCATCAAACAGCAGTGACGGGCTGGCGGCCACTTCCACCAGGCTGAAGCGCGCTTCAAAACGCTCGGACTGGTTACGCACAAAGCGCGGCCAGTTCTCGCTGCCCGGGATCAGTTCGCGCAGATTGGACATCATCTGGCAACCATTACACACGCCCAGCGCCAGCGTCTGCGGACGGTGGAAGAAGGTTTCAAACTCATCACGCACGCGGCTGTTGAACAGAATCGACTTGGCCCAGCCTTCGCCCGCACCCAGCACGTCGCCGTAAGAGAAGCCACCGCACGCCACCAGCGCCTGGAAATCTTCCAGACCACGACGGCCTGCCAGCAGATCGCTCATATGCACGTCGACTGCGTCGAAGCCAGCACGATGCCAGGCTGCCGCCATTTCAACGTGAGAGTTTACGCCCTGCTCACGCAGCACCGCGACTTTCGGCCGTGCACCGGTGGCAATAAATGGCGCCGCGACATCCTCTTCCGGTTTGAAGGTCAGGCTGACGTTCAGGCCCGGATCGTTGTCATTTTTCTTCGCGTCGTGTTCCTGATCGGCACACTGCGGATTATCACGCAGACGCTGCATCTGCCAGGTGGTTTCTGCCCACCAGGTACGCAGCGTGGTGCGGCTTTCGCTGTACACCGCGCTGTCGCCGGAACGGATGACAAAGCGATCGCCGCTCTGTGCGTGACCGAGATAATGCACGCAATCCGCCAGGCCGTTAGCCGCCAGCACCTGCTCGACCTGGGCACGGTCCTGCGCCGCAACCTGGATCACTGCACCCAGCTCTTCGTTAAACAGCGCCGCCAGATGATCGTTACCCAGCGCCGCGATATCCACCTCAACGCCGCAGTGACCGGTAAAGGCCATTTCCGCCAGCGTTACCAGCAGACCACCGTCGGAACGGTCATGGTAAGCCAGCAGTTTGTCATCCGCCACCAGCGTCTGGATAGCGTTGAAGAAGCCTGCCAGCTGCTGTGCATCACGCACGTCAGCCGGTTTGTCGCCCAGCTGGCGATAAACCTGCGACAGCGCCGTCGCGCCCAGCGCGTTGTGACCGTTGCCCAGATCAATCAGCAGCAGCGCGTTATCCTGCTGCGCCTGCAGCTGTGGCGTTACCGTGCGACGCACATCTTCCACACGCGCAAAGGCGGTAATCACCAGCGACAGCGGTGACGTCATTTCGCGCTGTTCCGTACCCTGCTGCCAGCGGGTTTTCATCGACATCGAGTCTTTACCCACCGGAATGGTAATGCCCAGCGCCGGACACAGCTCTTCACCAACCGCTTTCACTGCCGCATACAGACCGGCGTCTTCACCCGGGTGACCGGCTGCGGCCATCCAGTTAGCGGAGAGTTTGATGCGCGTCAGCGGACCAATCTGCGTCGCCGCGATATTGGTCAGCGCTTCGCCCACCGCCAGACGACCGGAAGCAGCGAAGTCGAGCAGCGCTACTGGCGCACGTTCACCCAGCGCCATCGCTTCACCGTGGTAACTGTCGAGGCTGGCAGTGGTGACCGCACAGTTAGCGACCGGGATCTGCCATGGTCCCACCATCTGGTCGCGCGCCACCATACCGGTCACGCTGCGGTCACCGATGGTGACGAGGAAGGTTTTCTCCGCCACGGTCGGCAGATGCAGTACGCGATTCACCGCATCGGCAATCGTCATGTCATCACGCACCAGCGCTTCACCCTGCGCCTGCAGGCTGGCGACATCGCGCGTCATTTTTGGTGTTTTGCCCAGCAGCACGTCGAGCGGCATATCGATCGGTTTATTGTCGAAATGGCTGTCGGACAGCGTCAGGTGCTGCTCTTCAGTTGCTTCGCCGATGACTGCGTATGGCGCACGTTCGCGCTGACACAGCTTGTCAAACAGCGCCAGTTTCTCTGGCGCCACCGCCAGCACATAACGTTCCTGCGATTCGTTACACCACACTTCCAGCGGGCTCATGCCTGGCTCATCGCTGAGGATATCGCGCAGATTAAAACGACCACCGCGGCCACCGTCGCTTACCAGCTCCGGCATGGCATTAGACAGACCGCCCGCGCCGACGTCATGGATAAACAGAATCGGGTTGTCTTCGCCCAGTTGCCAGCAGCGGTCAATCACTTCCTGGCAACGACGTTCCATCTCCGGGTTGTCACGCTGGACGGAGGCGAAATCAAGATCGGCATCAGACTGGCCAGAGGCCATGGATGAAGCTGCACCGCCGCCCAGACCGATATTCATCGCCGGGCCACCCAGCACAATCAGTTTCGCGCCAACGGTGATTTCACCTTTCTGTACGTGATCGGCACGGATGTTGCCGATACCACCCGCCAGCATAATCGGCTTGTGATAGCCACGCAGTTCGACGCCGTTATGGCTGTTGACGCGCTCTTCATAGGTACGGAAGTAACCATTCAGCGCCGGACGGCCGAATTCGTTGTTAAACGCCGCACCGCCCAGTGGGCCTTCGGTCATGATATCCAGCGCCGTCACAATACGGTCTGGTTTGCCGAAATCTTCTTCCCACGGCTGTTCAAAGCCAGGAATGCGCAGGTTGGACACTGAGAAGCCTACCAGGCCCGCTTTCGGCTTCGCGCCGCGTCCGGTAGCGCCTTCATCACGGATTTCACCACCGGAACCGGTCGCAGCACCTGGCCATGGCGAAATCGCCGTTGGGTGGTTATGGGTTTCCACCTTCATCAGGATATGCGCCTCTTCCTGATGGAAGTCATACACGCCTTTTTCCGCATCGGCAAAGAAACGCCCTACGCTGGAACCTTCCATCACAGCGGCGTTATCTTTATAGGCAGAGAGCACGTGATCCGGCGTCTGTTCGAAGGTGTTTTTGATCATTTTGAACAGCGATTTCGGCTGCTGCTCACCATCAATGACCCAGTCGGCGTTGAAAATCTTATGGCGACAGTGCTCTGAGTTTGCCTGGGCAAACATATACAGCTCGATGTCGTTCGGGTTGCGCCCCAGTTTTTCAAACGCCGCCAGCAGGTAATCAATTTCATCTTCCGCCAGCGCCAGGCCCAGTTTCTGGTTAGCCTGCTCCAGCGCGCTGCGTCCTGCGCCCAGCACATCAACGCTGCTCAGCGGCTGCGGCTGGTGATGGGCAAACAGCTGTTGTGCCTGCTCCAGTTCACTGAACACCGTCTCCATCATGCGGTCGTGCAGCAGTGACGCCAGCTGCGTCCACTGTGCGTCGCTTAATTGCGGCGCCTGCACATAGAACGCCAGTCCGCGCTCAAGGCGCAGCACCTGCGGTAAATCGCAGTTATGGGCGATATCGGTAGCTTTGGAAGACCAGGGAGAGATGGTGCCCGGACGGGGCGTTACCAGCAGCAGGCGGCCTTGCGGCGTATGCTCAGCGAGAGAGGGGCCGTATTTCAGCAGGCGCTGAAGGCGGGCTTTTTCGTCAGCGTTTAGCGGCGCGCTGACATCAGCAAAATGGACGTACTCGGCGTAAATATCACTCACTGGCAGGTGAGCGTCCTGAAAGCGGGTCAGCAGTTTGTTAATACGAAATGCCGACAGAGCGGGCGAACCACGCAGAATTTCCATCATTAAAGATCTCTCGTCTTCGAAGCGCCGGAGGACGCTTCTTTGGGCGCAACAGGGGAAAACGGGCGCTATTATAGAGAATCCTGCCTGCCAACGAAACCGTTTGCGCATATTTTCTGGAATAGTTCTCTCACTCAGGAATTGGCTGAAAGTTGCACAAAAACTGCTGAATAAGTTGCGGCGCGACGCTTTGTTGAGCAAAATGCCCCTCGCTCTGGGATATCTACCAAAACTAATACTGCCGAAAGAGACAGAAGCCTGCGGGCAACCGAGAGATAACTATTTGAAACGCCTAAAATTTAATTATCTGCTGATCGGGCTCATCACCGTGCTGCTCGCGCTGGCGCTGTGGCCGTCGATCCCCTGGTACGGGGGATCGGAAGATCGCATCGCACAGATAAAATCGCGGGGCGTGTTACGCATCAGCACCATCAACTCCCCGCTCACGTACTACACCATTAATGACGCACCAGCCGGTATGGATTACGAGCTGGCGAAACGCTTCGCCGATTATCTGGGTGTCAAACTGGAAGTCACCGTGCGTCCGAACCTCAGCGACCTGTTTGACGACCTGGACGACGACAAAGCGGATATTCTTGCCGCCGGACTGATTTACAACAGCGAACGGCTGGCGCGCTTCCGCGCGGGTCCGACGTACTATTCAGTTTCACAGCAGCTGGTTTATCGCATCGGCAAAGCACGGCCGAAAACTCTCGGCGACCTGAAGGGACGCCTGACGGTGGCCTCTGGTTCCGCCTATTTGTCGACGCTGCGTAATGCCAAACAGAATCAGTACCCGGATCTCGACTGGGCGATCTCTACCGACCAGGCGCCAAAAGCGCTGCTGGAAGCGGTGGCCGATGGCAAACTGGAATATACCGTCGCCGACTCCGTTACCATCGGCATGCTGCAGCGCATCTACCCGCAGCTGGCGGTGGCGTTTGATATCACCGAGGAAGAGCCGGTCACCTGGTATATTCCGCGTGAGGAAGATGACAGTCTCAACGCGGCAATGCTTGATTACTTCAGCCAGATGAGTGAAGAAGGCAGCATGGCGCGGCTGGAGGAGAAGTATCTCGGCCACGTCGGCACCTTTGACTATGTTGATACCCGCACTTTCCTGCGCGCCATCGACGACACGCTGCCGGACATTCAGCCGCTGTTTGAACGCTATGCCAGCCATATCGACTGGCGTCTGCTGGCGGCGATCTCCTATCAGGAGTCGCACTGGAATCCCCAGGCCACCTCACCGACTGGCGTGCGCGGCCTGATGATGCTGACGCGTAATACCGCCGACAGCCTCGACGTTGATGATCGGCTCGATCCCGAGCAGAGCATTCGCGGTGGCAGTGAATATTTACAGCGCATGATGGAAAAAGTGCCCGCGACGGTGCCGGAAGAGGAACGTATCTGGTTTGCTCTGGCGGCGTACAACATGGGCTACGCCCATATGCTGGATGCGCGCAGGCTGACGGAGAAGCAAAAAGGTAACCCGGACAGCTGGGCCGATGTCAAAATACGCCTGCCGATGCTGAGCCAGAAACGCTATTACAATCAGACCACTTACGGCTACGCGCGCGGACACGAAGCTTACTCTTATGTGGAGAATATCCGTAAATATCAGCTGAGCCTGGTGGGGTATCTGCAGGAGAAAGAGAAGCGTATCGCGCAGCAGTCGGCGCTGGAAGCAGAACTGGGCAAAGGTTATCCGGCAGTGGAACCGGACATTGCGATGAATTAACCGGCGCTCCTGCCAGGCGATGTATTGCGCCTTTTCCAGCCTGACCACTGCAGGCTGGCGGCAGGCAGCCGCGACGCAAAATTACTGCTGTGCCGCTTTGCGCTCCGCCTTTTTCTGCGCGCGGCGCTGGCGGAAAAACTCACTCAGCATCCCGGCGCACTCCGGCGCCAGCACCCCTTCGCTGACGGCGATACGGTGATTCATCCCCGGATGCCCAAGCACGTCCAGCAGCGAACCCGCCGCCCCGGTTTTCTCATCACGCGCGCCAAACACCAGACGCCCGATGCGGCTATGCACCATCGCCCCGGCGCACATCGTGCAGGGTTCCAGCGTAACATACAGCGTCGCGTCAATCAGGCGGTAATTCTCCAGCACCTTGCCCCCCTGACGCAGCGCCATAATTTCCGCATGCGCAGTCGGATCATGGTGACCGATTGGCCGGTTCCAGCCTTCACCTATAACCTGGTCGCCCAGCACCAGCACCGCGCCCACCGGCACTTCACCCTCATCCCAGGCACGCTGCGCCAGGGTTAAGGCATGACGCATCCAGTATTCATCGTTGTTGTGGCTCACCTGAGTCTCCAGTGGGGGAAAAGCGCAGCATTATACATAAAACGATATGGAGACTAAGCAAACCTTTTAGTGAATGCAGCTTGCCGCTTTACTCCAGCTGCTGCAGCTGTCCGGTCGGCGTCACGCGCCAGCGGTGCTGGCAGAAGAACAGCAGTGGGTTGTCCTGCTTGCTGTCGCTGTAGCCACTGTAGAGCTGCAACGGCGTGCCCAGCTGATCTTCCAGCTGCGCCACCTTTTCATGCCCCAGGCAGCGCATCGCCAGCACGCGTCCACCGTAGCCACGCGCCATCTGGCTGGCGATTAGCTTTACCCGCGGCAGAAAGGCGGAATCATAATAGACCTGCTCAACCAGCGACTGCGGTGAACCGGTAATCAGCCAGACATCGGCATCGTTGCTGCTCAGATACTCCGTCAGACGCTGCTGCACCACCGGAAAGGCGGTGACGCGCTGGCGGAACCACAGGGCAAATGCTTCTTCACGCTGCCGCAGACGCGCTTCACTGTGACCGAAAGTGATCGCCCACAGCAGCAGGCTCATCGGCCAGCGCGCGGCGCGTCCCTTAATCAGCAACGCCAGTCCAATTACCGGCAACAGCGGCGCAACCAGTAACACATTCAGTGGCTGTCGCCACAACAGATAGCGCATAAAGGTGCCAAACATATCCTGCTGATGCAGCGTGCCATCTAAATCAAAAAACACCACGCGCTTTTCTGAACCCTTAGTCAACGATCACTCCTGCGGATACCGCTCTGTTCTGGTTATTGACCCTGCATCCCAGGCATTGCAGTAAAACCGGGCCATCTGCAAGCCGAATAATGACAGGTATACTAACAAGTGTAGTCATAACTGTGACATACCCTGCGCCATCACGCTGAACACATTTTGTACAGTCGTGCATTTTTACCCGTTTTAATCATGGATCGCATAACCGGGCACGATAAACTACGTTATTAATAACAGGGTGTTGCATCAACAAGAGGAAAACAGAATGAGTTCTCTGCTACGCATTCGCCAGCTCTATCCCAGGCTGGCGTTAAATGAGCGTCGACTGGCGGATTACTTGCTGTCGCAGCCGGATCGCGCACGCCACCTCAGCTCGCAAAAACTGGCGGAAGAGTCTGGCGTCAGCCAGTCCAGCGTGGTGAAATTCGCGCAAAAGCTGGGCTATAAAGGTTTTCCGGCGCTGAAACTGGCGCTCAGCGAATCTCTTACCGACAAAGATGCGATCACCGTGCATAACCAAATTTTAAGCGACGACCCGCTCAAAGTGGTCGGCGAGAAACTGTTTACCGAGAAGCAATCCGCCATCCGCGCCACCCTGGATATTAACAGCGAAGAGAAACTGCTGGAGACGCTGCGCCTGCTGAAATCGGCACGACGCATTATTCTGGTGGGCATCGGCGCATCCGGACTGGTGGCGAAAGATCTTTCCTGGAAGCTGATGAAGATCGGCATCAGCGCCGTTGCCGAGCAGGATATGCATGCGCTGCTGGCCAGCGTGCAGGCGATGGGCGAAGGGGATCTGTTACTGGCGATTTCCTACACCGGTGAACGGCGCGAAATCAACCTGGCCGCACAGGAAGCGCGGCGTGCGGGTGCCGATGTGCTGGCATTCACCGGCTTCACGCCAAATACCCTGCAGCAGTGCGCCAGCCACTGCCTGTATACGGTCGCGGAAGAGCAGAGCACGCGCAGCGCGGCCATCTCCTCCACCACCGCTCAGCTGGCGCTGAGTGATTTGCTGTTTATGGCGCTGGTGCAGAACGATCCGGAGCGGGCATCCAGCCATATCCGTCACAGCGAAGCGCTGGTGAAAAAGCTGGTCTGATGAGACTGGCGGCGTATAATAGTCGCGCAATTTTTCTGTTACTGATTGAGAATGTTATGGCACTGCTGATCACTAAAAAATGTATCAACTGCGACATGTGTGAACCGGAGTGTCCTAATCAGGCGATTTCGATGGGTGATGAGATCTATCAGATCGATGCCGACTGCTGCACTGAGTGCGTCGGCCACTACGAGACGCCGACCTGCCAGCAGGTGTGTCCGATTGATAACACCATTATCACTGACCCAATGCATATCGAATCAAACGAGGCATTGTGGGAGAAATTTGTCGTGTTGCATCACGCGGCGATGTAATGTCGCCCCCTTCCCCGTGTTACCGGGGAAGAGGCTAACCACTAATTCTCAATAATCACCGTCGCGCAGGCATAGTTACGTTCATCCGCCAGCGTTACATGCACATACTTTACTCCAAGTTTTTCCGCCACTTGCGCCGCATGCTCGAAGAAGCGCAAACCCGGTTTGCCCAGCGCATCGTTATATACTTCAAACTGATTAAAGGCTAAACCGCCGCGAATACCGGTGCCAAACGCTTTGGCCGCCGCTTCCTTTACCGCAAAGCGCTTTGCCAGAAAACGCACGGGCTGCTGATGCGCCTGATATTGTTGCCACTCGTTGCTGCTCAGCACCCGCTGCGCCAGCCGATCGCCGGAGCGGGAGATCACGCCCTCAATACGCGCAATCTCGACAATATCGGTTCCGAGGCCAAGGATCGCCATTAGCGACGCGCTTCCCGCAGCAGCTGTTTCATCTCTTTCACTGCCTCAGGCAGCCCGCTCATCACTGCGCGGCCAATAATCGCGTGACCGATATTCAGTTCATGCATTTCCGGCAGTGCCGCAATCGGCAACACATTGTGATAGGTCAGACCATGTCCGGCATTCACTTTCAGCCCTTTGCCTGCCGCATAGGTAGCCGCTTCACGGATACGCGCCAGTTCTTCATCACGCGCCTTGCCCTCTTCCGCTTCGGCATAGGCACCGGTGTGGATTTCGATATACGGCGCACCAGATTTGACTGCGGCATCAATCTGCTTTTTATCCGCATCGATAAACAGTGAGACCAGAATGCCTGCTTTTTGCAGCTGTTTAACCGCACCCTTGACCTTCTTCAGCTGACCCGCAACATCCAGCCCGCCCTCGGTGGTGACTTCCTCACGTTTCTCCGGCACCAGGCAGCAGAAATGTGGTTTGGTTTCACAGGCGATGGCGACCATCTCATCGGTAACCGCCATTTCGAGGTTCATACGCGTCTGAATTGTCTCACGCAGAATACGCACATCGCGATCGGTGATATGGCGGCGATCCTCGCGCAGATGCACGGTAATACCGTCAGCGCCAGCCTGCTCGGCAACAAACGCCGCCTGCACTGGATCGGGATAGTGGGTGCCACGCGCGTTACGCACAGTAGCCACATGATCGATATTGACGCCTAACAACAACTCAGCCATGACAATCCTCAGATTTTTACGCAACAGGGAGAGGCAGTGTACCGCGTCCGCCGCCATAGTGGAGGCTATTCTGCAGCGGAAGGCGGTGTGTCTGCGCGTTTTTTCGGCACAAACTGGCGAAACAGCTCCTGGCTCTTGAGCGGCTTGCCGCCAAGATAGGGTTTCAGTGCGATACGGGTAAAACGCTTCGCCGCGCGCAGGCAGTCGGCATCGGGGAATTCACGTTCAAATAGCGCACGCAGCTGACGGCCGGTAAAGCTGCGGTTATTGACCACCATACTGGCGATAAAGCCCCTCTCTTCACGGTAACTGTAGGTCATCTCATCGCTGACTTCGTCGCCGCTGCCGGCGCAATGCAGAAAATCGACGCCATACCCCAGGTGTCCCAGCATCGCCAGTTCAAAACGGCGCAGCGCCGGTTCCGGCGAACCGCTGGCGGCGGCCAGTGTCTGGATGCAGTGGAGATAATCGAAGAACAGTTCCGGAAAAGCGGTTTCATGCTCCAGCACACGCGCCAGCAGCTCGTTGACATATAAACCACAATAGAGGGTGATACCACTGAGCGGCAGCGCCAGCGAAACCGCTTCGGCGCTGCGCAGCGTTTTGATTTCGCCGCGTCCGCCCCAGCGGATCAGCAGCGGAGTGAAAGGCTGGAGTGCGCCTTTCAGATGGGAGCGTTTGGAGCGGGCGCCTTTTGCCAGCACCCGCAAACGTCCGTGACTTTCGGTAAACAGATCTAACAGCAGACTGGTTTCGCTGTAAGGACGTCCATGCAGGACAAAGGCGCGTTGCCAGCCTTCCATTTAGCGCTTACAGATCGTCAACGTAGCCCAGACTGCGCAGGGCACGTTCATCATCCGCCCAGCCGGACTTCACTTTCACCCACAGCTCAAGGTGCACTTTCGCCTCGAACATTTCTTCCATATCTTTACGAGCTTCAATGCCGATGGTTTTGATCTTGGCGCCTTTGTTGCCAATCACCATCTTCTTCTGGCCTTCACGTTCCACCAGAATCAGGCCGTTGATATCGTAACCGCCGCGCTCATTGGTAACAAAGCGTTCGATTTCCACGGTGACGGAATACGGCAGCTCTGCGCCGAGGAAACGCATCAGTTTTTCACGGATAATTTCCGACGCCATAAAGCGCTGCGAACGGTCAGTAATGTACTCTTCCGGGAAATGGTGATCGGCTTGCGGCAGACGCTTACGCACGATGCTGGCAATCGCCTCAACGTTCTTGCCCGTTTCGGCAGAGATCGGCACCACATCCATGAAGTTCATCTGCTGGCTGAGGAACTGGATATGCGGCAGCAGCACGCTTTTATCCGTCACGTTATCAACTTTGTTGATTGCCAGAATGACCGGCACTTTGCCGTCTTTCAGCTTGTTGAGCACCATCTCATCGTCGGCGGTCCAGCGCGTGCCTTCCACCACAAAGATCACCAGTTCAACATCACCAATTGAGCTGCTGGCCGCACGGTTCATCAGACGGTTGATCGCGCGCTTCTCTTCCATGTGCAGACCCGGGGTATCGACATAGATCGCCTGATACGCGCCTTCGGTATGGATGCCCATAATACGGTGACGGGTAGTTTGTGGTTTACGTGAGGTAATCGACACCTTCTGCCCAAGTAACTGGTTCAGCAGCGTCGATTTTCCTACGTTTGGGCGGCCGACAATCGCAATAAAGCCGCAATGGGTTTGTTGTTCGCTCATTCGAGTCCTAACTTGATCAGCGCCTGTTCGGCCGCTGCCTGTTCAGCTTTGCGACGACTGGAGCCGGTGCCCACCACCGGTTCCGCCATACCGCTCACCTGACAGTGAATAGTAAATTCCTGGTCATGCGCTTCGCCACGAACCTGCACCACCAGATAAGATGGCAGCGGCAGGTGACGACCCTGCAGATACTCCTGCAGACGCGTTTTTGGATCTTTCTGCTTGTCGCCTGGGCTAATCTGCTCAAGGCGTGACTGATACCAGTTCAGGATCAGCTTTTCGACGGTCTGGATATCACTGTCGAGGAATACGCCACCAATCAGCGCCTCGACCGTATCCGCCAGGATAGACTCCCGACGGTAACCGCCACTTTTTAATTCACCCGGTCCCAGGCGCAAGCATTCGCCGAGATCGAATTCACGCGCCATCTCCGCCAGCGTGTTACCGCGTACCAGCGTCGCGCGCATGCGACTCATGTCACCTTCGTCCACCCGAGGAAAACGGTGGTACAGGGCATTCGCAATCACGTAGCTCAGAATGGAGTCGCCAAGAAATTCCAGTCGTTCATTGTGCTTGCTGCTGGCACTGCGGTGGGTTAATGCCTGCTGCAAAAGTTCCAGATGAGTAAAATTGTAGCCCAGCTTTTGCTGGAGCCTGTTAATTACGATGGGGTTCATGCGTTACCAATATCAATAATGCGTCAATTATTCTGCACACGGAACAGGGCTGTCTGTAAAAACCAACGCTAAACAGTTTCGTTTGCACTGGCTTCCCGCAGGAAGCCAACCTTTGGATATCAATCGTGCCCGCATTGCTGCGGGCGACAATCAATGAATACCGCCAATACGGCTCAGACGAACGCCAGTTGGCCATTCGCCTTCCTGCTTCTCAAAGCTCATCCAGATAGCGGTCGCTTTACCAACCAGATTCTTCTCCGGGACAAATCCCCAATAACGGCTGTCGGCGCTGTTATCGCGGTTATCGCCCATCATGAAGTACTGGCCCTGCGGCACCACCCAGGTGGCCTGCGGCTGGCCAGGCTGACGATAGTACAAACCTGGCTGGCTCTGCATCTCATTCACCAGCAGAATACGGTGCGTCACTTCACCCAGCGTTTCATTACGTGTGCCGAGGCGCAGACCGCCCTTCATCGTCTCGCCCTGCGGCGCTTCAAAGAAACCGTTACCCGCTTCGTTACCGGCAAAACCGCTGAAGGTCTGGATAAAATCGCTTGGCTGGACATCGGAATAGGTCACAGGCAGCGCGCTGCTGCATGGCTGTCCATTATCACAGGCCGGGCTAATGGTGACGGTTTTACTGTCAGGATCATAGCTGACCCGGTCGCCAGGTAAACCTACCACGCGTTTAATATAATCCACACTTGGCTCTTTCGGGTATTTAAACACCGCGATATCGCCGCGCTTCGGTTCGCCGGTCGGAATCAGTGTAGTCTGTGTAATCGGATCTTTGATGCCGTAGGCAAATTTTTCCACCAGGATAAAGTCGCCAATCAGCAAGGTCGGCATCATCGAACCCGACGGGATCTGGAATGGCTCATAAATAAACGAGCGCACCACAAATACCACCGCCAGCACCGGAAACACCGAAGCTGCGGTTTCCACCCAGCCCGGTTGTTTCGCGACTTTCGCCAGCGTCTTGTCGTCAAGGCCATTGCCGGTTTGCGCCTGTGCCTGCGCCTGTTTCGCGCGGCGTGCAGGTGCCCATTTGAACTTATCGATACACCAGATAATGCCGGTTAGCACTGTGGCGACAAACAGAATCAGGGCGAAGGTATTAGCCATTAAGCGATTTCCTTATTTGCTCTCTTTTCCAACATGCAGAATTGCAAGGAACGCTTCCTGCGGCAGTTCGACGTTACCGACCTGCTTCATACGTTTCTTACCATCTTTCTGTTTCTGCAGCAGTTTCTTCTTACGGCTGACGTCACCGCCGTAACACTTCGCCAGAACGTTTTTACGCAGCTGTTTCACTGTGGAACGGGCAATAATATGGTTGCCAATCGCCGCCTGAATCGCGATATCAAACTGCTGACGTGGGATCAGATCTTTCATCTTCTCCACCAGCTCACGACCACGATATTGCGAGTTGTCGCGGTGAGTAATCAGCGCCAGCGCATCGACGCGTTCGCTGTTAATCAGCACGTCTACACGCACCATATCAGAGGTCTGGAAGCGTTTGAAATTATAATCAAGCGAGGCATAACCCCGTGAGGTGGACTTCAGACGGTCAAAGAAGTCGAGCACCACTTCCGCCATCGGGATGTCATACGTCAGCGCAACCTGGTTGCCGTGATAGACCATATTGGTCTGCACGCCGCGCTTCTCGATACACAGCGTGATCACGTTGCCCAGGTACTCCTGCGGCAGCAGCATATGGCACTCGGCAATAGGCTCGCGCAGTTCAGCAATATTGTTCAGCGGCGGCAGCTTGGATGGGCTGTCGACGTAGACGGTCTCGCCACCGGTGGTTTCCACTTCATACACCACCGTTGGTGCGGTGGTGATCAGATCGAGATCGTATTCACGCTCCAGACGCTCCTGGATGATCTCCATGTGCAGCAGACCGAGGAAGCCACAGCGGAAACCGAAGCCCAGCGCCGTCGAGCTTTCTGGCTCATAGAACAGTGACGCATCGTTCAGGCTGAGTTTGCCCAATGCATCACGGAACGCTTCATAATCATCAGAGCTGACCGGGAACAGACCGGCATAGACCTGTGGCTTCACTTTCTTAAAGCCTGGCAGCGCCTTATCCGCCGGATTGCGCGCTAAGGTCAGGGTATCGCCCACTGGCGCGCCGAGAATATCTTTAATCGCACATACCAGCCAGCCTACTTCACCGCAGTTCAGCACGTCGCGATCGACCTGCTTCGGGGTGAAAATCCCGAGGCGATCGGCGTTATACACCTGACCGGTACTGATAACCTTGATTTTATCGCCTTTGCGCATGGTGCCGTTTTTCACACGCACCAGCGACACAACGCCGAGGTAGTTATCAAACCAGGAGTCGATAATCAGCGCCTGCAACGGTGCATTCGGATCGCCTTCTGGCGGCGGGATATCACGCACCAGACGTTCCAGCACCTCTGGTACGCCCACGCCGGTTTTCGCCGAGCAGCGTACCGCGTCAGCGGCATCGATACCGACGATATCTTCGATTTCCTGAGCGGCACGCTCAGGATCTGCCGCTGGCAGGTCGATTTTATTCAGAACCGGTACAACTTCCAGATCCATTTCAATCGCGGTATAGCAGTTTGCCAGGGTTTGTGCTTCCACCCCCTGCCCTGCATCCACCACCAGCAACGCGCCTTCACAGGCAGCGAGAGAACGTGATACTTCATAGGAGAAGTCCACGTGGCCTGGCGTGTCGATAAAATTGAGCTGGTAAGTTTCGCCGTTCAGCGCTTTGTAATCGAGGGTTACGCTCTGCGCCTTGATGGTGATACCGCGCTCACGTTCCAAATCCATTGAATCCAGAACCTGCGCAGCCATTTCACGGTCGCTCAGACCACCGCAGATTTGAATCAGACGGTCAGAAAGCGTCGATTTACCGTGGTCAATGTGGGCGATGATGGAGAAATTTCGTATGTGCTTCATTATAGAGATTTTTCTGCCTTACAAATTCTGAAAACTCTCGCGATGGGTGAGAGCGTATGTCACAGGCGGACTTTTGCCCGAAAGGCTGCATTCTACACTACATATCAGAGTCGGGGAATCATCGACATTAAGGGATACGGAGAAGAAAAAACAACTGAAGGGAAAATCTACAACCTTGCGAAGAAAAACAGGAAAACGAAAGCGCCACAGGCCGCCGCCGATGCGGCGTCCCCGCTTAAACATCCGTTTCGACACGCAGCTCGTCGGCGGGTAATGAAACGCTTAAAATAACAGGCTGAAACGCCTCACGATCGCCAAAACGCGCAGAGATGCCTTTCGCCACTATGAAACCACCGACACCTCCCAGCAGCGCACCTGCCGCCGCCGCGAGATCGCTGTGGAACAGCGCCTGGAACACACCAGCAAAAATAAACAGACCCAGCAGCGGTGTCATATACACCAGCAACGCCGACCCCAGCAGGCTGCTCTCTTTAATACCCAGCTCAATACGCTGGCCTGGCTGCAGAGGCTCTTTACTGGCTATCTGCATCACATGGGCATTTTTCGGGCCGATCTTATTCAGCATTGCACTGCCGCAACCTTTACGTGCAGAGCAACTGTTGCAGCTGGTTTTGATTTCGGAGTGCAGCGTCGCCACACCGTTTTGCCACGCAACCACCGTGGCCCATTCTCTCATCATCGCGAGGTTCCAGTATCAATGCTGTCAGCAATGCGTTTTGCCGTTGAGGGCGGCAACTCACCAATCACGGTGATTTCCACATTATTTCTGACTACAGTCTGCACTGTCCGGCGCCCTGTGCGCAACAGTTGCGCGACGCTATTGCCGTCGGCCGGGCTGACACTGACAGAAAAGCTGAACAGTCCGTCAGAATAAAGCCTTGATTCCACCGGTTTATTCAACGCAGGGATCGCGCGACGGCTTTCGGAAACCTGCTGCATGCCATCCGGCAGCCAGCCCGCTTTCCAGCCGAGTGTCACTTTTTCTCCGGCGGGAACCGCCAGCGCAGGCGGCAGATTTGCGTTACTCAGCCCTTGCATCAGATTACGTACACCTTCATCGACGGCAAAGCTCACCACCCGGTACTGTTCCAGCGTCTCGCCATCACGGTCCAGCAAGTCAGCACGCAACGGCAGTTTGGTCTCGCTGTCCAGCCAGACCATATAGCTGTAACGCGTGCCATCACGCGGCACAATGCGAATCACTTCACACAGTTGATCGGCGATGCGCGTGCGACCGACGGCAATAAAATCATAGTGACTGGCCAGTTTGGTGAAATCGGCGTTCACCACCGCGGGTAAGGAATCCACGATATAGCCGCCATTCAGAGTGAACGGCGTCAGACCGGATTCGAAATAGCTGATTTCATTGCCGCGCTGAATAATTTCGCGCCGCGGTCCATCCATCTGCAACAGCTGGGCATAGACTTTGTTGTCAACCACCGCATGGCGGTAGCGTAACGACTCAATCCCCAGCCGGGAGACGTTGATGTAGGCAATTTCATAATTGAGGGACTGACTGGCCTGCTCCATCTGTTGTAATAACGCCCCGGAGGCGGTTTGTTGCGCCGGGGCGACAGATGAATAAAACAGGCTACCAGCCAGAAGGCTAACGGCATACCAGAATGGCTTCATTACTGCTGCTGAATTCCTAAAGACTGATTTCCTGGCACCTGAGCACCCGCCTGTTGCGGCGCGTTCTGTTCAAACTGCAGCTCTTCAGAGTGCAAACGGCGCTGTAATTCGTAATCCTGCAACAGAGCGTTGACGCGACGGCGTTGCTCCTGCTGCGCGGTATTCGTGGTATTGGCATTATCCGCCGGTACGCCCAGACTGACCGGTGAGGCTTTACCCATCATCGGCAGGGTGTTGAATACCGGTGAATCGGATTGCAGGCCGCTATCCTGCTGTGGCTGGTTGTAGTGCTGAACGCCGACAATGACTGCCAGTGATACACAGGCCGCAACGCCCACCTGAGTAAGCTGAGCTGCCCATGGACGGACTTTAGTCCAGAAAGGCATTCTTTCCCAACGTTCTGGCTCGGGTTGCGCTTCCGGGATCAGTGTCGTCACTTTGTGCGCGGGCTCTTTTTCAATAGCCGCCGCTACACGCGCCGCAATATCAAAATGGACAACTTCGCCGACATCACCGCGCATGGTATCGCGGATCAGATGATAGCTTTCCCAACTTTGTTGCAGTGTGGCGTCTTTCGACAAGGCGGACAACAATTCATTGTCCAGCGTTTCACCATCCATTAAAGCGGAAAGTTTTTCTTTCTGCATGCCTCAGTACCCTTCCTGTATCCGTTATCGCTAACGTTGGATAAGCGGTTGAACTTTATTATCAATAGCTTCACGCGCACGGAAGATACGTGAACGCACAGTACCCACCGGACAATCCATAATCACCGCTATCTCTTCATAGCTCAGGCCATCTAACTCACGCAGCGTAATTGCCATACGCAAATCTTCAGGAAGTGACTCGATGGTGCGAAAAACTATCTGTTTCAATTCTTCAGACAACATCAGGTTCTCAGGGTTCGAAATTTCTTTCAGTGCACCCGCACTTTCGAAATTCTCCGCATCAATAGCATCCACATCACTGGATGGCGGGCGACGCCCCTGGGCAACCAGGTAATTTTTGGCCGTATTCACCGCAATGCGATACAGCCAGGTATAAAATGCGCTGTCACCGCGGAAAGATTCCAGGGCGCGATACGCTTTTATAAACGATTCCTGTACCACATCAGGCACGTCACCTGATGGAACGTAGCGCGAAACCAGACTTGCCACTTTATGCTGGTAACGAACAACCAGTAAATTGAATGACTTCTGATCTCCTTTCTGCACACGCTCAACAAGAACCTGATCCGTTAACTGCTCGCTCATCCGAGGTAATGTCTCCCCAAATCTGTCTCCACGCGTAATTGAATAACCAGCAATGACTTATTTTTCTAAGCAAGCACACGCTTAGAGTGGTCAATATGCGGTAAGTTCAGTTACGCCATTATTTTTTTGCCATCAGGCTTAAGGCGCAGAGTAGCGCATGAAGCGGCGCATTTCATCCCCACCGCGCGCTTTATTCGCGCAACGGCGCACATTTATGCGTTAGCGTCCGGCAAGCTGCGTCAGGTAAAACTCTTCAGCCTGATGCAGTTCAGCCAGCATAAGGTCGATAAATTGCTGTTGTGCGGCAGAGTAAGTGAGGCAGGCCTGCTCTGCACCTGCAGGAAACGCTGCCCGGGCAGCTTGGCGTCCGGTACTTTCAGCCGTGTCGGCGCATCGGGAAATTTGTACATCACTGAGCAGAAGCTGCAGGCGGCGATGGCATACGGCATGCTGAGGATATAGCGATAGAGCGTGGTGAAATTATCACAGCTCAGGATAGTCCGTACGGACGAAAATGTGACAGCAGTACGGAAAAAAGACTTTGTTCCCTGCCCGGTTAGCGATATGCTCAACAAACAACCTGTTTAGTATATTAAACAAAATGACCCATTCGACTGACTATCACTGCGATGTGCTGATTATCGGCAGCGGCGCGGCAGGACTTTCGCTGGCGCTGCGGCTGGCGGAAAAACATCGGGTTACGGTGCTGAGTAAAGGCCCGATCAGCGAAGGCTCCACGCTGTATGCACAGGGTGGCATTGCCGCCGTGTTTGATGAAACTGACAGCATCGAGTCACATGTTGAAGACACGCTGATCGCCGGTGACGGCCTGTGCAACCGTGAAGCCGTTTCATTTATTGCCAGCAACGCCCGCCACTGCGTGCAATGGTTAATCGACCATGGGGTACTATTCGACAAAGAGACCCGCGCCAGTGGCGAACAACATTACCACCTGACGCGCGAAGGCGGGCACAGCCATCGCCGTATTTTGCACAGCGCTGATGCCACGGGCCACGCGGTGGAAACCACGCTGGTCAGCCAGGCGCTGAGCCATCCCAATATCCATATTATTGAACGCAGCAATGTGGTCGATTTAATTACTTCCGATAAAGCCGGGCTTACTGGCGCACGCCGCGTGGTAGGCGCATATATCTGGAATCGTAATCGCGAACAGGTGGAAACCTGCCGCGCCCGCACGGTGGTACTGGCGACTGGCGGCGCGGCAAAAGTCTATCAATACACCACCAATCCGGATGTGGCCTCCGGCGATGGCATCGCTATGGCCTGGCGTGCCGGTTGCCGCGTCGCCAACCTCGAATTTAACCAGTTTCATCCCACCTGTTTATTTCACCCGCAGGCGCGCAATTTCCTGCTGACCGAAGCGCTGCGTGGTGAAGGCGCTTACCTGACGCGTCCGGACGGCTCGCGCTTTATGCCCGATTTCGATGCCCGTGGCGAGCTGGCGCCGCGTGATATTGTCGCGCGTGCGATAGATCATGAAATGAAACGGCTGGGTGTGGAGTGCATGTATCTTGATATCAGCCACCAGCCAGCGGAATTTATTCGCGCGCACTTTCCCACAATTTACGAAAAACTGCTCTCGCTCGGTTTCGACCTGACCAGACAGCCGATCCCGATTGTCCCCGCCGCCCACTACACCTGCGGCGGGGTGGTAGTCGATCAGCAGGGGCGCACGGATGTCGCTGGCCTGTATGCAATTGGCGAAGTCAGTTATACCGGGCTGCATGGCGCCAACCGTATGGCGTCGAATTCGCTGCTGGAGTGTCTGGTGTATGGCTGGTCCGCCGCAGAAGATATCAGCCAGCATCTGGCGCAGTTAAGCCATGCCCCTGCGCTGCCGGCATGGGATGAAAGTCGTGTCGATGATGCTGATGAGCGGGTGGTGATCCAGCATAACTGGCACGAGCTGCGGCTGTTTATGTGGGACTATGTTGGCATTGTGCGCACCACCAGGCGGCTGGAGCGTGCACTACGCCGTATCACGATGCTGCAGCAGGAGATCGACGAGTACTACGCCAACTTCCGCATCTCCAACAATCTGCTGGAGCTGCGCAATCTGGTGCAGGTGGCGGAACTGATGGTGCGCTGTGCGCTGGCGCGCAAAGAGAGCCGTGGGCTGCATTTCACACTCGACTACCCGCATAAGCTGCCGCAGGCGCAGCCCACCATTCTGCAACCTGGCGCTATCTGAACAGGTAGAAGTCGCGCGTCAGGCTGCAATGCGCTTCGGAGTAACGCTGATCCGGGCCACGGATCACCATGCTGTCGCGGAACTGCTCACCGGCATGGGGCGACAGCGCCAGCAGCATACGGTTCGGCGGACGTGTCTCGTTATCCGCAATATCCGTGCGGTAACGTAAAAACCAGCCGCGCGCCGTCGCCATCTGCAGAAAACGGTCGCCGACATCGGCAGGCAGCACCACGCAGAAAAAACCGTCTTCACAAACCAGCTGTTCTGCACAACTGAGCAGGGTCTGGTGATCGAGCGTGTCGGTATAACGCGCCGCGGCACGCTGCGGTGAGGCGCAGGCTGACCCGGCCTCAAAATAGGGAGGATTACTGACTATCAGCGAATAACGCTTCTCACTCTGCTCAGCGAACTGGCGAATATCCTGCTGATATACCGTCAGGCGATCCGCCCATGGCGACTCGGTGCAATTCTCCCGCGCCTGTTGTGCCGCATCACTATCCAGCTCCACCGCATCGACCGCGACACTGGCGTCGGTGCGTTGCGCCAGCATTAACGCGATCAGGCCACTGCCGCAGCCAATATCCAGCACGCGACGGACACCCGCGACCGGCGCCCATGCGCCAAGTAACACACCATCAGTGCCCACCTTCATGGCGCAACGATCGTGAGCAACAAAAAATTGTTTAAATGTAAAACCATTGGCGCGCAACGCGGCCTTTTGTTGAGTCATAACACTGACCTGCAAGGGAAACGGCGCCAGCATAGTGCAAACGGCGGACAGAGAAAAGTCATGATAACAACACAAACAGATGAAGATCGTGTTTAATCTGTCTATAATCAGCGCCCCAAACTGAGGTAGACCATGACTGTAACCACTTTTTCCGAACTCGAACTTGATGAAAGCCTGCTGGACGCTCTGCAGGATAAAGGCTTCACTCGCCCAACCGCGATTCAGGCGGCTGCTATTCCGCCCGCGCTGGAAGGCCGTGACGTACTGGGTTCGGCGCCAACCGGTACAGGAAAAACGGCTGCCTACCTGTTGCCGGTGCTGCAACACCTGATTGATTTCCCGCGTAAGAAATCAGGCCCACCACGAATTCTGATCCTGACGCCAACCCGTGAACTGGCGATGCAGGTTGCTGAGCAGGCGCGCGAACTGGCAAAACATACGCATCTGGATATCGCCACCATTACTGGCGGCGTGGCCTTTATGAACCACGCGGAAGTGTTCAGTGAGAACCAGGATGTGGTGGTCGCCACCACTGGCCGTCTGCTGCAATATATTAAAGAAGAAAACTTCGACTGCCGCGCCGTGGAAACGCTGATCCTCGATGAAGCCGACCGCATGCTGGATATGGGCTTCGCGCAGGATATCGAAACCATTGCCGCAGAAACCCGCTGGCGCAAACAAACCCTGCTGTTCTCCGCTACGCTGGAAGGCGAAGCGATTGCTGACTTCGCTAAGCGCCTGCTGAACGATCCGGTGGAAGTGGAAGCCGACCCAAGCCGTCGTGAGCGCCAGAAAATTCAGCAGTGGTACTACCGCGCTGATGACGTAAAACATAAAACTGCGCTGCTGGTGCATCTGCTGAAACAGCCAGAAGTTACCCGCGCCATCGTTTTCGTGCGTAAGCGTGAACGCCTGCATGAGCTGGTTGGCTGGTTGCGTGAGGCAGGCATTAACACCTGCTACCTCGAAGGCGAAATGGTGCAGGCGAAACGCAACGAAGCGATCAAGCGTATCAGCGACGGGCGGGTGAATGTGCTGGTCGCTACCGATGTCGCCGCGCGCGGCATTGATATTGATGATGTCAGCCACGTATTTAACTTCGATATGCCACGTACAGCCGATACCTATCTGCACCGCATTGGCCGTACTGGCCGCGCGGGTAAGAAAGGCACCGCGCTGTCACTGGTCGAAGCGCACGACCACCTGCTGCTGGGTAAAGTCTCGCGTTACATCGATGAACCGCTGAAGTCGCGCACTATCGACGAACTGCGTCCAGCCACGCGCGTTCCCAATGAAAAGCTGAATGGAAAGCCGTCGAAAAAAGCGTTAGAGAAACGTAAAGAGAAGAAGGCGGAAGAAGAGAAGAAAAAACCGCGTGTCAAACAGCGCCATCGCGATACCAAAAACATCGGGAAACGCCGTAAACCAAGCGCAGCGCCTAATCCGGACAGTGCTGAATAATCACACCGCCCAACAAAAAAACCGCCTCTTCAGGCGGTTTTTTACTTTCTGAAAGTGATCTATTCAGCAATCTGTACAATGAAAACGCGCAAAGTGCAGAAAATTGTAAATCCGTCGTTTCACACTCGCGTAAATGATAAATTATCTTGATGATTTATCTCGACAAATTGACAACGTTTATCTGGTGACAGTTTCAGCAACTATTAAAAAAACGCCTCCCCCGCTGACGGGAAAGGCGCAGCAACAGACGCGGTATTACAGACTTTCAGTAAAAGTACGCGCAATCACATCACGCTGCTGTTCAGGAGTCAGTGAGTTAAAACGCACCGCATAACCTGAAACACGAATAGTCAGCTGCGGGTAATTTTCAGGATGTTTTACCGCATCCTCCAGGGTTTCGCGGCGCAGCACGTTCACATTCAGGTGCTGGCCCCCTTCCACACGCACTTCTGGTTTCACTTCCAGTGGGACTTCGCGATATTCAATCTGGCCAAGATCGCTCAGGTTAACCAGCTGATCCTCACTGTAACCCGCTTTGGCGCAGACGCAGCGCGCTTGCGCGTTTTCTTCATCCAGCAGCCAGAAAGAGTTCAGCAGAGCGTTATCACTGGCTTTGGTGATTTGAATTCCGGTAATCATGTTATGCCTCCAGGCTTATCAGCGCTGTCACAGTGGTACAGCGGCAGGTTTTGCAAAAATGGCGCTACTTCGGGTTATATACCAATCTCATCCACGGCATGCTTTGATATACGTCAATTTATTGCCTGCCATAAAACTGCGATAAGCCACAACCACATGATTTAAAACAACTTCAAATAAAACTCACCATGAAAATATCTTTGTAAAATTCAATTATTTTTTAATGTTTTGCCGTGGATCGATAACGGTTACACTACGCCATTACACTGGACAGGCCCGAAGGGAGAAGGTGATGGTCAACACATTAACCTGGCACGACGTGCTGGCTGAAGAAAAGCAGCAGCCCTATTTTATTGATACGCTCAGCGCCGTGGCGAACGAGCGAGCTGCCGGCAAGACAATCTATCCGCCACAGAAAGATGTATTTAATGCGTTCCGCCTGACCGAGCTGGGCGCGATTAAAGTGGTGATTCTGGGTCAGGATCCGTATCACGGACCGAATCAGGCACATGGCCTGGCCTTCTCCGTGTTACCAGGCATCGCACCGCCGCCGTCGCTGCTGAATATGTATAAAGAGCTGGAAACCGATATCCCTGGCTTTCAGCGGCCCAGTCATGGCTTCCTGGAAAGCTGGGCGAAACAGGGGGTGCTGTTACTGAATACGGTACTGACGGTACAGGCGGGACAGGCGCACTCTCACGCGCGTTTCGGCTGGGAAACGTTTACGGATAAAGTGATTGCGACGATTAACGAACATCGCGCAGGCGTCGTGTTTCTGCTGTGGGGTTCTCATGCGCAGAAAAAAGGCAGCATCATTAATCGTCAGCGTCACCATGTCTTACAGGCACCGCATCCTTCACCGCTGTCCGCACACCGCGGTTTTTTCGGCAGTAAACACTTCTCGCAAACCAATGCCTGGCTGGCCGAACATGGCGAAACGCCCATCGACTGGATGCCACAGTTGCCGGCTTAAAAAAAAGCACCGCAAGCGGTGCTTTTTTTCGTCTTAAGCTTTTGCCTTAGACACCGCAACCATCGCTGGACGCAACAGACGACCGTTCAGGGTATAACCACGCTGCATCACCATCAGCACATGGTTTGGCGCAACCTCGTCAGACTCCATCATCGACATTGCCTGATGCACTTCCGGGTTAAATGGCACGTGGATATCACCCACCACTTCGACACCGTACTTACGCACGGCATCCAGCAGTGATTTCAGTGTCAGCTCAATGCCTTCAATCATCGACGTCAGTTCCGGATTGTTTTTATCGGCCAGCTCGAGCGCACGCTCCAGACTGTCAATAACCGGCAACAGCTCATTGGCAAATTTTTCCAGCGCAAATTTATGCGCCTTTTCTACATCCTGCTCGGCACGGCGGCGAATGTTCTCAACTTCCGCCTGCGCACGCAGCTGCGCATCACGAACGCCGCCCTGAGCTTTCCCAAGCTCGGCCTCCAGCTGAGCAATACGCTCATCACGCGGGTCCACCTCACTTACTGCCTCCGCTTCCTGGGTTTGCTCTTGCTCCAACTCAATCTCATCTGAGACTTGCTCGTTTGGTGTGTTCTGTTCTTTACTACTCATGAATTTCTCCGCGTTTTTCACATTCATCTCGCTGGTTCGCTTATTATGGGGATCAGAATCGCGGTTTCAAGGGAAGCCAGTCACATTGTCGGGGCAGATTCGCCCCAGGGGGAATATCAGCATAATGAACAATCATTTCAATTGCATTGGCATTGTCGGCCATCCGCGTCATCCCACCGCGCTGACGACCCATGAAATGCTCTGGCGCTGGCTGACAGCAAAGGGTTACGAAGTGATTGTCGAGCAGCAAATAGCCCGCGAACTGGGGCTAAAAGATGTTGCGACCGGCAGCCTCGCCGAAATCGGCCAGCGCGCCGATCTGGCTGTGGTGGTTGGCGGCGATGGTAATATGCTCGGCGCGGCGCGGGTACTGGCGCGCTATGACATCAAAGTGATCGGTATCAACCGCGGCAACCTCGGTTTTCTTACCGACCTCGACCCGGACAACGCCCAGCAGCAGCTGGCCGATGTGCTGGAAGGTAAATACGTGGTGGAAAGCCGCTTCCTGCTGGAAGCACAGGTATGCAAAAAGGCCAACTCACCGCGTATTGGCACTGCAATTAATGAAGTGGTGCTGCACCCGGGCAAAGTGGCGCATATGATTGAATTCGAAGTTTATATTGATGAAAACTTCGCTTTCTCACAGCGTTCGGACGGCCTGATTATCTCCACGCCAACCGGCTCGACCGCCTACTCGCTCTCTGCCGGCGGCCCCATTTTAACCCCGTCGCTGGACGCCATCGTGCTGGTGCCAATGTTCCCGCACACCCTGTCGGCACGTCCGCTGGTGATTAACAGCAGCAGCACGATTCGCCTGCGCTTTTCCCATATGCGCGGCGACCTGGAAATCAGTTGTGACAGCCAGATCGCGCTGCCAATCCAGGAAGGTGAAGATGTATTAATTCGCCGCAGCGATAACCACCTCAACCTGGTACATCCACAAAATTATAATTATTTCAATACGCTAAGCTCGAAACTCGGCTGGTCGAAAAAATTGTTCTGAAAATCAGCGCTGGCTACTTTACTGTATATAAAACCAGTTTATACTGTATGAAAAACCATATCTGTGTTTGTATACAGGAAAACCATTATGCTGGCACAACTGACCATCAGTAACTTCGCTATCGTTCGTGAGCTGGAAATTGATTTTCAACGTGGCATGACCGCGATTACCGGCGAGACTGGCGCAGGTAAATCAATTGCTATTGATGCGCTTGGCCTCTGTCTGGGCGGTCGTGCCGAAGCAGATATGGTACGCCAGGGCGCCTCGCGTGCCGATATCTGTGCGCGTTTCTCGCTGAAAGATACCCCATCGGCGCAACAGTGGCTGGAAGAGAACCAGCTGGACGATGGCCATGAGTGCCTGTTGCGCCGTGTCATCAGCAGCGATGGCCGCTCGCGTGGTTTTATTAACGGCACCGCCGTTCCCCTCTCCCAGTTACGCGATCTGGGCCAGTTACTGATTCAGATCCATGGTCAGCATGCCCATCAGTTGCTACTGAAACCGGAACACCAAAAACATCTGCTGGATGCCTACGCCAGCGAGAATGAGTTAACGCAGGAAATGGCCGCCCGTTACCGCCTGTGGCATCACAGCTGCCGCGAGCTGGCGCGTCATCAGCAACTTTCTCAGGAGCGTGAAGCGCGCCGTGAACTCCTGCAGTATCAGCTGAAAGAGCTGAATGAATTCGCGCCAGTCGCTAACGAATTTGAAACCATCGATGAAGAGTACAAACGGCTGGCGAACAGCGGGCAATTGCTCTCTACCAGTCAGCAAACGCTGCATCTGCTGGCCGATGGCGAAGAGAATAACCTGCAAAGCCAGCTGTACAGCGCACGCCAGATGATGAGTGAACTGGTAGCGATGGATGACAAGCTTAGCGGCGTGTTCACCATGCTGGAAGAAGCGGCGATTCAGCTGAGCGAAGCCAGCGATGAACTGCGTCACTACTGCGATCGGCTGGATCTCGATCCAAACCGCCTGCATGAGCTGGAGCAGCGTCTGTCCCGTCAGATTAACCTGGCGCGCAAGCACCATATTTCCCCGGAGGAGTTGCCAGCCTTCCACCAGCAGTTGCTGGAAGAGCAGGAGCTGCTGTCGCAGCAGGAAAGCGATCAGGAAGCCCTGAGCAGCGCGGTAAGCGAGCATCATCAGGCTGCACTGGTCACGGCGCAGCAGCTGCATCAGCGCCGTGCGCATTACGCCGATGAGCTGAGCCAGCTGATCAGCGCCAGCATGCATGCGCTGTCGATGCCGCACGGTAAACTGGTGATCGACCTGCAGTTTAACCCGGACCAGCTGACAGCCGATGGTGCAGACCGCATTGATTTCCGTGTCAGCACCAACCCAGGCCAGCCGGTCCAGCCGCTGGCGAAAGTGGCGTCTGGTGGTGAACTGTCGCGTATTGCGCTGGCTATACAGGTGATTACTGCGCAGAAAATGGACACCCCGGCGCTGATTTTTGATGAAGTGGATGTGGGTATCAGCGGCCCGACGGCAGCGGTGGTGGGTAAAATGCTGCGTCAGCTCGGCGAATCGACTCAGGTCATGTGTGTCACGCACCTGCCACAGGTTGCCGGTTGTGGTCATCACCATTTCTTTGTCAGTAAAGAAACTGATGGCGCGGCGACAGAAACCCATATGCAGCCGCTCGACAAGCGTGCGCGTCTGCAGGAACTGGCGCGTTTACTGGGCGGCAGCGAGGTCACGCGCAACACCCTGGCGAATGCCAAAGAACTTTTAGCTGCGTGATTGGGCACTTTTTTACATCGCAGTGGTCATAAGCTTGCTCTGTAAAGGTTTCAAACTGCGGTAAGGTTTATTATTATCGACAACTTATCGCCAGTAAGGCACATAACCGTCGTAGTCTGGAATGGCTGGTACGATAAACAGGAAGCAACGCGCGCTCCTGTGATGTGCAACCAGAGCTGAAAAAGGCTTAGTGACCCGGGTAACGCCGCCTGTTGCAGGCGTCGAACCCTAATAAGGAATCGATTAATGCGCTGTAAAACGCTGACTGCTGCTGCAGTGGTACTTCTGATGATGACTGCTGGCTGTTCCACTCTGGAGCGCGTGGTTTACCGTCCGGACATCAACCAGGGCAACTACCTGGTAGCAAACGATGTGGCCAAAATTCATAACGGCATGACGCAACAACAGGTTGCTTACACGCTGGGCACGCCAATGATGAAAGATCCTTTTGGCAGCAACACCTGGTATTACGTCTTCCGTGAACAACCAGGTCATGAAGCGGTGAAGCAGCAAACGCTGACGCTGACCTTTGACAGCAACGGTACGCTGACTAATATCGATAACAAGCCAAAGCTTGCCACCACGAAAGAGTAACCGTGCAGCAACAGGCAGAAAAAAGGCGCCCAACAGGCGCCTTATTTTTTGGCTGAGCGTTCCGCGCGCTGGCGGCGCAGATCTTTTGGATCGGCAATCAGCGGCCGATAAATCTCAATGCGGTCACCGTCACTGACTTCATCAGCCAGCTTAACCGGACGGCTGAATACGCCGACTTTGTTTTCACTGAGATTGATCTCACGGCGCAGCTCCAGAATACCGGACGCCAGAATCGCCTGCTCTACCGTGCTGCCTTCGGCAAGCTTCACGCTATGCTGGTACTGTTTTTCCGGCAGCGCATAGACCACTTCTACCCTGATATCAGGCACGATAAACCTCTTTTGCTCGCTGGGTAAAGGCTTTGACCATACTGCCGGTCAGCTCTTTAAACACGCGGCCAAATGCCAGCTCCACCAGCATATTGGTGAACTCAAACTCAAGATTCAGCTCGACTTTGCAGGCATCTTCGCTGAGAGGCGTAAAGCTCCAGCCGCCTGTCAGCTTACGAAACGGACCGTCGACCAGCTGCATATGAATGCTCTGGTTACTCTGCAGCGTATTGCGGGTAACAAAGGTCTTGCTGATGCCGGCTTTGGAGACATCCACTGCCGCTGTCATCTGATGCTCATCAGACTCCAGTATGCGACTACCGCTACACCCAGGAAGAAATTCGCTATAAGCGTCAACATCATTCACAAGCTGGTACATTTTTTCAGCGCTGTAAGGCACCAGCGCAGAATGGCTTATCTTGGCCATATCAATTCCTGTCAATCACAAAACAAGCAAATAATATCATTCCTGACGATCAAACAAAAATTCTCTGGCGCTGACGACATGCTAAAATGACGCCTTTCCCCGTATGGAGACGGCCAGGGGGATGCCATTATTCACTGTCTGATGTAGACTAAGTAACACTATGACAAAGAAAAAAGCACATAAACCCGGTTCCGCTACCATTGCCCTGAACAAACGCGCCCGCCATGAATACTTCATTGAAGAAGAGTTTGAGGCCGGACTTTCGTTACAAGGATGGGAAGTCAAATCACTGCGCGCTGGCAAAGCCAATATCAGCGACAGCTATATCCTGCTGCGCGATGGCGAAGCCTATCTGTTTGGCTCAACCTTCCAGCCGCTGGCAGTGGCTTCTTCCCACGTGGTATGCGATCCAACCCGTAACCGCAAACTGCTGCTGAAGCAGCGTGAGCTGGATTCACTGTATGGTCGCGTCAACCGCGAAGGTTACACCGTCGTGGCGCTTTCCCTGTACTGGAAAAATGCCTGGTGCAAACTGAAGATCGGTGTAGCGAAAGGTAAGAAAGAGCACGATAAGCGCGATGATGTTAAAGAGCGCGAATGGAAAATGGATAAAGCACGTATCATGAAACACGCCAATCGCTAAGCCTCTGGCATTGCAGGGCGTTTTTCTGTTATACTGCGTATCACTACTTGGGGCTGATTCTGGATTCGACGGGATTGTGAAGCCCAAGGAGCATGCCGAGGGGCGGTTGGCCTCGTAAAAAGCCGCAAAAAAATAGTCGCAAACGACGAAAACTACGCTTTAGCAGCTTAATAACCTGCTGAGAGCCCTCTCTCCCTAGCCTCCGCTCTTAGGACGGGGATCAAGAGAGGTCAAACCCAAAAGAGATCGCGTGGATGCCCTGCCTGGGGTTGAAGCGTTAAATCTAATCAGGCTAGTTTGTTAGTGGCGTGTCCATCCGCAGCTGGCAAGCGAATGTAAAGATTGGACTAAGCATGTAGTGCCGACGGTGTAGTAATTTCGGACGCGGGTTCAACTCCCGCCAGCTCCACCAAAATTCTTCAAAGATGGTTCCAGAGCCATCCGTAGAAGTCCTGAAAGCCCGCACGGCACAAGCCCTGCGGGCTTTTTTGTGTCTGTAACCGTCCGAAGTGATCCGCCTGAATCCAGAGATAATTGGTACACGAATTGGTACACGTTATAATGCATACCAAAAACGTGTACCAATTATGGACGGAAACCAGTCATGGCGCGGATGACACGCCCCCTCACCAACAACGAAATCCTCAAAGCTAAGCCTCAAGAAAAAGACTTCACGCTGCACGATGGCGACGGACTTTTCCTGCTCGTCAAAACATCAGGAAAAAAGCTGTGGCGTTTTCGCTACCAGCGGCCAAATAGCAGCAGTCGTACAAATCTCAGCCTAGGCTCTTACCCTGCACTAACGCTCGCTGTCGCACGCCAAATGCGTGACCAATATCTGACACTGCTTGCACAAGGGATCGACCCGCAGAAGCAGCAAGAGGAAGTCTCTGAGCAACGGCAAATCGAGCTGGATAGCATTTTTTCTGTTGTGGCTAGACGGTGGTTCCTGATTAAAAGCAAAAGCATCACTGAGGATTACGCGAAGGATATTTGGCGATCGCTGGAGAAAGACATATTCCCAACTATAGGTGAGATTCCTGTTCAAATCCTCAAAGCCAGAACGATCGTTGAAGCACTTGAGCCGATTAAAGCTCGCGGGGCGCTAGAGACAGTTCGCCGGTTAGTGCAGCGCATTAACGAGATTATGATTTATGCGGTTAACACGGGGTTGATTGATGCGAATCCTGCTTCGGGCGTTGGTATGGCTTTTGAAAGGCCAAAAAAACAGAACATGCCAACATTACGACCGGAAGAACTGCCTAAGCTAATGCGTTCATTGGCGATATCCAATCTCTCAATCACCACTCGCTGTTTAATCGAGTGGCAACTGCTTACCCTTGTACGGCCGTCAGAAGCCTCTGGAACACAGTGGGCAGAAATCGACTTCGATTTAAACCTTTGGGTTATTCCAGCGGAACGCATGAAGGCCAAGCGCGAACATGTCGTTCCTTTATCAAAACAAGCTCTCGATATTCTTGAGGTTATGCGGCCTCTCAGCGGCAACCGACAATATGTTTTTCCAAGCCGTAACGATCCCAAACAACCAATGAATAGCCAAACTGCGAATGCTGCATTAAAGCGCATAGGCTATGGCGGCAAGTTGGTTGCTCATGGTCTGCGTTCCATAGCGAGTACAGCGCTCAACGAAGCTAGCTTTAATCCTGATGTCATCGAGTCAGCTCTTGCACATACTGATAAAAATGAAGTTAGGCGAGCGTATAACCGTTCTACTTATCTCGAACAGCGTAAAGAGATGATGAGTTGGTGGGGTACTTTTACCTATAAAAATTAGCTCAACATGGAAGAAAGCTATTTACGTCCAGGAATTGCACAAAGAGGTCAGCGCGCAATGCTATCCCCGCCACGCCTGCCCGCTTTATGCATCGTTTTTCATGCAGGTGCATGATACGGGCAGATCCGCGCCCGGTAGGGCCTGAACGAGGTAAAGCAGTGCTTTTTTTGCATGCAGATCCATGCGCGCTATGCATGCACGTCTCTTTACAAAGTGGCTGGCCAGAAAAAAGGCTTTGGTAAAAAGAATATGGGCGTAAAAAAGCCGCTGGTGTGGCAGCGGCTATGCGGGATTAATGAACCTGGCGGAATGCTGAGCCGTAACGGCCCAGCGTCTGACGTTCTCTTACTGGTTTCGGCGGTGGATCCGGTATTTTTTCCGGCTGTGGCGGTGCGGTGATGACCTTTGTGATGCTCTCATTCGTCTTGAAGGTACAGGAGCAGTCCAGGTTAGTGCACTGGTGATAACGCTCTTTCACCTGCTCTGACATATAGCGGCTCGATTTGGTATGTGCCGCGCTTTTGCAGTAAGGACAATGCATCATTTTTGGCTGCCCTCCTGAAGCTTTGCACGCTGCGCCCGGATTGATTCAGCCAGCTTCTGGCGGCGCATAGGATGGCGGTAAAGCTCCATATCAATACCCGTCAGCGGCGGGCGATACAGACCAATATTCTCCAGCAGCGGAGCCTCATTTAGTATGCTGTCTGGCAGAGCAGCAGCCGCCCGCGTCAGCGCTTCACCGACCAGATAAGCCACGTCCTTAATACTGTCCCGGTCGTCTCCGGCAAACGTCGGGGAAAGCTCTTCACGACGGAGACGCAGCTTAATGGCCCATAGCAGCGACGGACTTACGTTACGCATGGCTGACTGCCAGTGCGCATCCGCGAACCCGGTAAAAACCTCCTGGTGCGATTCAACATACTCTTTACCACTGCCGCAGCATTTCAGCATCGCCTCCTGCTTATCCAGCGCCAGCTCCTTAAGCAGCCCGCCGAACTCATCGGCCAGTTCACGGCTGGCGATGCGCTGAGAATGTTCGGCGCGCAGCTCGTCGGTGAGATTGCCTCGCAGGTTGCGAAAGCTCGTGCGCCAGTTGCTCTCGGCTTCTTTCCCTGCCTCGATGGCTGCCTGCTGTTCTTTTTCACAGCGGGCGATATCGGCGCAGATGCCGTTATAGTCTTTCATCCTTTCGGTATGTTCAGCGCGGGCTTTCTCGAAGCGTTCCAGTGATGCAGGTTTCTGTTCCGGGGTGGTCATGATTGTCTCTCATCGTCTGTAAAGGATGAGGCCATTCTGTCGTGTACCACAGGACAGCGCATTTCATTGCTTTCCGCCTGTCGATGAACAAACAAGGGCATAACCCGTAGGGGTGGCTCCTTAACTGATAATATTTCTTATATAACTGTTCACTGGTATTCACTGAGATAAAAAAGATAATAAATACAGCCACTAAAGCAGTGAATACTTTTAAGTTACGTCTTCACTGAGTATTCACAGGTGTGCACACAGTCTCAGATAACAGCTTTTTTCTGGCGAGCTTTTTTCAGCGTTTAATTCTATCAATAACATCCTTTTAATTGCCTGAAACTTGCAAATGGCAAATGTTTGCAGTTCATTGCAATTAAATGGCAAACACTGGTTAAAAAATACTCATTCGTGCTTATATCAGCAAGCCGGACACTTGTTTACTTACCGAAAAATATTCTCAGAATAAGGAGTTACCTGAAGACACTACCGGAACCGGACAGCACCGGCCGGACTCAAAAAGAGGTAACACCATGCACGCAGTTTCATCCGTACCGGCTCCCGCCATTCCCGCAATCCGCGACGCCGTTTTCCCGCGCGACCGCTTCATGCGCTTGCCGGAAGTCATCAGCACCTGCGGCCTCTCACGCTCGACCATTTACGACTTAATCAGCCGGGAGCAGTTCCCGTCGCAGATTTCCCTCGGCGGTAAAAACGTCGCCTGGCTGGCGTCAGAGATTGACGGCTGGATGCAGGCCCGCATCGCACAGCGCGCCGGGGGTGCAGCATGATTACGCTGAATTTCGCCACAAAAACCTTTCCGCTCACCCGCGAAGAAGCCGCCTTTGTCGCGGAGAGTCTGACGGCAGCGGTCAGCGGCAAACCCGTCACGGCACCGGCTTTTACCAGCGGAACGCACGGCCATATTTACGTGCTGAGTAAAAAAGCGAAGCCTGCCAGGCAGCGTGAGAAGAAAGGGAACGGGGAATTCCGATCAAATCCGCCGCAATCCGCTCACGTCCTGACCGGTTGCTGAGGGAAACGCCCCGATGTGTGAAAAAAGGCTTTTCTCTGGCGAGCGGCCGTTATACAGTTTTCGTGCTGCCGCAAAATCGGCAGCCGGGATTTGCAGCCCGTGTAACTCAATGGCGACACAACACGCGCCAGGCGTGTTTTTTTGTGTCATTGCTCTGGCTTACCAATTTTTCAGGCTGTGGTTCTTAGACCGCAGCCGCTGTCAAATAATGGTGGCCCGGGCGGGGCAGCCTTCGGGCTGGCCGGTATCCATTGAGGCCGGTACTGCAAACCCCGTTCGGGCCACCACCCATGAGATTTGCAGCTCCGGTGGTGGCGTTAACCGCTACTCAATGGAGATTGTCCTCATGACAACGGCCCTTACTGCTGCTCACCCCGAATTCACCTTTATTTTTGCCGCCGTGCGCCGCACTGATGCCGCCGCCCGTCCCTGCATGCTGCGCACTGTAGCAGGCGATGAGCGCAGCGCCCGCGCCAGCCTCGCCCGCGATTACGTGCTGTCCTTTGCCGGTCGCCTGCCGGTTAAGGCGGTGGCCGCATGAACACGCTCGCAAAACGCCTGAACAACAGTGAAACCTACCCTATTCCCCACGCTGACTACCTGCGCCTGCTGGACGCGCATGCGGTCGGCGTGACCGTGCTTGATATGTTCGACTCGGTGAACGGCATGAGCGCACGCGGCTGCGTGCCTGACGGCGCGGCGCTGGCTTCGGTCGTCGCCCTGCTCACCGACCAGCTCGGTAAAGTCGTTGAAACCTGTGAATCCCGCATGTTAGCCACGGAGGCCCGCCATGATGACCGTTAATCACTCCTGCCTGCCCGTTGAGGTACGCACCGCCGTTTACCGCCGCGCGCTGGCGCAGGGCTACCTGAATGCCTGCAAAAACCTCGGCATCACCGTGTCAGCGACGCTCGATGAGCTTCAGATGACCATCGCCCTTGAGCTGGAAGGCTTCTATGTGCGCCGTCACGGCCCTGATGCAGGCATGGAGATGGCCTGCACCATGCTGGGCGATATGGTTGAGCCGGACCTGCTGACCGCACCGCCGCGCCTGACGCAGCTCGGCGTCACCATGATGGATGAACTTTTCCGCAGCCAGCTTGCAGCCGCCAGCCGCATCACGCTGCACTAAGGGAGAACATGCAGATGAAACATATCGTCTCTGACACCGTAAAGGCGGCCACCGGATTCTGGCCGCAGCTTCTGCCTGCCCTCGGTATCAGCGTGCTCGACGGAGGGCGGCACGGAGCCTGCCCGGCGTGCGGCGGCAAAGACCGCTTCCGTTTTGACAATCAGGACGGGCGCGGAACGTGGCTCTGTAACCAGTGCGGGGCCGGTGACGGCCTTAACCTGGTGGAAAAGGCGCTCAGTCTCAGCGCTAAAGAGGCCGCCATGAAGGTGGCCGGAATGCTCGGCACGCTGCCGGAGTCAGCCCCGGTTATGCATGATGAAGCCGCAGACAAAAACCGCGCGCAGGCAGACGCCGCCGCACGGGCGCAGACACTTATAGCCGCTGCCGTCAGCCGCACGGACAACGCCTACCTTTCATCGAAAGGGCTGCACGGTACGCAGGCGCTCACACTTGGGGATGCGCTGCGCTGTGGCGGCGTCAGCTTTGCCGCCGGGGATGTGCTTATCCCGCTGACCGGCGAGGACGGTACCGCCATTAACGTGCAGCTCATCAGCGCCGCAGGCGACAAGCGCACCCTGCCCGGCGGGCAGGTGAAAGGCACGTACTGGCTTGCAGGCGAGCCGGACGGCAAAACGCTGTGGCTCACTGAGGGCTACGCCACCGGCCTGACCGTGCACCGGCTGACCGGCCAGGCGGTATACGTGGCGCTGAGCGCCAACAACCTGCCCGCGCTGGCGAAACGGCTGCGTGAGTCACACCCTGATGCGATGATGCTGATTGCCGCCGACCGCGACGACAACGGCACCGGCCAGTTAAAGGCAGAGGAAGCGGCAAAAGCCTGTGGCGGGGAAACCGCACTGCCGCCGGTTACGGGTGACTGGAACGACGTGTGGCAGGCGCAGGGCGATATAGCCACGCTGGCGCAGCTCACCGACTTCACGCAGCCGCAGCCGCTCAGCCCGTTCGAGTCCGTCAGCGAGGCCGACCTGAAGGCCATGAGCGCCAGCCAGAAGGCCGAGCTGCTGGTCGCCCATTACGGTGAGGCGCTGGCCGTGCCGCCGGTCGGGGAGGAAATCTGCCGCTATGAGAACGGCGCATGGCAGGTGATGGAGGCGAAGACACTGCGCCGGGAAATCGCCGCGCTGTTTCAGAAGGTGCGCGCGCCGTTCTCGGCCGCCGGTATCGGCAGCGTGCTGGACACGCTCAAGCTGATGGTGCCGCAGATGGGCGAACCGTCCCGCCGCCTGATTGGCTTCCGTAACGGCGTGTTTGATACCGCCACCGGCACGTTCAGCCCGCACCGCCGGGAGCACTGGCTGCGCACGGTGAACAGCGTGGACTACACCGCGCCGCGTCCCGGCGAAAATCTCGCAGACCACGCCCCGGCTTTCTTGCGCTGGTTAACGCGGGCCGCCGGGCATAATCACGACAAGCAGGAGCGCATTCTCGCGGCGTTATTTATGGTGCTGGCAAACCGCTATGACTGGCAGATGTTTCTCGAAGTCACCGGCCCCGGCGGCAGCGGTAAAAGCGTCATGGCCTCGATAGCCACTCTGCTGGCCGGAAAAGACAACACCACGTCCGCCACCATCGACACGCTGGAATCCTCCCGCGAGCGTGCCAGCGTGGTGGGCTTCTCGCTGATTGTTCTCCCTGACCAGGAGAAATGGAGCGGCGACGGCGCGGGCATCAAGGCGATCACTGGCGGCGATGCCGTTGCAATCGACCCCAAATACCGTGACGCCTATTCAACGCACATCCCGGCGGTAATTCTGGCGGTGAACAATAATCCGATGCGTTTCAGCGATCGCAGCGGTGGCGTTTCGCGTCGCCGGGTTATCCTGACGTTTCCCGAAGTGATACCGGCTAATGAGCGAGATCCGCAGCTACTGGACAAAATCAGCGCCGAGCTGGCCGTGATTGTCCGTCACCTGATGCAGCGTTTCGCATCACCCGATGAAGCGCGCGAGCTGTTGCAGGCGCAGCAATCATCCGGCGAAGCGCTGGAAATAAAGCGACAAGCCGATCCACTGGTCGATTTCTGTGGCTACCTGATGCCGCTGAGCACTCCAAACGGGCTGTTTATTGGTAACGCTAATATTCGCCCGATTAACCCAAAGCGCTATCTCTACCATGCGTATCTGTCATTTATGGAATCGCGAGGGCATCAGCACCCGCTCAGCCTTACAGCTTTCGGCCAGGCAGTGCCGCAAACGCTAAAAGAGTACGAGCGCGTGCTGCTAAAGCGCAGGACGAATAACGGCATACAAACGAATCTTACGCTGCATGAAGATAGCGAAGCGGATTGGTTGCCAGCATGCAGCGCCTTATAAATCATCTTGAAAAAACCGACCTAGGTCGGTTTTAATATTTGATTCCCCTATCAATTGTTAGCCAAGTTTAACTGTAATTGAAAAACGGATATTATTAACTCCAAACTTATGGCGCTTTCGATCTTTATACCTACCATCATAAAAGTTGGCATTATATTTAAATAATCGACTCATTTTTTTGGAGCCCATAAGTTATTTTTGATGAATAACAAAGAGCCCCCCTTCTTTCTAACTCCATTATAACTTAAAAGTCATTCCCCTCGGCGCATCATATAGAGTAGATACTTTTATTTCAGCCTCACAACCCTTATCCTTAACTGCCAATAAGTATGCCTGCCTCAAATTCTTGTCCATTCTTGGATCAAACAGCACTGCATCCAATAATTGGGCTGGGTTAATTTCAAACTGAAATATATCACCGTTAACAGCATTATCATCACCAGAATAAATTAAACGAATTTCTCTTTCATGTTCAAACTCTAAACGTTTATATAAAAGCGATTCAGCAATCCCTGAGCCATTAGTATTAAACAAGTCAATTGACATGTATTTATCTTTAAGCTCTTCTTCTTTAAGGTAAATAACCTTACCTATAAAACATCTTACACTATGATAATTAGGTTCTGCTTTTTCAAGGGCAGTTAACAATTTCCTTGGTGTAGTTGAAACTCTTACACCATCTTTGCCATGGGAATATATCCGCCACATTGCATCAGTTTCACTGTGAAATGTCCAGCATTGGCCATATATTGAATCTTTTGCGGAAATATATCCTAATTCACCATCAGAAGTTTCAACCACAGAACTTAATAATGCATTTTCAAAAGGATCATCCCACTTCTTTGGCCTCACCAATGTCACCTTTTTTTCATCAAGCAATTGAAGGAAACGATGTATTGGCATGATCCTGTAAATAGGCACATCCAACATTTCAACTGGCAAATTGATGTAATTATCATAGTTCATTGACATTGACCTCTTAATTAATCTAATTGATGAAACTTACAATTAACACGGTTTGTATCAATTTTAACAAAGAAAAAAAACTTAATTCAACAGTAATTATCAAAGAAAGCACCTCGAGAAAAAAAACACACAGTTCAATCTTATTTTTTACTACCCATCAATTGAACATTAAAGTCATTGAATAAATAAAAGCTAGACTAACTATTATTGCTGATTAGTACATAGCGAAGCTATTAGTAACGAAAAACAACACTTTTAATCAAACCAACCAATTTACTTTATTATAATTATCTTCTGATGAATTAGCCCCCTGTATTGTAGGGGCGCTAATTACATTTATAAACACAAACTATTGCGGCCAATCCCAATTATCATATAGTCGAATTTTCTCTGCCAATTCTTGAGGAGCTCCTCCGCGAGAAAGGTTCGCTTCATAATCAATCCGTCCGATATAATTAATATCTTCAAAAGTAAGGGTATTTTTCTCCCATGGTCTTATTCTACATTGTGGTTCGCAAACGGCTACACTTCGATTTACAAACTTCAACCACGAAATATTTATAACTTCAGCTCCAGCCGCCTTTAAATACATCCTCGCTGTTTCGTGAGCATTTCCTTCAGTGCAGAAGTCATCGATAACTAATACTTTTTTTCCGCGCAATACTGGTTTATTAACATACCGTTCTCCAGTGTTAATGTTTTTGATAGGAGATGAGTTTAAATTTACAGTATTTGTTTGTGATGTTATTACAACCTGCCGGCGCTCTATTCTTTCCTGCTGCGATTTTACAGCTGTAGTATGTCTTATAAAGAGATCTTTGAGATATTTACCCTTAAATGATACTGCCAATCCTTTGAGGTCATGCTCCATGATATTTGCCAATTTATAAGGATCGTTAGCATTATGACCAACATAAGTTGTGATAAAGCTTGCACCTTCACTCAAACCAGAAAAATAAATACTAGCACCAAGATACCTAATCCAAAAATCAGGACTTCCAATAGATAACTTAGCTAAGTTTCTTGCATTAGCAGAGTACATTGTAAACTCAGGATTATGGGTACTAAAGGGGGCTAAGGCGTAATAATGAACATCATGGTTTAAGTGCCCCTGCCATCCCCATAATTCTTCTCTTAAACAAAATACATCGATAAATCTCGCAATCTCTTTTGGCTCAGAAAACTGAAAGCCATACTCCGTGACTGGTTGATACCACGTAGCATTAATAAATAAAGTTTTGCCATTTGTCGCGGCCTGTAAGTCTTCTTCAGAACGGCCAACATAAATTATCTCATTTCTATTTATATTTAAATCATCCATGATGAAATCAGTGGCTCTTCCTGTTTGTTTTGCGGGTATTTCCTTGTTGAGTTCACGGCAATAATGAATAGAGTCTGGAAATTTTTGCGTTAGGTACTCATCTAGAGTAACGTTTCCATTACTAGTCCTAACATTTCTGTTGTTGTTGGTTAAAAAGAGGACTTTGATGTTTTTAGACAATAAAAAATCAAATAGTTTTTTTAATTCTACATCGATTCGTGATTTAAGTTGCCGAGATTGCGGGTTTGATATAAGAGGCAAAACGACATCTGCGATTGAAAATACAACAGCCTTTAAATGCATTTATTCATCTCCCAGAAGTGATAATTGTTGTAATTTATTATCAGATTTTGCTTTAATTAACTCCATAACATCATTAAATCCGGCCAAGGGAGTTTCTAATATTATTGCCGAATATTCGCTCTGAGAGAATTTAATTTCTTCTCGGACAGGTTCACCTCTTAGTAATGGACAAAGTATCGTTCTCTTCAACTGGGCAGCATTTCTAACCGTGTGTGACGTTCCGCTTTTCAAGCTCCACTCGACTGGAATTAGAATATCACTTAATGCGGCTTGTATCCTGTTTCTCCGAACAAAATTTTCTTGCGTTGGTTTTTGATGTGGGAGATATTCCGTGAGTATTAGACCACCATTGTTAACAATCCCCTCTCTAAGTTCAAAGCTGCTTTTTGGATAATTAGAATCTAAACCTGTCCCTAGGACAGCTATAGTTGGTATTTTAAATAAAATTGATGCTTCATGTGCAGCTTGGTCAACACCATATGCTAACCCACTTACAGTAACGTAATCTGATGCTATAAATTGCGAGACAACTGCTTGTGTTAAATAGAGTCCAAGAGCAGTTGGATTTCTCGTACCAACAACACCAACACATTTTTTACTTAGCAACGAAGTATCGCCCTGCGCAAAAATCCAGTAAGGTCGATCATTTAAACCATTCAACTTTTCAGGATAATCTGAAGATCCATGATGTATTAACTTATAACCGTTGCTATGAAAGTGCGTTAAAAGGGTTTTCGCAGTAGAAATCATTCCATCACGAAAAGTCGACCAATTATTCTCAGTCAAATAATATGGCGCACGATGTAGTTTCACTCCAAGCATTGATTCAAATTTTGATAATGTTGAACAAGTTACGACATCTCTGAATCGAATTCCTTTTTGAGCAACCTTGTATAGAGTCCAATAACTAACGCCACGTATTTCTGATAGCACCAGCAAAGCAGCGCTTTCAGTGTTCCATCGAGCTGTTTCAGAATTAGTCATAGCGCTCGCCAAAAATGAAGTGTTTCGTCACTTTTATCATAGGTTTGAGGAAATGTGTAGTAAGCCAAAGTGTTGTGGGTTACTAATTTTGGTCTCTCAATGTAGGCTTAACGGCCTGATAAATTCGGCAACCTCTTTATGCCTTCAGTAAAGGTGAGTGTCGTACTTCGGTCACTTTTTATCATCTCAGCAAAGTTGATCATCCTCAGTGCACACTAGTGTACATCCTCCCTTAAACCATTCACTACATAACACTATGAATTTAATAATAAAAAGTCAAAAGTGAACACTGTGAACACTTTTCTCTAAAATCATTTTATTTTGGATTTAGCGCCGGGCATTAGTTATCATTGCCCTGCCGTTCCGGGGTATGAGATCTAATAATTGGTACACGTTTAGGTACACGACACAAAGTTGAATTAGATAAAGTCACATAAATACATTAGCTTGCGGATTTGGTTCAGATTCCGCCAGCCCAAAATTCTTCCGCGGCGGTTCCAGAGCCGTCCGCAGAAGTCCTGAAAGCCCGCACGGCGCAAGCCCTGCGGGCTTTTTTGTGCCTGCTGTTTTCTGCAAAACCACATTTAAAGCCTTCGACAGGGCAGGCGACATTTACCGCCGCTTTCTGAGTGTAATACTTGTGCACTGAGTTACAGAAACAATGCGTCCCAATGTCCCCCACGGTTGCTGCTCTTCTCCTGCCTATATAACCGGATACAGTTTCTTCGCACGGCGTAACAGAGCTTTTGCTGCAACGTCTTAACGTATTTACGTTAAAGAGCCCCCTAAATCAGCCGAAATAACTACTACGCTGCAATGTGAAATAGCGGCAAAGCTTCACAATGCAGTTTAAGAACGCATCTTTTCAAGTGCCGCTGCGGGAATATCCCCTCTCTGGTGCAGCATGGAGCGGGTGAGTTGATTTCACCTCAATAAAACAGGAATAACATCATGCCAAAAGAAGAAAAAGAAATGCTACCAAAAGCAGAATTTATCAGCAGCCTGTCCCTGCCAGATATCAATGATGCTGCAACACATAGCAATAGACATGTCCCGGCAAACAGTGTTACCCCGCAGTCGGATTCAGATACCAGAAGCGCACGCAGTCAGGAAAAAGTGTTTACGATCGGCACCCTCGGTTATGACTTCGGCACCGAGGCACGACTGGACTACTTTACCCGGGTAATGGGAAATCAAAAGGGCCATCCCTTCGACCCTGTCCAGATGGCAACCTATTTAACTGAAAATGACAATATTGAACAAGCCGACGCCCTTATCTGGACGCTCAAAGTCGACGGAATTCCGATTTATGCGGTTAAACCGGATTCACAATTCTCCGTTTTAGAATATGCACGCATGGTCGAGTTTTTGCACGATCAGGAAACTAAAGGTGTCGAGCGCGTTTCCATCGCCGGTATCGTTTCCGGGGAAACCCGACTCTTTAACGGCCAGTATGTACCAACTGTCACCCCTGTGCTGCGTGGTATGTTAAACTGGAAATCACGTGACCTGACCAAATTAATCATGGGCGATGAAGCAGTGGGTACGCCAAAATCCGATGAACTGTTGAACTTCATCAATCGTATTTATTATGAGTTGCGCAATCGCGGTTATTCATCTCATGAGCGTGCGATTAACTACGCAGCAACCAACGCTTATCAGATGCGTGAGATTTTTGATGACGCTTTTGACGAGAATCTGTTCCTGAATAAAATTAGTGCCGTGACCAGTCCAGTCAGCCGCCCGGAGTCCGACTGCTGGGACGTCGTTCTGGAATTCTTTAATCCAAAAGAACGCTTAACCACTGCGCGTAAGTTATACCGCTATACCATTGATGTCAGTGATGTCATGCCGGTAACTATTGGCACATTGCGCAGCTGGTACGCGTATTAATTTTAGCATTCGCCATTATCCGTTGGTTGTAAAACGGATAAACGGATGACAAAACTGTAAATCCAGCATCGTATATTATGCTGTTCGGGAAGGGCACAGATAATAATATGTGGCCTTCTTATCACTGGCTACGCTTCCTGTTTATTTTCGAGTGTGTATTAACCATAATGTTCAACGATACCCCCACCTCCAGCAGTACGTTAAACATCATCTCTCCGGGATAAGAAAGCAAAGGTCGAAAATACGCCCCTTTTAGTCAGGGGATTTAATATTAAGTAGAGAACACCTCAGGTTCTCAGCAAACTAACATTATCACGCACTTACAGTTTTTTCCTAAAGCCCTATCCCCTCCCCTGTGCCATGCTTACTCATGCTGATAACACAAAGAAGGAATAACGAGGTTATTATGAAAAAAACAATCATCGCATTATCTGCAATTCTGATGGCTGCTCCTGTTTTTGCCGCCACTACACATGCAACCGACGAAACCGTGGCGGAAGCGAACAAAAACGCTAACACCGCGAAGCAGAAACTGCATCAGGCCCAGAACCAGGGCGAAGAGCAGAAACTGAAGGCCAAACATGCCGCTGAAGGCAAAAGCGACAGCCTGAGCAGCAAAGCGAGCGAAGGCACGCAGAAGGCGTGGAATAAAACCAAAGAAGGTACTGAGAAGGGCTGGGACGCCACCAAAGAAGGTGCGGAAAAAGGCTGGAACAAGACCAAAGAAGGCGCCGCTAAACTGGAAAAGAAAGTAAGCGAATAACCGCCTTTCTCAGCGAAAACCTCAGCCCGCCGGGTATAAACCCGGCGGGCTTTTTTTCGCATTACTACAAAAGCCCCCAAAAATGGACAACCCCATTCGTTGACATAATGCAAACCTCGCGATTAAATATGCACCATATTAAGAACAGTTGGGTTTGATATTTATTGAGTAAATCATTAAGGGAATAACACTCGCGCACTCTCCCTTTCTCTCGTCAGCACTGCACATCGGCCTGATACTTTTATCGTTGCATTTTATTACGCAATTAACAGTAACTCAGCGCATATTAATTGCATGTCATAACCATGCATCAATATTCACATTCAACGTCAGCGATTTTTCACCGACGGAGATTTTACGCGTCATTTAAATGATAAAAAGGAGTCAGCATGAAAGCACAATATAAAATTATCCCGGCAGTATTACTTTCTGGTTTAGTGATAATGTCTCCGGCAAAAGCCGTCAATACAGTGACCTTTCAGGGCGAAGTCGCGTCACAAACTTGTGACGTGAGTATTAATGGCAATACCAACTCAGTAGTCATGCTGCCAACGGTTAAACTGGCGGATTTAACCGGCAGCGCGGGCAAAACGGCCGGTCTCACGCCTTTTACCGTTTCTGTCAGCAATTGCACCGCCAGCACCACGGGTGATACTGCCATCAAAACCAAATTCCTTGGTCATGATGTCGATAGCACAACCGGCGTGCTGGGTAACCTTGCCAGTACCAATGCCGCCACAGGCGTAGGGATTCAGCTCACACAAAAAAGCGATGGCACTACGCCGGTCACCCTCAATGGCCCGACTGCGGTCGCCGGTCTGGTGCTGAAACAAGGGGATACCAGCGCCAGTTACGATTTTGCCGCCCAGTATTACGCCCTGAGCACAGCACCTGCCGCAGGCGCCGTCACTGCTGTCGCGGAATATACCCTGAGTTACCTCTGATGCTTCCCCGGCGCATGGTCGCCGGGTTTGGTTCTGTTCTATGCTGACAGGCTATTCTTATGCAAAATTTCGCCAGATATTGCTTTGCAATAACGTTATTACTGGCCATTAACGCCAGCGCCAGTGTGGTGATGACCGGCACGCGTATTATCTTTCCGTCATCTGCAAAAGAAAAGACGCTGCAATTTACCAATACCGATGCCGTACCTTATTTAATGCAGGTTACCCTTACGCAAAATGAAGAGAGTGGCGTCACTGGCAAAGAGAATCAGACAACGCCGTTTATCGTGTCACCCGCCATCTTCAGAATCGAAGCGCATTCAGGGCAGTCGGTAAGACTTAACTGGATCGGTGACCCGCTGCCTGCGGATCGCGAGTCGCTATTTTATCTGACCTTTCATCAGATCCCCGCAACCAGCAAAACAGAGAGCGAAAAAAACAAACTGGTTCTGGCGATCAGCAGTAAGGTGAAATTGTTTTATCGGCCAGTGGCACTGGGCGATACCAGTGATAATCCCGCAAAGAACATCACTGTACGGATTAACAACCAGCAACTCACACTGGATAACCCAACGGGATATTACATCAGTATTAAAACAATATCGCTGAATGCTGGAAATAGTCACCCGGCACTGGCTGAGGGAATAATGATTGCACCAAAATCCACGCTGACCTTGTCAGGGAAAAACCTGTCTGCCACCCAAAAAGGGCAGCAAATAAAAATCATCACGATTAATGATTACGGCACTGAAAATATCACAGAAACGGAATTAAATTAAAAATAACAGGGTTCCACAATGTTGATAATGAACAGGCTTGTGGTATTGGCGTGCATTAGCCTGACTGTATTTCCCCCACGGGTATCTGCTATAGCAAAGACCACCATGACCGATAACGAGCTTTACTTCGATCCTGCGCTTTTTCCGGGCTCTCATATCAGTAAGGAGGCTTTCAGCCGTCTGTCAAAAGCCGATGCGGTCACGCCGGGGAACTATAAAGTGGATATTTACCTCAATGGAAACTTTATCGCGAGAAAAGATATCCGCTTTGCGGTTTATGATAACGGTAATACAGAGCCGTGCTTCGGGATTAAAACCCTGCAAAGCACAGGTATTAATCTCTCTGCCGAAAGAATAAAAACCGCGAGCGAATCGCAAACCTGCCTGCGCCTGCAGGAAGTGGTGAAAGAGGCACAGAGCAAATTTGATCAGGGGCATCTGAGGCTCGATCTGACTGTGCCGCAGAAGGCGCTGGTGACAAGACCGCGCGGCTATGTGGCGCCGGAAGATCTCGATAACGGCGCATCGATTGGCTTCGTTAACTATCTGGCAAACTACTACCACGTTTCGTGGTCCGGCAGTGGTAACAGCCATCAGGACTCCGCATGGCTGTCGCTGAATAGCGGGGTTAATTTGGGTCTGTGGCAGTACCGGCAGCTGTCAAACGTCAACTGGAGCCGTGAGCAGGGTTCACAGTGGCAACGGATACGCAGCTATGTCCAGCGCCCGCTGCCGGAGATGGGCAGTCAGTTCAGCGCTGGTGAGTTGATCACCACAGGCCAGTTCTTCTCCGGCATGAGCTTTAACGGCATCACGTTGTCCACTGACGATCGGATGCTGCCGGATTCGGTGCGCGGTTATGCCCCCGTCGTACGCGGCGTGGCCTCCGCCACCGCGAAAGTCACAGTTTCCCAGAATGGTCAGCAGATCTATCAGACCACAGTGCCGCCTGGCGCGTTCGAGATTAGCGATCTCTATCCTACCAGCTATAGCGGTGATCTCGATGTCGAAGTAGCCAGCGCCGACGGTACTCTCCGTCGCTTTAGCGTGCCCTTTTCCGCCGTACCGGAATCGATACGTCCGGGGCTTTCACGCTTCAATTTCAATGTCGGGCGCAGTAAAGAGAGCGGGGAACGCAGCCCGTTTGCTGACCTCACCTGGCAGCATGGCCTGAGCAACAGCATCACAATGAACAGTGGTCTGCGCCTGGCAGATCGCTATCAGTCACTGATCGCGGGCGGCGTATATGGCAACATGCTCGGCGCTTTCGGTGCTGATATCACCTGGTCCCATGCTACCCTGCCGGGAAGTGGCGCAATCAGCGGCTGGATGAGCCATCTCTCTTACAGTAAAACCCTTCAGGCAACCCGCACCACCGTCTCTCTGGCGGGTTATCGCTACTCCAGCAGCGGATACCGCGATCTCGGCGATGTTCTCGCGCAGCGTCAGGCAGCCAGCAGTCTCCAGCACAGTGAAATGCGCCGCGATCAGCAGCAGTCCCGTTTCGATATTTCCCTGAGCCAGAGCATGCAGCAATATGGCAATCTGTTTCTTTCCGCCTCACTACAGCGCTACCGCAACAGCACGAAGAAAGACAAGCAGTTACAATTTGGTTACAGCAACGGCTTGCGTAACGGTGTCAGCTATACCATTTCTGCGGGCCGACAGTATCTCGATAACCGCACGGGCGATCGTCGTGCCGAAACCATTACCTCGCTGTCGCTGTCGATGCCGCTCGGCCGCACCAATAGCCGCCTGGCGTCGCTCAACAGCAACTGGACCCACTCCTCTGATGGCGGCGATCAGTATCAGACCACCATGGCTGGCACCCTGGATCAGGCACAAACGCTGAATTACAACCTCGGCTTACAGCACAGCCAGCGTAATCAGCAAACCACCATTAACGCGGGTCTGCAGCAGCGACGGCCCAATGCCAGCCTTAGTCTGAACGCTTCACGTGGCAGTCAATACTGGCAAACCTCCGCAGCAGCACAAGGCGCCGTTGCCATTCATCAGGGCGGAATCACCTTCGGCCCATACCTCGGCGACACCTTTGCCCTGGTTGAAGCAAAAGGCGCAACGGGCGCCAGCGTGTTTAACGGTATGCAGGCGAAAATTGATGGCAATGGCTATGCGCTGGTGTCCTCTTTGCTGCCTTATCGCTACAGCATGATCGCGCTCAATCCGCAGGGTATGGCAGAGGATGTCGATCTGACTGAAAACGAGCGGCGCGTGGCGCCTGTCGCTGGCGCGGCGGTGAAAATCAAATTCCGCACCCGCGCAGGCAAGGCGCTGATTATTACTGCCCTCCGCCAGGACAACCAGCCAGTACCGCTCGGCGCGGATGTCTATGACGAAGCGCAAAACATTGCCGGTATGGTAGCGCAAAATGGCCAGCTATATCTGCGCACAGAACAGCACCAGGGACGCCTGCTCATCAAATGGGGAGCAGGCGCTGACGAGCAATGCCAGCTGCACTACCGGATTTCCGCCGCAGAAGCGGCCATGCCTCTTATCAAAAAAACGGCGAATTGTCGCCCTCGCACCTACAGTTCAGGACCGTCGCGTGAAAAATATTCTTCTCTTTAGCCTCAGCATGATCCTTATGCTCACTTCGGCGATGGCCCATGCCACCTGCACCTTAACCGGCATCGCACAGACGGAAGATGACCGTACGGCAATGATCCCGTTCGGCAAAATAAATCTGACCGATACCTATCTGCAGCCTGTCGGCACACTGCTGGCCTCCGTGGTGGTGCCGCCGACCAATTACACTTTTGGTGGCGCAAATGCCTCCTCAGTGTTGTGGGAGTGCGATCAGGCCGATCTCAATGGCATCTATTTTCTGGTCGCCACCAATGGTGATGATCGGGTAGGAGGCTTCTACGATATCGGCGCGGTGGACGGCCTGAAAGATGTCTATGCCACCTGGTTTGCCTGGACCGGACTGCGCATGACCATGTCAGGCGTGTCGATTAGCCGCTACTGGAAAAAAGTGCCGGTCACCCGTTATGCCACCACCAGCAACGGCAAAATTCAGATCCGTTTGCAGGATATTCCTCCGTTGCAGGCCGAGCTGTATCGCATTAGCAGCCTGCCTGCTAACAGCGCGGCATCCTATTACTGCAATGGCCTGGGCACCAGCGGGCTGGGCTATGCCAGCGCCTCCGGCACTAATTACATCTGCACGCAGCCCAATGCCTATATCCAGCTGTCGGGTGAGAGTTCGGTCAGTTTCACCTTTGCCAGAGATAGCGCGGGCGCGGACAGCGCCTGGAGCTTTAATTTCTGGGGTGCGGATAATGGCTTTGGTTACGGTATGCGTGCCGCCAACAGCCTGTATCAGAATCCGACCTGCGTGGCGCGTAACGTCACGCCCGTCGTGATGCTACCCACGGTGTCAGTTTCTCAGCTGGAGGCAGGAATCAATCCCAGCGCCAGTTTCTCGGTACAGGTGGAGTGTAGTAACAGCGCAGCATCGGGGGTGAATAGCCTGCAAACGGCGATCGGATTTCAGGCGTCGCCGGGCGCCTATCAGGCTGCACAAAGTCTGGGACTGGTTAACGCCAGTGGTGGCGTGAGTTACCTGATGTCAGACAACTATTTCAGCAATGAAATGGCGAAGGGGGTCGGTATCCGCCTGCGCAACAGCCTCGGCAGGGAGATGAATTTTGTCGGTCAGCCCGGCACAGTTTCCCTGACCTCGCCGGGCGGTAATGCCGTGGGCTGGTATCCGGTGCTGGATGGCGCCTCGGCGGCGGGCAGCAACGCGGCAGGTTATACGTTATATAACCAGACGATGACCGCCATCCTCAGCAAAATACCCGGCAGCGCCGTTACCCCGGGCAAGGTCTATGCCACCGCTTACGTACTGGTAAAAATGCAATGACAACTGGCAAACGGATAGTTCAGATGATCGCCATGCTGTTGCTGATGGTCAGCGCACATACCAGCCTGGCAGGCGTGATGGCGGAGAAAACCCGGGTTATTTTTCAGCAGCAGCGTGAACAAGCGCTGATGCTGGTGAACACCAATCCTTATCCGGTGATAGTGCAAAGCTGGGTTGACGATGGCCGCGGCACTCCAGATTATGCTGCTGCACCGTTTATCGTGACCCCAGCTATTTTTCGTCTTGAGCCACAACAAATTCAGGGGATTCGATTAATTTATACCGCTCATCCGCTTCCCGCCGATCGGGAGTCGGTTTTCTGGCTCAACCTGTATGAAGTACCACCGCAGAGCAAACAGACAAATCCTTCGGCGAAACTGACTATGACGATGAATACCCAGCTTAAAGTCTTTTATCGCCCGGATTCTCTGGCGGAGGATGTGACTCAGGTTAACCCAGCTCATTTTACTACGGGCAAAGATGCGTATGGCCGCTATATCGAATATGACAATACCACGCCTTATCATATTTCCTTCACCACACTGGCGCTTAGCACAAAAAACGCAATATTAGTGGTTATACCGCAACAGGATATGATGGCTTATCCATTTACTAAGAAGCGTTACTATTTACCTGCCACCACAAAAGATAATGATTATCAGACACTTTTATGGCGCTATTTGTCTGATAACGGTGCTGAACAGGATGGTAGTCGTTCATTAACCTCACAAGACTTTATCAACATTCATTAAATATTGAGCATCGGTTGATATTAGTGATGTTATTATTATCCTTCACATGCTGATAAAAATCGGCAATCTCATCCTCTTACTTTCAATTTTTTATAACCAGGTTGCCCCGTAACACAAGGATAAGTCAGTTAAATTTCTTTATTGGTTTCGCCCGCTGACGACGTCCACCATCTCCAGGGAAAGATAACATGTATGATAAACATAACGTGCTCAGTATCATGAATGCACATGTCGCGACAATAAAATCGCGACCTGATGAAGAGTTTGAAAAAGCCATCAGACAACATTACACATCCATGCAACACGCTTATAACAACAATAAACTTTTTTATAAAACCATTTTCAAAAGCCACCGTTTTTTACTGGCAACCATGGTCGTAACGGAATATTTCACCTCAGACACGCCGCTGCTGTCAGAGGTAAAAAAAGAATTTATGGGTATGAATATGCTGTCAGAAAACACCGTATCCAGTTTTCTGATATTTCTGCGTATCAGTCGCAGAATGACCATTCATCCCTGGAATGGCGATCGACGTAAACTGATCTATGCCATCACCGATAAAGGCATCGGAGAAATACGCGACCTGATCAGTACCATGGCTACTCCACTTGCCGGATTATTCCCTGCTATCGACTTTACCCGTAAAATGCAGGATGAGCAGTTTCTGACATCGTTCTTCCACAACTATGCAGCCGTCGTCACCACGCGCCTGTTCCACTTCGATATGGTGGAAAATATCAATATCTTCATCCTGAAAGATGCCGGGCATAAGATCATGCTGAGCCTCTATTGTAACTCGCAACCCGTCAATGACGGCAGAGTTGTCACCTTTCCGCTGTCGAGAATTTCCGCCAACTGCGGTGTTTCACGCTCGCATATTAAAAGAATCATTATCGAGGCGGAGCAAAAGGCGCTTATTGCTTACAATCGTAGTAGTAACGAGATCACTTTACTGCCGGGGTTTATCAATATGTTCAGAAATTATATCGCCTATTATTTCTCCAGTGTCTGTATTGGTTTTGGCGTGTCGTTGTGAAAATGCAATGCAGAAATGAGGTTGCAGAAAATCGTAACACAGAATAGTTAATTAATATGGACATGAAAAAAGCCACCGAGGGTGAATCGGTGGCTTCTTAACGTTTTCACGCCTTACAATAAAGCATGAATCAATTCTAAGACAACGATAATTGCCTTAAGAACAATGATTGCAGTTTCAATAATTGCTTTCATCCGTTTGCTCCCTGATCAGGAGCGCGATAATACAATCACATCCCTTCCACTGCCTGGATAATTGTCCATCGCCCCATATGTTAGTGTGACATGACGCGCTCAGGCCAGGGATTTGAATCGGCACCACCCGCTATTCAGCCAGGGCTTAGAATTCCATTTTTAAATATGACTCCATTATTGAATCGCCATTGCGCTCAACACCAATGGAGGAGATTATATGTTTATCGTCTATAAATTCAATCCATCCCCAGGAATAAAATAAAAAACCCAACTGGTGAGGTTGGGTTTTTTATTCCTGCCAGATTAGCTCCCTGGCCCGAGCTCGTCATATCACACTAACGAAAAGAGTTTAATCCCTTCAAAAGAAGTTTTCAATCAGAAAAAATCACACCAGGCAAATCGTTATTAAGTTAAATTAATTACAAATAATAAATTACATCATAATAATTTCATTACTCAACTCATTTAAATAGCGCTCAGACGCTATCTACATTCACATTAACCAACCCCTGCAATAACGGCCCCGCCTGCTCCAGCCCTTTCAACCCACCCTTGATCCATACCCCCTTCCCGCTCCAGACCAGCCGCGCCGCATGATCAAACTGGTCATAATCCACCGGATACACCAGCGCCGGGATCTTCTTCTCCAGACAATGCCACATAATCCCCGCACCGCCGTGGTGGATCACCGCATCATAGTGCGTCAGCCAGCTGTCATAGTTCACCCACGGCACACGATAAAAATTTCCCTGCTGTTGCTGCCCTGCCGCGATCGGATGCCCATCGGTAAAATGAAATACCCAGTCAGGCAGGGTTGCCGCCAGTGCGATAACCGCCTTCACCACCGCATCTTTATGCCAGTCAAGATGCGTACCGAGCGTCACCAGCACATGGCGTTTGCCCTCTGCAAACGGCGGGGCTGCGCCCTGCAGTGGTGGTGTATACAGCGCCGGGCCGATAAATCTGACGGCAGCAGGCCAGCTGCGCGGAAATTCGAATGCCTCTTCGCTCAGCGCCAGTATACGCTGCGGCGAGTACGCACTTTCACTGCCGTCCTGCCGGTACAGCCGCGTGATCCCTGTCTGGCGGATAACATCGCGAAACAGCCAGAACACCGCCCGTTTAAACAGGCGAACTTTTTTACGGTGCACCGCATGCAATACGCGCTGATAGCGGTTCGATGCGGGCATCAACCCGCCGCAGTAAGCCGGGACACCATCGGCAGTTTCAAGCACACAGGGCGACGGCAGGCTGCTCCACCACGGCACATGCAGCCTGCGGCAGACTTCCCCGACAATCGGCAGCGTGAAGTCGGCAATCGCCAGATCGGGCGCACCTTCGTGCTGCCACAGCGCCTCCAGCTCATCGGCAAAATGTTTCAGTAAGCCGACCACGTTGCGGAACTGCCGGTACAGCCGCAGCGGATGAGACCCCACCGCATACGGCGGATTCACCACCGCTAACAGCGGCGTATCGTAGTCACCGGGCAACGTCAGCCCGATCAGTCCCGCCGCAGCGACAGCGGCAGCGCCGCCGCGTGTTGTGATAATCCTGACCTGATAATGCGCCGACAGCGCCCGCCCCAGCGCCAGCACCGGATGCAAATGGCCGGAAAAAGGCGGCGCCAGTAAATCAATACGGGTTACACCTGCGGGAATCAGATCAAATAAGCGCTGCATCTATGCCCTCTGGTTGCCAATATCGGCGATAAAACGGTTACACAGCGCCGCCAGCTGTGGCTGCGCCAGATAATTCATATGACCACAGGTAATCCGCTCATCCACCTGACGGAACCAGCAGCGGGAAATCCAGTCCTGCTGGCCCTGCACCAGCAGATGATGGCAGTCAGGCCGTCGACGAGCCACCGGACCAAAGGCAAAAATGCTGGTACGCGCCAGCAGCGCAGGCGGCAGACTGAGCTGATTAAACAGTTCCAGCCCACAGCTGCCGGACAGTAGCAGCGTATGTTCCGCCGCCGTCAGCATCTCCAGCGCCTGTTGCCGGTAGCGCAAGGCAAAAGACGCCCGCCGCGCACCAAGATAGTCTCGCGCATTATTCAGACTGGCGCGTACCAGCCCGGTCCCCTGCCAGCTGGCAGGCTGCGGTGCCCACGGGAAATTTATGGCGACAGCATGATGACGCCCCGCCACGCGCTGTAAAAAAGCCTGCTGTGGCGGGCTGAGCGACCAGCTGTCAGGGCGGCTGCGGCCGGTAATGAACGCAATTTGTATATCAGACCGGGTCATAACGAAGTAAACCGATCGTTGCTGAAAATACGGTAACGCCGTGAACGCCAGTAAATGGTGCGATTACACAGCGCATGCAGCAGGTGAAACGGCTGCAACAGTTCCGACAGCAGCGACAGTAGCGGATGCGCAGGGATCTCCGCCGCCACGCTGCACTGCACAGCGCGCAGTGCCAGATGACGTACTACCAGCACCAGCAGCAGAATGCCGATATGCGCCAGACTGCTGCAGGCCATCATCAGCATCGCCCACAACAGCAGTGGATGCAGCCCCTGCAGCAGAAAAATCGCCAGATTGATGCGTACGCTTTTCTCACGCATCAACAGGGTGGCAAACAGAAACCAGCGATGCATCTGGCGAATATAGCGTCTGGTGTCAGGAACGCTGGTTTGCACCCGAACCGCCGCCGTGGACTGCACAATGTGCACGCCTTTACGGGTTAACAGCGTCGCCAGCGCCAGATCGTCGGTCAGATGGTGCTGTATTGATGCGAAACCACCGACACGCTCCAGCACGTCGCGTCCAATGAGATAGCACATGCCATTCAGCGTCAGCGGCGGCGCGAAAGGCAGCAGCGGCAGATAGGTCAGCGCCGAATTGTCATTAACAAACTGCGCCAGTAAGCGCGAAGGCAGGTTATCCGCCGCACGATACCAGGGCAGTGCGGTGACCAGCGAATTCTCCGCCAGCTCGCCCAGCATGGTACGCAGTGACGCTGCGCCCAGCACCGCGTCGTCATCCAGCACCAGAATCACGTCGCTGGTCACCTGCGTTCTCGCCTGCTCCAGCTTAAACAGCTTGGGGTTGACGCCCTGCGGCGCCTGCGGGAAGGAGAGCATAGTGATCCGCTGCTGCGGATAGCGTTGCTGCAGACGCGTCACCACCCGCGCCGCTTCGCTGTCATCGTCATCAACCAGCCAGGCGAAAGCCGCGCCCTGCAACTGCTCTACTGTCGCGGCCAGCACCGATTCCAGCGCCGGATCGCCGCTGAGTATCGGCTGCATTACCGTGACATGATGCAGTTCGCCCCCGCTGCCGTCTGTCGGCGCTCGTAGTATTTTCAGCGCAAAAGCGAGCTTAAACAGCAGAATAAGCAGCCAGATCACAGCAATCAGCGTCATCGGTTCACCGTCCGGTAGTGTTGTAAAAAATCCTGCAGGCTGCGGCTGACATCCTGAGCGGGCGGGCCAAAGTCCTCACACATCGCCGTGACATCCAGCGTGGCGGCATAGCCAAAAACCGCCACGCCAAAGCGGGTAATCGGCGGCTCACCCGCCAGCGGCAGCCTGCGCCAGAGCCACTCCAGCGCACCCGCGACGCGCAGCGCAGTCGCCAGTTTCACGGTTTTGTCGGGCAACGGTAGCGCCAGCTGGCGCAGTACCTCATCCAGCAACCTTGCCGTTTCCATGGGTTGTCCGGCAGAGATGTTATAGCAATCGCGCAGTTGCGGGTGGCGCGCCGCGCGCAGCAGGTAATCACACAGCATATCGACCGGCATAATATCGGCCTGCGCCGGGGTGGTATCGTGTTGCAGCCTGACCAGTTGCCCTTTTCTGGCGGCGGCCAGCAGCGGCGGAAACAGCAACTGGTCGCCCTCGCCAAAGACAGCGCAGGGACGCAGTATGGTTTTTTCACCGCGATAAGTCCGCACTAACTCTTCCGCCTGATATTTACTGCGGCCATATTCGCCGGTAAAGGTCGGGCCAATAGCCTCGCTTTCGTGTAAGGCGAAACGGTGGGCAAAACGGTAGTAAACCGCCGCGCTGGAAAGCAGGATCAGGCGCGGCAAACCGCGCTGAGTACAGAAGTCGATTACCTGGCGGGTGGTCTCCACATTATCGCGCGTATAATCCTGTGGCGATCCCCAGGGCGATGTCCTGCCCGCCGCGTGGATCACCACATCAGGGATAAAATCGAGCCGGGCCAGTTGCGCCAGCGACAGCGCGTGGTAGCGCACCGTGGGTGGCAGATTGTTCAGCTGTCGCCGCCCCACGCCGCACAATTCAAGATCGCTGTTGCCGGCAAAGCGGTGCAGCAACGCGCTGCCAATAAAACCCGATGCGCCGGTGATTAATATTTTCACTGCGACGCTCCCGGGCAGCAGCGCCAATGCATCACCTCGTCCAGGCAAAACAGCGAACCGGCTTTCATGCCCTGCTCCACTGGCAAATAATCCGTCGCCGTTTACGGTCAAACTGCACCAGCGCCAGTTCTGCCTGACTGTCGTGCAAAGAGGCATGATAACGCCAGGCGATACCGCAACGTTTTTCCACATAGCCTGCCGGTTTGCCAGGTCTGGCATCGAGTTCGGCAGAGGTGACTCGCGTCGGCGGAAGTGCGATACCCGTGGCGATCATTTTGCACGCCGTGACAGGCTTGTCTGAGAGAGTCTGTTCCATTAAATCAACTGTCGCCCTGTTCCATGTGTTCAGTGAAAAAACACGTCTGGCAGGCCGTTATTTGGTGGGATCAATAACGCCCGGACAGAGGTTATTTCTCATTTTTCCTGAGGGCGGCAGGTTTACACAATCCTGCCGCTGAACACATGATAACGCAGTCTGCTCGCCAGGCGAGGAAACTATCGGTTTAATCCTCTTTTTAAGCAGCCATTGAGGTTATCCAGCATATTTTTCGTGATGCCGACCGCAATAACAACGCTCTGCAGGCTGTAGTAAAGTACCGCATCATGACGCAGAAGATACTGCTCAAACGTCTGGGAAAACATCAGCGCTTTGGCTTCGTTAATTTTATCCCGCAGATGGCAGCAATTATTCATATAGACTTCAAGCGACTGATAGCAGCCCTCGGTTAACTGGTTCAGCATCACGGTTATTTGTTCGAACTGATCGATCAATTCCCGGTGCTGTTCCACATGCGCGGCCAGTTCCTGAATATTTTCCATTTTATTCACCCTCGCAACAGGCAGTGCAGCTTGCGCTGACTGCCGTGTTATCAATCTGATTAGAACGTTTCCCAGTTCGCTTCATCCTGACGGGGAGCATTAAGCCTTGCGCTCTGTGCTTTCACGCCGCCAGCGGGTGGGGAGAGTTTTGCAGCTTCACGACCAGCGGTACGGGGTGAGCCGTCCTGCAGTGTAAACTCGTTGACCAGCCGGGCAAGGGTGCTGGCCTGCTCCTGCAGCGACAGCGAGGCAGCGGACGCTTCTTCAACCAGCGCGGCGTTCTGCTGCGTGACATCATCCATCTGGTTAACCGCCTCATGCACCTGAGAAATCCCCTGGCTCTGCTCGGTGGCGGCCGCAGCAATTTCATTCACCAGATCGGTCACCTGACGAATCGCGCCCTGCATCACGCCCATGTTTTCACCGACATCACCGGCCTGATCCGCGCCGGACTCAATCAGACGCGAGGAGGTATTAATCAGGTCATTGATCTCGCGCGCCGCCGTGGTGGAGCGCTGTGACAAATTACGCACCTCACCGGCCACCACAGCAAATCCTTTACCATGCTCTCCCGCGCGCGCAGCTTCTACCGCCGCATTCAGCGCCAGGATATTGGTCTGGAAAGCAATACCTTCGATCAGGGTGACTATTTCGGTAATTTTACGGGAACTGTTACGGATCTCACCCATGGTTCCCAGCATGGTGTGCAGCGAGGTTGAGCTCTTTTCGGAAAGCTCGCTGACATTTTCCGCCAGACGGCTTGCCTGACGGGTATTATCCGCTGTCTGGCGCACCGTCTCGCTGAGTTCAGTCATACTCGCCGCCGTCTCCTCCAGTGAAGCCGCCTGCTGCTCTGTGCGCGAAGATAAATCTTCATTCCCTGCGGCGATTTGTGCGGAGGCACTGCTGACAGACTGCGATGCAGCGCTGACAGATAACAACGCACCAGAGATACGCTGCATCAGGCTGTTAAAGGCCGTCGCCATATGGCCAATTTCATCGCGACGGCTTGCATCTGCACGCAGGGTCAGATCAAGGCGTTCGCTGGCTTTGGTCATGACATCGCCGATATCTTTCAGGCTGAGGCGCACACGACGGATGGTGGCCAGGGCTAAGAAGCCCAGCACGAAAATCGTGCCCGCAACGCCCAGCACGGTTCCCCACAGGGTCAGGTGATAGATCTCTTTGTTTTGATCGCGCAGCACGTCACCAATAGCGATATTCAGCTCCAGCTGTTTCTGGTAATCCGCCTTGAGTTTCCTGATCGCCGCACCAATGCCGCTATTATCTTCGAGTAATGACAGGCTGATTTCATCCTGATGTGCACGGGAAGAGGCCAGAAATGCAGGCAAATGCGTCTGGACCGCTTTGAGGTTATCAAAGGCGACATACGTCAGCCTTTCGTCCTCTTCGCTGGAGATGTCATGGGCAAGGTAGTAGTCCGTCAGCGCCTTAAGGTCACTGATGTTTTTCTCAATAAGCGTCTCCACTGGCGGCATTTTACTGTTATCAGTCTGGCTCTGATGTTTATACAGCATCAGAGAAAGTCGGTTGCTCTGATCAATCAGCTGACTAAGATCTTTGATGGACGGAATGGCGTTAGCCTGAACATACTCAAATCTGGTCTGAAACCCCGATATCAGCATGATGGCAATGACACCCAGCGCGATTAGCGCTGCTGAGAGTAGCGAAAAAACCATATTAAGACGTTGTGAAATATTCATTTTTATCTCCCTGATGAAATGCCTTCACTGCATGCGAAAGCATGAAATCTATTTATCGGCAGAGATAAAAATATATTTATTTCAAATAACCTAACGGTGTAATCCATTTCTCATTCAAATTTATATTAAATGATAAAACAAATACCACTTATCCAGTATTAAAAGATGGCATCTTTATTCAGAAAAGAAGATGACGAAGAGAGTTTTCAGCCAGCTTTTATTTTTGCCATCACCTCAATAAAACTAATCCTGATATGCGCCAGACACAACTCATCTGGCGCAGCACATGACTTAGTTAAAACGGCCGCTAATCGCCGCCACGCGCTCACCAAAATTGACGGCTGTATCCAGATCGCCGGAAGCAATCTTATCGGCGCCAGCATCGGAAGGAGACTGCACCAGCAGGCCAACAGAACCGCCGAGATGGTTGATATCTTCGCGCGTCGCCGCCAGCGTATTGGCCGGTAACAAGCCAAGGCTGACCCAAATGCCGCCGTGCTGTGAAGCCAGCGTTTGCAGATATTGCAGTGAAACCTGCTTATCGCCATTCAGGCTGGCGCTATTACTGAAACCGGCGAACACTTTGTCTTGCCAGCCGCGCGTGAACCAGACTTTGGAAGAGGCATCGGCGAATTTTTTAAACTGCCACGGCACACTGCCCATATAGGTTGGCGCACCAAAAATAATCGCCTTCGCATCATTCAATTGCTGCCAGTCGCTTTCCTGAATATCGCCATTATTATCAATTGCGATCAGTTCTGCATTCGCGCCCTGCGCCACTTTTTCCGCGACCAGTTTGGTGTGGCCATAGCCGGAATAGTAAACCACTACAATACTCATAAAATAATTCCTCGATTAGCACTGTTTATGGTATCCACTCGTTGCCCGGGGATATATTGCTTTCTCCGGACCAGCGGAACGTCCTGCGGTTAACGTTATTCTTTACGCGATGACAGGCTGTATTTACCCGCACCGAGAAACATAATGCACAGCCCACCAAGAAAATAGAGCGCTTCACTTTCCAGTCCCCAGGCGCCCACTTTTGTCACGGTGAAAAATTTCCCCGTCCCCACCAGCAGCGTAGCCACCAGCAGATTGAAGGCATAAATAAAGGCGGCCGGACGAATAAACCAGCCAGTAATAATCAGAAGCGGCGTGACAATCTCGCCAATAAACACACCGTAAGCAATAAAGCCAGGCAGCCCTTTCTCTTCCAGCAGCGCCACGATCCAGCCTACGCCATGATCAATCTTTGCCACACCGTGGAACAGCATCAGAATGCCGAAGGTGAGGCGCAACAACAGTTTGCCAAAATCAGGGTGGCTGGTGTAACGGGTAAACGCGTTATTAAATTGGTTCAGCATTCTCTCTTTCCGTGTTTTATTCGTCATAAGCTGTGTTATTTTTGACTACCTGGTATCAAACAGAGACCACGTCCGATTTTATACACGCGATGACCAGGCCACGGAAGAAGGCACCTTTTTGCCCCTACGTTTCCCTGAGGAAACCTGCCACGAGACACTATCGTTATGAATAATACGCATTTGCCCTACAACGTTTACGATGATCGCTGCCCGACCCGCGATGTGCTGGCGCGGCTGGCCGATAAGTGGGCGTTGCTGGTCCTGGGCTGTCTGGAAGAGGGGCCGATGCGTTTTAACGGCCTGCGCCGCGCCATTCGTCGCATCACGCAGAAGGTGCTGACCCAGACGCTGCGTCGTCTGGAACGTGACGGGCTGGTGTCGCGTAAAATTTTTGCCACGGTTCCCGTCACGGTGGAATACAGCCTGACGCCGTTAGGCCAGACGCTGACGCAAACTGTTGCAGTGCTGAGGCATTGGGTGGAAAACAATATGGATGCGGTGGTGGCGGCGCAGAACGCCTATGATGCGGCGAATCAGACTGACCAGGTTGCTGCACGCGCCTCCTGAGCAATAAAGCCATAAACCGGTGACAAGGTTTATGGCTTCCCGTTAGCTGGCGTTTGTTATCGACGACTGCGCACCAGCTGGTAGCGCCGCGTCAGATACTCCACTGGCGCGCTCCAGACATGCACCAGGCGGGTGAAGGGGAACACCAGAAACAGCGTCATCCCCAGCACCATATGCACGCGAAAAATCAGCGCCGTGCCTTCCAGATGCGCTGATGAGCCGCTGTGGAACGTCACTACTGACTGCGCCCATGCCACCAGCTTCATCATTTCGCTGCCATCCATATGTTGCGCCGAGAAGGGAATAGTCAGTAAGCCGAGGCACACCTGCACCACCAGCAGCACAAGGATAAAGATATCCGCACCGCTTGACGTGGCGCGCACGCGCGGATTCGACAAACGACGCCACAGCAGCATACCGCCGCCCACCAGCGTCATGACACCGCACAGGCCGCCCGCCACCATCGCCAGCAGCTGTTTGACCGGCACCGGCAAAAACCACGCATACATCCAGTGCGGCGTCAGCATACCGAAAGCATGACCAAACAGAATACCGAGAATACCGACGTGGAACAGATTCGACGCCAGCCGCATACCGCGGCGATCGAGCATCTGGCTAGAACCGGCGCGCCAGCTATATTGCCCGTAGTCATAGCGCAGCCAGCTGCCAGCGAGGAACACCGTTCCCGCCACATACGGGTAGATATCGAAGAAAAACACATTCAGATAGTTCATTAGCGTGATCCTCCCGCCGTAAGATCGAGATACTGCGGCGTCACCGCGCCAGCAAAACGCCGCTGATGCTGCTGTTCAACACTGCTGCCGCAGTCGGCGCTGGCGCCAAACTGCACCTGGGTTTCCTGCCATACCGCATCCAGCGCCTGCGGGGTGTCATCGCGTGCTTCACCTGCGGTTTGCGCAGCGGCATCCGCGCTGCTGAGCGGGCTGTCCGTCAGTGCCAGCAGAGTGTCGAACAGCAGCTGGTAGCGACACTCCCGCTGCGCCAGACGCCCGCCAAGCAGCGCCAGAATCGGCGCGATGTCGCTCAGTCCCTGGCGCGCTTCCGCCTGCGGCAGACAGGAGAGGTACTCGAGGTACAGCGGCAGGTAATCCGGCAGTTCCCGACGCGACAGCTGTAACCCGACCTGCTGGTACTGCGCCATCAAATCCACCATCGCCTGGCCGCGATCGCGCGATTCGCCATGCACATGTTCAAACAACAGCAAAGATGTGCTGCGTCCACGGTCAAACCATTCGCCCCACTGCGCCTGGGCATCCAGCAGCGGCTGCTGACACAGCTGGCGAATAAAGGCCTCCAGCGGCGGATGCTCTCCCGCCAGTGCCGCCAGCAGCTCCGCATGGTGCTGCCACAGCTCAGCATCCGGATATTCCAGCAGGCGCGAGATCACTCTCAGTAGCCTCATCACGCACCTCCGGTTTTACTGCTGACGTCGACAGCATCGATACGTCGGGTGTTAAACAGGTTGAAGCGGTTATCGCTGCCGCTGCAGCCATCACCGAAGCTGAAGCCACAGCCATTACGCTCGCCATAAGCATCGCGGGCGATTTCGCGGTGGCTGGTCGGCACTACAAAGCGATCTTCATAGTTAGCGATCGCCAGATAACGGTACATCTCCTGCGCCTGCAGCTCCGTCAGCCCGACCTCTTCCAGCGCGCTGGTATCAATACGCCCTTCCACCGTCTCGGCACGTTTGTAGTGACGCATCGCCAGCATACGACGCAGCGCCAGCGTAACCGGCCCGGTATCACCTGCCGTTAACAGATTGGCGAGGTACTGCACCGGGATACGCAGGCTTTCCACATCCGGCAGAATGCCGCTGTGCGGCAGCACGCCCGCGTCAGCCGCTGACTGAATCGGCGACAATGGCGGCACATACCACACCATCGGCAGCGTGCGGTATTCCGGGTGCAGCGGCAGCGCCAGCTTCCACTCCAGCGCCAGTTTATACACCGGCGACTGTTGCGCACCGATCAGGGTATTTTCCGGGATGCCCTGTTTACGCGCTTCGGCGATCACTTCCGGATCGTTCGGGTCGAGGAAAATAGACAACTGGCGCGGATAGAGATCGTGTTCGCTCCCGGTGCTGGCAGCATCGGCAATGCGGTCGGCGTCATACAGCAGCACGCCGAGATAGCGGATACGCCCGACGCAGGTTTCCGAACACACAGTCGGCATACCGGATTCGATTCGCGGGTAACAGAAAATACATTTTTCCGATTTGCCGCTCTTCCAGTTGAAGTAGATTTTCTTGTACGGACAGCCGGTCAGGCACATACGCCAGCCGCGGCATTTGTCCTGGTCAATCAGTACAATGCCGTCTTCGTCACGCTTATAGATCGCGCCACTTGGGCAGGTGGCGACACAGGCCGGGTTCAGGCAGTGTTCGCACAGGCGCGGCAGATACATCATGAAGGTATGTTCGAACTGGCCGTACATCTCCTTCTGCATATTGTCGAAGTTGCGATCGGCCGAACGTTTGGCAAATTCGCCGCCAAGGATCTCCTCCCAGTTCGGACCCTTTTCGATTTTCTTCATCCGCTGGCCGGTCAGCAGCGAGCGCGGACGCGCCACCGGCTGATGTTTACCGGCAGGGGCGTTATGCAGATGGGCATAGTCGTAATCAAACGGTTCGTAGTAATCATCGATCCCCGGCAGATGCGGGTTAGCGAAGATTTTTGACAGCACGCTGACACGGCTGCCCATACGCGGTTCAAGACGGCCATTAATCTTACGGATCCAGCCGCCGCGCCACTTCTCCTGATCTTCCCAGGCATGGGGATAACCAACGCCGGGTTTACTCTCGACGTTGTTAAACCAGGCATACTCCATCCCTTCGCGGCTGGTCCAGACGTTCTTACAGGTCACCGAGCAGGTGTGGCAGCCGATGCACTTATCCAGATTAAGCACCATGCCAATTTGTGCACGAATTTTCATCAGTTCGCCTCCTGCAGGGAATCCTGCTGTTCGCCGTCCAGCCACGCCACCTGATGCATTTTGCGCACCAGCACAAACTCGTCGCGGTTAGAGCCGACCGTACCGTAGTAGTTAAAGCCGTAAGAGAGCTGCGCATAGCCGCCGATCATATGAGTCGGTTTCGGGCTGATACGGGTCACCGAGTTATGGATACCGCCGCGCTGGCCGGTAATTTCCGATCCCGGAATATTCACGATGCGCTCCTGCGCGTGATACATCATCACCATGCCCGACGGCACGCGCTGGCTGACCACCGCCCTGGCAGTCAGCGCGCCATTGGCATTGAACGCTTCAATCCAGTCGTTGTCGGCAATCCCCAGCTCTTGCGCATCATCTTCACTCATCCAGACAATCGGCCCGCCGCGCGACAGGGTCAGCATCAGCAGGTTGTCGCTGTAGGTGGAGTGAATGCCCCATTTCTGGTGCGGCGTCAGGAAGTTCAGCGCTTTCGCCGGATAGCCGTTGTCCGCCACCGGCGGCAGCTGGCTGACGCTGCGCGTATCCACTGGCGGACGCCAGCCCACCAGGCTTTCACCAAAGGCGCGCATCCACGGATGATCCTGATACAGCTGCTGGCGACCGGAAATCGTGCGCCATGGGATCAGCTCATGCACATTGGTGTAACAGGCGTTGTAGGAGATATGCTCATCTTCCAGCCCTGACCAGGTCGGGCTGGAGATGATCTTGCGCGGCTGTGCCTGGATATCGCGGAAACGGATCTTTTCGTGTTCTTTATTGATCGCCAGCGGCGTGTGGTCGCGCCCGGTGATCGCGCCCAGCGCTTCCCAGGCTTTAACGGCCACCTGACCGTTGGTTTCCGGCGCCAGCGCCAGAATCACTTCGGCGGCATCGATCGCGGTTTCGATACACGGCCGTCCCTGTGCCGGCCCGGCGGTTTTCACATGGTTGAGGCCCTTCAGCAGGGTTACCTCATCTTCTGTGTTCCAGCCGATGCCTTTACCACCGTTGCCCAGCTTATCCAGCAGCGGACCGAGTGACGTAAAGCGCTCGTAGGTCGCCGGATAGTCGCGAGTGACCGCCATAATATGCGGCGCGGTCTGGCCAGGGATCAGATCACACTCTCCTTTGAACCACGACTTCACCTCGAACGGCTGCGCCAGTTCCGCTGGCGTGTCATGCAGGATCGGCAGGGTGACCACATCGGTCTCTTCACCCAGATGGCCGACGCACACCTGCGAGAAGCTTTGCGCGATGCCCTTGTAGATCTCCCAGTCGCTTTTCGCTTCCCAGGCCGGATCGACGGCGGCGGAAAGCGGATGAATAAACGGATGCATATCCGAAGTATTCATATCGTCTTTCTCATACCATGTGGCGGTTGGCAGCACGATATCGGAGTAGAGGCAGGTGCTGGAGAGACGGAAATCGAGCGTCACCACCAGGTCGAGCTTGCCTTCAATACCTTTCTCGCGCCATTCGACGTCTTCCGGCATCTGACCGCCCTGCTCGCCGAGATCCTTGCCCTGAATGCCGTGTTCGGTGCCCAGCAAATATTTCAGGAAGTATTCGTGCCCTTTACCGGAAGAACCGAGCAGGTTAGAGCGCCAGATAAACAGATTGCGCGGATGGTTTTGACCGCTGTCCGGTTGCTCTGACGCAAAACGTACGCCGCCATTTTTCAGCTCGCGCGCCACATACTCGGCCACCGGCAGGTCGGCGGCCTGCGCCTGCGCCGCCAGATGCAGCGGATTCTGGTTCAGCTGTGGTGCAGAAGGCAGCCAGCCCATGCGTTCAGCACGCACATTGAAGTCAATCATATGACCGCTGAAATGGGTTTTATCCGCCAGCGGCGACAGCAGTTCCTGCGCACTGAGGGTTTCGTAGCGCCACTGACTGGAGTGGTTATAGAAGAACGAGGTGCTGTTCATATGACGCGGCGGGCGCTGCCAGTCGAGGGCAAACGCCAGCGGCTGCCAGCCGGTCTGCGGACGTAATTTTTCCTGGCCGACATAGTGCGCCCAGCCACCGCCGCTCTGGCCGATACAACCGCAGAAAATCAGCATATTGATAATGCCGCGGTAGTTCATATCCATATGGAACCAGTGGTTCATCCCGGCACCGATGATAATCATCGAACGGCCACGGGTCTGTTCGGCATTGGTGGCGAATTCACGCGCCACCTGGATAATTTGCTGGCGCGGCACGCCAGTCACTCCTTCGGCCCAGGCAGGCGTATAGGGCTTAATGTCGTCATAGTGCTGTGCCGCTGCCTCATCGCTGAGACCGCGATCCAGGCCGTAGTTCGCCAGGGTCAGATCGTAGACGCTGGTCACCAGCGCCTCACTGCCGTCAGCCAGCGTCAGCCGTTTCACCGGCACGGCATGTACCCGCACTTCAGCGTCCTGCGCGCCAAACTGCGGGAAAGCCACCTGCGTCACTTCGTCATGGCGGTTCAGCAGACCGAGCGCCAGCGTCACTTCCTGTTCAGCGGCGCGCGGCTCCAGATTCCATTTGCCCTTTTCGCCCCAGCGGAAACCAATCGCGCCATTTGGCGCCACCAGCTGGCCGTTATCACTGTCCAGCGCCACGGTTTTCCACTGCGGATGATTCTCTTCACCGAGTGAATCCGCCAGGTCAGAAGCACGCAGCAGGCGGCCTGCGGCGTGATAACCCTCGTCACGCGGCTCCAGCAGCACCAGCATCGGCAGGTCGGTGTAACGACGCAGGTATTCGGTGAAGTAAGCACGCGGCTGATCGATATGGTATTCGCGCAGGATAACATGGCCCATCGCCAGCGCCAGCGCGCTGTCGGTGCCCTGCTTCGGCGCCAGCCACTGGTCGCAGAGTTTCGCGACTTCGGCATAATCGGGAGTAATACCCACCGTTTTGGTGCCTTTGTAGCGCACTTCGGTAAAGAAGTGCGCGTCCGGGGTACGCGTCTGCGGCACGTTAGAACCCCAGGCGATGATATAACCCGCGTTATACCAGTCGGCAGATTCCGGCACGTCAGTCTGTTCGCCCCAGGTCATCGGCGAAGCAGGCGGCAGGTCGCAATACCAGTCGTAGAAACTCAGGCAGACGCCGCCAATCAGTGACAGATAGCGCGCGCCAGCGGCGTAAGAGACCATGGACATCGCCGGAATCGGTGAGAAACCGACGATGCGGTCCGGTCCCCAGGTTTTCGCGGTATGCACGTTGGCGGCGGCGATCAGTTCATTGACTTCCTGCCAGTCGGCGCGCACAAAGCCGCCACGGCCACGCGCCTGCTTGTATGCGCGGGTTTTCTCCGCATCACTGACAATCGCGCTCCAGGCGTCGACCGGATCGGCATACTGCGCTTTCGCTTCGCGCCAGAACGCCAGCAACCCTTTACGCACCATCGGATATTTCAGCCGGTTGGCGCTGTACAGATACCATGAGTAGCTGGCGCCACGCGGGCAGCCGCGCGGTTCATGGTTCGGCAAGTCAGCGCGGGTACGCGGGTAATCAGTCTGCTGGGTTTCCCAGGTCACCAGACCGTTTTTGACATAAATCTTCCAGCTGCATGAGCCAGTACAGTTCACCCCATGGGTGGAACGCACAACTTTGTCATGCTGCCAGCGCTGACGATAGCTCTGCTCCCAGTCACGGTTGGTGTCCAGCGTCTGACCGTGATCGCCAGCAAAGGTCTCGCCTTTCTGGCTGAAATAGCGGAATCGATCAAGAAACTTACTCATTCCGGGCTCTCCTGCTCTGTAATCAGGCGTGGCGCTGACGCCCGCCTGTTGTTTTTTTGCACCCTAACCGTTGCCCGGTGACGCCAGCTTGATAAGGATCAAGCAGGTCGCCAGCGCGGTATTGCGCGCGACCGGCAACTACTCACTAAGGGGTAGCACGACATTTCCAATTAACTTTATGATTTGTAAGGTTAATAACCATCAGTTATGCTGCCGATTAACCCTTAAAACAATATGGATACTATTAAGAGGTAGACGGCAGTGTTGTCTCCTCAGAACCGCCGTCAGCCAGGTCTATTCGCGCTGACGCCAGCCGTAAGCCACCAGCATGATCAGCGGACAGGCAACGTAGAACGCCAGAAACACCACCATCGCGCCAGCAGGCGAGCCGGTCAGCGCCAGTGAGGTGCCAAAGGCTTTGGGAATAAAGAAGCCGCCAATCGCGCCAATCGCCGAGATAAAGCCCAATGCCGCAGAGGTTTCCGTTGCCGCCTCGCGCTGCGCCTGCTCCTCACTGCCGCCGCTGGCGCGTACACGCGCCAGTGTGCGGGCACGGAAGATCATCGCAATCATCTGGAAAGTGGAGCCGCTGCCCAGACCGGCAGTGATAAACAGCCCCATAAACACCACGAAGAAGGCGATAAAACTGCCGGAGCCACTGCCTGGCAGCGTCAGAAACAGCGCTGCGGTAAAGCAGGCCATCAGCACAAAGTTGACCAGCGTGACCTGCTTGCCGCCCAGTTTGTCAGACAAGGCACCGCCCGCCGAACGCGCCAGCGCGCCCAGTAACGGGCCAAGAAAAGCGAAGTAAAGAATGTGCACATCCGGAAACTGAGTGCGCGACAGCATGGCGAAACCAGCGGAAAAACCGATAAACGAACCAAATGTCGCCAGATAAAGAAAGCCCAGCAGCCACAGATCGCGACGCTTTAGTACCGGCAGTTGCTGACGCAGTGAAGCCTGCGCCTGCGCCAGGTCGTTCATGCCGAACCAGGCCGCCAGTGAGGCCAGCGCCAGCAGCGGGATCCATACCCAGGCCACGTTCTGCAGCCACAGGGTACTGCCGTCTGGCTGCACCACGCCGTCACCGCCAAAAATGGCAAACATCGGCACCGCGATCACCAGCGGCGCAGCCAGCTGCATCACACTGACGCCGAGGTTACCCATACCGCCGTTGATGCCCAGCGCGCCGCCCTGCTGGCGTTTAGGAAAGAAGAAGCTGATATTGCCCATGCTGGAGGCGAAATTCGCCCCGGCAAAACCGCACAGTAAGGCAATCATGACAAACACCTCGTACGGGGTGGCGGTGTCCTGCACCACCCAGCCCAGCCACAGGCAAGGGATGATCAAAATGGCGGTACTGCAGGTGGTCCAGCGGCGACCACCAAACAGCGGTACCATAAACGAATAGGGAATGCGTAACAGCGCGCCAGACACTGACGGCAATGCGGTCAGCAGAAACAGCTGGTCGGTGGTGAAGGTGAAACCGACTTTCGGCAGATTGAGCGCCACCGCGCTAAACAGCATCCAGACGCAGAACGCCAGCAGCAGACAAGCGACTGAGATCCACAGGTTGCGCCGGGCGACCTGCCGCCCCGCAGCCTGCCAGAACGCCGCATCATCCGGGCGCCATTCCTGTAACGCACAACCGCCCTGGGGAACAGATAAAGGAGTCCGTGACATGATTACCTCTCAAACTATGTGGTTTTGAAGTAACATAGGGATCTCATCGCGGGCGATGTTGACGTGTATCAAGGCGGCGGTTTGTTGTGCAGGCGACGACGAGCGTGCGCCGGGAAAAACGGTGCAAGATGCAACAAAAATCTGTTTGCTTTCAAATAACTAGACAATCGTCTTTGTGCAGCTTAGCTGCGCAGCAATTAAGGATTACTCCCTAAGTGGTATTCCCATGCCACCCAGGACGAGGGTATTAGTCACTTTTTTCAGCCAGGGTAACGACATAGTGCGAAAACGAAATCTGATGAGTCGACTGACGCCGCTGTCGCTGGTTAATCAGCTGGCACTGCTGATGCTGCTGCTGGCCGCCATTGGCCTGATCGGTATGTCGCTCTCTGGCTGGTTATCCTGGCGCGTACAGGGCAATGCGCACGCCATCAATCAGGCCGGTTCGTTACGCATGCAAAGCTACCGGCTGCTGGCGGCGGTGCCGCTCAGCGACGCCGATAACGCGCTGCTGAAGACTTTCGACGCCACGCTGGAAAACAGTGAACTGCGCCATACCAGCGCGCGCGAACAGCAAAATGCCCGTCTGCAGCAGCTCGACGATTACTGGCGCACCACACTGCGTCCGGCGCTGCTTCAGGCCAATAATCAGAATCAGGTGCGTGATGCCGTACGCCAGTTTGTCTCGCAGATCGATACGCTGGTTTCCGCCATCGACAGCCGCACCGAACAGCGGCTGGCGCTGGTAACCACGCTGCAATATGGCCTCGTGGCGGTGATGGTGCTGTTGCAGTTGTTCGCCCTGTTCTGGCTGCGCCGCCGCCTGCTGAAGCCGTGGCGTAAGCTGATTGTGCAGGCCGAGGCCATCGGCCAGGGCGATTTCAGTCAGCGCACTCTGCTGCGCGGCGAGGATGAGATGGCGACGCTCGCCCGCACGCTGGGCAGCATGTCGCAGGAACTGGCGCAGAGCTATGCCCGGCTGGAGCAGCGCGTACTGGAAAAAACCGCCGATTTGCAGCAAAAACACGAAGAGCTCTCCTTTCTGTATCGCGCCAGTTTGCAACTGCACAGTGATGCGCCGCTGTCACAGCGTCTGACGCGGGTTGAGAGTGAATTACAGCGGCTGTTGCCGCTCACCCAGGTCCGCATCGAGCAATATGACGCACAGAGCGATACCCCTGCCACAGACAATGAGCACAATGATACGCACAGTTTCAGCTGGCAGCTGGCGGATGAACAGCTTTGCTATGGCCGCTTGTCCGGCCAGCTGGCGAGCGGGCAACGATTAAACAGCGGACAACGCCAGTTGCTGGCGACACTCGCCGAACAGATTACCGCCACGCTGTCGCTGGCGCGACAAAGTGACTACCAGCAGCAGCTGGTGGTAATGGAAGAACGGGCTGCCATCGCCCGCGAACTGCACGACTCCATCGCCCAGTCGCTGTCGTTTCTGAAAATTCAGCTCAGTTGTATCCAGATGCAGGGAGAACAGTTACCCGAAACTACCCGGCAACAGCTGGCTACAATGCGTCAGGAGCTGAATGCCTCATGGCGCCAGCTGCGCGAGCTGCTCGCCACCTTCCGCCTGCGCTTTAGCGAACCCGGCCTGCAGGCGGCGCTGACCGCCACCTGCCATGAATTCAGTGAACGCCTGGGTTTTGAGGTGGCGCTGCAGGCAGCCGCGCGCCTGCCGGCAATACCACCGCATCAGGCTATCCACCTGGTGCATATCGTGCGTGAGGCGCTGAATAATATTTATAAACATGCCCATGCCGACGCGGCGGGCATCGTGGTGCAGGCTGATGAACAGCAGATCGCGCTGACAGTCTGGGACAACGGATGCGGTATAGCTTCCGGCACGCTGCCGGAAAATCATTATGGACTGATTATTATGCGCGATCGGGCGCAGCACCTCGGTGGCGTCTGTACCATTTCTCCGCGCGCAGCGGGCGGTACAGAAGTCAGGGTGCAGTTCCCGCGCTTTCCTTTAGCGAAATCGCCAGGAGAATACGATGAGTGACCCCACTACCCTGCTGCTGATTGACGATCACCCGCTAATGCGCAGCGGCGTTAAACAGCTGCTCGCCCTCGACCCACAGCTGCAGGTGATCGGCGAAGCGGGCAATGGCCCGGCGGGGATTGAGCTGGCGAAAACGTTGCAGCCCGATATGATCCTGCTGGATTTAACTATGCCCGGCGTTAACGGTCTGGAGACCCTGACACTGTTACGCCAGTCCGGCGCCAAAAGCCGCATTATCGTCTTCAGCGTCTCTGACAGCCAGGAAGATGTGGTGGAAGCGCTGCGTCTGGGCGCTGATGGTTATCTGCTGAAAGATATGGAGCCAGAAATATTGCTGCAGTCACTGCAACAGGCGGCGCAGGGTAAGATGGTGCTCAGCGAAGGGCTGAATGCCATCCTGGCGCACAACCTGCGCGAGGGTAACAGCCAGCCTGACCGCGCGCTGTCGCAACTGACGCCGCGCGAACGTGATATTTTCCGTTTAATTGCGCAGGGGTTGCCGAATAAGACCATCGGCCGCCGTCTGAATATCAGTGAAAGTACCGTGAAAGTGCATGTGAAACATTTGCTGAAAAAGATGCAGCTGAAATCGCGCGTGGAAGCGGCAATCTGGGCGATACAGCAGGGGAAAGTGTAACCGGCTGGCACTGCGCTGATAAGATGCTGACAAGGCGGGAATCGCGGCACTGACCCGCTTTCGTGAGCCAGTGCCTGCCAGGCAGCCGTGGTGCCTGTGCGAGTGAGTTACGCTAAATCTTCACCGTTCGATGCAATCACCTGCTGATACCAGCTAAAGGATTTCTTCTTATAGCGGTTGCCGGTGCCATTAATGGTGTCATCAAGATCGACATAGATAAAGCCATAGCGCTTCGACATCTCACCGGTCGACATGCTCACCAGGTCAATACAGCCCCACGGGGTGTAGCCCATCAGATCCACGCCATCGGCAATCGCATCGGCCATCGCTTCAATATGCTTACGCAGATAGTTGATGCGGTAGTCATCTTCGACGCGGAAATCTGCATCAGGTTTATCAATCGCGCCCAGACCATTTTCGACAATAAACAGCGGTTTCTGGTAACGGTCATACAGCTGGTTCAGCGCGATGCGCAGGCCAACCGGATCGATTTCCCAGCCCCAGTCGCTGGCTTCGAGGAATGGGTTACGCACGCCGCCCAGCAGGTTACCGCCGGAGCTGTCCGCATCCGGATTCGTATCGTTAACCGTGGTGGACATGTAATAGCTGAAGCCAACATAATCCACCGGATGCGCCGCCAGCAGTTCCAGATCGCCCGGCTCAATCTCCAGTTCCACACCCAGTTTTTTCCACAGGCTCTGTGCGTAGTACGGATATTTACCGCCCACCTGCACATCCGCGCAGTAGAAGTTAAACATCTGTCCATCCTGCAGCGCTGTCAGCTGGTTCAGCGGGTTACAGTCGTAGGCATAGGTGGTGGCGTAAATAATCATGCAGCCGACTTTGAGGCTGGTATCAAATTCATGGGCGATTTTCACCGCCTTGCTGCTGGCGACAAACTGGTTATGCCAGGCCTGGAACTTCGCCTGCGGCTCCAGCGCGCCGGTTTTTACCGTCAGCCCCTGGCTCATAATAGGGAAATGAACGGCGCTATTAATCTCGTTAAAGGTCATCCAGTATTTGACCTGTTTGCCAAAACGTTCAATGACGGTGCGGGCAAAGCGCTCATAAAAACCGATCAGTTCACGGTTTTTCCAGCCGCCATATTCCGTCGCCAGTTTCAGCGGCATTTCATAATGGGAAATGGTGATCACCGGCTCAATACCGTGCGCGAGGCAGGTATCAATCACCTGCTGATAGTGCGCCAGACCTGCCTCATTGGGCGTCTGTTCCACGCCGTTTGGATAGATGCGCGTCCAGGCGATGGAAAAGCGGTAGCATTTGAAACCCATCCCGGCGAACAGGGCAATGTCTTCTTTAAAACGGTGGTAGTGGTCAATGCCCTTATGGTTCGGATAGGTGAATTGCGGGTCGAGGGCGAAGTCAAACTCAGGTGAGGCAACGATGTTCAGGCGCTGTTTACCACCGGGGAATGCATCTGCAATCGACAACCCTTTGCCGTCTTCGTTATACGCCCCTTCCACCTGATTCGCTGCGGTGGCGCCGCCCCATAAGAAATGCTGAGGAAACTTGTTGCTCATTGACCCTACTCCTGTTGTAAACAATCAAAAGATGAACAGCGGCTGAGTCTTACTCCAGCAACCCAGCACTCAGACTTTTCAGCAGTGTATGCGAAAAACTAAAGGTGAAACAGGGACATCTCGTGGCCCGGTTGTGCCCGTTTTACGTCCTGTTGCCCTACCATTCCACTGCGCCCTTGCAAATTTGAGGCGTGCGCGAACCGGCAGGATAAAACCTTCATTTTTCGCCGCGAAAAGCCTGCGCGCGTCATGTTGTTTTAATAATGCCAGTCAATAATAAAGCGCCAACTTAATCACCTGATAATGTGATGACTAACTAAATATCACTGGTATATGATAGGTTCAATTAAGCTGGGTGAAAGACAGGTAATATTGTTTTTTCAGCATATCCACTCCACGCTGGCAGATAAAACCAACGGGCACGTTTTCTGATAGTTTATTTATAACTGGTTTAAAATATGAAAATCATCTATTTGCAGCTGCTTATTGCCATCCTGTTTGAAGTGGTTGGCACCACATTACTAAAATATGCTGAAGGTTTCACCCGCCCTCTCTATGGTGTCGCCACGCTGGCATGTTATGGTGTAGCGTTTTATTGCCTGTCGCTGACTCTGCAACACATTCCTACGGGTATTGCTTACGCCATCTGGTCCGGCGTCGGTATCGTACTGATTTCACTTGCCGCCTGGGTGCTGCATGGTCAGAAAATTGATCTGGTGGGTGTTATTGGACTGGCATTTATTATTGTCGGCGTCATTATTGTGAATGTCTTTTCAAAATCAATGCCACATTAAAGCGAAAACTGGCGAGATAATATTTTTTATCGCGCCAGTGACAACGCATCACTATTACGCCATCTCTTCCCCACGACAGAACATGCTTACTGCCCCGCCCAATTCTTACCTTCCCTCCGCCACCGGAAGAGCATCAAGAAATACCTTAGCGTCCAAAAACAAATACACGTCAGTCAACAACATAAAAATCAACCGGCCATCCTTCATTACCATAATCAGACCATATAAAGGTGGAAATTGCTAATTTGACAAAAGGTGCATCCATGCTACATTTTTATCCTCACCCTTATTAAATAAAGTGACAGGCATGTCGAAAAAAAGAGAGGATATTATAAATACCGCCACGGCGCTGTTTAATCAGGAAGGATATAAGTCAGTTGGCGTGGACAGGATTGCGTCTCTTACGGGTGTCTCAAAATTAACACTATATCGACATTTCCCTTCAAAAGAACAACTTATCATTGAGGTTCTGCATAAGAAAAAAGAGGACTTCCTGCAGGACATCCACCAGAACATGGTAAATCAGGAAACTATTCGCGATAAACTGTTCGCTTTCTTTAATTATTACCATGAATGGTTTAAACATGAAAACTTCCGCGGCTGCATGCTGGTTCATTCACTGGCGGAGTTTGGTAATAAACATTGCGCGATTATTGACGTTAATCGGGAAATGAAACAGCGACTCATTCAGATATTATTGACTACTCTGGCGCCCGTAGTGAAAGGCGAACGCGCGCAACGTATTGCCTACACGTTTATTCTGCTGATTGATGGCGCGGTGACCACAGAAGTCATCTGGTGTGCCAACAATGAATACTCTCCCGCGCTGGTGGCCTGGTCGACGGCCAAAACGCTCCTTGAAGCAGAGGGGATATTCCTGTAATAAACAGCAGATATCACGTTTGTGGCGCTGTTATTTATGATGCCAGTTTATTGATTGTTGATATACATTACCATTATTTATTAGATATATTAGCTATTATCATTCAAAATATAAACCAGTCAGTACTCACCAGCCATCGGCATTTGACGCTTAGGCACCAAAGAACAACCAGTAAGAAAAAATACACAGGCAAATCAACAAAATAATTTTCAATTAAGTAGCGAAAAAATATTCCTGTTGAAAAACAGATCTGTTTACTTTAATTTGTTTTCACCCAAGTATCAGAGGTGTAGCATCATGAATGGTTTAGATTGCCTTAACACTTTAATTACCAGCAAAATATACGCACCTCTACGCTACCCCAGGCCGGGGCGCAGCCTTAATAACCGCAAATAAAATAATTAGCCCGCCATACAAGCAACATGTAAATCATTATTGAATATAAAATGTGAGCCGTCGTTATGTAATATCCCTCATCAATAATGCAGCGAGAGAATGGACTCATGAATATTCAGGGATTTTCCCCGTACAATAATCGCTCTGCGCAGGGCAGAAACTGCGACAGTCATAGTGCGAACATCTGCGGCGCCTGGTGCACATTATTACCCCCGCCAGAACCCTGCCGCGAACTCACCCGCCGTTTGCGCGATGCCATGCTTGCCATCGCTGGCTGTAACCGCCACTGGTGCGCCATCCCGTTGCAGGGCAGCGGCACTTTCGCCACAGAAGCGATGCTTTGCTCTTTACTCTCCGCTACGGATCATCTGTTGATTGTCACCAATGGCGACTCAGCCGACAGGATGATCGAGATGGCGCATATTCATCATATCCGCTACTCAGTACTGACGCTCGACAAGCAGCGCGGCATTGATCTGGCTCAGGTGGCGCAATGCCTGGCACAGGATCACACCATTACTCATCTCGCTGCCGTACACTTTGAAACGCAGTTTGGCGTCAAGAATGAGATAGATGGTCTCGCCCGACTGGCGACGCAATATGGTTGCCGCCTGCTGGTGGACATCAGCGCCACCTTTGGCATATTGCCTCTGAATTTTACCGCGCCAGGACTGGCCGCTGCCGCCCTCTCCATTAGCCAGTGCCTGCATGGTGCACCCGGTATGGCGTTTGTGCTGGTACGCCACAATGAGTTAACGCCCAGCGCACCACCGCGCGTGTTTAGTCTCGATCTCAAAGCGCAGTATCAGGCGCTGAAAGAGCATGGGCAGTGGCGCTTCACGCCGCCTTTGCAGGTGATGCAGGCGCTACAACAGGCCATTGACGCGTATCAGCGCCAGGGTGGGCGTGAGGCACGCTTCCAGCTCTACTGCCAGCGTATGATCTATTTGTTGCAGGGCATGGCAGCGTCAGGATTCCAGCCACTGGTTGAGCCGCAACATTGCGCACCAATATTCGTCACGCTGGTGACGCAGGAGCCGATTGATTTCAACGCGCTGGATGAACAGCTGCGCTGGTTGCAGACACCGCTGGCGGTAAGCCGCAATGGTGCCAGCAGCCTGCGTATCGGTATTCAGGGAGAGATGGAGGCCAGTGACATTGACGACTTACTGGCCACCATTAAGGTGGCGATGTTGCCCTCATCACACCTGCCGCGGCAGCAAGTGACGTCAGAGTAACACTTAACAAAACGGGTGCCTGAATCCATACTCGCGCAGCTGAAAGGAGATCACTATGCGCCTTGCATGTCTTATGGCCGGTTGCAGTCAGCGTTTATTGCCATTAACCGCCACACATCATCAGGCCTGTTTACGGGCAGGCAATCAGCGCATTATTGATTATCAGCTGCGAGCATTTGATCGCGCGGGTATCGGCCATAAGACGTTTGTTCTCGGTCATGGCGCGGCGGAATTATCGGTGATCCTGTTTGAATTACTGCGCCACAGCCACGTGGTATTGCTGAACAATCCGCTGCATCACGTGCTTAATCTCGACTGGAGTGCCTTGCTGGTGCTGAGCAAACATGACGGTCCGGTGATTTATTATGAAGGCGATCTGCTGATCCCGCCTTCCCTGCTGAAACAGCTCAGTAACCATCCGGCGGAAATCTGCCTGGCGATTGATTCTGACAGCCAGGCAGCGGGCAAAACGCCGCAGGTCTTTAGTGCAGGCGGTAAGAGTCACACCGGCTTGCCGCTCGCCAGACGTGATGACGTATTCGCCCCCGCCAGAGCAGACGAGGGGCGCTTTATTGCGTTAGTGAAACTCAGCGACGCGGCGCGCCACTTTGTGGTGGAGCAGCTGTCTGCATTATCTTTTGAAGGCGATGCCCAGCTGTATAATATTTTTGACCGTGCCTTTGCACGCTTTTCCTCCGCTCTGATTGATACGGCGGGTCGCCCGTGGATCAGGGTGGACAGCGCGGATAATCTGCTGCGGGCGGCAACGCTGGCAGAAGAGATTGTTAATGCCTGACGGTCATCGCCAGCGCGATTTGCCGGCAGCCTGTACTTTAGCGCTATAATCGCGGCAATTTCCCTGAATAAGGATGTCACCATGACCACCGACAGCCCGGTCAGGCTTCGGCCACTGGAACGCGAAGATCTTCATTTCGTTCATCAACTCGATAACAACGCCAGCGTGATGCGCTACTGGTTTGAAGAGCCTTATGAGGCGTTTGTCGAGTTGTCCGATCTTTACGACAAGCATATTCACGATCAGAGCGAACGGCGCTTCGTGGTGGAACATCACGGGGTCAAAGTGGGTCTGGTTGAGCTGGTGGAGATTAACCATATTCACCGCCGGGCGGAATTCCAGATCATTATCGACCCGGCGCATCAGGGTAAAGGGTTAGCCAGCAAGGCGGTAAAACTGGCGATGGACTATGGTTTTTCGGTGCTGAATCTCTACAAGCTATATCTGATTGTCGATAAAGAGAACGAAAAAGCCATTCATATCTACAGCAAGCTGGGGTTTGATATTGAGGGTGAACTGATCCATGAGTTCTTTATTAACGGCGAGTATCGCAACACCATTCGCATGTGTATTTTCCAGCATCAGTATCTGACGAAGTACAAATCGGGCGGCTCGATGGTTCACCCTGCCGCACAGTGATGCCAGTGAGGCTTGCTGAGCCTCACTGCGGGAACAGCAGCATACTACTGCTGTTCCCGGCAGAACGTCTATTCAGGCGATCAGCCGCCGCGTGCGCCAACCGGATTCAGCGTCACCAGCAGGCTTTCCGGCTTCAGGGTGTACATGCCACCATTAAACGGATCGACCACCAGCCAGCCTGGCACGCCGAGCAGCGGGATATTACCCACGCTGTACCACAGGTTAGCCTCGCCTTCGAGCGCCAGCGTCTGCGGCACATAACCCGGTGCTTCCAGCATTACGCGAAAGTGTTTTTTACCAAAATAGCTGCCATCGGATTTCGCCAGCGTCGCCGTAAACGGCGTTCGTCCCTGCGCGACTGCGCGGCCGGTCTCATCCTGTACCACCACGCTGGCGCCCTGCGGCCGGGAATCAATCCGTACCGACTGCGTTTCGCTGCCCACAATGGTTGCGCAGCCGCTCAGCATCACCAGTGAAACCAGAGCCAGTAAAATCGCTTTCATAATCCATCTCACAGCAATTAAATAATGCTGATAGTCTAAGCGCTGTGCGGCGGCTTTTCATCCGCTAACGCCGCTATTGCCAGGCGTTATAAGACAAATTTTCAGTGAATCATCAATGATGACAACAGTTTGCCAGCGCAGCAATATCTTGTGGCGTGGTACGGCAGCAACCGCCAATCACTCTGGCGCCCGCCGCGCGCCACTCCGGCAGCTTGTCGCTTAATGTGCAGCCTGCGGCGGCATGGCTCCACGTTTTCGTTGCAGCATCGTACTGCTCACCAGAGTTGGGATAGACCACCAGAGGTTTGCTGCTCAGCGCCGCCAGCGTGTGGAGTGCCGCCGTGACGCTCTCCAGCGCTATACAGTTAATGCCGAGCGCCACGACCTGCGGGGTATGCTCCAGCAACGCCAGCACATCCGCCAGCGGCGTGCCGTCACTGAGATGCTCACTGTCACGCAGGGTGAAGGTGAACCAGGCAGGCGTGTCCGGGAACTCCGCCAGCAACGCCACCAGCGCCAGGATTTCGCTAAACGAAGGCAGCGTTTCGCAGGCCAGCAGATCGACGCCCGCCGCCACCAGCGCCGCCACGCGCGGACGATGAAAAGCCATCATTTCATCTTCCGGCAGCAGGTAATCGCCACGATATTCCGCGCCATTCGCCAGATAAGCACCGTAAGGCCCAACCGATCCCGCCACCAGCAGCGGGCCAGTTTCAGGGTGCTGCGCCAGATAATCAGCACGCGCCTGCAGCGCCAGCTGCGCACTTTTGCTAATCAGCGCCTGTGCCTGTGCGGCATCCAGACCACGTGCCGCAAAGCCCAGCGGCGTCGCCTGATAGCTGGCGGTAATCGCACACTGCGCGCCAGCGGCGAAATAGTCGTAGTGCACCTGATAAATCAACTCCGGGTTCTCCATCAGCACCTTCGCTGACCACAGGTTGTCGGCCAGATTACAGCCACGCGCTTCCAGTTCGGTCGCCAGTGCGCCATCCAGTACCAGCGTGTTGCGCTGAGCCAGAATATCCGCCACAGGATTGTTAAACGACATGTTCCGTCTCCCGGTTAATTTCACGTTTTTTCAGCCGCTGTGTGACATGGTACGCAACGTAGCACAGCACCACAAAAGGAATGCCACACCACAGGGCGATGCGCTGGCTCGGATCAAAGACCAGACCGACACAGGCCAGCAGGCAGAGCAGGAAACCCAGTATCGGCGTCAGCGGGAACCATGGCGCACGATATTTCAGTTCTGACAGCGGACGGCCTGCACGCAAATGCTGGCGACGAAACGCGTAATGTGCCGCGCAGATACTCAGCCACACCGCCACCACGGCAAAACCAGAGATGGCGGAAAGCGCGACAAACACCGTATCCGGCGCCACCACACTGGAGAACAGCGCCAGCAGGCCGCCAAGCATACTGACGGAAATCGCCACCAGCGGAATACCGCGCCGCGTCATACTGGCGAAGCAGCGCGGCAGCGTGCGCTCATTGGCCAGCGACCACAGCATACGGCCGGAAGCGTACAGCCCCGAGTTCGCCGCAGACAGAATCGCGGTCAGGATAACAAAGTTGAAGATATCGGCGGCATAAGGGATGCCGATTTTCTCGAACACCAGCACAAAAGGACTTTTCACAATCCCGGCCTGATCCATCGGAATCAACGCCGCCAGCACCAGCACGGTGCCAAGGAAAAAGATCACCAGCCGCGCCAGCGTGGTGCGGATCGCTACCGGCACCACTTTATGCGGATTCTCAGTTTCACCGGCGGCGATGCCAATCAGCTCCGTCCCCGAGAAAGCAAAGTTGACCGCCACCATCGTCATCAGAATCGGCAGCCCACCGTGCGGCAGCCAGCCGGACGCAGTGATATTGTGGAAGAATGGCGCGCTGGAGCCATCTTTCATTGGAATAAAGCCAAACATCGCGCAGGCGCCAAGAATGATAAACGCCAGAATAGTAACCACTTTGATAATCGAGAACCAAAACTCTCCCTCGGCAAAAAAGCGCGAGGAGATAATGTTCAGCAGGAAGATAACGGTGCAGAAGATCAGGCACCACAGCCACACTGGCGTGTCCGGGAACCAGTACTGCATACAGAAACCGGCGGCAGTCAGGCTGGAGCCAAGCGCCACCGTCCAGGTCAGCCAGTAAAGCCAGGCAACGGTGTAGCCGGTCGCCGGACTGAGATAGCGCGCGGCATAGACATGAAACGCGCCGGTTTCCGGCATCGCTACCGACAGCTCACCGAGGCACAGCATCACCAGATACACGACCAGCGCGCCAATCAGATACGCCAGCAAAGTTCCGGCCGCGCCGGTGGTGGAAATAATATACCCGGTATTAAAAAACAGCCCGGTGCCAATCACACCACCCAGCGAAAGCATCACCAGGTGGCGTGCTTTCATGGTGCGTTTAAACTGCGTGGAAGTTGAACCCTGTTCGTCTGTCTGCATTCTGTTTAACCATATGGACGTCTAAACTTCTATATGGGAGAAACGTTATACAGGGGGAGTTCACGGAAAGCAACGCCATAATCATAGGGGTGAAAGCTTAATCAAACAGGCGCTCCAGATAGCGTTCCAGCGCCATACGCGAACTGAAACCGTAGGGAATACCATAGTGATCGGGGCGCTCGCCCGCGAGGTAGATGGGAAACTGCGTATAGTGATCACAGGTTTTCATCTCGCTGGCCGGTTCCGCAATATGCTGGCTTTTCTCTTTCAGCGTCGGATGGATGATCAGGGCGGTACGACCCATCCGCGCTTCACGGTTCACATACACATAGTGGTCGCCGCGCCGGTAACCATAGGTTTTCGGCGTCACCGCATCCATCTCAAATCCGGCTTTTTCCAGTACGCGCGCCACCTCATCAGGTCGTAGATACATACTTGTTCCTCTCCGTGTTGCATTCGTGTTGCAAAAACCCCGCCACCTTACAACAGGGCTGGCGGACGGGCTTTCGGAATAGTCCAGAAACCATTTACGCTACAGCACATGGTCTACACTTAACTTCAGCTATCAACGCAAAGGGAGCGAAATATGTTTAATAAAACGACGAAAACCGAAGATATCGATATCAACCAGGATGTTTCGTTACTGGCGGATACGCTTGACGATCTGTTGAAATCCTACGGCAGCAAAACCAAAGATGAGATCGACTCCGCACGCGTGAAAGCAGAATCGCTGTTAAAAGAGACCCGGGCGAAGCTGAATGGCCGTAACCGGGTGACCCAGGCGGCGAAAGACGCGGGCACTCAGGTCGATAACTATGTACATGATAAACCATGGCATGGTGTCGGCATTGGTACGGCGGTCGGCATTGTGGTGGGCGCCCTGCTGGCGTCGCGTCGCTAATCCCCTCACTTCCCTCTCCGATCCCTGCCCTGGTGGCGGGGATTTTTTTTGCCTGCGACAAATTACTTAGCGAAAAAATAATTTTTTATCTTGCAACCCGCATGGCATAAGGCTTTAGCAGACCTGCGTCTTAAGAAATATGAAAGCACTATATGTGGTGCGGTTGATTTTGACGGGCACTATATCTAGTATTACGAACATCAGGTTCACCACAAGTGGTGGACAACATAATGGGCGAATCAGTGGCAGAAGGTGATTCGCAAAACGCAGCGCTTCTGACGATAAAGGTAAATACGAATCATGAGCATTATTATTTACACTAAAGATAACTGTGTCCAGTGCAATGCAACGAAAAATGCCATGGATAAAAAAGGAATTCACTATCAGCTGGTTAATCTCGACCACGAACCCGCTGCCGTAGAAACCCTGAAATCGCTGGGCTACCGTCAGGTACCGGTGGTGATGGCGGCCAACGATCACTGGAGTGGTTTCCGCCCGGACAAAATCTCTGCATTAGGCCAGCTGGCTATGGCGCAGGGCTAATACCATGTTTCCACTGGTCTATTTCTCCAGCCAGTCGGAAAACACGCACCGTTTTATCAGCCGTTTGGGCTTACCGGCGCGGCGCATTCCGCTGGACAGCGCGCAGCGCTTACAGGTGGAAACCCCCTATATCCTGGTGGTGCCGAGCTACGGTGGCGGCAGCGCGCGCGGCGCTGTCCCCAAACAGGTGATTCAATTTCTGAATGATGAAGCCAACCGCCGCCTGATTCGCGGCGTGATCGCAGCGGGTAACCGCAACTTCGGCGAAGCCTTTTGCATTGCGGGCGACATCATTGCGCAAAAATGTCAGGTTCCCTACCTCTATCGCTTCGAGTTACTGGGGACCGCCGATGACATAGCTAACGTACGAGCGGGAGTAACCCAATTTTGGCAACGACAGACAGCACTCTCATAAAACCAGCCGCCACGGCGCTGGACTATCATGCGCTTAACGCGATGCTTAACCTTTATGATGCTGACGGCCGTATTCAGTTTGATAAAGACCACGAAGCGACGCGCCAGTTTTTCCTGCAGCATGTGATCCCAAACAGCGTCCCGTTCGATTCGCTGGAGCAACGTCTGCAGTATCTGGTGGCGGAAGGCTACTATGAAGCCGAAGTGCTTAACGCCTGGTCATTTGATTTTGTCCGCAGCCTGTTCGAAAAAGCTTATGCGGCGCGTTTCCGCTTTCAGACGTTCCTCGGTGCCTGGAAGTTCTACACCAGCTATGCGCTGAAAACGTTTGATGGCAAACGCTATCTGGAAAACTTTGAAGATCGCACCTGCATGCTGGCGCTGACCCTTGCGCAGGGCGATGAAAAGCTGGCCGTCTCGCTGATGGAAGAAGTGCTGTCCGGCCGCTTCCAGCCTGCCACGCCAACCTTCCTGAACTGCGGTAAACAGCAGCGCGGTGAGCTGGTCTCCTGCTTCCTGCTGCGTATCGAAGATAATATGGAGTCGATTGGCCGCTCCGTGAACTCCGCCCTGCAGCTGTCCAAACGCGGCGGTGGTGTGGCGTTCCTGCTCTCCAACCTGCGTGAAGCGGGTGCGCCGATTAAGCGTATTGAAAACCAGTCCTCCGGCGTGATCCCGGTGATGAAGATGCTGGAAGATGCCTTCTCCTACGCCAACCAGCTCGGTGCGCGTCAGGGCGCGGGCGCGGTATATCTGCATGCCCATCACCCGGATATTCTGCGTTTTCTGGATACCAAACGCGAAAACGCCGACGAGAAAATCCGTATTAAAACGCTGTCGCTGGGTGTGGTGATCCCGGATGTCACTTTCCAGCTGGCGCGTGATAATCAGCAGATGGCGCTGTTCTCGCCGTATGACGTCGAGCGTATTTACGGTAAACCGTTCGCCGATATCAGCATCAGCGAAAAATATGACGAGATGCTGGCTGACGATCGCATCAGTAAGACCTTTATTAATCCGCGCGAATTTTTCCAGACGCTGGCGGAAATCCAGTTTGAGTCCGGCTATCCGTACATCATGTATGAAGATACCGTAAATCGCGCCAACCCAATTAACGGGCGGATTAATATGAGCAACCTGTGCTCTGAGATCCTGCAGGTGAATACGCCAACTGAGTACAACGACGATCTCAGCTACCGTCAGGTGGGCCGTGATATTTCCTGTAATCTCGGTTCGCTAAATATCGCCCATGCGATGGACTCGGATGACTTTGGTCATACCGTGGAGATTGCTATCCGCGCGCTGACGGCGGTATCCGATATGAGCCATATCGCCTCTGTGCCGTCGATTGCCGAAGGCAATGCGCAGTCGCACGCAATTGGTCTTGGCCAGATGAACCTGCACGGCTATCTGGCGCGTGAAGGCATTATGTATGGCTCGGAAGAGGGGCTGGATTTCACCAATATCTACTTCTATTGCGTGACTTACCACGCGCTGCGCAGCTCAAACCAGCTGGCACGCGAACGCCAGCAGACCTTCTCCGGTTTCCGCGAATCGCGTTACGCCACGGGTGAATACTTTGCGCAGTATGTCGATCAGTCCTGGCAGCCGCGCACCGCGCGTATCGCCCGGCTGTTTGCCGATGCCGGTATCCAGCTGCCGACGCAGGCCGACTGGCTGGCGCTGCGCGAGGCGGTGATGCGCGATGGTCTGTATAACCAGAACCTGCAGGCGATCCCGCCGACCGGCTCTATTTCATATATCAACCACGCGACATCGAGTATTCACCCGATTGTGTCGCGCATTGAGATCCGTAAAGAGGGCAAAACCGGTCGCGTCTATTATCCGGCGCCGTTTATGAACAATGATAATCAGCATCTGTATAAAGATGCCTACGATATCGGACCGGAAGCGATTATCGATACCTATGCTGAAGCGACGCGCCATGTCGATCAGGGGCTGTCACTGACACTGTTCTTCCGCGATACCGCCACCACGCGCGATATCAACAAGTCGCAGATTTACGCCTGGAAGAAAGGGATCAAAACCCTCTACTACATCCGTCTGCGTCAGATGGCACTGGAAGGCACCGAAGTACAGGGCTGCGTGTCCTGTTCGCTGTAATTCACCCTGGCGCCCCACCGCATCGCGGGGCGTATTACTGTCGTCAGTGCTAATGGACTGGCTCTCTGTCACGTGCGGTAGTGATGACGCAGGTGACAGAGACGCACAACACAGATAAAAGAACTCAATTATGACCACATTAAAACGCGTACAAGCGATTAACTGGAACCAGATTCAGGACGATAAGGATCTGGAAGTCTGGAACCGTCTGACCTCCAACTTCTGGCTGCCGGAAAAAGTACCGCTTTCCAACGATCTGCCTTCCTGGAATAGCCTGAGCGCGCAGGAGCAGCAGCTGACTATCCGCGTCTTTACCGGTCTGACGCTGCTCGATACCATTCAGAATACCCTCGGCGCACCCGCGCTGATGGCTGACTCGCTGACGCCACATGAAGAAGCGGTGATGTCGAATATCAGCTTTATGGAAGCAGTGCATGCACGCTCCTACAGCTCGATTTTCTCCACGCTGTGCCACACCAGTGACGTCGACGCCGCTTACCAGTGGAGTGAAGAGAATCCGCCGCTGCAGCGCAAAGCCGAAATTGTGCTGGAACACTATGCCGCGGAAGACCCGCTGAAGAAAAAAATCGCCAGCGTATTCCTCGAATCCTTCTTGTTCTACTCCGGCTTCTATCTGCCGATGTACTGGTCCAGCCGCGGTAAGCTGACTAATACCGCCGATCTGATCCGTCTGATTATTCGCGATGAAGCAGTACATGGTTATTACATCGGCTATAAATACCAGAAATCACTGGAAAAAGTAGACGACGCGCGCCGTGAAGAACTGCAAGCCTTCGCTTACGATTTGCTGCTGGCGCTGTATGAAAATGAGCTGGAATATACCGAAGCGCTGTATGCCGATGTCGGCTGGAGCGAAGAGGTGAAAGCCTTCCTGCACTACAACGCCAACAAGGCGCTGATGAATCTCGGTTATGAGGCGCTGTTTCCGGCGGAAATGGCTACCGTTAACCCGGCAATCCTCGCCGCGCTGTCGCCAAACGCTGATGAAAACCATGACTTCTTCTCTGGCTCCGGCTCCTCGTATGTGATGGGAAAAGCCGTCGATACCGAAGACGAAGACTGGAACTTTTAACCTGTCAGACCGGGCGCGGTTACAGCGCCCGTATAACTCGGCTCACCGTCTTTTAATTCCCGCTATTTCAGCCAATAAGGCTTTTTATTTCCTGATAATAAATTCGTCATATTCACCCTGCCAACGGAAATATCACCCCAACTTTCCGCCATTATTGCCCACAAAACGGCTGCCGGTGACAAAAAATATCAACAAATTTTCAGCGCAATTGGTACGCCGCAATCCCTTATCAGCACTGGCATTAACCGAGATTGCTGTCTCTGATAATTCGCTATCGAGGCGTATCAAGGGTTGTCAGATTGACTCAGTGTGCTAGGGTATATATCGAAATTATTCAACCAGGACACAAAAATATAAGATAACCAACCCACAACCAGGAATTTAAATATTGCATGGCAATTAAATTAGAAGTAAAGAATTTATATAAAGTTTTCGGGGAAAATCCTGAGCGTGCATTTAAGCACATCGAGAAAGGTATCAGCAAAGAAGCACTGCTGGAGAAAACCGGCCTCTCACTCGGGGTTAAAGACGCCAGTCTGGCCATTGAAGAAGGCGAGATATTTGTCATCATGGGATTATCCGGTTCCGGAAAATCTACTATGGTTCGCCTTCTCAATCGTCTGATAGAACCGACCCGCGGTCAGGTGATTATTGATGGTGTCGACATCGCGAAAATATCTGACAGCGAACTGCGTCAGGTGCGCCGAAATAAGATCAGCATGGTATTTCAGTCATTCGCGCTGATGCCGCATATGACGGTATTAAATAACACGGCTTTCGGCATGGAATTAGCTGGCATCCCGCTGCAGGAGCGGCAGGAAAAAGCGCTCGATGCGCTGCGTCAGGTCGGACTGGAAAATTGGGCTAACGCCTACCCTGATGAACTTTCCGGCGGTATGCGTCAGCGTGTGGGCTTAGCGCGCGCACTGGCGATTAACCCCGATATATTATTAATGGATGAAGCGTTCTCCGCGCTCGACCCATTAATCCGCACCGAGATGCAGGATGAGCTGGTGAAGCTGCAATCCCGCCATCAGCGCACCATCGTGTTTATCTCCCATGACCTCGACGAAGCGATGCGTATTGGCGATCGTATTGCCATTATGCAGGGCGGCGAAGTGGTGCAGGTCGGTACGCCTGATGAAATCCTTAACAGCCCGGCCAATGACTATGTGCGCACCTTCTTCCGCGGCGTCGATATCAGCCATGTGTTCAGCGCAAAAGATATTGCCCGCCGCAGTGCCGGCGCGCTGATGCGTAAGGCGCCGGGCTTTGGTCCGCGCACCGCGATTAAGTTACTGCAGGATGAAGACCGCGAATTCGGCTATGTGCTGGAGAAACAGAAATTTGTTGGTGTGGTATCGCAGGACTCACTGAAAGCGGCGCTGGCCGCCGGTGCAGGTCTGGATGCCGCGATGCTCGAAACCCCTGCCGCGATGCCGGGTGATACCTCCCTGAATGAACTGCTGTCCCATGTGGCGCAGGCGCCGTGCGCGGTGCCGATCGTCGGTGATGAAGGGCAGTACATCGGTATCATTTCCAAAGGCATGTTGTTACAGGCATTAGATCGCGAGGGGGCCAGCAATGAGTGAACAAAACGCTAATCCATGGGAAAGCGCATCCACACAGACCACACCACCAGCCAGTGACAGCGCCGCCAGCAACAGCGCCGATCCATGGGGGTCGCCTGCGGACAGCAGCGCCGCACCAGCGGATGGGGGCAGCAGCGCAGCACCCGCCGATGGCGGCAGCGCCGACGCCTGGGGTTCCCCCGCGCCGACCGGTGGTCATGATGCCGCAGCCAGCAGCAGTGACTGGCTGAACAGTGCGCCCGCGCCACAGGCAGAGCACTTTAATATTCTCGACCCGTTCCATAAAACGCTGATCCCGCTCGACAGCTGGGTGACGGAAGGCATCGACTGGGTGGTATCTCATTTCCGCCCGGTGTTCCAGGGTATCCGTGTGCCGGTGGATTATATCCTCAGTGCGTTCCAGCAGTTGCTGCTGGGCATGCCTGCCCCCATGGCGATTATCGTTTTCGCCCTGATCGCCTGGCAGCTCTCCAGCTTCGGCATGGGCATCGCAACGCTGGTGTCGCTGATTGCCATTGGCGCGATCGGCGCCTGGTCACAGGCGATGGTGACGCTGGCGCTGGTGCTCACCGCACTGCTGTTCTGTATTGTCATCGGTCTGCCGCTGGGCATCTGGCTGGCGCGCAGTGAACGTGCGGCGAAGATTATCCGCCCGCTGCTGGATGCGATGCAGACCACGCCAGCGTTCGTTTATCTGGTGCCGATTGTGATGCTGTTTGGTATCGGTAACGTACCTGGCGTGGTGGTGACGATTATCTTCGCCCTGCCGCCGATTGTGCGTCTGACCATTCTGGGTATTAAGCAGGTGCCTGCCGACCTGATTGAAGCAGGCGAATCGTTTGGCGCCAGCCCGCGTCAGATGCTGTTTAAAGTCCAGCTGCCACTGGCAATGCCAACCATCATGGCTGGCGTTAACCAGACGCTGATGCTGGCGCTGTCGATGGTCGTCATCGCCTCGATGATCGCCGTCGGAGGGCTGGGACAGATGGTGCTGCGCGGCATTGGCCGTCTGGATATGGGCCTCGCCACCGTCGGCGGCGTTGGTATCGTGATCCTCGCGATCATTCTCGACCGCCTCACCCAGTCACTGGGGCGTGACAGCCGCAGCCGTGGCAGCCGCCACTGGTACGCCAGCGGCCCGATTGGCCTGCTGACCCGTCCGTTTCGGTCGAAGTAGCCAACGTTCAGTTATCTGAGACAGTCACCACACTTTCAGGCGGCGCCAGGGCGCGCCGCCTGCATACGCGATAACAACTCACCAATAAGGAATCACTATGCGCAAGACAGCAATTTTGGCAGCCGCCTTAACCACTCTGGCCGCGACACAGGTTTCCGCTGCGGAGATGCCGGGCAAAGGCATCACTGTTAAACCGATTCAGAGCACCATTACCGAAGAGACCTTCCAGACGCTGCTGGTCAGCCGCGCGCTGGAGAAGCTGGGTTATACCGTCGAGAAGCCCAGCGAAGTGGATTACAACGTCGGCTACACCTCGATTGCCTCTGGCGATGCCACTTTTACTGCCGTGAACTGGCAGCCGCTGCATGACGATATGTACAAAGCGGCAGGCGGCGATAAAAAGTTCTATCGCGAGGGCACGTATGTTTCCGGCGCAGCGCAGGGATATCTGATCGACAAGAAAACCGCCGAGAAGTATCACATCACCCGTATCGATCAGCTAAAAGATCCGAAAATCGCCAAGCTGTTCGATACCAACGGCGACGGTAAAGCCGATCTGACCGGTTGTACCCCGGGCTGGGGCTGTGAAGCAGTAATTAACCACCAGATGAAAGCCTTCGACCTGGAGAAGACCACGGTCGCCAATATGGGTAACTACTCTGCGATGGTCGCCGATACACTGGCGCGTTATAAGCAGGGTAAGCCGATTATCTACTACACCTGGACGCCGTACTGGCTGAGTGATGTGCTGGTGCCGGGTAAAGATGTAGTGTGGCTGCAGGTGCCGTTCTCTTCACTGCCGGGTGAGCAGAAAGATGTCGATACCAAGCTGTCCAACGGTGCGAACTATGGCTTCCCGGTGAACACCATGCACATTGTTGCCAACAAAGAGTGGGCGGCGAAAAACCCGGCGGCGGCGAAACTGTTTGCTGAGATCAAACTGCCAATTACTGATATCAACGCCCAGAATGCGCGTATGCATGCCGGTGAGGCGTCGGAAGACGATATTAACCGTCATGTCGATGGCTGGATCAAAGCACATCAGGCCCAGTTTGATAAGTGGGTAAGCGACGCGGCTGCGGCGGCGAAGTAATCACTAACTTTTCAGACACCACCGCTCTGATCCCCTCCCCCCACTTGATGGGGGGAGATAAGGGCACATTTCATTTATTCCTGCAGACACGGTACTCATCCCCTCCCCCATTTCATGGGGGAGGGTTAGGGAGGGGGGGCAAGAGGCTGAGAAGCTGAAGCTGAAGCTGAGTCGTTTGCTCCCCCATCCCAGCCTTCCCCCACTTCATGGGGGAAGGAGCCGTCAGTGCCACGCTGATAGTCCTGTGTTTTGCCTGCGTATCATACCTGTATTCCTTATCTGTATTCCTTGTCTGCCTTCCACACCTGCATTCCATTTGCGCATCCCATGGCCACGCCCCTACATTGTCCCACCTTCGCATCCCCTGCCTGCGCCCCCCTTCACTGGTTTGTCCTGTTAATTGTAACGACAATGAAATAGTTTTTTAGGTTATTATTAGCCTATTCTCTTATCAATGTTGTTAATCGCTTATGAAATCTGCCTCACAGGGGCTCAGTACCACACTGGTGGCGCTGATGTCGCTGGCGACCGGTCTTGCCGTTGCCTGTAACTATTACGCCCAGCCACTGCTGGAGACCATCGCGCGCAATTTTGATCTCTCCGTGAATCAGGCCGGTTTCATCGTCACCACCGCCCAGCTGGGTTATGCCGCTGGTTTACTGCTGCTGGTACCGCTGGGCGATATGCTGGAGCGTCGCGCCCTGATTGTGGTGATGAGCCTGCTGGCCGCAGGCGGTATGGTGATCACGGCGCTCTCCAGCAGCCTGACCATGATGTTGCTGGGTACCGTGTTAACCGGGCTGTTCTCGGTGGTGGCGCAGATTCTGGTGCCGCTTGCCGCCACCCTCGCCGCACCGGAAAAACGCGGCAAAGTGGTCGGCACGGTGATGAGCGGTTTACTGCTGGGCATTTTGCTGGCGCGTACCGTTGCCGGAGGTCTGGCGCAGCTCGGCGGCTGGCGCACGGTTTACTGGGTAGCCAGCATACTGATGGTGCTGATGGCGCTGGCGTTGTGGCGCTGGCTGCCACGCTACCAGCAGTCGGTGACGCTAAATTACCCGCAGCTGCTGGCGTCCATTTTTCGCCTGTATGCACAAAACCGCGTGATCCGTACCCGCGCAGTGATTGGCTGTCTCTCCTTCGCTAACTTCAGTGTGCTCTGGACGTCAATGGCCTTTCTGCTGGCTTCCCCGCCTTACGGTTACTCCGAGGGTGAAATCGGTCTGCTGGGACTGGCTGGCGCGGCGGGTGCGCTGGCGGCACGTCAGGCGGGCAGTCTGGCGGACCGCGGCAAAGCGCGGCTGACCACCACGCTGGGACTGCTGTTGATGCTGCTTTCCTGGGGATTAACCGTAGTTGGCGCTCACTCACTTATCGCCCTGATTGCCGGGATTATTTTGCTCGATTTAACCGTTCAGGGCGTCCATATCACCAATCAGAGTGTGATTTACCGCCGCATGCCGGAAGCGCGTAACCGCCTCACCTCCGGTTATATGACCAGCTACTTTATTGGTGGCGCCGCCGGTTCATTGATCTCCGCCAGCGCCTTTCACTATGCGGGCTGGTACGGTGTTTGTGTCGCCGGGGTGGTACTGACGTTACTGAACTTATTGAGCTGGTGGCGGGGCTACCGTCACGAAGAAGACACCAATTAGCCTGCAAATAGTAAATTGAGGGATTTTCAATAAGTTCGGGGTATTAAGCTTGCGTACTCTCTGGTATTGTTTAGCGTTACTTATTCAGCCCAGTTATTTTTTCGTACGTAACTAATAAGTTTTGTTTTAATCATCAGCAATGGATGCCGCGCCGATTGAGCGCCCAGCCGGGTTAGGGAGTGACCTGCAAAAAGATTGATGGTGAATTGTGAGTTGGCAATCATTCGCCGCGCTTACTGCGGCCACGCTTAATAATGTCACCATCGTTACTATACCAGTTGTAACTAATGAGGTTCTCCCAAGATGGAAAGTTCGTTTGCCCCCATTGAACAGATGCTAAATTTTCGCGCCAATCGTCAGAAAGATTTTCCGCTGCAGGAAATTATGCTGACCCGTTTGTGTATGCATATGCAAAGCAAACTGCTGGAAAACCGCAATAAGATGCTGAAAGCTCAGGGGATTAACGAAACTCTGTTTATGGCGCTGATCACCCTCGACGCCCAGGAGAACCAGAGCATTCAGCCCTCCGAGCTGAGTTCCGCACTGGGCTCATCCCGTACCAATGCCACCCGTATTGCTGATGAGCTGGAAAAGCGTGGCTGGATCGAGCGTCGCGAAAGTGACAATGACCGTCGCTGCCTGTATCTGACCATGACAGAAAAAGGCAACCAGTTCCTGCGTCAGCTGCTGCCACCGCAGCATCAGAGCCTGCAGAACCTGTGGTCCTCATTAAGCAGCAGCGAAAAATCGCAGCTGGAAGGCATCACCCGCAAGTTACTGAACCGCCTCGATCAAATGGATGAAGAGCAACTGGCGCCCGCCCTGGCGCGCTAATAGCAAGAACTGCGACACAATACCGCTCAGAAACCGCTATTTTACCCCTCCATTATTCATGCCAGCGCTTATCACGCTGGCATTTTAGGCTCGGGACCTTACGTGCACGGATGTGCGTAACCCCGTAATACGTGAAAAACGTGGAGAACACCATGAGTGAAAATGCGGAGATGCAGGCGCCGCAGTTGCCAAAGAATAAAAAGAAAAAGCGCAAAAATGCGCTAATTTTTTTGGCGATCGTGTTTATCGTGATTGGTATTGCATATGCAGCGTACTGGTTCCTGGTGTTACGTCACTTCCAGGAGACCGACGACGCGTATGTCGCGGGTAACCAGGTCCAGGTGATGGCGCAGGTATCAGGCAGCGTCAATAAAGTGTGGTTCGACAACACTGACTATGTGAAACAGGGCGATGTGCTGGTGACGCTGGATAAAGCCGACGCTGAACAGGCGTTTGAAAAAGCGCAGACCGCGCTGGCCACCAGCGTGCGTGAAACCCATCAGTTAATTATCAATGGCAAACAGTATCAGGCGACTATCGAGTTGCAGAAAACCGCACTGGCGCAGGCCGAAGCGGATCTGAAACGTCGTGAGCCGCTGGGCAGCGCCAATTTAATTGGCCGTGAAGATCTGCAGCACGCCCGTGATGCCGTCGCCACCGCCAAAGCACAGCTGGATGTCGCGGTTCAGCAGTACAACGCCAATCAGGCGATGGTCCTCAATACCTCACTGGAAAACCAGCCGGCGGTGAAACAGAGCGCTGCGGCGCTGCGTGACGCCTGGCTGGCGCTGCAGCGTACTGAAGTCGTCAGCCCGATTGATGGCTTTGTCTCGCGCCGCAGTGTACAGGTGGGTTCGCAAATCACCTCTTCAACGCCGCTGTTAGCAGTGGTGCCGGCGAAAAACCTGTGGGTTGACGCTAACTTCAAGGAAACCCAGCTTGCCGATGTGCGTATCGGTCAGTCGGCCACCGTGATCAGCGATATCTACGGCGATAGCGTGGAGTATCACGGCAAGGTTGTCGGCCTGGACATGGGTACCGGCAGTGCCTTCTCGCTGCTGCCTGCGCAGAACGCGACCGGTAACTGGATCAAGGTGGTACAGCGTCTGCCGGTGCGTATCGAACTGGACCCTGCCCAGCTGGAAAAATACCCGCTGCGTATTGGCCTCTCGACGCTGGTGAAAGTCGATACCCAGAATAAAGAGGGCAAGGTGCTGGCGGACAGCGTGCGTCAGTCTCCGGCGTATGAGAGTAATGCGCTGGCGCTGGATTTAGCGCCGGTTAATCAGCTGATTAACAACATTATTCGTGCCAATGCGAGCTAACCCAATACGCACTAACGACGCGGGAGGCTGTTATGGCGCAAAAACCGCTTGAAGGCGCCCAGCTGGTTCTGATGACCATCGCCCTGTCACTGGCGACGTTCATGCAGGTGCTGGACTCCACCATTGCTAACGTGGCGATCCCGACGATTGCCGGCAACCTCGGCGCGTCAACCACCCAGGGTACATGGGTGGTGACCTCGTTTGGCGTGGCGAATGCGATTTCAATTCCCATCACCGGCTGGCTGGCGAAGCGTGTCGGTGAGGTGAAGCTGTTTCTCTGGTCGACCATCGCCTTTGTTATCGCCTCCTGGCTGTGCGGCATGGCGGAAAGCCTCAATATGCTGATCTTTTTCCGTGTGATTCAGGGGGTCGTTGCTGGCCCGCTGATCCCACTGTCACAGAGCCTGCTGTTGAGCAACTATCCGCCCGCGAAACGCAGTATCGCGCTGTCGCTGTGGGCGATGACCATCATCGTCGCGCCGATTCTCGGTCCGATTCTTGGCGGCTGGATCAGCGATAACTATCACTGGGGCTGGATCTTCTTTATCAACGTGCCGATTGGTGCGGTAGTGGTGATGCTGACGCTGCAGACGCTGCGCGGTCGCGAAACCAAAACCGAGATCCGACCGGTGGATATTGTCGGTCTGGTGCTGCTGGTGGTGGGCGTGGGCAGTCTGCAGATCATGCTGGATCAGGGTAAGGAACTTGACTGGTTTAACTCCACCGAGATTATTGTTCTGACGGTAGTCGCGGTGGTGGCGCTGATCACGCTGCTGGTATGGGAGCTAACCGACGATCACCCGATAGTCGATCTGTCGCTGTTTAAGTCGCGCAACTTTACCATCGGCTGTCTGTCGATTAGCCTCGCCTATATGCTCTACTTCGGCTCGATTGTGCTGTTGCCGCAGTTGCTGCAGGAGGTGTATGGCTACACCGCGACCTGGGCAGGTCTGGCGTCGGCGCCGGTGGGGATTCTGCCGGTGATCCTGTCGCCGATTATTGGCCGCTTCGCTCATAAAATCGATATGCGTCGGCTGGTAACCTTCAGCTTCATTATGTATGCCGTGTGCTTTTACTGGCGCGCCTATACCTTTGAACCGGGGATGGATTTCGCCGCATCGGCGTGGCCGCAGTTTATTCAGGGCTTTGCCGTGGCCTGCTTCTTTATGCCGCTGACCACCATTACCCTGTCAGGCCTGCCGCCTGAACGGCTGGCTGCCGCATCGAGCCTGTCGAACTTTACCCGTACGCTGGCGGGTTCGATTGGCACCTCGATTACCACTACCCTGTGGGTCAATCGCGAGTCGATGCATCACAGTACCTTTAGTGAGTCGATCACACCGTACAATATCAACGCCCAGGAGATGTACAGTAAGCTGGAGCAGTTGGGTATGACGGAGAAACAGGCATCGGCGTACATCGCTCAGCAGATAACCGACCAGGGGCTGATTATCTCCGCCAATGAGATTTTCTGGATGTCCGCTGGGGTGTTTGTGCTGCTGACGGTGATGGTCTGGTTTGCCCGGCCGCCGTTTGGTTCCGGCAGTGGCGGCGGTGGCGCGCACTGATTGTCCGGGATGACAAAATCTGATGACTAAGCGGCAATGTTTGCCGCTTTTTTTATGCCCGTAACACAGGTACTACCGCCCGCCATGCCTACACTCATGATGATCATGGAGATATTTATCAAGGAAGAGAATGAAGTGATGAGAACAGAATCGGTTACCCTTGAGCCTTCCCCTGGCATCGCTGTGCCCAGTGAGAAAAACACCACAGCTTTCCTGCCCCTCAGCACCATTCAGAATGTTATCGCCTCACCCAGCCTGCATGAAAAGGAGCATCATTACGATGCGCTGGTGCGCCCGAAGGCCATCTCACAGCAGCTGGAATATCTCCCTCCGTGCGACCCGTGGCCGGTGCGCTTACTGCTCAGCGCCGGGACGGGTCTGCCATTAACCAATCGGCCCCGGGGGACTGGCGCCCGCACAACGGCTCAGTACGGATGACCTCTCACAGATCGACAAACGCCGCTATGCGGCATTTTTCCGTCAGCTGTATAACAGCGCGCGCATCCGGCATCCCGGCTGCCTGAAAAAAATAATGCCAGTCACGTTGCCGTGACTGGCATTACTGATCAGGTGCGGCTATTGTGCACCGCGCCTGCGGGCGTCCATTCAGCTTAGCTGTTCTGACGCCACCATTCCGCCAGCAACACACCGGTCGCCACGGAAACGTTCAGGCTCTCCACCTTACCGGTGCCGCCAATCGAGACGCTCACATCGCCCTGCTGCCAGGTGCTGTCTGACAGACCGTCACGCTCCTGACCCAGCACCAGCACGGTTTTGGCCGGCAGCTTCACTTTGGTCAGCGGCGTACCTTTATGGCTGGAGGTGGTGACAATGGTGTAACCTGCTTTGCGGAACGCATCGAGACCAGCAGCAAAACTTTCACCGCTGATCGCCTGCACATGCTCTGCGCCGCCTTCTGCAGTGCGAACCGCTGCGCCGGACTCCAGTAATGAAGCATCGTCCACCAGCAACCCTTTTACGCCAAAGTGCGCGCAGCTGCGCATAATCGCGCCGAGGTTGTGCGGGTTACCGACATCTTCCAGCGCCAGCACACAATCCTGCTCTTCCGCCTGCGCCAGCCAGCTGCTGACCGGCATGCCGGAACGCTTTTTGATCAGGAAGCAGACGCCGCCATGGTGCTCAGTGCCGGAGGCTTTCGCCAGCTCGGCTTCATCCACCACATGGTACGCTTTGCGATTCGCCGCCATCCAGCGCAGTGCTTCGCGGAAACGTGGCGTCACTTCCTGCACAAACCAGGCGCGCACAATGCATTCCGGACGGCTGAGGAACAGCGCCTGACAGGCATTCTCGCCATACACGCGCGTCTCTTCCATACGCTGGCGACGCAGCTGTTCTGGATCGATATAACTCTTCCCGGCGATCCCGCCGTGATCGGGTTTGTTGTCTTCTGCTGCTGTTGGTGCACGGGAAACCGTACGCCATGGCGAACTACTTTCGCGCCCGCCGCGTGGCTTATCATCAGCATTTCGTGAAGGACGACGATTGCCATCCTGACGAGAAGCCGGACGGCCACCTTTACCGGTGCGTGGGTTACCCGCGCCGCGTTTATCACTCTTCTCGTCATCACCGCGGACATACATCACTTTGACTTTGCCGCTTTTACCTTTAAATTCGTCGTTCATTTTTCCTCCACCTGCCTGAGCGCGAAGCGCGCAGATTACCTGATGTCATCACGCTAAGCTATCAACTTCCACTAAAAGCTATTAACTATTATATCCATTGGGTATTCCACATTGTTGATCTGAAAAGTCCGGCTGATAATCATGCTACGAAAAAGTGCAGAGCGGTAAGTCAACGCTCACCAATAACTCACGTTCTGAGGTGAACAATGAATACGATTTGTGCATCTTGTCAGGCGACGAATCGCGTTCCGGAAGCTCGTATTGCTGACAATGCAAAATGCGGTCGTTGCGGCAGTAAGCTGTTTGACGGCGAAGTGATCAACGCCACGGCAGAAACCTTTGATAAATATCTGCAGGATGAACTGCCCGTCGTGGTCGACTTCTGGGCGCCATGGTGTGGCCCCTGCGTCAACTTCGCGCCAATCTATAAAGACGTGGCTGGAGAGCGTAACGGCCAGATACGCTTTATCAAAGTGAATACCGAAGCGGAGCCGGAATTAAGCGCACGCTTCCGCATCCGCAGTATTCCCACCATCATGCTGTTTAAACAGGGCCAGATGGTCGACCTGCTGAGCGGCGCGATGCCTAAAGCGCCTTTCTCAGAATGGCTGGATGAGTCGCTGTAGTCATACTGACCACATCTCGCAGGCACGCAAAACTGCCTGCTATTAAGGGAAACATCCCGATGGCTCCGGAGCGGCTTGCCCGCGCAGGACCACGGGATGGTCGCCCTGGGTATCCCGATCGGCCAGACGACCTCTTGCAGTCAACCCTGGCTGCCAGATATTAAGGGAAACATCCCGATGGCTCCGGAGCGGCTTGCCCGCGCAGGACCGCGGGATGGTCGCCCTGGGTATCCCGATCGGCCAGACGACCTCTTGCAGTCAACCCTGCCTGCCAGATATTAAGGGAAACATCCCGATGGCTCCGGAGCGGCTTGCCGCGCAGGACCGCGGGATGGTCGCCCTGGGTATCCCGATCGGCCAGACGACTTTGTTAGTTTTACCCCGCAATTTCCGCTAAAATGGCGTTTTCCTTTTATTTGCCTGTTATGACCGACAACGCCGTACTTCGCCTGCGCGCCGAACGCCTTGCCCGCGCCACTCGCCCGTTTCTTGCCCGTGGAAACCGCACCATCCGTTGCCAGCGCTGCCTGCTGCCGCAAAAACTCTGCCTGTGCGCCACGCTCGCGCCGCAAAGCGCCCGCAGCCGTTTCCTGCTGGTAATGTTTGATACCGAGCCGATGAAACCGAGCAACACTGGCCGTCTGATTGCCGACATTCTGCCGGATACTCAGGCGTATGGCTGGTCGCGTACCGAACCCGACCCGGCGCTGCTGGCGGCAGTGCAGAACCCGGATGTGCAGCCGATGGTGGTCTTCCCTGAATCCTATGCCGATCCCGGACGCCCGGTACTCAACACGCCGCCGCAAAACGGCAAACCGCCGCTGTTTATTCTGCTCGACGGCACCTGGACCGAAGCGCGTAAAATGTTCCGCAAAAGCCCGTGGCTTGATGCCCTGCCTGTGATGTCGCTGACGCTGACCACCACCTCAAACTACACCCTGCGCGAAGCGCACGGCGCCGGACAACACTGCACCGCCGAAGTCGCCGCCGAACTGCTGGCGCAGGCGGGTGACACCGTCGCGGCGCAAGCCCTGGTGCAACATTTCACCCTGTTCCGCCAGCGTTATCTGGCAGGAAAACCGCATCATCCAATCCACCTCACGACACAAACGGTGGAAAACGTTTAAAATCAGGCTAATCACTTTTCTTCTGGAGCAGGAAAATGAGTCAACGCGGCCTGGAAGCACTGTTACGCCCGAAGTCGATTGCGGTCATTGGCGCATCGGTAAAACCCCAGCGTGCTGGTTATCTGATGATGCGCAATCTGCTGGATGGCAACTTCCCGGGTCCGATATTGCCGGTCACGCCAAAATATCAGGCGGTCTGCGGCGTACTAGCCTGGTCCGATATCGCCAGCCTGCCGATTGCGCCCGACCTTGCGGTGATCTGCACCAACGCCAGCCGCAACCTCAGCCTGCTGCAACAACTGGGAGAACGCGGCTGCAAAGCCTGCATCATTCTCTCCGCCCCGGAAAGCCAGCTGGATGCCCTGAAAGCCTGCGCCAGCCAGTGGCAAATTCGCCTGCTCGGACCAAACAGCCTCGGACTGCTTGCGCCATGGCAGGGACTGAACGCCAGCTTCTCGCCAGTGCCCATCGAAAAAGGCAAACTGGCGTTTATTTCACAATCGGCGGCAGTGTCGAACACCATTCTCGACTGGGCGCAACAGCGCCAGCTCGGCTTCTCATGGTTTATCGCCCTCGGCGACAGCCTCGATATTGATGCTGATGACCTGCTCGACTTCCTGGCGCGCGACGGCAAAACCAGCGCCATCCTGCTCTACCTCGAGCGGCTGAGCGACGCACGACGCTTCGTTTCCGCCGCGCGCAGCGCCTCACGCAATAAACCGATTGTGGTGATAAAGAGCGGACGCAGCAGCCAGGCGCAAAACCTGCTCAACAGCCATCCCGGCCTCGATGCGGCCTGGGACGCCGCGATCCAGCGCGCCGGTCTGCTGCGCGTGCAGGACACCCACGAACTGTTCTCCGCGGTGGAAACCCTCAGCCATATGCGCCCGCTGCGCGGTGAACGGCTGATGATTATCAGTAATGGCGCCGCACCTGCCGCGCTGGCGCTGGATACGCTGGTGGCGCGTAACGGCAAACTGGCGACGCTCAGTGACAGCACGCTTAGCGCATTAGGCGAAGCCTTGCCGGGAAACGTTACCCCCGGTAACCCGCTCGATCTGAAAGATGACGCCAGCCCGGAGCACTATCTTAGCGCCGTGCGCCTGCTGCTGGACAGCCATGATGCCGATGCGCTGATGATTGTTCATGCTCCCAGCGCCGTGGCGCCAGCCACCGTCACCGCACAACGACTGATCGACACCATCAAGCAGCACCCGCGCGGTCACAGCGTGACGATTCTGACCAACTGGTGTGGCGAGCATTCTTCACTGGAAGCCCGCCGCGCCTTTAGCGATGCTGGTATCCCGACCTACCGCACGCCGGAAGGCACCATCACCGCCTTTATGCATATGGTGGAGTATCGGCGTAACCAGAAACAGCTACGGGAAACCCCGGCGCTGCCCGCCAGCCTGCAGCAGGATACCGCTCACGCTCACCAGCTGATTCATCAGGCGTTAAGCAACGGCCCCGCCACGCTGGATACCCATGAAGTGCAGGCGATCCTGCAGGCGTATGGTCTCCACACGCTGCCGACCTGGATCGCCAGCGACAGTGTCGAAGCGGTGCATATCGCCGAACAGATTGGTTACCCGGTAGCGCTGAAACTGCGCTCGCCGGATATTCCGCATAAATCGGAAGTCCAGGGGGTGATGCTGTATCTGCGCACCGCCAGTGAAGTACAACAGGCCGCAAATGCGATTATTGACCGTGTTAAGCTGACCTGGCCACAGGCGAATATCCATGGTCTGCTGGTGCAAAGTATGGCCAATCGTGCTGGCGCGCAGGAGCTGCGCATTGTGGTGGAACAGGATCCGCTGTTCGGCCCGATTATTATGTTAGGCGAAGGCGGTATCGAGTGGCACGCAGACCGGCAGGCAGCGGTGGCATTACCGCCGCTGAATATGACGCTGGCACGCTATCTGGTGATCCAGGCGATTAAAAGCGGCAAGATCCGTGGCCGCAGCGCCCTGCGTCCGCTGGATATCGCCGGCCTCAGCCAGTTGCTGGTACAGGTATCCAATCTGATTGTCGACTGCCCGGATATCCAGCGCCTGGATATCCATCCGCTGCTGGCGGCGGGTGATGAATTTACCCTGCTGGATGTCACGATGGAGTTAGCACCATTCAGCGGTGATGCCGAAGCACGGCTGGCGATCCGCCCCTATCCTCATACGCTTGAGGAGCAGGTGGAGCTGAAAGATGGCCAGCGCTGCCTGTTCCGGCCGATCCTGCCGGAAGATGAACCGCTGCTGCAGCGTTTTATCGCCCAGGTGACCAAAGAAGATCTCTACTATCGCTACTTCAGTGAAATCAATGAGTTTACGCACGACGATCTCGCCAATATGACGCAAATCGACTATGACCGGGAGATGGCGATTGTCGCGGTGCGGCAGCAGCAGGGCGAAGAGGAAATCATTGGCGTCACACGGGCGATCTCCGATGCCGACAATATCGATGCAGAGTTCTCCGTGCTGGTACGTTCAGACCTTAAAGGACTGGGAATGGGCCGCCGCCTGCTGGAGAAGATGATCGTCTATACCCGCGATCACGGCCTGCAGCAGCTGAACGGCATTACCATGCCGGGAAATCGCGGCATGATCACCCTGGCGCGCAAGCTGGGCTTTACGGTCGATATTCAGCTGGAAGATGGCATTGTCAGTTTAGTTTTACCTCTGCGCTAAACATGTCGGGAAAGGTAAAATTAACGCCTTCTGTCTCAGTTGATGTTAATATTGTTGGTTACAGTCATGATTTAATGGCAAAAGGCCATTCGATGAAACAGAGAAGAAGCGCACTGTGATGTTGTCCAAATTTAAGCGTAATAAGCACCAACAACACCTTGCACAACTGCCAAAGCTGTCTCAGTCAGTTGCTGACGTGACTACGCTGTATGCACCGGCTGATTTTCGCCAAACCTTACTGGAAAAAATCGCCAGTGCGACGCAACGCATCTCTATTGTTGCGCTCTATCTGGAAAATGATGATGGCGGCCGCAGCATTCTTTCAGCACTGTATGCAGCGAAACGCGCACGACCGCAGCTGGAGATCAACGTGCTGGTTGACTGGCACCGCGCTCAGCGTGGCCGTATTGGCGCTGCTGCTGCGGCGACTAACGCCGACTGGTACTGCGCCATGGCGGAGCAGAATCCTGACGTTACGATTCCGGTATATGGCATTCCGGTCAACACACGCGAAGCGCTGGGTGTACTGCATCTGAAGGGTTTTATCATCGATGATACGGTGCTCTATAGCGGCGCCAGCCTCAATGATGTCTATCTGCATCAGCACGATAAATACCGTTATGACCGTTACCAGCTGATTCGTAATGTAACACTGGCGAATACCATGCAGGCGTGGATTGATAACAATCTGAAGACGGCGGAAGCGGTACACCGCCTCGATCGTCATGAGCGACCGAAAAGCCCGGAAATCAAAAATGAAACCCGCCAGTTCCGCCAGGATCTGCGCGGTTTTGACTATCAGTTCATCGGTGATGCCAATAACGAGCAGCTGGCGGTCACGCCGCTGGTCGGCCTTGGCCGCCGCAGTCTGCTGAACAAAACGATCCACCATCTAATGCCGAGCGCCGAGCGTAAGCTGACAATTTGTACACCTTACTTCAACCTGCCCGCACTGCTGGTACGCAATATTATTTATCTGCTGCGTCAGGGCAAAGAGGTGGAAATTATTATTGGCGACAAGACTGCCAACGACTTCTATATTCCGGAAGATCAGCCGTTTAAGATTATTGGCGCGCTGCCTTATCTGTATGAAATCAACCTGCGCCGTTTCCTCAGCCGTCTGCAGTACTATGTTAACAGCGGTCAGCTGACTGTCAGACTGTGGAAAGATCGCGACAACAGCTATCATCTGAAAGGGATCTGGGTTGATGAGGAGTGGATGCTGATTACCGGCAATAACCTCAATCCACGCGCCTGGCGTCTGGATCTGGAAAATGGCGTGCTGATCCACGATCCACTGCAGCAGCTGACGGAACAACGTGAGCGCGAACTGGCGCTGATCCGTGCTCATACCACGGTGGTGCAGCACTTCCGTGAACTGGACAGTATCGCCGACTATCCGGTGAAAGTGCGCAAACTGATTCGCCGCTTACGCCGTATCCGCATCGACAGGCTGATCAGCCGTATCCTGTGATTCTGTCTCCAGCCTCGCCTTCTGCGGGGCTTTTTTATGGGGTGATAGATGGTGAAATATCTGTTTTTACCCGTGTTGTTCTGCTCTGGCTGTAGCCATATGGCACAGGACAACTGGACCGGCCAGGATAAAGCGCAACATTTTATCACTTCCGCAATGCTCTCGGCGGCAGGTAATGAATATGGACGCAAACAGCACTGGAGTGATACACGCAGCAACAGTTTTGGTCTGATGTTCGCGATTAGTCTCGGCGCAGCGAAAGAGTTGTATGACAGCCGTGCAGCAGGAAGCGGCTGGAGCTGGAAAGATTTTAGCTGGGATGTAGCCGGTGCTGCCACCGGCTATGCATTATGGAATATCGGGCAATAATCAGAGCTTAATGCCTTTCCCTTTACGGTGCAGCAGCAGCGAAACGGCAAATGCTACCGCACCCATCGCCGATACATACCAGAAGAAGCTGGTTTCGCTGCCAGCCGCTTTCAGCGACAGCGCCACATACTCCGCCGAACCACCGAAAATCGCATTAGCGACAGCATAAGAAAGTCCGACACCCAGCGCCCGCACTTCCGGCGGGAACATTTCTGCTTTCAGAATACCGCTAATCGAAGTGTAGAAACTGGTGATCAGCAGCGCAGACATTACCAAAGTAAACGCCAGCCATGAACTGCTCACGTTTTGCAGCAGCGTCAGAATCGGCACTGTCAGTAACGTCGCCAGACCGCCAAAAATCATCATCGAACTGCGGCGGCCAATTTTGTCGGATAATGCGCCAATAAACGGCTGCAACAGCATAAAGACAAATAGCGCCCCGGTCATAATCATGCTGGCAGTGCGCGCATCCATCCCGGACGTGTTCACCAGGTATTTCTGCATATAAGTGGTAAAGGTATAGAAGCTTAATGAACCGCCTGCGGTGAAGCCCAGTACCATAATAAAAGCTCTGCGATGCTTCCACAGGCCACGCAGGCTTCCTGCATCACGATGCGCACGGGTTTTATCATCGGTGGTTTCATCCAGTGAACGACGCAGATACAGTGCCACTATTGCCAGCACTGCGCCAAGCGCAAAAGGAATACGCCAGCCCCATGCGTGCAGATCTTCATCGGACAGAATCTGCTGCAGAATGACCACTGTCAGCAGCGCCAGCAGTTGCCCGCCAATCAGTGTTACATACTGGAATGAAGCGTAGAAACCTTTGCGACCCTCAACCGCCACTTCACTCATATAGGTGGCGCTGGTGCCATACTCACCGCCCACTGAAAGTCCCTGGAACAGTCGCGCCAGCAGCAATAACACTGGTGCCCAGATACCAATGGTGTCATAGCCTGGCAGGCAGGCGATAACCAGCGAGCCAAAGCACATCATGCAGACTGAAATCAGCATGGACGTTTTACGGCCGTGCTTGTCGCCGATGTAACCAAACAACCAGCCGCCAATCGGACGCATCAGGAAGCCGGCGGCAAATACCCCGGCAGTCTGCACCAACTGAGTGGTGGTATTTCCTGTCGGAAAAAAGATATGGGCAAAATAGATTGAGCAGAAGGAATAGACATAAAAATCAAACCATTCCACCAGATTACCCGACGACGCACCGACGATGGCCCAGATGCGCTTTTTGGTATCCTGCGCCGTTTCGCTGCTTTGTTGTTCTTGTTGTTGATTGATTAGATCGGCCATTGAATGTCCTCTTCTCCTTGCTGCAAGCACAGCGTCAAAGAAACCAGTAATAGCACTCAATGGATTCTTAAATCAAATTTTTGCCTCTTTTGAAAGTAATTTTATCAATGAGATCAGAAATTAAGGATATTCAGCGGTGGCTGATTCTGTATGGCAATAGATCGTGAAAACGACAAAAAATATAACTAACACAGGAGAGTTACGACATAAATGATGGTGTGGTTTGACCTCTACCGCACAGCTGGCAGGCTGAGATGGGGCAATACCGTCTCAGCCTGGCGGTGACAGCCCCCACATGCTGGCAGAAAAATGGGGTTATCGGCGGCGAGTTTATGGCCGGAGAATATTTTCTGCAGACGCAAAAAACCCCCGGCTTTCACCGGGGGTTTTTGCTTGATTTGATGCCTGGCAGTTCCCTACTCTCGCATGGGGAGACCCCACACTACCATCGGCGCTACGGCGTTTCACTTCTGAGTTCGGCATGGGGTCAGGTGGGACCACCGCGCTAGTGCCGCCAGGCAAATTCTGTT